>ERZ773075.748-NODE-748-length-21764-cov-18.67_pt1 | contig 21764 bp, 11 predicted proteins | sample MGYA00580614_ERZ773075 | MGnify/ENA primary metagenome ERZ773075 (study PRJEB29015, sample SAMEA2738021) | human oral metagenome | biome: human oral; feature: human-associated habitat; material: dental | place: China | collected 2043 ... | reverse complement strand
CGCCCAAGACGTCGTCGGCGAGACGCTTCCTCACCACCGATTCTGGAACGACTCCTTTGAGGGGCGGTAAGCCGCTTCCGCGCAGCGAGTACTTCGCCCCCGGACAGTTCCTCGGCGCCGCTGCCTATCCCGTGCACCGCGGACTCGTGCAGGGGAAGGGCCTGGATGGATCCAAGTTCCCCGCGCAGGCGACCAAAGCCCCCGTTCTGGATGGTCGCGAGCAGGACAACGCCGCGGTCCGCCTCACGGTCCGCTCGTGGATTGAGACCGGCAGCGTCCTGCGCTGCACCATGCTCTTCTCGAACCTGAGTCAGGATGAACTGGCGGCGCTCATCTGGGTGCTCACCCCCAGGAATCTGGTCCCGAGCAATGAGAAGAAGGACCCCGGCGCCGTCGGCTATCTGCGAATGGGACTGGGGAAGCCGCTCGGACTGGGGACTCTCGAGGTGAGCATTGCGAAGAACGGACTTCGCGCCGTTCGGGGAGCCGATCTGGCCAAGTCCTACGCAAACCTGGACGGATGCCTGGGCCTGGGCGCTCCCGTCGTCGGCGTCGAGGACTTCCCCCTGCCGAACGAGAAGATCCTTCTCAAGACGCCATGGGTGAGGGCCATGCAGCGCGCCGCCTTCGGCTACAGCGACGGCGCGCCGGTGCGCTACATGTCCCTGAAGGAGAACAGGGCGAACAACCAGACCAGCCCCAGGACCGGTGATCCCAAGGAGGGGTATGGCCAGTCCCCGACGAGCCTGTTGGCCGAATCTCCTCGGCCGCTCAAGATCAAAAAGCCTCCCCAGAAGACCAAAAAACCTTCCCGGAGTTGAGGACCCCGCAGAAGCTGCCACCACGTCGGGAGAGTCGCCTTCGCGACGAGGATGCTCGCCTTCGCAACGGGGTTCGACTCCGACCGGGCGCCCCGGTTTCGCGAACGCGCAGGTTTCCAGTCGAACGCGCAGATGAGAGGTGCGCGTTCGACTGGAAACCTGCGCGTTCGCGGATGACGATGACGGTGCCGGACCCTCGCCCTCACGCGCCGGGTTCGGCGCCGGACGCCGCCCTCTCCCGCCGTCGGGCCATATGCGCCACCACGCGCGCCACCACCCACCAGAACACCCCGCCGATAATGGCGGACCCCAGGATCACCGCGATGAGCACCAGCCACCAGTTGAAGTGCCAGTCGCCGAGCCGGTACAGACGGCGGTCGATGCCCGCCTCGGGGTTCCAGTTCATCCAGACCTCGAGGAACACGCTCAGCGGCAGGCCGATGAAGGAGAACACCGCGGCCGCGATCTCCAGCGTCCGGGCCGACCTGGCCCGCTCCTCCTCGGCCTGCTGCTCGGCGCGCCCGATCCGCATGAGCACGTTCTCCCGCAGGCGGTGCGCCTGGTCGCGCGCCTCCTCGACCAGCAGGGGGATCCTGTACGTCTCGAGCAGGTAGGTGAGGAAGGCGTCGAGCTGGCGGTCCGAATCCGTCATCATCGTCCACTGCTCGGAGACGACGAATCCCACCGCCTCCGAATCGAGCTCGATGACCCGGTCCACCTCCTCCGCGGCATTCGCCTGCACCTCCGCCAGGCGCGCCATGAGGGACGAGGCCCGGTGCCGCTGGAGCAGCATGAGCAGGACGGCCTCGATGAACCTGCCCTCGATATGGGCGAGCGGGCGGAACCCCTCACCCCGGATCTGGCAGAAGGAGCACCCGCTGATACTCGCATACGCCACCCAGGTCTGCGACAGGCGGTGGACCTGGCGCTCCCGGTCCCCGAAAACCCCGTCCTCGAAGCTCTCGTCGTCGCGGCGGGGCAGACGCCCCCACCGCCAGGCGCTCACCACCGCCCGCTCCCGGGTCGCATTGAGCCCCGGCGCCGCCACGGCGTCCTTCAACGGTCGCGGCGCCCGCCCCTCCTGGCGCTCCTGCTCCGTGCGCAGGTCGAAATCGTCCAGGGCCAGCCCGTCGCCGCGCTCCGAGGCCACAATATCGCGCGGCACGTAGGTGACGACGTACGGGTCGACGCTCGGTTCCCCATCCCAATCGGTGACCCCGAATCCGTGCCCCACATCGTCGGCGCCCCGCTTCGACTCAAGGGCGAGGACCCGCGCCACCTCGTGGGTGATCTCCTCCTTGCCGGCGGGCTCTCGCGTCAGATTGCGGACCCAGGAGAATGCCTTGGGACTCGTCGGCACGCGCAGGACCAGGTGAAGGACGATGAGCACCCGGGCCGAGGGCCTCTTCTCACCCGCCGTCACGGCGCCCCCGGCGTCGGGGGCCTCGACCGGCTCCACCTCGAGAATGTCCCAGGCGAAGGCGTAGAACGGCGGTCTGCCCCGACTCGTGCGGTTCTTCTCGGTGACGAAGACCGGCGCCAGGTCCGGGTAGATGTAGTGCCGCCGGTGGGCCGGGTCGAGGAGCCTTCTGCGCACCGGCTCGCGCAGGCGGCGCGACGTTCCGTCGAAGGCGGTCGGCCTCCTGAAAATGGATATCCGCACCGGGCCCTGCGGGAACAATTCGCACCACTCCCCCCATGTCCCGGGAAGCTCCCACGGCACGATGACCATGAGGCGCAGCGCATTGTCGTCGTCGTTATCGATCTCCAACAGGTCCGACGGCGTCCGGTCCTCGACGTTCTTCACGCCTCTCACCATGCCGCATCCCCTCAGCCGTAGGAAACGTCTTCGAGCGCGCCGACCCGTTTCCGCAGGGAGTCCAATCGACTCCCCCAGTCCCCGGCCACGGCTCCGGAATTGCTCTCGACCGCGGTGACGGCCCGCTCGACGAGCCGGGCGTAGGTGCACCGCGACTCCCGCCGGTAGTGGCTCAGGACCTGCTCGGTGGCCTCGGGCAGTCCCTTCGAGCCGTGATTGATCGTGACCTTGTTGCGCACGCGCACGAGGAGGCGCAGCAGCGCCCCGGCGCCCTCGTCGGCGAGATCGGCGTCATTGGATGTGTAGACGGAGTTATGCTGGTCGAACCGGCCGTCCGCGAGGGCGAGCACAACGGGCCGGCGGAATGCGGCGGTCCGTTTCGATTCGGGCGCGGGATTCAGCAGCTCGCCGATAATGGTGGCCAGGCGCGCCCGGGCGTCGGGCGGGACGTGATCGATCATGCGGCCGACGGCGCCCATGACCCCCAGAATCACTCCCGCGCACCCGTCGATATCCTCGGTCTGAACCGCCCGCACGAGCTCGTCCGCGAGCGCCCGGGCCTCACCGGCCGACTCCTCCATGGCGGGATCCCCCAGGGCGAGCAGGCGCGCCGCCGTGAGCAGGTCCAGACGGTCCAGGCAGTAGCCGGTCGCCCGCAGCAGCGCCCTGCGGACGTCGCGGTCGAGCCCGAACTGGTGGAACTGGAGGACGTTCTGGCCGTCCTCGCGCACCGTCGATGCGAGGAGCACCGCAATGCCGTGGCGCGCGCCGAAGATCTGCGCGGCGCGCAGGAGCGCGATGACGACGGGCTTCTCCCCCACGACGGTGACGACGATGGCCCGCGGGCGGGACCAGCGCTCCTCGAGCTGGTCCTCGAGCCACTGGGCGGCGAGGCGGCCGGCCCGCGACATGCTCTCCTCCGCCCCGCTCGCCGTGACCCCGTCGCTCGTGGCGGCCCGCCCGTAGCTGCGGGCCGTGGCGCCGTCGGCCCCGGGCGGCTCCCAGTCGGCGTGATGGTCGACGTCGTCGGCCGCGAGCCTGTCGACGACGCCGCGCCCCTCGTCGAGGCTGTCGTCGGAGCAGGCGATGAACGTTCTCAGCGTCAGCGGCCCGGGGACGGAGCAGGCCCGGCGCAGGGCCGGGTCCGGCTGCGCGCGCAGGAGCGCGACGGCGATGGGGTCGCGTTCGGGGCCCCTCCCCCTTCCGCGGGGCTGTCCCTGAGCGGTCAGCAGGCACACGGTCCCCGACGGCCACGACAGCCAGTCCGGGGGCGGGCCGCCCAGGGCGGCGCGCACCCGCTCGCGCAGGTCGTCGCCGGCCTCGTCGAAGCGGTGGGTCGCCCCGATGCCCAGGTCGATGAAGTCGCGCTGGGCGACGAGCCACGCCTCGGGCGCGGCGAGGGGCCGCGTGCTCGCCTCCTTCTCGAGGCGCCCGATCGCCCGGCCGAGCTCGCCGCCCTTCCGGAGCGCATCGGGGTGCTCCGCCTCGTCCAGCCCCGTCTGGTCCAGGTACTGGCGCCGGCGCCGCCGGTACTCGGCGGCCACCCACGCCCGCAGCGCCATGCCCGCGGCCAGGTCCCCGCGGGCCGTGTCCGTCCACAGCAGCTGGGCGAAGTCCTCGGGGCCGATCCCCCCTTCCACGGGGGTCTCGCCGACGGCGCGCCGCAGGGCCCCGGCGGCGCGCCGGACCTCGTCGGGCATCTCGCCGCCGGCTTGCGCGCCGGTTCCGCGCCCGTCGTACTCCCGGGCGAGGACGGTGGGCAGCCCGAGCCCCATGAGCCAGCCCCGCAGGGGGTCCTCCCCGTCGACCGACATGCGCAGGATCGGCGCCGCGCCGTCCGCATGCTCGTCCCCGACCCGGTCGATGAGGGCCAGCGACCACTCGTCGCCGTGGGTGGCGGCGGCGACGCCGGCGACCTCGGCGAAGACGGTGGTCGCGCCCCCGGCCAGGGCGAGCAGGACGTGTCCGTCGTGCCCGCCGATCGCCCTCTCCAGGGTCTCGATCGAGGCCCGCGACACCTGGAGGCCCGGCAGGATGCAGGCGTCCAGCACCCGCGCCCGCCTCCCCGCCACCAGGTCGCGCACCTGGGCCGAAGCGCATCGCAGCGCCCCGACGAGCGCCCGCGCGATCGAGTCCGTGGGCGTGCTCCCGCCTTCGACGCCGACGACGAGGATGTCGATGTCCTCGGAGGATGTGCCCGGCTCCCCGGCCAGGCGGGTGAGCGCCCCCAGCTCCTTGCGCAGGGCGCTGCCGGGCGCGGCGGCGGGCGGGGCACTGCCGGGCGCGGGGCCGGCCGCGTCGTCGGCGCGGGGGTCCTTCTGCGTGAAGCGCAGTCCGAGGAGCAGGTCGGCGGCCCGCCCGCCGGTGCGGGCGGCGTCGAGCTCGGCCGCGCGGCGAGCGGTCAGCTCGGCGGTCTCCTGCCGCGGGCGGCTGCGCCCGCCGACGATCAGGGGGATCCCCAGGTCGGCCGTCCCGGCCACGTGAACCAGCAGCACGTCGTCATCTCCTTCGTCGACCGGTGCGACGCGAGGGTCGGACCGGACCGGACCGCACCGCACCGCGGGCCAGTGTGCACCGCCGGTGCCGGCGGCGGGGAGCCCGGCGCGTGTCCCACTTCTGAGACAAAAGTCGGTGTTCCCCTCCGTCGCCGCCGCGGGGGTGGCATACTGCACAGGCTCCTGTCCCTCCGAGAGGATGCCCATGCAGCTCGTCATGCTCGAGACCAACGGCAATCAGCACTACATCTTCTCCTCGCCCCGTCTGCGCGACAATATCGGCGCCTCCTCCCTGCTGACGCACCTGGAGCGGTGGACCGAGGAGGCGCTGGCCTCGACGGGGGCCGCCGGGGCCTGGCGCGCATCGCGCGGCCTGCCGGCCGGCCCGGGCGCCGACGAGTCGCAGTGGGTCTCCCGCTCCTCCGGCAAGGTCATCGTCATGGTGGACGAGCCGCAGCGGGCCCGCGACCTCATCGGGGAGGTCACACGCCGAGCGCTCGCCCAGGCCCCCGGCCTGGACGTGTCCGGGGTCTTCATCGAGATCCCCGGGGCCCGGGGCGCAGGCGGCGGCCCTGTGGTGGACGACGCCGCCCTCAAGGCCGTGCACGCCGAGGCCGCCGCCTACGCCCTGCGGCGGCCCCCCGCGGACGCCCGCTTCGCCCAGATCCCCTTCCTCGCCCGGGCCAAGGACTCCGCCCTGCCCGCCACCCCGCCCCTGGGCCGCGAGGACGAGGCGGGGGACGACCGCGCCGATCAGCTCTCCCTGCCCTCGCGGGTCAGGCGCTACGAGGCCTTCCGGGCCCGCGCGCACCTTCTCCTGCTCAGTCGGCTCAACAGCGACCAGTTGGATGAGCAGAAGGAGCTCTTGACGCGCGACCCCACGAAACTGGCGGATATGCTGCACGCCGCCTTCTCATCGGAGGGCCCGGCCGCCGTCGAGCCCTCGCAGGAGGAGCGGGAGGCGGCGCCCGAGGACGAGGAGAGGGCCCGGGAGGAGAGGGCCTCGATACGCCGCCTGGAAACAGTTCTCCAGACCGCCCCCGATTCCGCCCCCGAGGACGGGAGCGGGGACGACGACGAATCATCCGCCGTCGGCGCCCTACCCTCGCGGCGGGAAGCGGCCCCCCTGTCGAAGATCGCCGTCATCCATATTGACGGCAACGGGGTCGGGGGCGTCATGCGCGACCTCGCCAAAACCAAGGACTCCGTTGACGAGAATGTCTTCAAGGAGCAGGTCGGCTGCGGGCGGGACGATCCGGACTCCCTGCGCCGGTTCCTGCTCAATATCAATGAGCGCCTGCAGCGCGCCGTCGAAATGGCCTTCGCCGGGGCCTGGGCGGATATCGCCCGCATGGCCGAGCGCGATGCCGGGGCGGCCGGACGGCCGTACACCGCCGTCCCCGTCGTGCCGGTCATCGTCGGGGGCGACGACGTCACCGTCATCACCAGCGGCGACTACGCCCTCCCCTTCGCGGCCCGCTACCTCGGCCGCTACGAGGAGGAGACGGAGAAGGACCCGCTCCTGCGCCACCTCACCCCGCCCAGTGGCTCGCGCACGGGCCCCATGACCGCCGCCGCCGGCGTCGCCGTCGTCCGCCGCAATTTCCCCTTCCACCTCGCCTACGGCCTGGCCGAGAAGCTCGTCGACGGCGCCAAGGCCGTCGGCAAGACCACCGGGCCGCCCTGTTCGACGCTCGGCTTCCACGCCCTGTTCGACACGACCGTGCTCGACGTCAAGGAGCTCCTGAGCGCCTACACCAATTTCACCGCCCGTCCGTTCCGGGTCGTGGACGGCCTCACCTCATGCAATTGCGCCGGCTGCAAGGAGAATGAGGAGGACGGGGAGAAGGAGAATAAGGAGGAGAAGAAGGACTCCGACGCCGCCCCCAGAACCATTCCGGCCCACGAGACCTGGGACGAGACGTGCCAGCGGGTCGCCGCCTTCAAGGGCCTGCCGGGGGAGGACGGCGAGGAGAGGGAGCCCTTCCCCCACACCCGCGCCGCCCGCATCCGCAAGCTCCTGTCCGACGCCGCGAACGACCGGACCGTGCGCATCGGCGGGGAGGAGAAGAAGCCCCGGGAGCTGGCCGAGAACGAGTGGGAGAGCGCGCGAAAGAGCCTGGGGCGCGACATCGACGCCGAGCTCGGCGGCATCGAGGCCGTCTTCGACCTGCTCGAGCTGGCCGACCTCCTCCCCGACTCCTACCTGACCGAGGTCCGCGAGCGCCTCTCGGGCGACCGCGCCGCACCGCCCCTCCCCACGAGCCCGACGGAGGCCACCGCATGAGCGCCCCAACCTTCCCCGTCTCGGTCGTCTTCCACAGCGACTGGGGGGTGAGCACCGGCGTCGGCGTGGTCGGCGGCGTGGACGCCGCGGTCGAGAAGGACGAGCGCGGCCTGCCCGTGGTCCGCGGAACGGTGCTGGCCGGCGTCGTGCGGGAGCAGTCCGTCCTGGCCGCTCAGGCGCTCGACGGCGGCGCCGCCGGCCCCTGGCACGAGTTCGCCTCCGAGCTGTTCGGCTCGGAGCAGGCCCCGCGCCTGGTCGTCTTCTCCGACGCGCGGGCGCCCGAGGGGGCTGCGGCCGGGGGCGCCCCGGTGCACGAGGTCGTCTCCCTGTCCATCGACGACGACACGGGCACCGCCCGGGAGGACTTCCTGCGGTTCATCGAGCGGGCCGGCCCGTGCGCCCTGGGCGCCACGGCCACTCTTCTCGACGCCGACGTCGACGGGCGCCCGCTGGTCTGGGACGAGGGCCGGCGGCGGGCCGCCCGGCTCCTGCTGGCCCTGTCCGGCCTGCTCGTGCGGGGCATCGGCTCGGACCGCTCCAACGGCGACGGCGCCTGCGACGTCCTGGTCGGCGCCGAGTGCGGCCCCGATGCCGCCGCGGCTGGCGGGGAGGACGACGCCGCCGCGGCCAAGAAGGAGGTCAAGGACTGGTGCCGGGAGCAGGTCAGGGGCTGGGCCGCCGCGCCCGGGGCCGAGGGCGCACTGGTCCCCTGCGCGCCGAGCGCCGCGCCGGCCCCGGGCGCCGTCGTCTCCCCCGCCCCGGGCGCCTCCGCCGATCCCGGGCTGATGGCAATGGATCTGACCATCGTCCTGAAGACCCCGGTGGTCTCCTATGAGGTGCCCATGTCCAATGAGGTCCGCTCCCTGGACTTCCTGCGCGGCACCGTGCTTCTGCCCTGGGTGCACCGCCTCCTCGTCCGCGAGTGCGGGGGCGACACCGACGACGCCCTGGTCCGCGACGCCGTCGTCAACGGGGACCTCCTGGTCTCCGACGCCGTCGCCGTCGTCGACGGCCGGGTCGGCCTGCCCATGCCCCTGGTCCTGTCCAGCCCGAAGGTCGAGCGGCGGGAGCGCGGGTGGACCGAGGTCGTCAACCGCCTGCTCGTCGAAGAGCCGGAGGAGGTCCACAAGCCGCTGCGCTCGGGCTACGTCTTCCCCGCCGCGGACGGCGATCGGGAGTGCCCCGCCGCCGAGGACGAAGGCCGGCCGGACCCGGCCGCCGCGGACGAGGAGCGGAGGCTCCCGCCCCTCGCCGGATGGTCGGGCGCTCCTCCGCTGACCGGACGCCAGTCGACGGCGCACGAGACCGCCACGGGGGCGGCGAAGGACGGCCAGCTCTTCCTGGTGCGGGCCCTGCCCGCGGGCCTGACGCTGCGCGCGACGGTGACCATGTCCCCGGCGCTGCACGAGCGCGCGGAGGCCCGTCTGAAGGGCCTGGCCGGCAAGGCGCTGGACGCGCGCATCGGGGCGCGCCGCCTGAGCGGGACCTTCGGCCACGCGCTGTGCACCTTCTCCGCGGCCCGGCCCCTGGCGCCCGCCAAGCCGGTCAACAGGGAGACGACCATCTGGTTCACCTCCGACGTCCTGGTGCGCTCCTCGGGCCTGGGGCCGGGCGGGGGCTTCGAGGACCTGCGCGGTGCCTTCAAGCACACCGGAGTCCCCATCGAGCTCGTCGACATCCCACCGGGGGAGAAGAGATTCCGGGCGGGGGTGCGCCACCGCCGCGTCGACTCCTGGTCCGCGGCGAGCCACCAGCCGCGGGCCACCAGAATGGCCGTCCAAGCCGGCTCGGTCCTGAGGATCCGGCCCCTGGCCAACGACGCGGCCCATAGGCTGGCCCGCCTGGCCCTGACCGGCGTGGGCGAACTGAGGGCCCAGGGGTTCGGCCGCTTCGTCGTCGGGCATCCTCTTCTCGAGAGGGACTGGTTCCGTTTGGCCACTCTTCGGGCGCAGAATTTCATTGCCGGAGCGGCCCGCACCGACGCGCAGGAGAAGCAGTCATGAGCGTGATTCGCTACGAGCTCACCATCCGTCTGAAGACCGCCTCGCCGCTGCACTCGGGCGGCATTGACGAGGTCGTGAACCGCCTGGAGGAGGGCAAGGACCGGCAGACCGTCGTGCGCAGATTCGCCCGCGACGGGCGCGACCGCCCGATCCTGACCGGCCGCTCGGTCAAGGGCGCCCTGCGCGCCGCCTGCCGGCGCTACCTTTCGGGGCAGCCGGACGGTGACATCGCGGCGGTGCTGAATCCCGCGGCCCTGCGCCGCCTGTGGGGCGACGAGGGGAAGAAGAGCGCGTCCGCCCCGCTGCGGGCCGCCTGCCTGACCGTCCACACCGTGGAGCTGTGCCCGGCGGGCGCGGACGGGGCGGTGGGCACTGACGGGGCGGCCGGCGAGCTGCCGTCGCGCATGGGCAACGCCATCGACCGGTACTGGGGCTCGGTGGCCGACGGCGCCCTCTTCGAGCACGAGTACCTGCCAGCGGGAAGGCCCCTGGAGATCGTCATCACCGCGCAGGCGGGCCTGCCCGACGGCGTCGACGTGCCCGCGGGCGCGGTGGAGCCGGCGACCCCGGAGCAGGTCGAGACGCTCTTCGGACTGTTCCTGGGCCTGTTCAGGAGCGAGCGCATCGCCTTCGGCGGGCGCCAGGGCGCCGGCTGGGGGCGGGTGCGGCCCGACGCGCGGCCCGGAGCCGGCTTCTGGACCCTGACCCGGGCCCCGCTGGGGTCGTGCGACGACCTCGTGAGCTGGTTGAGCGGCGGCCAGGACATGGCCGGGACGATCACCCCGGTCGACTGCGGCGGCCCCGACCGGATGCGCATCACCGTCGAGTGGAACAGCCCCACGGGCATCCTCGTGGCCGATCCGCGGATCAGCGAGGCCGAGCTCGAGCGCAAGAGGCAGGAGAAGGAGAAGCGGGAGAGGGCGGCGCAGGAGGCCGGTCGGAGCGGCGAGCCCGACGACGTCCGCGACGACTACGTCCCCGCCAGGCAGATGCGCACGGACACCGCCCAGGGCGAGCGGCTCGTGCTGCCGGGCAGCTCGGTGCGCGGCGCGCTGCGCTCGCGGGCCTCGCGGATCGCCCGCACGATCCTGGCCGCCCGGCATGCGCCCGTCGAGGACTGGTCGGACACCGATGTGCACGACCAGCTCGCCGGCGACCCCGTCCTGGTGCGGGACCTGTTCGGCTCCACCGAGCAGCACGGCGCCCTGACGGTCCTGGACACCCTCGCCGTCCCAGGCAGTTCCAGGCTCATCCCCCACAACGCGGGCGACCGGTGGACCGGCGGGGTCGCGGGCGGGGCCCTGTACGGCGAGGAGGTCCACGACGCGCAGTGGGGGGACCTGACGCTGGAGCTGAATCCGGGCTCGTTCTCCCCGCGGGCGGACGCCGATCGCCGCAGGGCGGCCTGGTGCCTGCTCGGGCTCGTCCTGGCCGAACTGGCCGCCGGCGCGCTGCCGCTGGGCAGCCGGGGCACGCGGGGGCTGGGGCAGGTGAAGGTCACCAGCATCAGGGTCGAGGGCGGCCCGAGCCTCGGCGTCGAGGACTGGGTGCTCGCGGCGCCGGAGGAGGGCGGCGAGAGGAGCGGCGAGGAACCCCTCGCCGCGCAGATCCTCAGTCATCTCCGGACGGTGAATGAGGGCATTGCCGCGAGCCCCGGCGCGGGCGGCGGCTGGACCGGGTGGTCCTCCTACCTGTGCGACCCTGAGGAGGCGCGCGATGAGTGATCGGTTCTCAATGCCGGATCTGAAGCCGGCGGTGTGGACGACCGATATCGTCCAGGACGAGGACCTCGGGGCGGCCCTGGGCCGGGTCGGGCGCCTGGGCGCGAACGTCCGGGGCATCGCCTACACGACGGCGGGGGCGCGTGCGCTCCGGTCGGCCTGCGACGGGGTCCTGCGCGCAACGGACGGCGAGGTGCCGTGCGAGACCGTGTACGAGCTGCGGCTGTGGTCGGTGATCGCGCAGGGCGGGGGCGGGGGCGACGGCGTGCTGGCGCACGAGCTGCGGTGGCTCAACGGCACCGGGTCGGCGGAGGTCGCCGTCCTCAGGGCCGACGGCGTCGGAGACGGGGCTGCGACCGGGGCGGAGGACTGCTGGTACCGGACCAATGCCTATCTGCAGCACAGTGACAGCGAGAGGGACCCGCGCAAGATGCCCGCGATGGAGAGCATCGAGGTCTTCATCATCGAGGACGAGTACGGCAATACGGTGTTCGTCGACGAGCTCATGACGGGAGAATGGAAGCGCAATGGTTGAGTTCGAACCCTTCCACTCCGCGGTCAACCGGATCCCGGTGCTGCGGGACAAGGCGCAGGGTCTGGCCGAGGACGGGAGGCTGCCGGAGGATCTCTTCGCCACCGGCGGCGCCCCCGGGCACGACCACCTGGAGCCCGAGAAACTGTCGGGTTCGATCGATCTGGAGATGATCGTGAGAACGCCACTGGTGTTCGGCGAGCAGACCGTCGATACCAAAGGCCCGAAGGATCGTCACTTCATCGACCTTCCGATGGACGGCGACGACCTCGTCGTGCCTCCCACCATGATCAAGGGCATGATCTCGCGCGCCTACGAGACGCTCACCTGCTCGCGCTTCCGCGTCTTCGGGGACACCGAGGACCGGGAGGGGCAGCGCCGTCCGAAGAGCAAGCACTCCGACCGCCTGACCTACCGCGGCGACCCCGCCAGCGCGCTGCAACTCGTCCCGCTGCGCCTCGAGAAGAAGAACTCCGACGGCGGTTTCACGGCCGCCCTCCTCCAGGGCGACACCATGGTGACGAACGATTACCGTGAGGGCAGAATCGTCTATCCCACCATGCGGGCGGCCAGTTTGCAGGCCGGAATGCGGGGGCATGCGAAGCTCTGTCTGAAAGGGGGACTCGAGAGGCTCGAGAGGATGACGCCCCACCTCAAGGAGATCCGCTGCCACATGACGCTGTGCCTTCACGGCGACCGCGGCCGGGGCGCCCACTACGCCTACTGGCAGGTGACTCACATCCGGGACAACAGCGGCAAGTTCGTCGAGGTCTTCTGGATCAACGACTCGGTGACCACGATCGAGGACATGGACGATGTCACCGGATACGTCTACCGGAGCACCGCCGAGGGGGATTCCCCCTCGAAGCTGTTCCCTCGCAAGCACGACGAGCGGGTCTTCTTCGACGTATCTCGCGGCGGGCCGGAGCGAATCACTGTCAGTGAGGACCTGCTCAGGGGCTACCGCATCGTGGTCGACAGCTACATCGCCTATCGCGAGGAGGAGGAGAGGCTCAATCTCCCGCTGGACAAGAGGCACCGCCCCAACCGCGCCACCGCCGAGGCCCGTGGCGGGGAGGGGACGCCCGCCGAGCTCAAGGAGGGCGATCTCGCCTACGCGGTCGTCGAGCGGAATCGCGACGGATCGCACGCCGTCCGCCAGCTCCTGCCGGTCATGATCGGCAGGCGCGCCTACCGGGTCAGCCCGCGTGATCTCGCCGAGGTCCAGGGGATCCTCCCGGTGTCGGACCGCGACGGGGCCACCGCCGCCGACCGGCTCTTCGGCTACGTCGTCCCCGAAGCCGAGGACGGGGCCAAAGGAGGGGACGTCTCGTCTCGGGGACGACTGATCTTCGGGGCGGTCGACGCCTCACGGGCGGAAATCGGCCGCAAGGAGAAGATCCTCTCCCCGCTGCTCCAGCCCAAGACGACATCGGCCCGGCGATTCCTCACCGATTCGGAGGGCAGGACGCCGACCGATGAGAAGGGCGCGCCGCTCGCGCGGGGCGAGCACTTCGCCTCCGGCCAGTTCCTGGGCGCCGCCGCCTACCCCGTGCACCGCACGCTCGTGGAACGCAAGAATCTCGACGACTCGGGATTCCCGATACGGGCGCAGGATGAAGTCGTCCTCGCCGGCCGGAAGCAGGACAATATCGGGGTGAGACTCACCGCCAGGTCCTGGGTGAAGATCGGCAGCAGGCTCCGGTGCAGGGTGTCGTTCTCGAATCTGAGCAGGAACGAGTTGACGGCCCTCGTCTGGGTGCTCACCCCGAAGAACCTGGTCCCGCCCCGGGAGCGCAATGACGACCCGCGAACGGTCGGATTCCTGCAGATGGGTCTGGGGAAGCCGCTCGGACTGGGTGCGCTCGAGGTGCGCATCGCCGAGGGCGGCCTGCACGTGATCAGCGGGAAGGACCTCGGTGCGGCGTACGAGGACCTGAGCGGATGTCTCGGGGAGAGCGAGTCCCGGGCCGAGGTGTCGGAGTACTCGTTCGCCGAGGATGTCAGGGCCGAGCTCGAGCGCCAGCCATGGGTCCAGGCCCTGCAGCGCGCGGCGTTCGGCTACACCGACGGCAAGGAGGTCCGCTACATGTCGCTGGAGGAGAACAAGGCGAACAATCAGACGGACTTCAGGACCGGGAAGCCCAAGGAGCGCCGCGGCCTCTCCCCTCAGGACCTGCACGGCGACGGCTCGCACAGGTGCACTCATATCCCGCCCGATGAGAAACGGGCCCCGCGTTCTCAGGGTCCCCGCCCCCGGTACCGTCGAGGGCGCTGAGACACGATGCCGAATCGAAGCGAACAGCGCAACCAATCCAAACGCAGAACCGATTGGGTCGTCAGAATTCCTCTGTTCTTCGCCTGCATCGCCACCGCAACGCTCGCACTTCTTGATTCGGTCGGGGTGCGGGGCGGCCTCGGCGGGGTCGGTCGGGGCCACCGAGGCTGGTGCTGGAGGTGCTGTTGTGACTGGCGGAGCGGTATAGCGAACAGGGTGTCTTGTTGCATGTTTGCAGTAAGGCGTTTCAACGCCGACCTTTCCGCATGACTTCGTCAGAAGTTGGCGCGCGGAGGGCTCTGGGGGCCGTCGGTGGCGCTTGGCGTGATTCCGCCACTATGTGCTACTCTGGGCCCGGTGCTGGCCGGTCCGGAGGGGTGCTCCCGGGGCCGGTGGCGCTCCGGGCCCTCGAAGTGGCGTCATACCGCCGCTCCCGAGGGCAGGGGTCAGGGAGCACCACGCACCTGTAGGTGCATTGAGACGACAGTGTCCATGATTTCCTCCTAGAAATCATCAATGTCAGGGAGCACCACGCACCTGTAGGTGCATTGAGACGGTTGAACATCGCGTAGATAGAAAGCCCCCACAAGTCAGGGAGCACCACGCACCTGTAGGTGCATTGAGACAGAATTGCTTCATAATCTCCTCCTAAGAGATCGTGTCAGGGAGCACCACGCACCTGTAAGTGCATTAAGACCACCTCTCCATTGCTGCACCAGTTCACTATCGCATCGTTAATGGGTGCCTCCGTCTGTGTTGTGCATCGGGATCGCGGTCGCGGGGCGCTGCGACCGGAACTCCCAGCGGTCCGCTGCCCCGCCCCTCATCCCCGTGCGCCGCAATATGGTTCTCCCGCCGGGAGCTCGGCCCCGCCGCAGACGCCGGTGAAGCGGATCGCCTGCTGCCTCTTCCGCCGGGACCGGCGTGGTCGACACGGCCGCGAGCGGCCGACCCCGGCTCCGGAGCGGGGCGCGCCGACGCAAGCGCCGTTAATGACGGGCCGTCCCGACACTCGCATCCGACCCGGGTCCGTGACCTACGGGCGGGGATTTGCTACCCTGACTTTCCAGGGCGGAGAGGCGTTGTACGCTTGAAGACTTCGAACACCGCTGTGCGACGTCGCCTCCGAATCTTCAGAAGAACCTGCAACCGACTCGCCGGGGAGTGCAGTGAAGATGAATTCGGAATCCGCCGGACACCGCGAACAGCCGGATGTCCCGGGCGCCCCGAACGCCCCGAGCACTCGACCCCGCGCCTTCCATCGCCGCCGTCGCACCGACGGCCCTGCATTCACCCGCCCGGACCAATACCTCGGCCAGAGCCTCTACCCGCTGCGCGCCGCCTTCGCCGACCCCGCCGAGGCCACCGCCCCTCCCGCCACCGCCGCGGCCGCGCCTTTCGAACGCCTCAGCTCGATCGAGGGCCTGGCCAGCGCCTGGCAGATGGTCCTGGTCAGGGACGCCCGCGACGGCCTTCTCCAGCGCCAGACCCGCCTCATCGCCGGAGACCTCGACCGCTTCCTCGCCGAGCTGTCCGCCTCCCTGCGCGAGGGCACCTACCTCCCCGCCCCGCTCCTGCGCGCCGACATCCCCAAGCGCACTCCCGGTCAGACCCGCGTCCTGCACATCCCCACCATTCGCGACCGCGTCGTCGAGCGCGCCGTCGTCAACACCATCGCGCACGACGCCGACCGGATCATGTCCCCCTGCTCCTTCGCCTACCGCACCGGCATCGGAGCCGACGACGCCGTCCACCACCTCGCCACCCTGCGCGACGACGGCTACCGCCACGTCCTGCGCACCGACGTCGAGGACTACTTCCCCAACCTCGACGTCGAGGACGCCCTGACGGTCCTCGCCCCCGTCGTCGGCTGCCCGCGCACCATCGACCTCATCCGCCTCATCGCCCGGCCCCGCCGCGCCCGTGGGGAGCGCCGCACTCGCAGCCGCGGCATCGCCCAGGGCTCCTGCCTGTCGCCGCTGCTGGCCAACCTCGTCCTGAACGACGCCGACCACGCCCTGAACGACGCCGGATACGGCTACGCCCGCTTCGCCGACGACATCGTCGTGTGCGCCCCCGCCCGGGACGACCTGCTGGCCGCCCGCGAGCTGCTCGGCTCGCTCGTCGCCGCCCACGGACTGAACCTCAACGAGGAGAAGACCGCCATGACCACCTTCGACGAGGGCTTCTGCTTCCTCGGAGTCGACTTCTCCCGCACCCGCCCGGCCGTCGACCCCCACCATGACATCAAGGGCGCCTCCAACCCCGACGAGGTCGTCTACGTCGGCCGCGACGGCGCGCGCGTCCACGTGAGCAAGGGGCGGCTGATCGTCAGCGGCGTCGACGAGCTCCCGCTCGTCTCCATCCCCCGCAGGGCCGTCAGCCGCATTGTGCTCACCGGCGCCGTCGGGCTGTCCGCCGGGGCCCGCTCCTGGGCCCTGCGCAACGACGTCGACGTCATCTTCCTGTCCCGGCATGGCGGCTACCTCGGACAGCTCTCCGCCCCGCGCGATACCGCCAACGCGCGCCGACTGCTCACCCAGGCCGCCTTCGCCGCCGACGACGGGGCCCGCCTGCCGCTCGCCCGAGCCATCGTCCGGGCCAAGATGCACCACCAGGTCAGCGTCCTGCACCGCACCGGCCGGCGCGACGGCGGCGCCGACGTCGCGGGCGCCTGCGCACTCATCCGCGCCCAGGCCGCCTCCGCCGACGACGCGGCCGGCACCGACGAGCTCATGGGGCTGGAGGGCGCGGCGTCGAACGCCTACTTCGACTGCCTGTCGAGGCTCGTGCCCGAGGACGTCGCCTTCCACGGGCGCAGCCGCCGCCCGCCCAAGGACCTGGCCAACGCCGCCTTCTCCTACGCCTACGCGATCCTGCTGGCCGAGTGCACCGGCGCCCTGCTCGCCGCCGGGCTCGAGCCCTCCCTCGGCGTCCTGCACGCCTCCACGGACAAGCGCCCCAGCCTGTCGCTGGACCTCATGGAGGAGTTCCGGCCACTGCTCGTGGACCGCACCGTCATGGCGCTGCTCCGCTCGCGGCGCCTGCGGCCCGAGCACGCCACCGTCTCCGGCGACGGCGAAGGGGTGTGGCTGGACAAGAACGGCAAGAAGGTGCTCGTCGACGGTTACGAGGCCACGCTCCAGCGCCAGGTCAAGGGCGCCCTGCCGGGTTTCGCCGGCACCTGGCGGCGCCACATACACCACCAGGCCCAGCTGCTCGGCCGGGCCATTGTCGAGCCCGACTACAGGTGGAGCGGCGCGTCATGGCGCTGACCGTCGTTCTCGCCTACGACATCGCCGCCGACTCCCGGCGCACCCGGCTCGCCGCCGCCCTGGAGGGCTGGGGGTACCGGATACAGGAGTCCGTTTTCAGTCTGCGGCTGGAGGACGACGAGCTGGGGCAGGTGCGCACGTGCGTCGACGAGATCATCGACGCCGACGACGACGTCGTCCACATCTATCCGCTGTGCGCCGCCTGCCTGGCGCGCGGCGAGGTCCACGGCACCGCCCCCGACCTCGACGACGGCGGCCTGTACCGCGGGGTGTGGTGAGGGGCGGGGCCGGCGCGCCGAGCCCGCAACCGCCGCGCGGCCGCGGGGCCGAGCGCGATCCGGTGTCATATCAGGCCGAGGTCGGCCTTGACCCGATCCCAGGGGATGCTCCCCTGGGCGGAGACCTCCGCCCTCGCGGCGCGGGCCGCCTCGATGTCCACCAGGTCCTCGGCCGCCCCGAGAAGGCGGTCCAGGTCCTCCGAGTCGATCACCGCGGCCACGCGCCGACCCCCGGCGCGTGAGGAACACGGGGCGGTGGCGCTCGCGGACCTCGTCGACGACGTCGGCGAGACGCGCGCGGGCGGCCGCGACGGTGAGCTCAGTCATGCCCCACATAATGCGCCCGAAGCGCGGTCATGAGCATCTGCGCGCCCCTGGCCCCGCGGGAGAAGCGGGCCCGGGGCGTCACGGCTCGGCCAGGGGCGGGAAGTCGTACCGGGAGTCGAGGGAGTTCTTGCGCGGGCCGATCCGGTGCTTGACCCGGTTCTCCTCGCGGTTCTTGAACCAGGTGATGATCGGCGAGAGCTCGTCCCCGCCGGCCCTCTTGCCGGCATCGGGGTAGCCGACGTCGCCGTCCCAGCCGTAGGCGGCTCGCACGAAGGCCCGCACCGACAGGCGCTGGGTGAAGTCCTGCGGAAGCCGATCACGAACCATGTCCAGCCTCTGTTCGGGCGTTCTCCCGTATTCTTCCGGCGGGGGACAGCCCAGGCAGCCCGTGAGGTTCTGATACCCGTTGGCGAGCCCGGCGCCGTCGCGGACGACGACGTCGGTGGCCCGGATCTCGACCGCGCCGAGCCCCAGCGGCTTGCCGAAGCCGAGACGGTGGTAGCCCACGGCGGAACGACTCGCCTTCCTCCGCTTTCCGTTGCGCGGAACGAGTCGCTTCGGCGTGAGCAGCCAGACGAGCACGGCGAGTTCCTCGGCCGTGAGTCCCTCGAAGGCGATGGTCGTGCGGAAGACGGCGCCGGGGGCGAGGTAGGAGCCGACGGCGGTCTCCCCGGGACCCTTGGTCCCACTGAGGGGGGTCGCGCAGGGCAAATTGTCATTCCGGGCGGGCAGGAGGGCCCGGTGCGTGGGGTAGACCTTGCGGATGAGCACCTGGTCGGGCTGGAAGGTCTGGGCGCGGGTGAGGGCCTCATCGAGGGCCGCGCCCGTCTTGGTGCGCAGGTAGGGCGCCCCCGTCGAGGGCTTCGGGCTCGCGAGGGTCGGCAGGATCCATCCCTTGGCGTCCCCCTTCGGAAGCCGGAGCCAGCCCTGCTGCCCCGTCGGGGGCGCCGCGGGAATGACGGGTCGGATGGTGATGCGCCCGCGGACGGCGGCGGTTTGGTCGGCGTCCTCCTCCTTCTCGTCGGCGACGAACCCCCACATGCGGTCCGCGGCCGAGGCCTGCTTGTGGGAGTGGGCCGGGGCGACCTCGGCGGCCTCGGCGAGTTCTGCGGGAGAAACAGATCCGGGAGCGGTGCGTCGTCCGACCTGGGAGGGGGTGAGACCGGTGATCTTGCCATCGTCAATGGAGGCGAAGAGGGGCAGGCCGGGGTCGCTGCCGGCGAGTTCGATAAGGCGGGCCCTGATCGCATCGCGGTCGGCACCGAGGCCGGGGGCCTTATCGCCGTTGATGATCGTGTCCACGAGCCACGTGTTGGGCGCGTCCGAGGCGCGGGTGTCCGAGTCCGGGCCGGTCTGCGGCAGTCCTGCTGCCTTCCTGCGATCCTCGCGGCGCTTGAGAGCGCGGATGTTCTCGATGTAACTGTGGACGACCTCCACAAGACCGCTAAGAACCTTCTCGGACACGGTCAGATAGGTGGGACGAGGATTCACGTCGAAGAAGATGAACTCGTTGTATTTGGTGTCGATGAGCGGACCCGCGCCCGGAGGCGTGAGCCGGACGACGATTCCGTTTGTCCGGGGAAGCGTCTCGATCGGATCGTCGCGCGTTCCGCAGAAGGACTCTCCGCAGATGTCCGTGACGATGAATCGTTTGGAGTTGTAGAACTTCTCTGCTTCGGCACTGAAACTGACCCGCTTCAGATGCGGTGTGACTCGCCGGAGCTCCTCGAGGCGCGCCTCTGCCACCTTATCCGAACCCTCTTCCCGTTTGTCCCGCTTTTTCGAGTTGTGGGCGCCGGAGTAGAGCCACTTCCCCTCGGCGCTGAAGATCGCCGTGGCGGAGGTCAAGCTATCGGGAAGGACGGCCGTGCACACGTAGGCCGGTTTCGTCCACTCCCGGGCGTTCCTCGGCGTCTTGTTCTTACCGAGCATGACGCGGGCCCGCAGGTCAGCACCCCTCTCTGCGGGCATGAGCAGCACCGGGTAGAGGACTGCCGACTCCTGGGTGGTGCGCCGGTGGGTGAGGACGTGGTCGTGCGGGCCGAGGACTCGCATGCGGGAGGCGGTGACGGCTTCATAGGCGGAGGAGAGGAGTCCCTTGAGGGTGGTGACCGGGATCGTTGCGTCCTCCCAGGTCCGGGCGCCGTTCGGGTCGCCGCTGCGGGAGGCGACGACGACCCTGCCGTCGGCGGTCTGCTGTCCGGGGATCGTCGGGGAGGCGACCGCGATCTCGACGGCGAGCTCCCCGGACAGGCGGTCGGCCGCCAGATGGTCGTGCCCGGAGGGGACGTCGTCCTTGTAGAAGGCCGAGTTCGGGCCGTTGCCATCGCGCGGTTCGCGGATCGCCGGGATCCCGTTGTAGGCGTGGTGCCATGTCATGAGAACAGTGTAGGACGGCAGATAGCCATAAGGAAGTCAAGGCGATCTGAACGCTGATGATCATAGGTGGCGACGAGTCGGATCACGTATCGCAAACACCTTGTTTCAGGCGCGAGGGACATTGGGCGCCTTCGGGGATACGCCTTGTCGGCGTTCCCCCTGAATGGGATTCCTTCCGGCCAGACTACGTGGGAGTCGCACGATCTGTAGCGAATACGAAACAAGGAAGGCTCAATACGCCTACAGATGCGTGGCGCTCCCTGACTCACGCTGTCGTCACCATGGGCGCGGCTGGCTTTATGTCTCAATGCACCTGCAGGTGCGTGGTGCTCCCTGACAAGCAGGATGACGAGAGGAACGGGCGGGCTTAGGCCGTCTCAATGCACCTGCAGGTGCGTGGTGCTCCCTGACCTGGAAATTGGCGACCGCTCGGTGTCCGCTTCAGGGTCTCAATGCACCTGCAGATGCGTGGTGCTCCCTGACATGCCTACACGTGGTTCATCCTCGGGACTAATCCCGTCTCAATGCACCTACAGGTGCGTGGTGCTCCCTGACTGCGGCTGTGCGACTGGCAACCACCCGCAACCGTGTCTCAATGCACCTACAGGTGCGTGGTGCTCCCTGACGTGCTGTACTCCCTTGCAGCTAGCCTGGCGAATTCTGTCTCAATGCACCTACAGGTGCGTGGTGCTCCCTGACTCGGCATAATTCGCAACATATAGTTGCTTGAGTTTGGTCTCAATGCACCTACAGGTGCGTGGTGCTCCCTGACCCCTGCCCTCGGGAGCGGCGGTATGACGCCACTTCGAGGGCCCGGAGCGCCACCGGCCCCGGGAGCACCCCTCCGGACCGGCCAGCACCGGGCCCAGAGTAGCACATAGTGGCGGAATCACGCCAAGCGCCACCGACGGCCCCCAGAGCCCTCCGCGCGCCAACTTCTGACGAAGTCATGCGGAAAGGTCGGCGTTGAAACGCCTTACTGCAAACGTGCAACATGACACCCTGTTCGCTATACTGTCCCAACAGCCACAGCAGCACCTCCAGCATCAGCCGCTCGCCCCCCGGCCGAGCCTAACACGAACGCCCGGCCCGGCCGAGACGGCCCCGTTCCCCGACCGATCCAGCGGACCCGGACGAGATCTCTATCGGGAAGGTTATTCAGGGGAAGAAGCCGCCGTCCAGCACGAAATTTGCAGCCCTCGGACACCTCCTCGGCCGCGAGCCGCAACCCCTTCAGGACCCGGGGAAAAGCAGGCGAGCAGCCCGTCGAACTCATCACCGGTCAATCCCGTGGTATAACTTCATGGCGGCGCCCCGCTCCTTCCGAACTCATGCGAACACTTATTCCACACCCCACGATACCCCACGGGGACGGGTCATCACCATATCGCATTCGAAAATCCCCCCAGACACCCCCAGAACAACCTTTCAGACGTCGAGAAGATCATTCTCGGGCGCCCGTGGCCGCCCTCGGGGAACCACCCCCCCACTCCCCCGCGCCGCCGACTCCCGGTCCCCTTCGACCCGGCGCCCGCCGATCTGGTACACA
>ERZ773075.744-NODE-744-length-21914-cov-89.352_pt1 | contig 21914 bp, 11 predicted proteins | sample MGYA00580614_ERZ773075 | MGnify/ENA primary metagenome ERZ773075 (study PRJEB29015, sample SAMEA2738021) | human oral metagenome | biome: human oral; feature: human-associated habitat; material: dental | place: China | collected 2043 ... | reverse complement strand
CGCTCCAGGAGATGGCGAGCTGGTCCCGGGCGCGGGTCGCGGCCACGTACAGCAGCGAGCGCTCCCGCAGGAGGGCATCGTCGCGGTCCGCCTCGGAGTACTGCTGGTCCCGCAGCGACCGAGGGATCGCGTTGCTCGAGACGTCGAAGAGCAGCACCTTGCGGAACTCCAGCCCTTTGGCGCGGTGCATCGTCATGACCACCGGCCTGCCCCGGCCGGCCGCCTCACGGTCCACGGCACGCAACTCCACCCCGTGCTGCGCCAGGCCATTGACGACGGCGTCGCGCTGGTAGCGGTCGCGCACCAGGATGGCTATGTTCTCCGGGGCGCTGTCCTCACTGTCCCGGTCCTGCTCCAGCCACACCCGTAGCAGCTCGGCGGCTTTGTCCAGCTCATCGGCGCGGTCGACGGCGTGCAGCAGCAGCGGCTCGGGCCCGGAGCGCGGCGAGACGTAGCGGTGCTCCTCGGCCTGGCCCTCCATGTCCTCATAGGTTCCGGGGTCGAGAATTCCGAAGGCCACATCGAGGTTCTGGCGGGTGGTGCGGTAGTTGCGCGTCAGCCGCCGCGACCTCCCGCGCACCTGGATCCCGTAGTGGCTCAGCGTGATCTTCTTGCCGTAGATCCGCTGGTGGGAGTCCTCGGCCAGGAACAGGTCATCCGGGCCCGGCTCCACCAGCGCCCGCAGCAGCTGCAGGTGAGCCGGCGTGAGGTCCTGAGCCTCATCGACGAGCACGTGCCGGAAGGGGCGGGGTGTGCCGAGGCCTGCCTCATGGTCGAGCCAGGCGGCGGCCAGGGCGAGCTGTTCGTCAAAGGAGGTCACGCCCAGGTCGGCGCTGCGGTCCCGGTAGCGCTCCATCGCCTTCCACACGGCGGCCCGCTTGGACCGGTCCAGGGCCACGCCCCGCCCGGGGCGGCGGATGCGCAGGTACTGCTTAAGAGTCGTCACGCGCTGAGGCAGCACGATCAACTCGTACTCGGACTCCAGGAAGTCGGCGGAGCGCAGCCCCTCGGGCAGCTCATCGCCTATGAGGGTGAGGACCTCCTGCCACACATTGTCCTTGGGGTAGGTGAGTACCCGCGCGCGCGGCTGGCCGATGACCTCCTGGGCGATGGGGGAGATCCTGGCCCCGGCCTGTTGGAGGATCATGCGTGCTACCCGGTCCAGGCCGCTGACCATGACTCCGGACTCGCTAAGCCTCTCGGTGAAGGGCAGCCGTGGCTCGAGCTGGGCGACCTGACGGCGCAGGTCGTCGGCGAGGTTGCGCGTGTAGGTCGTCAGCAGGATCCGCGGCTCCTGCCCGTCAGCCTTGTCCCGCTTGGCCAGCTCGACGGCGCGGTGCACGGCAATGACGGTCTTCCCAGTTCCGGCGCCGCCCGAGACGCGCATGGGGCCGTTCGCGCGCCGCTCCACGAGGGCCCGCTGCTGGGGGTGCAGGAAGAGCTGCCACTCGGCGAAGCTGAGCCCCTCGATGGCGCGGCGCAGGTCCTCGTCACTGACCAACCAGGTGAAGGTCGAGCGCGCCGCGCGGGTGCGTAGACCCTCGATGAGGTCGGCGTCGGTGGGCTCGGCGGCGACGTCGCGCGAGGGCCGCAGCCCGAAGTCCTCACGGATTTCCTCGATCGTTGCCCCCGTGGCCAGGTTGAGCAGTGCCTCGCCCTGCCAGGAGACCCGGGCGGTGGAGGCCAGGTCGAGGAGTTGGGACTCGCGCTGCGCCGCTAGTGCCGCTGCTCCGAGTCGAACGTCAATACCGAGCTCGTCGTGCAGGATCTCCACGGTCAGCCCATCGGGCCACACCGGTGCCTGGTCCCGGCTGGGGACGACGACGGCGCCCGGCACAGCGGCGGCCCCGACCTCCGTTCCTTCTTCACCCCGCTGGCTCCCCGTCCCAACCGGCTCGCCAGGTGCTTGGGAGGGCGCGGAACCGGCGTCGGCTCCTCTGACGGCTTCCTCGTTGAGACGGCGCGCCTCGGCGTTGGCGGCCTGGATGCGGGCCGTCTCGCGGGCGATCTCGTCGGCCTCGCGCTGGGCGGCGGCGAGCTTGGCCTGGGCTGTGCGCCGCGCCTCCTCGACGGCACGGGGATCGAGGCCGATGAGGTCCCCGACGTTGACGACCTCGGTGATGCCATTGCGGGGGTTGACGTGGACAGTGACGGATTCGGCGATCTTGATGGCCTCGTCATGTGGCCAGATGCCGTGGATGACGTAGACGACCTCACCGTCGGCGGCGAGCTCGAACAGGACGGCCCGGTAGAAGTCGGTGACGCGTGCGGTGCGTACGCGCCGGTCCCGCGATCCACGAATGGGCTCCAGGTGCAGGCCCGAGCTCGTGGTCATGGTGGACAGCTTGCTGATGAACGGCCCGATCTTCGCCCTGAGGGAGGGGTCCTTGGCGGTGGCGTCCTTCGTCTTGCTGCTGGGCAACAGGATCGTGGCCATGTCAGTGTCCTTCCAGGAGCTCGGGGATGAGCGCGCAGATATCGGTGGCGGTGCGGGCCGGATCGTCCCCAGCGACGAAGACGCGCCAGCCGGCCGCCGTCAGTGCCTCCTCGTCGCCGTGTTGAGGCTCTCCGAGAACGGCGACCTTGGGGGCGGACCAGGACAGGTCCGTCATGACGCCGCCGACCTCGACGCCGTCGCCCTCGTGGGGGATGCCGGCCGCAGCCAGGTGGGGCAGAAGAGCGAGGATGGGTTCGGGGGTGAGGTCCCGGTCGACGTCGTCCCAACCGAGATCGCTCATGGTGTTCGGGCTGCCGGCGACGTCGGCGACGGCGACCTCGATCTGGGCGCGGGCGCGCAGCTCGGCCAGGGCCCGGCTGGTCGTGGTGATGTCCACGGGCGCCTGGGCTAGGGCGAGCACGTTGCTGAGCCGTAGCCAGGCCAGCCAGGCCTCGGGGTGGTCGGGGGCCTCCAGGGCCTCATCGGAGTCGTCAAGCACGAGGGCCATCCCCGTGGTGGAGGCACCGGTGAGCTGGACCGCCAAGGCGAGGTGGGGAATGGCGAAGACCGAACCGGAGCGCGCAGAGCCCGCGGGGGAGCCCGCGGCATCAGCAGCGCCGGTGGGTTCGGGCAGCTCGGTCTTGGGCCGCAGCACACGCAGCGCCTCCCACAGCGGATCCGCCCCGGCGCCCTGGGTGGGGGAGTACCGCAGGGATGCGTTCTGTCCCAGGGGCAGGTGGCTGGCGGCGCCGACGATGAGCGGCCCCCAGGCGGAGTCGGCCAGAGCCGCCAGGGCGGCAGCGGCCGCACTGGACTCGGGGTCCTCGACGTCGTCGTTCAGCATCGTCTCCAGGAGAGCCATCGGCCCGCTGCGCCAGGCGGTGACGGCCTGGTCGGTGACGCCACCGGCGCGCGCCGGCCCCAGGGTGCCGTTCTTGAGCTGGGCGACGACGGTCTCACCCAGCCAGGCCGGGTCCCACGGCCCGTCCAGGTCCTCGACGCCCACGGAGATGACCCGGTAGCCGGCGGCGCGCAGCCGCTCGCGTTTGCCGGCGTCGTCGGCGAGCCGGTTGTGCGCGCGACTGGCGTGGTAGCTGCGCCCGTCGGTGAAGATGGCGATGGGGCTGCGGCCTCCGGGGTGCAGGCAGGTGAAGTCGGGGCGGGTGCCGCGGGCGTCGAGCTGGGGGCGGATCCGCCAGCGGCCCCCGTCGATCTCCAACGCCGGAGCGCCCGAAGGGTCACTGGTGGTGCGTACGGCCATCTCCTTGCCCAGGAGCTCGGCGAGCCCAGCGCGGAAGCGCACCTCCAGGGGACTCTCCCCGGTGCCGGCGCGCACGGCCTCGTCAGTGATCCTCCACTGGGGGACCTCCGGGTCGAGCTCGGCGAACACGCCTTCGGTGCCCATGGTGCCCACAGCGCCCAGGGCTCCGGCGGCCTCGAGCCCCAGGAGCTGGCCGATGGCGTGCAGGGCGGCAGCGCGGGTGACTTCGGCGGAGACGGCATGGGGCCGCAGGCAGTCCGGGCACATGTCCTTGCCCTCGGCGCGGCACGGGCAGTTCTCCAGGCGCTGGCCGGTGCGGATGAGGAGGCTCCAGAGCCGGGAGGAGTCGTCATGGTCGGTGAGGTAGCCGGTGCCCCCGGGCACGGTGTCGTGCAGCAGGAGGGCGGGACGGGTCTCGCCGGGGGCGCCGTCGGCCACGGGGTGGGGGACGGAGGCGATGCCCAGGTGGTCGGGGGAGCCGCCGGTGGTGATCTCCAGGCCCAGGAGGATCGCGGAGGCCAGCGAGTCCACGCCCACCCGGTCGGTGGCGAAGCCGAGCGGCAGGACGAAGGCGAGCGCCTCGGTGCTCAGCTCGCGCATGAGGTCGACGGCGATCACGTGCTCGGCCGGATCGCTGCGGTACCGGCACCAGGGCCGGTGTTCGCGGGCGGAGGTGGCCCGCGTGTCCGTGTCGAGCTTGCCGCAGGCCTCGCACAGGCGGAAGTCTCGCGAGGAGAGGGCGTTGCCGGAGACCCGGTCGACGCTCTGACCGGCCAGGGGCCGCCCGGTGTTGAGCCAGCGCAGGTTCATGCCGCGGTAGCGGGTCAGCCCGAACCCGGAGTCCTCCACGCTCCACTGGCGCACCGCCTGGGCGGGGTCGAAGTCGGCCAGCGGCAGGACCTCGAAGTGGGCGCGGAGCCGTTCGTCACTGGAGTCCCCGATGCGGGCGTCGTCCCGGGAGACGTCGGCGAAGACCCGGGTCAGGCGCAGGACCTGCCGGGCGCGGCCGACGTCGGCGATGGCGGTGTCACGGCACCTCGGGCACTCCGCGGGCGCGGCGGGCCGGGTCTCCTGCGGCTCGTGCACGTCGGTGTAGCCGCAGGCCTCGCAGCAGAACCACCACTGGGCCTGGTTGTTGAGGTCGGAGGCGTCAATGCCTTCGATCTCCATCTCCAGGCCGCGGGTGTAGAAGGTGGCGCCGGGGGCGAACTCGTGCAGGGCGTGGACGGAGGCCCTCTCGACGTCGCAGGGCTCGGAGTGGAACTCGTCGTCGTCCGGGTCGCGCCAGGAGACGCGGGCGGACAGGCGCACGGAGTCGTCGATGAGGGTGTAGTTGGGCAGGATGCCGTGGCGCTCCAGGGCCGAGACCCAGTGCTCGCGGTTCAGGTCGAGGATCCGGGACTCGGCCGCCTTCTGGGCTCCCTCGGCGGCGCGATGGGCCCGCAGATCCTCCTCGGTGGCGTTGGGGCGCTCGGCGGCGTTCTTGAGCTCGGGCAGGGCCTCGCGGATCTGGCGCTCCTGGCGGCGGAGCCGCTCGGCCTCGGCGCGGTGCTCGGCGGCTGCGCGCTGGAGCATCTCGCGGGGCCCGGCGCCGGCGTCCTGGGTCACCCAGGTGCTCAGCCGGTCGAGCGCCGGCGTGCGCTCCTGGAAGGCGGTGGTGAAGGCCTGAGCCAGCAGGGCGCCGTCGCGCTCGATGCGCTCGCACAGTGTGGTGATGAGCGAGCCCTCGTCGGTGGCGCCCAGGGCGGTCCCCGCGGTGCCGCCGCCATGGCCTCCGGAGGGGACGGCCGGGTGGTTCTCGCGGGTGAGGGTGTCGATGACGGAGGCCAGGAACTGGCGGCGCAGGATCTCTTCAGCCCCCAGGTAGGTCGACGGCGGCGCGACGGAGCCGTTGAGGAGCCGGTCGGGGGCGTCGAGGAGCGGCAGCTGGCTGCGCCTGCCGGGCACGTAGGCCAGGGCGAGCGCCGAGCCGCTGCGTCGCCCCGCGCGGCCCACCCGCTGCACGTAGGAGGCGACGGTGGCCGGCAGGGAGCCGAGCATGACGGTGGACAGGTCCCCGATGTCGATACCCATCTCCAGGGTGGGGGTGGCCACGAGGACGTTGGGGTCCCCGGGCACCTGCGTGGGGCGCTTGAACCCGGTCTCGACGGCGGCGCGCTCCTTGGCGTCGAGCAGGGAGGTGTGCTCGTGGGAGTCGACCCGGCGCACGTGGGCCCCGGCGTACATGCTGCGGTAGAAGCTCTCCGCCGGGTGCGGCTGGGCCCTCAGGTGGCCGGGGCAGGTGGCGGCCAGGCAGGGGGCGCTGTCGAGCTGGTCGACGGTGGCGGTGGCGGCGGGCAGCTGGGTGCGGCAGGTGTCGCACACCAGGAGGAGGGCCTCGCGCGTGGTCTCGCGCAGCGGGGAGACGACGACGCGGCCGGCCGGTAGCCCGTAGACGGTACCGCCGGAGTCGGTGGTGGTGACGCTGAGGATCCCGGCCTCGGCCAGGTGGGCCAGGAGCGCACAGGCCAGGCGGGAGGCGTGGGTGGGCACGACCCCCAGGCACTTGCGGGCCCAGGTGGCGTACCAGGACTTCGAGGAGCCCACCGGCGCGAAGGCCGACTTGCGGGTGTCGAGGCGGCCGCCGACCTGGGGGAATGCCGGGGCGGTGCGCCCGGTGGGGAAGGCCGGCTGACCCTGGTCGCGCTTGCGCTTGTACCAGATCCACAGGCGCTTACCGTCGTCACTCTTGTAACGCGAGAGCCACTCGTGGTCGATGGCGCCCTCGCGGCGCATGTGCTCCAGGGTGCCGCGCACCCAGGCGAGCAGGGCTGCGTCGCTGGTGTCCTGGAAACCGTCGAGGACGCCCTGCTGGTCGGTCCCGAGGGCCTGACGGGCCAGAGCCACCAGGGCGTTGGCACGCCCGGCGCTCACATGGACGGTCACCGAGCCGGTGGCCTCCAGGGTGCGCCCGTAGGTGGACTGGAGCCCCACCTCCAGGGCGATGTCGAACAGGAGCCGACGGCGCACGTGCGGCTTGGCCCGGCTGCGTTTGGAGGCGGGGGCCTTCGGGTCCCAGTAGGGCTTGAAGCGCTGGTGCTCGGACAGGGCCGCGGGGACCAGCCGGTAGCGGTCGAAGGCGCTGGCCTGGGCGTCGTCGAGGGCGGCCTCGGCCCACTCCTCGATGGGCATCTCTGCTCGCAGCGCCCCGCGCAGGGCCGAGCGCAGGCTCATGGTGTGGGAGCGCTGGTTGACGTAGCCGGCGCGGTGGGCGGCGTCCTGCACGGAGTCGGTGAAGATGAGGGCGCGTTTCTCGGTGTTGTCGAGGGCGTCGTCGCCGAACAGGGTGGTCAGGGACACCGACAGGAGGGTGGCGACGGCCGAGCCGAGGAAGCGGATGGAGTCCTTGGCGCCGCAGGAGGGGCAGACGTCGTTGGTGGAGTCCTCGGCGAAGCTGCGCTCATCCCCGGTGAGCATGAGGACCGGCAGGACGAGGCCCTCCTTGGCCTCGGTGCTCTCCTGGGCCGGGCGGCGGGTGAGGAGCTCGCGGCTGTTGATGGAGTACCAGCGCAGCCCGGGGTGGCGGGCCTCCAGGTTGATCTCGCCGGCCTCGGCGCGGGTGCGGTAGTCGGCGTCCTCCCCGGGGGCGTGCAGGAGGGCCCGGAAGCGGGGGTCGCCGGTCTTGCGGTCGCGGCGCACGTGGGTCTGGTCGTCCTTCTCCTTCTGGCCGGTGGGGGCCAGGACGATGCCCCAGCCGGAGCGCCCGCAGGAGCGGCAGTACAGGGCGGGGCGCGCGGGCTCCTCGACCTGTGTCTGCTCGGAGGCGGCGTCGGCCCAGCGGAAGGAGGGCAGGGAGCTCAGGGCCCGGTCGACGCGGGTGACCTCCCGGATCCACAGGGTGACTTCCACGTTGACGGCGCTGCGGTCGGGGTCGCCGTTGAGTCCGGCGCGCATGACGGACAGGGCCGCCAGGATCGTGGAGAGGACCCGCCGGGCCAGACCCGACTCGGGGACGGGGCCCAGGAGGTTGCGGGCGAGGTCGACCAGCGCCGTGGAGTGCTCGGCGGCGCGCACGAGGTCCAGGACGTCGGGGTGGGCCTGGAGGGCGGAGGCGAGGCCGGCGGCGTCAAGGGTGTCTTCCACCTCCTCGGGTAGGTCGTAGAGGTGGGTGACGACGTCGCGGAGCAGCTCCGCAGGGTCGGGGGAGCCGGCCTCGGCGAGGCGGGCCAGGGCCTGCAGGTTCTCACCGGGCAGGGAGCGCAGGTGCAGGGCGCGGCCGGCCAGGCCCTTGGACTCGGTCACCTGGTGGTGCGTGGCGGCCCACTGGTCGAGGTCGGCGCGCGTCTCGGTGACGACGGCGCTGGCGGGCAGGTCGGTTCCGAAGACGTCGCGGGCGAAGGCGAGCATCTGGGAGGGATCTCCGCCGTCGCCGAGGGTGGCGGAGGTGGCCACAGGGCACACCGGGCCGAGCGGGGCGGAGGCGAAGGCCTCCTGGCGGGGGTCGTCGGCGGGCAGGTGGGCGCGCAGGGTCAGGCCCAGTCGCCGCAGCAGCATGGCGACGTCGGTGCCCTGGGCGCCGTCGTAGGTGTGGAACTCATCGAGGACCAGGTAGGTCAGGGAGGCGGCCGAGGCCCGCCACAGCTCGCGGTCCTCGGGGCGCAGGAGGAGCTGGTCGAGCATCTTGTAGTTGGTGAGCAGGATGTCCGGCGGGTTGTCGCGGATGACGTAGCGGTCGGTGATGAGGGAGTCGGCGGTGACGTGCTTGCGGGGGCTGGCGGAGGAGTCCCCGGTGTAGATGGCGGCGCGTACGCCGGCCAGGGCGGGGTCCTGAGTGATGAGGCTGGCGAGGCGGCTGGCCTGGTCGGAGGCCAGGGCGTTCATGGGGTAGAGGATGAGGGCCTTGATGCCGGTGATTCCCTGGGCGCGGGCGCGCAGGACGTGGTCGAGGACGGGGTGGAGGAAGGACTCGGTCTTACCTGAGCCGGTGCCGGTGGTGACGATGGTCGGCTCGGGGCGGTGGCCGCCCTTGGTGGTCAGGCGCCGGTAGGAGTCCTCCTGGTGCTGGTAGGGGGTCAGGCCCGGGTCCCAGTCGAGGGGACGGTCGGCGGGGTGGGCCGGGTCGGTTGTGCCGGGGCGGGCGCTCGCGGCCAGGTAGGGCAGGCGCAGGCGGACGAAGGGGCCGACGAAAACTCCCTGCTCCTCGTCCTGAAGGAAGTCGGTGAGCACGCGCCGTGGCTCGGCGTCGGTGAGGGCGAAGGTCGTCGAGAGGTAGTCGACGATGGACCGACGGATGCGTTCGGCCTGGAGACTAGGGAGGAGGAGCGTCATAGCTGGAGCGTGCTGGTGATGGGCGATGGGGTGGATGGTGGCGAATGGTGTACGGGAGTGGTGTCTGCCGGGGCCGGCGCCAACTCGTGCGGATCGTCGTTGTTCCGGGAGTGATCCCGCAGGTCAGAGGCTACCGCAGGCTGCGTAAGGGCTGAGACACTTGCAAGTAACGTTATGTACGTTTCCGCACTTTTCGTCCATAATGTCCGTTATGACCGAAATGACAGTTACCGCTGCGCGCAACAAGCTCGCCGATGTCATCGACGATGCCCGGGTGACTCACGCTCCCGTCTTCCTCACCCGTCGGGGTCGTCGCGTGGCTGCGGTGATCGACGCCGACGACTTGGAGTGCCTCACCCAGGCGGCAGAGGACCTGGCGGACATTGAAGCCGCCGACGCCGCTCGCGCTGAGATCGCTGAGCACGGCACCATCCCTTGGGATGAGGTCAAGGCTGACCTTGGGCTCGCATGACTCACCGGATCCAGTTCAGCCCGGCGGCGGTCCGTCAGCTACGGAAGCTGGATGGCCATGCGCAACGCCGGATTCAGGCTGTCGTTGAGCTGCTTGCCCAGGAGCCCCGCCCAGCCGGAGCCAAGAAGCTCGTTGGCGGGCAGGGCGAGTGGCGTGTGCGCACCGGCAACTACCGCATCATCTACGAGATCGACGACGGAGTCCTGGTGGTCCTCGTCCTCGCTGTTGGTCACCGCCGTGACGTCTATCGCCGAAGATAGCTATGGGTGTCCGCACGGATGACACATGTACTAGAGCATCCGTCAGACTACTTGCGTCATCCTCGTCGGACGTCAGCCACTTGCTCAAGTTCCGTGTCAATGATGACGACTTCGTCTTTCATGCTATGTCTGTGTGTGGGAACCTCTGGAGGAGGAAGTGAAGTATGAAAACCACCGAAGAGATGCTGAAGGAGATCGAGAACGCCAACAACGGGGATGGTCCGGATCCTGTGGCTACAGTCGACGATCCCGCTCTCGCGAAAATTGCGGTCGCGCAGATACGCCTCCGTGCCGCCGAGCGCGAGCTCGATGAAGCCGTGATGGCTGCGCGCGATGTCGGCCTGTCGTGGCAAACGATTGGGGATGTGTTGGGTATGACTCGTCAGGGTGCGAACAAGCGCTTCCACGCCGCCTGAGGATTCGTGTACATCTACGAGATCATGTAGAGACTCTTGGGGGTGTGTATTTGTGGCAGAGGTGGGTCTGCCTGCCTTGATCGATGCGTCAACTTTCGCAAAAGTATCAAACTTCCCGTGAACACGTATCTTAGGTGTCGTTCCAGTTGGGGAAATGTCCAATTCGCGAGGCCAGCCATGTCGTATGCTCTCGACTGATAGCCTCTTCTGCATCAGCAGCCAGTAGAGGCCATTCCTTTTCTTTAACAGTGAGTAATCTGGATGCTTGAATGCCTAGTTCCTTTGTTGCTACTGCGTATGCAGAGGCTAGAGGAGAAAACTGTTTTACTGCTACCCATGCGGTGCCGGCAGTAATCATAGCCGCCAGTAATCCTGCAAGGTCAACACTCCATCCACCAAATGCGCGACCCGCTGCTAGGGTGGCCGCTAAAAACTCGGAAATGGCAAGAAGGGCACTCGAAAGGCGAGCTTTCCGTCGGTTCGTTCGGGCTTTACTTGCGTACCATTGTTTCTGCTCAAGGGTTCTACCTTTTACGTACGCAGAGCGTCTTGATGAAAATTCAAGAGAGCGCAGTGTGTCCATGCAGTCTGTGATAACCGGGTCCAAGTCATCGAAGATGACGTTATCTGATACTTGGCTCAAGATTGATGAAATGCGTTGACGAAAGTTAGATTCCGCCTCGGCTCGGCTCATCTCCTTCGGAAAGGGGTCTGCGCAGACGGAATATCGCCACGCAAGAGTTTTGACAGATTCCGCCACCGCTCTTCCTTCGTACCACGTGCGCTCCGGCTGAAGGATTAATAGAGCGAGTTCGCATCCGAATGCGGAGATGAAGCCAAACAGAATTATCCAGGCAGCGATGTCGAAGCTTCCGAAATGCCAAGATAGTGCGCCTCCAATGGCGGCAGATAGGCCACCTCCGATCTTGACTCCTGTAAGCCATAGCGTCTGCCGCTGACCTCGCTTAGATTCGTCGTCCGCATTCCTCCAAGCGCCGGGTAGGTCGGCGTCTGTCAAGGTCATGCTTCCTCTAATCAGGCGTTTCGCTGGCGGAGTGGGCGTCTATTGTTACGAAGATAATCCTTCTTGGTTCGGTCGGAGTAGGCAATTTCAATGAAGTGCGCCAACGTGTCAGAGTTAGATGGGTATCGCCACCAGCGTGCGTAACCATGATCGCCATCTATATTGTCACCAAGACGTGCAGGAATCTGCAGGTCAGAGTAATACTGCACTGAGGGTAGGCTGATTGCCAGGAGTCCACTGGCCGTGGTGGTCTTGGTGTTGCGAAGGGAAGCGGCGATCTCCCAGTCGACAAATTTTCGTCCCCATGTCTTCTTGCCGATCATTACGATTGTGACGGTTGTGGTTCGTAGGTATCTTTCGCGAATCTGCTGCATGATGTAGTTGGAGTCGTTGCTGTTTATAATGTCACCAGGCAAGCTTGCGCCGATTCCGTTCGCAATAAATACGTCATGGCTGTGGTCAAATGTATCGATAAACTGTTCGACCTCCTGCTCGTCGTCATGGTGATATGAGATGAAGCACTTGTGACGTGTTTTGGTGGCCAGTGTCATCATGAGATTCTCCTCGCGTTTTTATGAGTTGGGATGTGGGGGGAGTTGATATACGGGGGCAGGGATTTGTACTTATCCGGAGATTGTATGCATTCCGGTGTCGAGGCTGGATTGGGTGAGGGTGGTGTGGATGCGGCGGAAGTCGGATTCGCGGTCGCGGATGCGGAAGGGGAGGTCGTAGACGTAGGAGACGCCGGAGCCAGGATGGGTGTGAGTGCGCTCCGATAATGGCATGTCCTCGTTGGAGGCGGGGCGTTGGCGCTTCTCCCAGGCCTGGCGGACCGGAGTCGGCAGCTGACGACCCTTCGCGTCATAGACATAGGCGCCCTGGCCGCGGCCATGGTCATAGTCGTAGAGCACCGCGAACTGAGTGCGGTAGATGGTGCACAGATCCTCGATCGGCACGCCCAGCATGATCGCCACCATGACATCGATCTCCGCCTGAGCATTGCGACGATCCTCCGCCCGGCGCAACGGTGTATCCGCAGTCCACTCCGGTCCAATCGGACGCTCGCCATAGCGTTCCAGAATCGGCGAATCATTCAAGAACGACTCATCCCAACATTCCTCCCACAGATCGGCGTAGGCATCCGTGAGGCAGTTGAGGCGGAGGGTGCGCAGCAAAATGGGGGTAGCGACATTAGAGTGGTGGTCTGGTGCTGGCAGTAGGGAGAAGTCTGAGCCGTGAATGTCGTTTCTGGCTCTCGATCTGATTTGGAAATCGGAGAGGAGTGCTGAGGTGGTTCCTCCAATGAGAATGAGAGTCCTGGGGTTCTTTTCTGGGAGTCCAGCTGAGTAGATCGGATGAACGTGGGCGGTGCCCGGCGGAATAATGGTGGGTGTGAGTGTGCGTTCACCAGTATTGGCGGCCATGCGACGCCAGGCGATGCGGTAGTGGTCGCGAGCGGGAGAGCCATCCCAGTGGGTGTAGAGGCGGTTGTAGGTGGCGCGGTTGCCGGCAGGTTTGTACTGGGTGAAGGGCTGTGCACTTGCGGGCAGTGCCTCCAGGTCGGTTGAGGCCCAGTCCTTATTGCTGCGCATTGTTTGGTTGGGCTGCTTGTATAGCGAAGTCGAGACGTGAAGATGTGGTCCTTGGATGATAGCGTCTTCCCAGGAGGCTGGTCCCCAGGTTTTGGTAAAACGTCCCTTTTCGAAGTCTGATGTTTCGTGCCAGCCTGGCGAGAATTGAAGGTTGAGACTTCTGATGCGCGGCTGGTTGGCTAACACTGTGAGAGTATGTGCCGCAGCCGAGTTCACTGTCGAGACCATAGGAGTAGAGCGCCAGTCATCCGCTTCAGTTACGGCCTGCCATGTTCGAAGAACTGTCTCGTCGACCTGTTGAATCCGCGCGGCGTGCGGTCTCAGGTCCCAGGTTCCGGTGTGAGGGTCCTTAAATCCAGGCTCTTCTCCGCTGCCGTCGTGCGCAAGCGACCGAAGTGCGGTTTTAGGGTGATAGAGCGACGCGGCATGGAGGAAATGTGGTGCTCGTTCAGGTCCATAGATGTGGATTCCGTAAGAGATGAGGTTATGGACATCATATAATTTGAGTTCGTTGATGAATTGCCAATGTCGACGTAGACGTCGATATGCCTGGATGCGGAGTTCAGGGGTTTTTGAGTCAGTGAAGTGCGTTTCCATGTGAACGAGAGACACGATCCCCGTCATGCTCTGGTGCTGCCACACCTGGCACATGAATGCGCGGTAGAGGTCCGGTTGGCCGCTCAGCAGCGGATAGACGGACGGGTCGCTCAGGATCTCGGAGAGCACGATGACCTCGGCGGTCCCATCGAGAACTGTGCGGAGGACTCCAGAACGAGCCAAGGTGCGCGGCATGCGCTCCTTCTTGACCGCAACGGACGGCTTATTGCTGAGTGACCACCAGGGGTCGCCATCGGAGAGGAGACTGTTGAGGTCTACGGTCGGCCTGACCCACGGTGGGTTCCCCACTTGGAGGTTAAAGCCTCCGCGGGCGAAGACGGTGGCGAAGTCCAGCTCCCAGTGGAAGAAGCCCTGAGCTCCCGCCACCTCCCGGACCACGGTGAGCCACTCGTGCTCGGTAATGACTGATTCCACGCGGCGGGCCCCAGCGAGGCCGAGCTCAAGCTCCTCCATGGTCTCCAGCTCTGCCCAGGAGGAGGCATCCACCAGGGTTCCGTCGGTGCCCTTGGCGTCCTTGACCTGTTTGCCCAGCAGCCCCTCCAAGGCACTCAGCCACTCGTCGAGGCTCGGTGGCGTCACGTCCGTGGTCAGCGGCCAGTACCACAGCGCGCACCACGCATCCATGACCAGACGCAGCCGCCGGTACGCCGAACCCGGCGCCTCCAGGTAAGCCTCAATGTCCTCACGGGACACCGTTGAACCGGCGTCGTCCTGCGCTTCGCGGCCCCACAGGTCGATTCGGCGTGAGGCCTCCGCCTCCGCCACCCGCAGGCGCCGCAAGGTCATCTCCCACAGCACCTCCACGCGCCGGGCGAGGGCCGTCAGTCGCAAGGCCTGGCTAGTGCTCAGCGCCTTCGTGATCTCCCTGCGCCAGGTCTTGAGGGCCTTAAGCCTGCCGGCATCGACCAGGTCCCGCACCTGCTTGGGAACCTCGACCGCGCTGCCCCAGCCCTTGACCGGCAGCAGGAAGTGATGGATGCTTCCGGAGACGTCCAGCGCCCCGCCGATCCGGTGCCGGGAGGCGGCATCGGCGTCGTCGAGCACGGCCGCCACCTGGCTCAGCGGCTCAGCCACCGGAGCGGCCGACAGCCACGCTCGCTTCTTCAACTGGGAGGTCGAGTACAGGGCCCGGCGCGCGCCCACCAGGGAGTTACCGCGCCGCAGCCGCAGCCCGAACCACGGGGCCGCCAGCCCCTCCACCATTGTGTCCAGCCACAAGGACACCTCCGCCAGCTCCACCGCCGTCGCATTGAGGTCCACCCCGTAAACCTGGTGCAGGGCGAGATACGCCTTCACCTTCGCCAGCTCCCGGGGCCGATCCTCAGGATCCACGCGCCGGCCCAGCTCGCGCTCGCGCCGCGAGAGGTACTGCTCCGCCAGCTGGCGCACCGCCTCAATCGCGAAGGCCCCCGAACCCAGCGCCGGCTCACACACCGTCAGATGCAGAATCTCCTCCGCGCTCGTCGTCCGCCCGTCCTGATCCAGCAGCTCGGCCAGCGCCTGCTGCACTGTGAAACGCGTCAGCACCTCCGGGGTGTAGAAGGAAGCCGAGCGCTGCCGGTCCCGGCCCGAGAGCCGGTAGACGAACTGGCCCTTCTCATAGGTGACGTTGCGGGGCTCGCCCGTCACCTCGTCCTCCACCGTCACGAAGTCCTTCTTCTCCAAGCCCTTCATGACGTCCTCGGGCACCACCCACGAGCCCTTCGAGGCGTCCCCGCCCGGCGCCACCTCCCACAGGCGCTCGGCGGCGAAGGAGCCCGAGTAGCTCATGAGCCCCTCGTAGACGGCGCCCAGCTGGTTGATGCCCAGCTCCACATAGGAGATGAAGCCGCGCCCGCTCTTGCCGTTCTCCTTAGTCAGCAGCAGATGGCGCAGCACCCGCAGCAGGGCCCCGTTACCCAGGCCCACCTCGTCAATGAGAGCGGTCGCCACCGGGCGGAAGAGGTCAGCGCGCATCGGCCGGAAGACCAGACCATCGAAGCTGCCCTCCTCCGCGGCCGGCACCTGCTCATTGTGGCCCTCATCCACCAGGCGGAACAGCCGGTCCAAGGACTCAAAGATGTGCGTGCCCGCCTGGGCCGACTCCTCATGCAGCTCCCTCAAGGCCAGCTCGCGCAGACGATCCAGGCCGTAGCCGGCGTCGTACTCGGCGGCGCCCACCGGCAGGACCCCCAGCTCGGGGCTCGCCTCCGCATACAGCAGGAAGATGATCCGGTAGATGTAGCGCAGCGACTGCAGGGCCAGGTCCTGCGCCCGCTCCTGGGCCAGCGGCTCCAGCCCCCGCGCGGCGCGACGGCGCACCACCTCATTCGCAATGATCTCAATGGAGGCGCGCACGCCTTCACGCAGATCCTTCGAGACCCCCACCGTGTGGGCCGCCGAGTCCTCCAAGGTGGTCGCCCACCACGTCTCGCCCTCCGCCGTCGGTAGCAGAGAGCGGGCATCCAGGCAGGTCAAGGCCCGCTCCACCTCGCCGCCGCGCGTGGCCTCATGACGCTCGACGACGAGCTGCACGTTGACCGCCAGCCAGCGGCCCTCCGGCCACCGCTCCCGCTCCGCCACCAGCGCCCACTGGCCCGCCAGGACCAGGGCGAAAGCCGGACCGTGCTCGTCGGTCATGAGCGTCGACAGGGCCCGAGACACCGACTCGACCGGCTCAGCCCCCTCCAGGACTGGGGCAGCTGGGTCCCCCAGATCCACCGGCTCCCACGCCTCGGCGAGCGTGAGGGCGTCCTTGACCAGCAGGTCCTCCACGGTGGTCACCGGGCGGGCGCGCAGCAGCGCCAGCGGCGCCGGGCCCTCATCGCCCACCGGCCTCACCAGGGTCACCGGGCCCCGCTCGGTCAGGCGGTACTCCGACGACGTGAAGCCCAGGATCTCGCGCAGGAGCGCATCGAGCTCGCCGGCCGCCTCCAGGGCGGCGCCGGTCAGGGAAGCGGCGTCGTCGGCGGGCAGGGTTGCCAGCAGCTCCTCCAGGCGGGCGCGCTCGGAACGGAACCGGGAACGGGACGTCGGCGTCGGAGCGGTACTGGGATCGGCCGGCTTCTCCAGGGCCTCCCACTCCTTGCGACGCTCCAGCACCCGAGCCAGGAAGGACTCCTTGGTGGCGTCCGTGGTGAAGTAGTGCTCGCTGATCCAGTCCTCGCCGACGACCAGCGCGTCCGACACCGCCATCAGAGATCCCCTTCCATCCCGAAGTCCTGCGGCACCACCACCAGCAGTGGGCGCACCAGCGTGTGCGCGGGCCGGTGCTGTTTCCTGAGCTCGCGCTCCTGAGCCACCGTGATCCGCTGCTCGCGCAGGTGGCGGTTCTGGATGAGGAGGCCGGCCTCGTCATCCCAGGCGTTCGCGTGCTCCGCCCACGACTCCACCCGAGCCGTTGCCTGTTCCTTTGCTGCGTCGAAGGTCAGCGCCATGTGGTCCTTAGCCGCATCTACCGCCGGGGAGATGAGTGCCTCCAGCAGGCCGGTCTGCGTCACCGGCCCGGAGTTCCGCAGCTCCCGGGAAATGCCCGCCGCCTCAAACATGGCGGTGGGGGAGTCGTGCACTTGCCCGATCGCCACCGCCTCGACCGGCCGGCCCGCAGCCAGGTCCGAACCCGCAGCCACCGGGTCCAGGTACGGGAAGGCGGCACTGACGCACACCATCGACACCGTTCGGCCCGCCCGGTTCGTCAGCGTCCCCAGGAGCAGGACGGTCGGTGAGTCGACGTCGCCGCGCACCGCGAACACCGAGGAGCGGCCGAGCTTGGCCAGGACCCGATCACCGGCCCAGTCCAGCACCGGGTGCAGCGGGCCCAGGTAGTGGGCCTCCGGCCAGGAGGAGTCCGAGGAGTCGCTCAGGGCCTCCGCGAGAAGACGTGCGCCCTTCGCCTGCGTCGTCGCCAGCTTGAGGTGCTCCTGGACGCGGCGCTCACGCAGGTAGGACTGCGGCAGCACCGACAGGCGATGGCGCAGCCCCGCCGGGGGCACCATCTCCACCACGTGCTGCGTGCCGTGCTCGCGCCACGAGACGCCCCCGCCGCCGGTCTGGCGCTGCTCGGGCTCCTCGGGGCGCTCATAGAGCTCGGTGAGGGCCTGGCGCAGGTAGTCCAGCTGGGTCTCGTACAGTGTCGACGTTGCCAGCGGGGCAGCGGGCTGCGTGGGGGCAGCCGGGGTGGCAGCGTCGGCGGAGTCGGCCGGATCGGCCGGGTCACCGGAATCGCTCGGATTCGCGGCGGCCGGGCTGGCCGGGTCACGCGAACCATCGGCACCGACAGGCGCATCGGCGTCGTCGCCCTTGGCCTCGGCCGTGCCCGTCAGCTTCGCGAACAGGGCGGCCATGGGATCCAGAGCGAGTGCGTCATCGGCGTCGGGGACGACCTCGTCAATATCCTTCCCGGCCGCCAGCGCCTCGCGGATCGCTGCCTCCTCCTTCTCGCCCGAGTACAAGCCCATGAGGGAGGCGGCGTCGCCCAGGGCCCGGTGCGCCTGATCCTCCTTCTCCATCAGGCGCGTGAGCACCCGCACGTCGCCGGAGAAGCGCGGGTCCGACGGGTCCAGCAGCAGGGTCGTGATCTGCGGGGAGACGCTCTGGCCGTAGCGGTCGATGCGGCCGTTGCGCTGCTCGATGCGGATGAGCGACCAGGGGATGTCGTAGTGGATGAGCTCATGGCACTGGGCGTGCAGGTTGACGCCCTCCGAGGCCACATCGCCGGTCACCAGGACGCGCACCGGCGTGTGGGCCTGGCGGAACTGCTCCACGATCTCCTGCTGCTCGACGTCCGACAGGCTCCCGTGCATCACGCGCACCGCGTCGGCGGGCAGGCGCAGGTCCTCGCGCAGGTGCTCGGCCAGCCAGGTCAGCGTCGCGATGCGCTCGGCGAAGACGACGACGCGCTCGGGCGAGGAGCGGGAGATGCCGATGCGGCGCAGCTCGGCCAACAGCGCCTGGTACTTGCCCGACGCCGTCGTGTTGGCCTCCACGGCCAGCTCGCGCAGGCGGGCCAGGGCCCGCGACTGCTCAGAGGGTTCTGTGCCGGATTTGCCTGCTGCCCGGCTGCGGCGTCGGGCCAGGCGCTCGTCGATCGTCTGGATCAGGGCCGCCGGTGAGGACAGGAATGACTTGGCCAGGGTCCAGGCGAACAGGGAGTCGCCGCGCGAGCCCTTCCCCTGGCTGCCCGGCGGTAAGGCGCCGTCAGAACGGTGCAGCCAGGTGCGCGAGAGCTCACCCGCCACCACGTCCTCAGCCGGGGAAGGCGCCACCAGCTTGTTGACCGGCGTCAGGCGCTCCTTCCACCGGCCGCCCACGACGTCGCGCACCTCATCCGAGTGACGGTGACGGCGGATGACGAGGCGACGCACCGCATCCTCGTCGAGGGAGCCGTCCGCGCGCACCGCCGTCGGCTCCAGCAGACGGATGAGCTCGGCGAAGGACTTCGGGTTGCCGTTGTGGGGTGTGGCCGAGGCCAGGATGAGCGCGTCGGTCTGACGGGCCAGAATGTCCGCGAGCCGGTTGTTGAGCGTGCCCTTGTTGGTGACGTTGTGCGACTCGTCGATGACGACCGCGTCCCAGCGCTGCTTGCGCAGGTGGTTGAGGTAGCGGTCCGACTTCAGGGTGTCGATGGAGATGATCGCGCGGTGGAACACCGAGAACGGGTTGCGCGAGGCCGGCACCGAACGGCGCACCCGCTGGATGCCCACCGAGTCCAGGCGCACGAAGGGCAGCGCGAAGCGCGACCACATCTCGTGCTGCATCTGCTCGAGCACGTGGCGGGGCGTGACGATGAGGATGCGGTCGCCCCGGCCGCGGCGCACGAGCTCGGCCAGGATCATGCCGATCTCCAGGGTCTTGCCCAGACCTACGGTGTCCGCCAGGAGGATACGCGGGCGCAGGTTCGCCGGGTCCAGGGCCTGGCGAACTGCCGTCAGCTGGTAGGCCAGCGGGTCGGCGAGGACGTCACTGACCACAGCCAGGTCGGTGGAGGTGGCCGGGAGGGCCGTCTTGCGCAGCGTCGCCTCCAGCCACAGACGCGAGAGCCGGTGACGGGTGGAGGTGTCCGCAATGACCCGGGTGCGGCGCGGATCCACCGGGACAATGTGGTCAAGACCAGCGGAGAACTGCGCCGTGGTGTCCCGGACCAGCTCGGACAGGCCCTGCACGGTCAGCAGCATGCCGTCAGACGTGGTGGAGACCTGGGTGACCAGCCAGTCCTCGTCGCGCACCCGGACCACGGAGCCCGGTGCGACATCAAGGGAAGGAGCGGGATCCATGGCTGCATCCGGGGGAGTAGTGGGCGCCGTTGTCACGGAAGTGATTTTAGGACGCTGGCGCAGGTGGTCGAGACCAATTCGGGGCAGTGACTGATCTGTGACCCGCGGGACGGTGCTGGGGCTCGTGCTCCAGCCGCCTCAGCGGCGGGCGAGATATCAGGTGTAGCCGATCAGGTCCAGGCTGGCGAGGAAGTGTTGCTCAGTCATGGAAGTGGTCCACAGTCGGCGTTCGGTCTTGATACGGCCTCGCGTGCTAGAGACTCCAGGGTGGTACCACTTGGCTGCTTCGACTTTGGCGCTGCCAGTTCGGGCAGCATTGTCGAGGGCCGGGGCTAGGTCTGTGTCCCGGGAGGCGAGAACCACGACGTCGTACATGCTGCAGCGAGCCAGATCGACGAGCATCAAGGCGCACAGGACATCGACACCCTTTTCTTGTCTCGATGAGCGGATAGGCTGCTTGACCCCATTGATGTACTCCCATGAGTACTTCAGCGGCCGCAGCGTCACGTTGACTACTCCGTGGAGCCTTCGGGTCCACTGTGCCTTCTGGGCCTGGTTGCGTCGGTATGCATCGCTGTCATCTTCCGGGATCGGTAGGCCACGAAAGACCTCAACTCTGGAGAGCTCTACCTGGTGCGTGTCGTCGTTCGTTGCGTTGCGGGCCTGGGCAAGCTGTCTGGCGAACCGGTAAGGGTCAATGAGGGCTTCCTCGGGAGGACGCCCCGGCATGTACAGGCCTGCCGCAGTGAGATGGACGTTCTGGTAGTCAACGACGACCGCCATGTTGAGGGCCACGAGCAGCATCCTGCAAAGAAAAATAGACTCGCCAGTCCCGGAGGACGGCGGGGAGTTATTGAAATAGGTTAAGAGGTCTCGGGGTGCCGAGGCCAGGAGACGTGGGTGTGGCTTAGAGCACATTTTGCTCGATGGGATATCGCCTCCTGCTGCCTTGTTCAGGTGTGATGGGAGTTGTTCTCCCAACTATCAGTGCGCAAGGACGCACCATGAGGGCCAAGGGCTGGTCCCCAGGGTTCAGTCCTCGAGCCTTATGGTGCGTCCTCGCGGAATGGGTGGCATGGCCGTTGGGAAGGACATGTGGCCCGGCGGGTGGGTGGAGCCTGGTGCTCGGAGGGCTCGGGCGCGCGCCTGCTTCAGCGGCGGGCGAGGCGGGACAGGACGATGCCGGCGGTTACCACGCCTCCGGCGACGGCGGCCGCCTTGGCGAGCGCGGAGGTCGCCTCGGAGTCGCCCTGCTTGGCGCGCTCCCAGGTCTCCTCTGCCTGCTCGGCCAGCCGGCGGGCCTCCTCTCGCAGTCGGCCGGCGCCGGCCGCGGCCTGCTCACGCAGGTGGTCGGCCCGGGCACTCGCCTGCTCGCGCAGATGTTCCCCGGCCTCCCTCGCCTGCGTGCGCGGGTCGACCCGGGACGCGAACTCATCGACGCTCGCTGCCAGGGCCGCGCGCTGGGCGCGCAGCCGCTCCTCGATCTGCTCGGGGCTCAACGACTCAGACCCGGCGGCCCCGGCGCCATCGGCACCGGACGCGCCTGCCTGCCGACCGCTGGTCATGCCCGGCCCGCCCGAGTGCGAAAGGCCTTGACTGCGGCAACGGTCGCGGTCACGCTCAAGCCGGCCAGGGCGAGCCCCGCGGCCGTGACGATCCCCAGGGAGGCGGGGTCGCCGTCGCGGGCGTCGTCGAACAGGCGGGTAACGCGCTGGCCGAGGGTCAGCGTGCCGGGCTCGTAGGTGTCGACCCCGCCGTTGGGGTCGGTGCCGCCACCGGCCAGGGAGGCCAGGCGGTTCTTGACCTGCCCGACCGTGTCCTCGGCCTTGCTGACGGCCTGGCTGCGCAGGTCCTGGACCTTCTCGCGGGCCTTGAGCTTGGCGACCTTGGCCAGGTTGTGCGGTGCCAGGCGTGCGGCGAGCTCGTCGACGTCGGCGGCCAGGGCCAGGCGCCGAGCCGCCATGTCGGACAGGACGGCGTCAGCCGACGGCGTTGCCTGCGCGGCGGGTGCGGACGTGGGTGTGGATGCGGCGTTGGTGCTCACCGGGCGTTCCCCCTCTCCAGGCCGGAGGCGACGGCTCCCTTGACGGTGTTGACCGACTCCATCAGCCCCTCCTGCGGCGTGGGGGTGTCGGCCTTGGCGGCCTTGAGCCGCTTGATGCCCACCAGGGCCAACGGCACGGCGATCACCGTGAGGATCAGCGCCACCACGAGGAAGGCGGCCCACAGCGGCATGACGTTGGACAGCGCCGCCGTCATCGCCCCGAGCAGCAGCC
>ERZ773075.742-NODE-742-length-21925-cov-46.3215_pt1 | contig 21925 bp, 19 predicted proteins | sample MGYA00580614_ERZ773075 | MGnify/ENA primary metagenome ERZ773075 (study PRJEB29015, sample SAMEA2738021) | human oral metagenome | biome: human oral; feature: human-associated habitat; material: dental | place: China | collected 2043 ... | reverse complement strand
CGCCCCACTCGCAGGCGGCCCACACGACCTTGAGGTAGTCCTGGGTGACGGTCGAGTCCCCCACCACCGACGGCTTCCAGGCGGATCCGGTCGAGTCCGTCCTGCTCACGGGCGACGTCACCCGAACACCTTCGCCAGCTGGCTGCCGAAAGCGATGATGATGGTGATGACGACCGCCAGGTACATCGCCGTCATGATCCACCAGCGGGCCCTGAGCAGGTCGAGGGCCAGGTTGTCTCGCAGCCCCAGGTGCCCACCGGCCGCGGTCCAGGCCCAGGAGTGGGCGGCCACCGGGATGGTGACGGACCAGATGACCATGCAGAACGGGCAGAGCTTGCCGAAGGTCATGATGGAGACGGACAGGAACCAGATGACGAAGGCGATCCCTCCCAGGCTGCCGGCGCTCAGCCCCCACCACATCCACCGCGGCAGGCGCGCGCCGCTGAGCAGGGCCGCTCCGATCGCAGCCAAGGCACCGAAGGCGATGCCCCCGACGAAGGAGTTCGGCACCCCCAGAAGGTTGCCCTGCCACACATTGAGGGAGTCTCCGCAGGACACCAAGGGACTAACATCACAGATCAGATCCGCATCCGGGTTGCGCAGCAGATCCAGTTGAGCGCTGATGAGCTCCCAACAGGCGACGATCCCGATGAGCCCGCACACGATGAGCAGTCCGCCGAAGCCTCGCTCGGCCCCGGAGCGGCGCAACCAGGCGGGCGAGCCGGCAGGGTCGTCATCGGTGTTACGTCGAGTACGCCGGTCGAGCTCCCGCTCGGGGGCCGACCCCAGATAGGCCTCGAGCTCGGCCTCGCTCATCTCGTCGATCTCGGCATCTGTGGGCATGCGCGACATCGTCAGTCTCCTCACCGGGTGCGCGTCACGAGTTCTTCTAGTGATCTGACTATCAGAGTAAGAGCGTATGCCACAACGGACCGCCTGTGCCCTAACCGTCCGAGAACCCGTTCTGGTCCTGCGGCTCCCTCCCCTCCTCGGACTCGGCCGGCACCTCGCTCGGCGACTGCTCCGAGGAGACCGACGCCGAGGCACCGGGAGTCGAAGGCATGATCGCCGTCTCCTGCCCCGGGGGGAGGCCCGCAACCGGCCGCCAGGCCCCCACCGTCACCGAGGCATCGGGGTGGAGAATGACCGCGCGCCAGGCCACCAGCGCACCCGTGGCATCGAAGGACAGAACGTGGAGGAAGGCGTCCTCCGTCACCGAACCGAGCGAGGTGCCGCCCTTACCGGCCCCGGAGATGATCCCGGAGACGGGCCCACTGGTCCGGGGGCTGATCACCGTAGTCATCCCTCGCTCAGCGTGGACGTGCCCGGCCAGGAGCAGTGGCGCGCAGCCCTCCTTCATGAGGGGATCGAAGGCGGCCGGCTGATGGATGAGGATGACGTCGACCGGTGTGCGCTCACAGCTGACCTTGGCCAGGCGGGCAGCGATCTGCTCGGTGGTCTCATCGCTGCGTGGTCTGGTGCCCGCCGCCGTCGTACGTTCGGCGTCATCATCACCGAGGACTGAGATTCCGGCGACATTCTGGACCGAGCCGTCGGTAACGGTCCATCCTTGGGAGCGCAGGTGGGCGGCTGTGGCGTCGGAATCGTGGTTGCCGATAGTGGCGACCTTCGCCGTCGATCCCGGTACCGCCTGGGTCAGCGCATCGACACACACCCGCTCCGGGGCGGAGCCGGTCATGGTCAGGTCGCCGTCATCCATGTGGACGTCCGCACCGGAAAGCTGATCGAGGACTCCGGAGAAGGCGATGACGTCGAGGTTGCAGTGCAGGTCGGTGGTGAGCACAGCTGTCTTGCGGCCACGCTCGGGAACCGAGCGGGCCCCCGTCACTGGAGGCGCCGTGGCCGAGGGTGATGCGGGGGCCGACGTCGCAGATGTCGTCAGGGAATCGGGGGGCGGGGAGGTCTCTTCCTGCGGCGGCGGACCGGCCTCCACCACGACCTTCGCGGAGGAGGCCTGAAGCCGCACCTGAAGATCCCCGGTATCCACTTCTCCGTCGACGGCGGTGATGTCCACAAGACCATCGGTCTGCTCGGCGGTCTTCCAGGCGACACGCAGGTTGGTGTCCGCCTTGGCGTAGAAGTCCTTGTTGGTTTCGACGAAGGAGCGCGCCTTGGGGCCGTAGGCAGTGACCACGTCGGCGATGCGTCCTGAGAATCGGGCCCGGGCCAGTGGGGTGCCCTCAAGGACGGACAGGGTGGAGCCGTACGCGGCGTCCGTGCGCATCGCCGGGACCAGCAGGGAGGTCACGGTGGCTGTAGTCACTGAGACCACCACGATCATCGCCCAGCGGTGCGAGGCGCCGGCGCGGACCGTTTCGCGCAGGGGCTTCGTCCGAGCCAGGCGCCAGGCGGCCACGCAGCACAGGAAGATCGCCTCAACGACCCCGGCCCGGCGCAGGGCGTCACCGGCCAGGCCGTGGAGGCCCTGCCGGATCGTCAGGTCGGGATGGGAGACGAGGGAGAGATAGGAGGCCGCGTCGGAGGACAGTGAACGCCCCACGCTGGCTGCATCGGCGGCGTCGGGAGCCGGGTCACCGGGGATCTCGCCCAGGACCACCTTGAGGCCGAGGACTCCCGCGGGCGATTCCATCGAGGCGGTCCCCAGTGGCCCGAGGTCGAGCGTGACGCTGGAGTCCAGGGTCGTCGACCAGGTTGCCTCATGGGGACCGACCGGCGCCGAGGCCGTCGCCGTGGACAGCCCCAGGAGGAGGGAGACCAGGCCGGAGGCCAGGATCATCGCCGTCGTGCCAATGGCCGTACGGGTGCCTGAGCGATGCCGACGCCACCAGGTGCGCAGAGACAACGGCACCGTGACGCCCCGGACGCAGCGGTCACGGGCGGCCGTCAACACGCCGCGCCACGGGCCGGCGGCATCAGAGCGCGTATCGGAATCCGTGCGTGTCACTGCCCACCTCAGGGACGGACCCCCAGGGACACCCGGGTGACGTGGTCCTCACTGTACTCCTGGGAGGCGATGAGGCTCGCCAGGGAGGTGACGTAGGTAACGGTATCCTGCCACCCGCCCACGGCCTGGCAGGGCACGCCCAGGGCCTTGACCGGGTAGTCGTTGCCCTCGGGATCCAGGCGGTCACCGATGAAGAGCATCTCCTCCAGCGCGATCCCGGTGACCTCGGCCAGGCGCTTCATGCCGTAGGCCTTGTCGACCCCCTTGAGGGTGATGTCCACGCTCGTGGAACCGCCGGAGCGAACCTCCAGCTCCGGCAGGAGCGGGGCGACGGCGTCGCGCAGTGCGGCTTTCCTCTCCCCCGTGGGGTCCCAGGCGCGTTTGGCCTCCAGAGGAGCGTCCTGTCCCAGGGCGGAGAAGGTGATCTGGCTGCCACGGTCCTCCAGGATGTCACCCCAGGTCCGCTCCTCCCACAGGCCGAGCCGGCGCGCCTGAGCCTCGACGATCTCGAAGCCGGCGCGAATCTGCTCAGGCGTGAGGTCATTGGCGTAGACCAGACTCCAGGCATCGGTTCCTCGACCGGCCTGGGAGGGGTCGTAGGTGTAGTACCGCGTGCCGCAGGTGGGCATGAGGTGGAGCCGGGAGAGCTCGTCGGCGTCGGCATCGAGGTGGGCCAGAACCTGGTCGCGGAACTGGCCCATCTGCCCCCCGGAGATGATGCAGACGGGGACGACGTCGAGCAGTCTCCTCAGCGCCGTGGCCATCGCGGGCGGCATGGCCGACTTCGAGGGTGCCAGCGTGTCATCGAGGTCGAAGGCCACCAGACGGGGCCGCTGAAGGCTCACATCAGTCTGAGTCATAGACGTATTGTGGCTCATTCGGCTGAAGACCGGTCGAACCGGGGCCCGAACGGGTGGTGGAGTCAGTCTCTCTTCCCATCTGTCTTGTCAGTGGACACCGAACGGGTCAGTCGGCCTGCTTGGGGTGAAGCATGTGCTCGCGAGCCCGCACCGCGGCCTCCACCCGGGCGTCACGATCCTCGCGACGTCCGCGCGAGATGAGTGCGGTGATGGAGACCGCCAGGCCGCCCCAGATGATGACGACGGCCGCGAGCATGACGAGTACGGCGATCCCGGTCATCTCACTTCTCCTCCTCGGGGGCGGACTCAAGCGCGAGGGGCTCGAACTCGTCCACCGGTGACTTCCAGGGAATCAGGGACATCACCGAGGTGGCAACAGCGACCAGCAGGAGCATCCCCCAGCCGAAGACCATGATGAAGCCGTTCGAGTAGGTGTCGTATCCCTGGGTGACATAGGTCCACAAAGTCTGGACGAACATGTAGCCCAGCAGAACAGGAACGATGCCGCCGACCAGAACACGCCACCACAGACCGATCATCCGCGACTCGGAGACGGCGTTGAGGTGGTCCTGGAGCAGCCCGGTGTGCCGCAGAACCCAGGCTACGGCCACGCACATGATGATGGCCGAGGCGACCACGCCGATGTTGTTGATGAAGGCATCGACGACATCGAGGTCCGGTAGCCCCGAGCTGGTGGCGAACAGGATGAAGGACAGCACAGCGGCCGGGACACCAACGACGAGCGAGGCCTTCTTAGGGACCAGGCCGAGCTTCTCCCCCACCCCGGCGGCCACCACCTGGATGATGGAGATGAAGGAGGTCAGCCCCGCCATTGCGAAGGACGCGAAGAAGAGCACTCCGAACAGCGCACCGCCGGGCATCTGCGAGATGACGGTGGGGAAGGTGATGAAGGACAACGAGGGGCCCGTGATGTTCTCCAGTTTATCGACGCTGGTGCCCTGGGCACCCGCCATGAAGCCGAGAGTAGCGAAGACGCCAATACCTGCGAGAATCTCGAAGGAGGAGTTGGCGAAGCCCGCCACCAGACCGGTGCCCACCAGGTTGGAGCGGCGCCGCCGAAGGTAGGAGGCATAGGTGAGCATGATGCCGAAGCCCACGGACAGGGAGAAGAAGATCTGCCCGAGTGCGGCCATCCACACCTTGTAGTCCAGCAGAGCCGACCACTTGGGAGTGAATAGGGCGTTGAGCCCCTCACCCGCACCCGGTAGCAGGAGTGCGCGCACCACGAGGGCGGCGAACATGAGGACAAGCAGCGGGAGGAAGATCTTGTTGGCCTTCTCCACGCCATCATTCACGCCCAGGGCGGTGACGACCAGGCCGAAAGCCCACACGAACAGCAACGGGATGGCCACACCCATGACGATGGTCGGCGAGTAGCCGACCTCGGAACCCAGGCGATCCATTCCAATGTAGTGCTGGAAGAAGCCTCCCGCGTCATCGCCCCAGGCGATGGTGAAGGAGAAAAGCATATAGCGCAGGGACCAGGCCACAACCACTGCGTAGTAGGTCATGATGACGAAGCAGATGAAGACCTGGAACCACCCCAGCCATTCCAGCCTGGTGGACAGGCGTCGGAAGACCGCCGGCGGCGAGCCCCGGAAGCGGTGGCCCAGGGCGTAGTCAAGGAAGAGGATCGGCAGTCCGGCCGCCAGCAGCGCGATGACGTAGGGGACGATGAAGGCGCCGCCACCGTTGGCGTAGGCCACACCCGGGAAGCGCCAGATGTTACCCAACCCGATCGCCGAACCGATCGCGGCCATGAGGAAGCCGAGCTGTCCGCTCCACTGCTCGCGCGGTGGTGCCTGAAGAGACTCGCTCTCCCCTGTCTTGGAGGTCATGAGCAACCTTCCGTGATCTCGCAAACGAAGGCGCCCCATCGGCCGCCTTTTCCTGCGGATTGGTCGCAGGCCCCTCTATTTCTTGACGCTAGCTTTCACGACCACGATGTGTCGTCCGACGTCCACGATACGGACGTCGTGGAGGATGATCTCCTGTTCTTTGTCACGCGACATGTGTCACACTGAACGTCACCAGACCTAGCACCCACCCCTTCTGAGAGGAGCCCCATGTCCACCCCGCACATTGCCGCAGCACCAGAAGACTTCGCCCCGGCCGTCCTCATGCCCGGAGACCCCCGGCGGGCCCAGCGCATCGCCGAGACCCTCATGGACGACGCCCGCCTGGTCACCGACGTGCGCGGGATGCTGGGCTTCACCGGAACCGTAAACGGCAGGCCCCTGAGCGTCATGGGCTCAGGCATGGGCCAGCCGTCCTTCACGATCTATGCCACCGAGCTGTTCAGCCAGTTCGGAGTGGAGCGGATCATCAGGGTGGGCACTGCCGGCGGCATCTCCCCGAAGGTCAAGGTCGGCGACGTCATCGTGGCCACCGGCGCCCACACGGACTCCTCCATGAACCAGCTGCGCATCCCGGGCGTCAACTTCTCCGCGGTCGCCGACTTCCATCTGGCCCGAGCCGCCTATGAGGCCTCACTGACCGGGCAGGCAGCGGTTGATGGAGCAGTCCACTTGGGCACGGTCATCTCACGCGATCACTTCTACTTCACACCCGAAGGTCAGACCGAGGCCCTGGCCGACTACGGGGTGCTGGGGGTGGAGATGGAGACGGCCGCCCTCTACGGCGTCGCCGCCGAGTACGGCAAGCAGGCTCTGGCGGTCCTGACCGTCTCCGACCACATGCTCGACCACTCGGGCGACATGAGCGCCGCCGAGCGCGAGACGCGTTTCGCCGACTCCCTGCGCCTGGCCGTGGCCGCCGCCCACAGCTGAGGCCAGCAACAGACGAAACCGAGGTCCCCTACCACGGGCACGGGGTACAGGAAGGATGAGATCCTTCGCCTTCTTTCCCACAAGACTTGCCTTACCTGATCGGAATAACGAAACTCAACGGCACACAACCCCATATTCTCTCAAGGCCTCCACAATGACGGATCCACCCCGGGCGACAATGCCAGAACACTGAAATTCCAACGTTTAGCAGCACCGAGTGATGCAGGCCAGGCTGTCCTTCGTTGCCGGGGTGCGCGCGCAGATTTACGTTATTCATGTCTGCAGCGCACACCCGCTCGAAAGGAAAAGCATCATGTCCGTCACTCAGATCGCCTCCTGCACCACCACCTCCTGCGCCTTCAACAACGGAGGCTGCACCGCCTTCGCCATCACCGTCGGCGGCGACAACGGCGCACCGGCCTGCGACACCTTCATCAGCCTCGATGCCCGTGGCGGCCTGCCCGTGGCCGAGGGTCAGGTGGGTGCCTGCCAGCGCCTCGAGTGCGTCCACAACAAGGACCTCATGTGCACGGCCGAGGCCGTGACCGTCGGCGGCGACACCGCCGCCTGCAAGACCTACGAGGTTCGCTGATCACAAGGACCTCCGGCTCGAGCGGCTGGGGGCCAATGGGGGACTCCACCATGTGGTGGAGTCCCCCATTTCGATGTCGACACTCAGGTGCTCGGAATCAGTCGAGATTGGCGACCTCAGGGCCGGGCCAGGCGCTGCGGCAGGGCCTGGGAGGCGAGCCGCTCCAGAACCGGCCCAACCTCCGCGGCGCTGGCCAGAGCCTCCGGGAAGGAGACCACCAGGGTGGCGACCTCCTCACCGGTGATGGACATGAGAGTAACCCCGTGTGCGTCGACGTCGACACACAGGGTCTTGTCCCACAACGTGGGGCACACACCGACGGCGGGGCGGGAGGAGCAGGTCCACCCGGACATCTGCCCCTCGCTCACGGCCTCACAGACGGCGCGCAGTCCCAGCTGGCCGACCGCACTGACCGCCTCATGGGCGTCCATGACCTCCTGGGGGCTCCAGGAGACGGAAGGCGCTGAGCCGTCGTCGGCGGACTCGAAGTCAAGGATCTCCTCGATGTCGTGGCTGGAGACTCCGGAGACGCAGTGAAGCATGACGCGCTCACAGGAGATAACGCCCAGGCGGCCGCCGGGCACTGAGGCGATCTCTCGGACACGCTCGAGGGGGTCCTCGCCGACGATGACGCAGTGGCAGGCGGGAGTTCGGGATGAGGCAAGGACGAGGGCACGATCCTCGCCATCGATCCAGGTCAGGCTGCCCAGCAGGTGGGCCGTGGCAGCCGTGATGCGTACACCGGGCTCGGCGGCGTCGAGAGTGACATCGAGTCGGACATCGACGGCGACGTCGTCGGGAGCGATGGCCAACGGGGCGCCTTCCGGCGGGCGGGCCGCCACGAGAATCCGGCCATCGGCCCGCATGGCATGGGCGACGAAGGCAGCGGGCGCGGAGGGGTCGATGCGGTAGGCCGTTACTGCGGCACTTCCACTGCCAGCCAGAAGACGCCTGGCCGTGCGCCGGGCGCGCTGCATGATGTCGGGAACCTGAACAGACGTCACACGCTTACCTTCCTACCGTGCTGCCGCATATGGGGGCGGAATGCTTCCGGCAGCATCTGAAGGTGAGGCTACCCTCAGACTCCGTAGGGGGCTAGTTCCTCACGGGAACCCACACGTGGAGCGTGTCTCAGCGAGCAGAGAAAACAAAAAAGCCTTCACCTGACGGCGAGGCCTGATCATTGATTCCGTGGAGCTAGGGGGATTCGAACCCCCGACCTCTTCCATGCCATGGAAGCGCGCTACCAACTGCGCCATAGCCCCGTGCTGATCACCCACCCGGCACCGGGTCAGAGTGAACTGTGGAGCTAGGGGGATTCGAACCCCCGACCTCTTCCATGCCATGGAAGCGCGCTACCAACTGCGCCATAGCCCCGTAGGTACATCGCTCGCGTTCGGCGACGCGGACAACTGTATGGAGAGCAGCCCCGCCAGGGCAAATCCGCGGCGCGTGTACTACCTCACCCGCCTACCCGAGGATCTTGCCCGGTGGACTCGACTCCACCGGTGGACCGGCGTTCCAACTCACCACGGACCAGCCCGGAGGCCGCTTATTGGTGCGCATGAGCGCGTGGTGGCAGTTGCTCATGCCGCGCAGGCCGAACCACTGCTGAGGATCCATACCCAGCAGGTACGTGGCCCCCAGATTAGTGGCTGCCCCGTGGGAGACGGCCACGACGACCTCTCCCTCCGCAGCGCCGGCGGTGATGGCCTTGAGCGCCTCCCCCACTCTCTCGGCGGTCTCGCGGCGTCCCTCGATCCGGAACTGGGGAAGATCACCACCGGCACGCCAGGTGTCGTAGTGTTCGGGCCACTGCGCCTTGATGTCGACCGCCTTGAGCCCCTCCCAGTCACCGAATGACTTCTCCGCCAACCCCGTGTCGATATCGACGCCCACTCCGGTCAGCGATGCCAGCACCTCGGCGGTGGCACGCGCCCGCACCAGCGGTGAGGAGACGATCCGCGTGGGCCCTAGCGCCGCGATACCGTCGGCTGCGCGTTGGGCCTGCTCTCGACCGATGTCATTGAGAGGGATGTCAACCCGCCCCTGAATGCGCCCCTGGCGGTTGTAGTCGGTCTGGCCGTGACGCCACAGGATGAGGTCGGTCATGACGACTCAGTGCCTTCCGGACGGCCTTCCCCCTCACCTTCTCCGCCGTGCCGCTCCACCAGGTCCTTGGGCAGCTCGATGGTGGGGCAGTCCTTCCACAAGCGCTCCAGCGAGTAGAACTCCCGGTCCTCGTTCAGTAGGACGTGGACGACGACGTCGCCGTAGTCCACAAGCACCCAGTGCGCGTCGGCGAAGCCCTCACGGGTCCGACGCCTGGCCCCGGCGCGATGCATCGCCTCGTCGATCGCGTCGACGATGGCGTGGACGTGACGGTGGTTCAAGCCGGAGGCCAGCAAGAAGACGTCGGTCAGACCGAGTCGCTCGGAGACGTCGACGGCTACAAGGTGCTCAGCCTTCCTACCGGCCGCGGCACGAGCGGCGGTGGCAGTCAGACCGACGGCATATTCGGTGGCGGGCACGGATCTCCTTCGGGACGAGTCAGTCAGGCATCATGCAGCAGCGGCGACTGTACCGTGCACGCCTCCGTCATACGAGCTGACAGATCCACTGCCCCGTCTCAACGGTGGCACTCATCGCGCTGGCGCTGAATCGGCCGCTCACGACCAGCCAGATCACAACCGCAACAATGAGCAGCACGACGACGACAATGAGCGCAGCCATGAGTATCTTGCCCGTACGTGAAGAGGAACCGGACTGCTCCATCGGTAGGACACGGTCGGGAGCGGGGACCCGTCCAGTCACCTCGTTGACGGGGACGAGATACGGTTCCTCGGGCGCCTCAGCGGCAGGGACCGCCACGGCGTCCCACTCCGAGCCTCCGGACGGGCCCTGACCGGCCTCAGTCTCATCGGTGTAGAAGGCGTAAGGGCTAACAGCCTCCGAGGACACGGCGTCGGAGGACTCAACGGCCCCGGTCACGACCGTCTCCTGGAATCCGGCGGTCTGACCGGGCTGGTGCAGTGACTTCCACTGTGGAGCACCGACCGAGCCGAACTCAGCCCCCTGCTGCGACTGGGGCGAGGACATCATGGCCAATGCCTCAGCATCAACCGCGGCGACGTTCTCCTGCACCATCGGCTCCTCGATAGAGGCGACACCGTAGGCACCCTGGACATCCGCTGCATCCTGAGCGGACGAGGAGCTGTCCACAGGTTGGACCGAGCTGAGCTCGCCCGTGGAGATATTGACCGTGCGGACACCCTGCGCAGCCGCCGGGATGCGCACGATAGGACGGCGCACGGAGCCGGTCGAGGAGGCCGACCCGGCGCTCAGACCGATGTGAGCGGACTCGGAGGCCTCCGGGGCACGGTCCTGCCCGAACGCGGCGAAGTCACCGACACCGGTGGCGGATGCGGAGACGGCGGAGACGGCCTCCGCCGGTTGGGAGGATATCGTCTCTCCCCGAGTCACGGACTCGAGGCCCTCCCTGTAGTCGTAGGGGCCGGTCCTGGGCTCGTTGACGTCAACCTCAGCCGGCCCCTGAGACTCGATGCTCTTCTGCGCATCGGCATCGGAGGCCGGGCCGCCCTCGAGACGATCCTTGAGTGAGAAGCGAGTGGGCACCGGCGCCGGAGCCGAACTGGAGTCCGCGGCCCAGTGGGCGTCATAGTCCAAGGTCGCCACCGGCAGATCCACTGCCTCCATGAGACCCGTCTCGATCTCGGAGATCGCCACAGCCTCGGCCGCCGACAGCGAGCGCCAGCTCGGCGCGGAGGCCGACGGCCCCTCGGGAACCGATAGGTTGAGAGGCGGGTTCTGTCCGCCCTGCTCGAGGTAGGTGACGCCGTCATCGTCCACGGCCGGGGACTCGGCCGACCTCCCCGCCCCAGCGTCAGCCTCGGCACCCGATTGAGCCTGCGAACGACCGGTGACCGATGCGGGATCTGCCAGCGGATCCTGGAGAGCCTGGGCCTGCTCAGGGGTGATCTCACCGGCCTCGACGGCCGCCCTGAGCGCCTTGGCCTCCTCACGTAGGCGTCTCATCTCGCGTCGGGTCAGGAGCGGCTGCTGCCCGGTCAGGATCGCTTCGCGCTCGGCGGCGCGCTCCGCCTGCCGAATCGCCCGACGACTACCGCGTGGAGCGTGCTCGTCCTGCGTCGGCTCCTCGGACGTGGGGGCATTGACGCCGGTCTGCTCAGTGCTCACCGTCGTTCTCCTTCCTCAGGGACTGCTCGCGGGCCACTCTCGCCGTCATCGACGTCGCCGACGCCGGCCGCAAGGCCATACGATAAAGCCCGTACTTGCGTATGTACTGCACGACACCATCAGGGACGAGATACCACACCGGGAATCCTTCCCCGACCCGCTGACGGCAGTCCGTCGATGAGATCGCCATGGCCGGCACCTCCACCAGTGAGATCCGGTCACGGGGGACCCCGGAGCCACTCAGGAGGTGCCCGGGGCGCGTCACTCCCACGAGATGGGCCAGATCGAAGATCTCCTCACTGTCCTTCCAGGTGAGGATCTGCGCCAAGGCATCCGCACCGGTGATGAAGTACAGCTCCGCGCCCGGGTACTCGGCCGCGATGTCATGAAGGGTGTCGATCGTGTACGTGGTACCGCCCCGATCGATGTCGACCCGGGAGACCGTGAATCTCGGGTTGGAGGCTGTGGCGATGACCGTCATGAGGTAGCGGTGCTCGGCTGGGGAGACTCTGCGCTCCTTTTTGTAAGGCTGAGCCCAGGTGGGGACGAAGATGACCTCGTCGAGGGCAAAAACGTTCTGAACCTCACTGGCCGCAACAAGGTGCCCGTGGTGGATCGGATCAAAGGTTCCACCCATGATGCCGATGCGAAGCGGGCGAGCAGACTGGGTCACGCGCTGCGCCTCGCTTCATTCCTGGGGGACACGTTGGTTCTCCTCAACCGGTACGGACGACTGCAGTTGGCGAATATACTGCCACGGCATGCATCCATTGTGGGTCTCCGCAACGCCATAAGCGAGTTGTCAGCCAATGGCGCAGCGACACAAGGCAATACCCGGAATAATATCAGGGAATCACCAGTTATCCAGCGATCGCCCGGTGACGCCCAGCGCTGGCGCCTGCTCTCCCGGTCCGGTCGTCTCCTCTACTCCTCCCCGGGTCGGACCGGAACTGACGTCGAGGGAGTCGAGGGAGCTGAGCCGACTGGCCCCGTGCGCGGTCGAGGTCGGCCGGACCGTCCAGGGCGGCCTTCCAATCGACGACAACAGTAGGCAAGGCCCATGTCACCAGACGTCGATTTCAGCAGGCGGCTTCAGGTGCACCTGATCTATGCTGGCCCCGGCACGTCTACTACCTGCCGTGCAATTACAAGGATGAGGCAGGCAGTCGATGCACATGTCATGTGCCGTGCTCCGGTGCGTCCCAGCCCCATTCCCCGACCCGGGCCACCCCTTGAGTTCCAGGAGGATCGAGATGTCTCGGCATGATCGCCATTCGGCCATCCTCGACATCGTGATGGACGAGGGCAGCGTCCACATTGACGACGTCATCGCCCGTCTCGGCGTCTCGGCCGCCACCGCGCGGCGCGACCTCGACCACTTGGCGGACCAGCAGCTAGTCACCCGCACCCGCGGCGGAGCCATCGCCAACCCCACCTCCACGGAACTGCCTCTACGCTACCGCTCCTCGAAGATGGCCGATGAGAAGACCCGGATCGCCAAGGCCGCGGCGGCCATGGTGCACCCAGGCGACTCCATCGGTCTGAACGGCGGCACCACCACCACCGAGGTCGCTCGGGAGATCGTGCTCCTGCCGGACCTCACCGATCCAGACATGCCCGTCACCCTGGTCACCAACGCCGTCAACATCGCCAGTGAGATGACGGTGCGCCAGTGCGTACGCGTCGTCGTCACCGGAGGTGTCGCGCGGGACAGGTCCTTCGAGCTCACCGGGCCACTGGCCGAACTCATCCTGCCCTCGATCAGCGTGGGTACGCTCTTCCTGGGCGTCGAGGGCCTTGACGAGAGGGGTGCCTACGCCCAGCACGACGGCGAGGCCGCAGTCAATGCCGCCCTGGTCGAGGCGGCCCAACGTGTCGTCGTCGTGTGCGACAGCTCCAAGCTCGGCTCGACCGCCTTCGCCCTCATCTGCCCCACCGCCTCGATCGACGTGGTCATCACCGACGACGGTGCCCCCACCGACCAGGTCGATGCCCTGCGTCGGGCGGATACCGAGGTGAGGACGGTTTAGTCTCCGAGAAACCTGAGAGTTCTCTCATCCTTCCCTAATCGTCATCTTCTCCTGACCGGTCAGGCTCGTTCTCAAGCGATTCAGAACCGACACCAGGATGAGGGACGACATGACAACCGCTCCCCTACGGGTGGCGCTCTACAGCCACGACGCCAAGGGGCTGGGGCACCTTCGCCGCAACCTCGCTCTGGCCCATCACCTGGCCCGGACACTGCCGGGGCTCACCGGCCGCGACATCACCGGCCTGGTCATCACCGGGCTGGCTCCGGGACAGGAGCACCGGCCTCCGGAGGGTTTCGATTGGCTGGTGCTGCCGGGGGTCAAGAAGACCGGGGGCGTCTACCTGCCCCAGCGGCTGCGCATCACCCGTGAGGACCTGGGTCTGGTCCGCAGCGCCCTGCTGTCCGGTGTCCTGGCGACCTTCACCCCGGACCTGCTCATCATCGACCGTCACCCCTACGGGGTGCACCAGGAGCTGCGCGAGCCTCTGGCGCATCTGCGCCAGGCGAGCCCCGGCGCGCGCGTGGTGCTCGGTCTGCGCGAGGTCCTGGACACGCCCGCGTCAGTGCAGCGCGAGTGGGCCGAGCTCGGCGAGGCGGACACACTGCGCCGGCTCATTGACGAGGTCTGGGTCTACGGAGACGCCTCGGTCCATGATCTGAGCGCTACTGGCGAGGCTCCGACGGCGTTGGAGGAGCGGATGCGCTACACCGGCTACCTCGCCCACGGCCGCGATATCACAGAAACCGCTCACGGCTCCGAGGCGTCAGAAGCCCTGGCCGGTAACGCCAAGGCCACCGGCGCCTTCATCCTGACCACCGCCGGTGGCGGCTCCGACGGTGTCAACCTGCTGCGTGCCGCGGCCGCGGCGCGTATCCCCGACGGGTACCGGCACGTCGTGGTCACCGGCCCCCAGCTCGACGCCCCCCAGTTCCACCAGGTCGCTCAGGCGGCCGGCCCCCACACCATCGTGCGCCGGTCCTGGCCGGGGATGAGCCACCACATCCAGCAGGCCGCCGCGGTCATCTCCATGGCCGGATACAACACGGTCAGCGAGATCCTCGCCTCCGACACCCCGGCTCTCCTCGTTCCCCGTGAGACGCCTCGCCTCGAGCAGTTCATCCGGGCCACCGCTCTGAAGGACGTAGGCGCCACTGACCTCCTGAGAGTCACGGACCTGAGTACTGCGGCACTCGAGGACTGGCTCACCGAGCTGCTGCGTGACCAGGACGCCGGCGCTCGCAGCCAGCTGGCGGGGCGACGTCGTCTGCGCCTGGACGGTCTGGAAACCGTCCCCCTGCTCGCCGCCGAGCTCCTCGGCAACCGGGACGACGTCCTCGACACCCGTCTCACTCACCTCACCAGCCACACCGTCAGCCTCACCAGGATGGAGATCCCCGCATGAGTCCCGCAACCGATCACCGGCAAGACAGTCATCAGAACGGCGCCCGCATCGGATACGTCCTCAAGGTCTACCCGCGCTTCTCGGAGACCTTCATCGTCACCGAGATCCTGGCCCGCGAGGCCCAGGGCGAGGACCTGAGCATCTACGCGCTGCGCCCCACCACGGACTCGCGCTTCCACCCCGAGATCGCCCGGGTGGCCGCCCGGGTCAACTGGGTGGGGCGGCCGGTACGGGCCATCGACCTGTGGAGCCGGCTCACCGACGGTCTGACCCGCCAGGACGACCGCGAGCGCTTCGCCGCCATCATGCCGGTGCTGGCCGACCTTCCCGGTGACGAGGTGGCTCAGGGCGTGGAGCTGGCACGTCAGGCGCGCAGGGACTCCATCACGCATCTGCACGCGCACTTCGCGTCTCTGGCGGGCCGGGTGGCATGGATCGCCTCGGCCCTGACCGGCATCCCCTACACCGTGACCACCCACGCCAAGGACATCTTCCATGAGTCGGTGGACCCCGTGTGGCTGCGCCGGATCTGTGCCGACGCGCAGCGAGTCATCGCCATCAGCCGCTACAACGAGGCGCACCTGAACAAGGTCTTAGCGGGTACAGGGGCCACGGTGTCGCTGCGCTACAACGCCATCGAGCTGGACCGCTTCTCCTATCAGGCTCCACAGCCGGTGGCCTCCGGGAGGACCGGAGCGCTTCGAGTGTGCGCCGTGGGCCGCCTGGTGCCCAAGAAGGGCTTCGCCGACCTGATCGAGGCGGTGCGGATCCTGATCAGCTCCGGCATTGACGTCGAGGTGGAGCTGGCCGGAGACGGTGAGGAGCGCGAGCGCCTGACCGCGCAGATCGATCGCCTGGGGCTGGCCGGCCGGGTCCGTCTGCTGGGTCCGCTCACACAGGCGGAGGTACGTGATCTGTTGGCGCACTCGGACGTGTTCGCGGCGCCCTGCATCGAGGCGGCCGACGGCAACATCGACGGTCTGCCCACGGTGGTACTGGAGGCGATGGCCTGCGGGACACCGGTGGTGGCCACCGCGGTCTCGGGGCTGCCGGAGGTGGTTCACGACGGCGTCACCGGGCTCCTGCTACCGCCCGGGGACCCTGCCGAGCTGGCGGTGGCCCTGCGCGGGATCGCGCTGGGCGAGGTCGACACCGTGTCCTTGTCACGTGGGGCGCGCAGGCTCATCGAGAAGCACTTCGACTCCCGCGCCCAGGCCGAGGTCCTGTCCATCTGGCAGTCGGGCCCCCGCACCGCTCCCGCCACTCCCACCGTGCACCCGACCGATGAGGAGGGAGCCGCCTGATGCGGATCGCCTACATCTGCTGTGACCCGGGTATACCGGTGTTCGGGACCAAGGGCGCCTCGGTGCACATCCAGGAGGTCGTCCGCGAGCTGCGGTCCATCGGCCACGAGGTGACCCTGTACGCCGTACGATCCGGAAAACATGTTCCCGACGACCTCACCGACCTTGAGCTGCGGCTGGAGGCCGTGGCCGACATCGAGCCCGCCGAGCGGGAGCAGGCGCAGGCGCGCGCCGCGGAGCGGATCGTCTCCCGGGTGATCGCCGACGGCGCCGACCTGGTCTACGAGCGCTACTCCCTGTTCTCCACGGCGCTTGCTGACATCACGGCCGCCACCGGTGTTCCCGGGATCCTGGAGGTCAATGCTCCGCTGATCGATGAGCAGCGTCGTCACCGCTCGCTGGTGGACGCCTCCGGCGCGGCGCAGGTGCTGCACCGTCAGGTGGCGGCCGCCCGGGCCACGGTGTGCGTCTCGGACCCGGTGGCCGACTGGGTGCGTCGCCGCACCGCCGATCTTCCGGATGCGAACGACGTCGCGAGCCGGGTCCATACGGTTCCCAACGGTGTGAGTGTGCGCCGCATTCAGCCCCAGCCGGAGGACCCGGACCGAGTGGTCGTCACCTTCGTGGGGACCCTCAAGCCCTGGCACGGAGTGGCCGACCTCATCACGGCTGCGGCCCTGGCGCGCCAGGGCTGGAGCCTGCGGATCATCGGGGACGGCCCCGAGATGGACTCGCTGCGCGCCCAGGCCGGACGCCTGGGGGTGGAGGTGGACTTCCGTGGGGCGGTCGCGCCGCAGGACATTCCCACCCACGTGGCAGGCTCGGCGATCGGAGTGGCCCCTTACCCGGACCTGGGTGGGGGCGAGCAGCAGTACTTCTCCCCCATGAAGGTTCTGGAGTACCTGGCCGCGGGGCTCGCGGTCGTGGCCTCCGACGTCGGACAGGTCCCCCAACTGCTTGAGGACGGCTCTGGCCGGCACGGTGTGCTCGTGGCCCCCTCGGACCCCACGGCCCTGGCCGCGGCCCTGGATGACCTGGCGGCATGTGCGGACCGGCGCTCCCGCATGGGCAGCAGCGGGCGTCTTCTGGCCGAGCAGCGCCACTCCTGGCGTCGAACCGTCACCCGGATCCTGGAGCTGGCCGGCCTCGCTCAGAGTGGTGAGCGGTAATGGGTGTGCCTGTGATTCGGCGCGCGGCCCGGGCTCACCGCTCCCCCATGCGTCAGACCCTGCGCCTGGTGGGGCCCGACGCCGCACCGCAGTGGCGTCTCATGGCCGGAGGCACGCTGGTGCTTCTGGCGGAGGTGGCCTTCCGGGTGCTGGAGCCCTGGCCCCTGAAGATCGTCATCGACTCGTTGGTGGCCTCCATGGGCCGGCACACGGGCAGCGTACCCGCCACGACCTCCTCCTTGGTGGGGCTGGGCGTGGTCCTCCTGGTGCTCGTGGCCGGTCGAGCGGGGTGCAACTACCTGGCCACCGTGGCCTTCGCCCTGGTCGGCTCACGCACGGCGGCCTCCCTGCGCAGCCGGGCCTTCCACCACGTCCAGGGACTCTCCCAGCAGTTCCACGCCCGCAACCGCAGCGCGGACACGGTTCAGCGCCTCATCGCCGACGTCAACCGCATGCAGGAGGTGGCCGTCACCGCCGGCCTGCCAATGGCCGCCAACACTTTGACCCTGCTGGTCATGGTCGTGGTCATGGTGTTCCTGGACCCATTGCTGGCCACGATCGTAGTCATGGCAGTGGCGGCTTTCGCAATCGCTTCCTCCGGCAACTCTCGGCGGATCTCCGCGGCCTCCCTGCGCAGCCGCAAGTCGGAGGGGAACCTGGCCAACACGGCCCAGGAGGCGCTCGGCGCCATCAAGGTGGTCCAGGCCTACGGTCTGGAGCCCCTGCTGCACGAGCGCTTCACGGGCGCCAACACTGTCTCTCTGAGCGAGGGAGTGCGTTCGCGCCGCATCGCCGCGCGCCTGGAGCGTTCCACGGACGTCATCGTCGGCGTGGCCACGGCCGTGGTCATGGTCGGCGGGGGCATCCGGGTCCTGAACGGCGCCATGTCTCCAGGAGACCTCGTGCTCTTCACGACCTACCTGCGCACCACCATGAAGCCGCTTCGGGACATGGCCAAGTACACCGGCCGCATCGCTCGGGCAGCGGCCTCGGGCGAGCGGGTCGCCGACCTCATGGCGGTCGAGCCCGAGATCGTCTCCCCGCACGACGCCACTGTCCTGGACCGCGTCCATGGCATGGTCCACTTCGATCACGTGCACGCCGCCTACGAGGGCCGCCCGGTGCTCCACGGCGTGAGCCTGACAGTGGTTTCCGGTGAGCACGTGGCGCTCGTGGGGCCATCGGGCTCGGGCAAGTCCACCCTGGTCTCACTGGTGGTGCGAGCCCTGGATCCGACGTCGGGGACGGTCAGTCTCGACGGTTACAGCCTCGAGGACCTGGACCTGAGGTTCCTGCGCTCTCAGGTCTCGGTCCTGCACCAGGAGGCAGTGCTGCTGACCGGCACGATCCGCGAGAACATCCGTCTGGGACGGCCCGACGCCACCGATGAGGAGGTCGAGGCGGCCGCGTGCGCCGCCCACGCCCATGACTTCATCACCCAGATGCCCGACGGGTACGACACGCCCGTGGGAGAACGGGGCGGCACCCTCTCCGGGGGCCAACGTCAGCGCATCGCCATCGCCCGGGCACTGCTGCGGGACTCGCCGATCATCATCCTGGACGAGGCGACCACCGGACTGGACCCCGCCTCGACATCGGCGGTGCTCGAGGCGATCGACGAGCTGGTGACCGGACGCACAACGCTGACGGTCACTCACGACCCCCAGGCCGCGATGCGCGCCGACCGAGTGGTGTGGATCCAGGACGGGCGGATCCTGCTGGAGGGCAGCCCGCAGCGGCTCCTGGACACCTCAGCCGAGTTCCGCCGGTGGGCGAACAGCCATCTGTCCGGCTCCTTCGCTCTGGAGGGGAGCGGATCGTGAACCTGTCAACGATCCCCACTGCGACCACGGCCGACGCCGTCTCCACGCTGCTCGACGCCGACCGGCTCAGTGAGCTCCTCGACCAACCTGTGCGGGCAGACCGGCTGCGCATCAAGCCGAACGTCTCGGTCCTGGTGTCCTTGACGGAGCGCTCCACCGGGCTCACGTCCGGGTGGTCGCGGCTGCTCTGGCCGGTCTCCCACTCCAAGGCCGCCCAGGCCGAGCGCCTGGCCACATCCTTGGGACTCGACCAGGCTCCTGTCACCCGGGCCGTAGACGGGGACCTGCTGGTGCAGAGTGGTCCGGTTCGCACCGATCCCAAGCTGGCTGAGCCGATGGCCGGCGCCGTCCGCCAGGGAGTGCTGGGGTCCTGGAAGGCCGAGGACGTCCTGCGCTACAACCCCTCCCGGCGTCTCGTGCTGCGAGATGGCTCCACGGTGCTGCGGATACGTACTCGGCCCGGCGGCCCGGCCGACGACGTCCATCGCGCCCTGGCCGAGCTCCTCCCGGTCCCGCGTCTGCTCGACTCCAAGGCCGTGACTCGGTGCGAGGGACATGTCAGCATCCAGCAGTGGTGCGGCGACACGAACCTGACCGAGCTCTTCGAGGACCGGACCGCTGAGCAGACCACGTCCGAGGTCGTCTCCGAGCCCGCCATCGGTGCCACGCGGCGCGTGGGGGCGCTGCTGGCCGAGCTGCACTCCTGCGTGGATGCACTGAAGCCGGAGCTCGTCGACCGGCTGCCTCACCGGCATCCCGATGCTCGGGACCTGGCCGAGGTCCATGCCCGTCAGCTCGATGCCCTGGACCCCGAGCTGGCCCTCCGTGTGCGGGCGGTGGGCTGCATGCTGCCCACCCGGATGTCGGGAGAACCGGTCCTCGCTCACGGCGACGCCTCCCCCGACCAGGTGCTGTACGAGCGCTCCTCCGGGCGCATCTGGCTGACCGACTTCGACCGGGTGTGTCTGGCTCCGGCAGTCACCGACCTGGGCTCCTACCTCGCGGTGGCCCCGGCCTTCCAGGGGCGCGCCCTGCTGGAGGGCTACGCCGAGCACCGACCTGTGCCCGGCGCCGAGCATCTGGGGGTGGCGGTCGCCCACTCGCGCCTGGCGCGGCTGGCCGATCCTCTGCGCCGGGCCGATCCGTTGTGGCGTGAGCGCATCGGAGCGGAGCTGGACGTCATTGAGGGCATCGCCCGGTCTCCTGAGAAGGAGACCACCTGGGCATGACAGAAGCCGCGACTACGACACGGATGACTGAGATGACACAGAAGCCAGAGGTGACCGGCATGCTGAGCACACTGCGCGCGATCCCGGGGCTGCGCCGCGCCTGGCCCGGGCACCGGGGCTCGGACTCCACGAGTGCGAGTATCGAGTGCGTCGACGGCGAAGGCCGTCTGCGCGCCGGTCACGTCACCGCCGGAGCGGCTCCCGACCTGCTGCCCTATGCCACCGACCCGGCCCTTCCTGCCCTGTCCGCGCGCCTGACCGGGGCGCTCGTCGTCCACCGCGCCGGCCGCCGCGCCGTGGTGATGGACGACTCCCGGGTTCGCAAGGTGGTACGGCCCCACAGAGCCGCCTCCCTGGTGCGGGCCCACACGAGCGCTGCCTCGGTACTGCAGGTCACCGGCCTGCGCACCCCCAGGATCCTGGACAGCGAGGATGACGTCGTCGACCTCGAGCTGCTGCCCGGCCGCAGCCTCGATGAGCTCGGCGATGCCGGCCTGCCCGGGTGGCAGCGGCTCACAGACTCCTGGGCACACCTGGCCCGCGCAGAGGCGGACCTGCCCGTCCACGGACCGCATCAGGAGATCGAGGTGCTGCACCACTGGTTCACCTCCGCCCGCCGCTACGGCGTCATCCACCAACCGGAGCTGCTGCGCGAACAGGTGGCGGGCACCTGTCTGAGCCTGCGGGAGGACAACGAGACGCCCATCATCGCCCACCGTGACCTCCACGACGGTCAGCTCCTGTGGGACGGGAGAGACCTGTCGCTGCTCGACCTGGACACGGCGGCCATGGCGGAGGCCGCCCTCGACCTGGGCAACCTCTGGGCCCACGCGGACCTCATGGCGGTGCGGGGCCGGCTCGGCCCCGAGGCCCACGCACAGGTCCGCGGGCTGCTCGACGACCTGGCCCGCACGCTGCCCATGACGGTGGAGCGCCTGGAGACCTACTACCGCTCATCGGCGCTGCGACTCGTCTTCGTCCACGCCTTCCGACCCGCCGCCCACAAGTGGTTGCCCACCTGGGTGCACCACTGCCTTGAGCACGCCTCGCCTTTCGCTCCCCTCGACCTCACGAACGATTGGAACCACTCATGAACCCCCTCAAGATCAGTGTCATCGGTTGCGGATACCTCGGCGCCGTCCACGCCGCCGCCATGGCTCACCTGGGACACCACGTCCTGGGGATCGACACCCGGTCCGAGCAGGTCGAGGCCCTCTCCCGGGGCCGCGCCCCCTTCTACGAGCCTGGCCTGCCCGAACTGCTGATCTCCGGCGCCCAGCAGGGCGACCTGTGCTTCACCTCGACGCCGACACTTGCGGAACTGGCCGAGACCGACGTCCACTTCATCGCCGTGGGCACGCCGCAGTCGGCCACTGGAGGGGAGGCCGACCTGAGCCAGCTGTGGAGCGTGGTCGGCATGCTTCACGACACCCTGCCCGAGGACGGGCGCAGCCTCGTGGTGGGAAAGTCGACCGTGCCAGTAGGCACCGCCCAGCAGGTGGCCGAGCGCCTGGCCGGTCGCGCCCTGGTGCTGTGGAACCCCGAGTTCCTGCGCGAGG
>ERZ773075.741-NODE-741-length-22000-cov-12.4436_pt1 | contig 22000 bp, 15 predicted proteins | sample MGYA00580614_ERZ773075 | MGnify/ENA primary metagenome ERZ773075 (study PRJEB29015, sample SAMEA2738021) | human oral metagenome | biome: human oral; feature: human-associated habitat; material: dental | place: China | collected 2043 ... | reverse complement strand
ACAAGAACTACGAGACGACGGGCATGGAGAAGCAGGTCATGGCCCGCATCTCCGGTTCCCGGGTCAGCGCCGTCGAGATGGAGTTCTCCCTGCTCAAGAAGGCGATGGCTGAGGGCGACGGCGCCGGCGTCGACTCCCACGCCGCCACCCTCACCAACGCGATCCGCGAGGACGCCAACACCCTGGACGGGTACACCGGGCAGGCCGCCTCCGACGCCGCCTCGCAGACCACGCCGTGGCTCAGCGCCTTCGTGCCCGCCCTGCTCGTCATCCTCCGCGAGGGCATGGAGGCCATCCTGGTCGTCGCCGCGGTCCTGGCCTACCTGGGCAAGTCCGGGCACAAGGACAAGGCGCGGGTCGTGTGGTCCGGGGTCGCCATCGCCCTCGGGCTCTCCGCCCTGCTCGCCTTCCTCTTCAACTACTTCACTTCCTTGGCGGGGGCCAACCAGGAGCTCCTGGAGGGGGTCGCCGCTCTCTTCGCCGTCGCCATGCTGATCTGGGTGTCGAACTGGATGATCCACAAGTCCTCCGACAAGGCGTGGGAGAAGTACATCCGCGACCAGACCGACGCCTCGCTCACCAGGGGATCGCTGCTGGGCCTCGCTTTCATCTCCTTCCTGGCCGTCCTGCGCGAGGGCGCCGAGACGATCCTCTTCTACGTGCCCATCGTCTCCAGCGCGGGCGACCGCACGGGCTACGTGTGGGCGGGCCTCGGGGTCGGCCTCGTGGTCCTGGTCGTCGTCTACCTGCTCATCCAGTTCGCCGCCCTGCGCATCCCCCTGCGCCCCTTCTTCACCATCACCTCCCTGCTGCTCGCCCTCATGGCCTTCACCTTCACGGGGTCGGGCGTCAAGGAGCTCCAGGAAGCCGACGTGCTCTCCCTGACCTACGTCAACGGCTTCCCGACCGTAGACCTCTTGGGGATCTACCCCCGAGTGGAGAACCTGGTCGCCCAGGCGCTGGTTCTCATCATTATCGTCGGCCTGTACGTCTTCGGGAAGCGCTCCCTCGCCCGCGCCAGCGGCGGGGCGGAGGGCGCCCCGGACGCGAAGGCCGACTGACATCCACAACACCGATCAGGAGAACCCTCCCATGAAGCGCTCCCTCGCCCGAATCGGGGCCGCGGCCGCCGCGATCGCCCTGGCGGGCACGCTCGCCGCCTGCTCCTCCAACTCCAACAACTCGAACAACTCGAACAACGGCGCGAACCCCCCCGCCTCCCAGTCCGCCGCGGACGACGGAGCCAAGCCGGGCGAGGACGCAGGCTTCGAGGAACTGCCCCTGGGCGACGACGTGTTCGTCGGCCCCCTCAAAGTGGGCGGCGTCTACTTCCAGCCCGTCGACATGGAGCCCGCCGTGAGCACGCCGGCGAAGGACTCCTCGATGCACATGGAGGCCGACATCTCGGCCGTCGCCGACAACGACCTCGGTTACGGCGCGGGCGACTTCATCCCCGCCCTCACCGTCGACTACCAGATCGCGGACAAGTCCGGAACCGTCGTCCAGGAGGGCACCTTCATGCCCATGAACGCCTCGGACGGCCCCCACTACGGCATCAACCTGCCCAAGCTCGAGGCCGGCACCTACGACGTGACCTTCACGATCAAGTCCCCGGAGACCAACGGCTGGCTGCTCCACACCGACGAGAAGACCGGTGTGAAGGGCCGGTTCTGGCAAGAGCCCCTCAAGGCCGAGTTCAAGGACTGGCAGTGGGATCCCACCTCCGTCGACTGGTGAGGACCAGGCGGGCCGGGGAGACCATCCCCGGCCCGCGCCCGCACGGGGCACTACACTGCTGACGAGGGGGGCGCAGGCCCCCCTCAGCCAGGAAAGGACCGTTGATGCTTCAGCAGCTCAGTGAGGCGACCCTGAGCCTCCTGCTCACAATGCTGGCCGTCGGGGCCACGATCCGCCTCGTCCCCGCGGCCGGGCGCGGCCGCAGCGGACGGCGCGCCCGCGCCCTGGCGGTCTGGGGGGGCATCGGAGCCGGCGCCGCCGCCTCACTGGCCCTCACCGTCGTCGCCACCATCGCGCCCAAATCCCTCAACCGCCAGAGCATCGGCCTCGTCACGCTCCCCGTGGCGGTCGTCGCGGCCGCTGCGCTCATCGCCCTGTTCCTGCGCAGGGCGCGCCTCGTGCGCGCGAGCGGCGCGGACCCCGCCGACCCGCTGTCCGGGGACGGCGCGCTGAGGGCAGTGGCGGCCCTCTACATCGCGTTCGCGCTCTTCAGGGCACTCCCCACTGCCATGACACAGGGCGTCATGATGCTGTCGGGCGGGGTGGAGCTCTACTCGACGACCGCGGTCATGGCGATCACCGGCTACGCGCTCGCGTGGGTGCTGTGCGCCGTCCTCGGATGGCTGTCCCACCGCCTGTGCTCCCTGTCCGCCCGCGTGTGGCCGGCCGTCCTGGTCATCACGTCGCTGGGGCTGGCGCACATCCTCATGATCGTGCGCGTCCTCAAGGCGAAGCGGCTCATCTCCTTGCCCGCCGACGTGTTCTCAGCGGTCTCATGGCTCATCAACCACGAGGCCGTCTTCACCCTGGCCGCCGCCGCCGCCCTCGGCGCGGTCACGGTCATCACGTGGTGGGCCTCGCGCTCCATCCCCCGCGAGGGCGCCAACCCGGCCGAGGGGCGCCTGGCGCGCGCCCGCGCCCGCCTGTACAAGGCGATGGCCGGCAGCGCGGCGATCGGCTACCTGTGCGGGGCGCTGCTCATCACCGTCGGCGTCGCCATCGGCTCCCAGGAGGTCGAGCTCTCCGCGCCCGAGTCCTACTCCGTCGTCGACGACCACGCCACCATCGAATTGAGCGCCGTCTCCGACGGGCACCTGCACCGCTACGAGTACACGACTTCCACAGGCGTGAAAGTCCGCTTCATCGTCATCCAGAAGTCCGGCTCGTCCTTCGGCGTCGGCCTGGACGCCTGCGAGATCTGCGGCCCCACCGGCTACTACGAGAAGGACGGGAAAGTCATCTGCAAGCTGTGCGAGGTGGCGATGAACATCGCGACCATCGGCTTCAAGGGCGGGTGCAACCCGATCCCCATCGAGTACGAGGTGGGCAACGGCACGCTCACCGTTCCCGTGTCCGCCCTCGAGGCGGCGGCGCCGGTCTTCGCGAAGTAGGGCCCATGTTCTTCCGAATGCTCAAGGGCGCGCTCACCAGGCGCGGCAACCGGCACGCGATGATCGCCCTGACGGTGGCGCTGGGCGCCTGCGTGGCCACCTCCATGCTCTCCGTCATGTTCAACGTGGGCGACAAAGTCAACCAGGAGCTCAAGAGCTATGGCGCGAACATCGTCGTGCGCCCCCAGGGCGCCGCAGTCCTGCAGGACCTCTACTCCACGCAGGGCCCCGCGCAGCAGCAGGCGTACCTGCGCGAGGACGAGCTGGTGAAGATCAAGACGATCTTCTGGACCTACAACATCTTGGACTTCGCCCCGCTGCTGCCGACCACCGCCACCGGAGCCGACGGGGGCGCCGTCACCGTCACGGGGACCTGGTTCTCCCACCGCCTCGACCTGCCCACCGAGGAGAGCGTGCAGACCGGCCTCGACAAGCTGCGGGGCTGGTGGAGCATCGAGGGCTCGTGGCCCGACGACTCCGACGAGGCGGGCGCGGTGGTCGGCTCCGCCTACGCCTCGGCCCACGGCGTGCGCGTCGGCGACACGATCTCCCTGACCGGTCCCTCCGCGGCCCGCGACGTCGTCGTGCGGGGCGTGTTCACCGCCGGGGACGACTCCGACCACGCCGTCTACACCCAGCTGGGCCTCGTCCAGGAGCTCCTGGGGCGCCAGGGGGCGGTGGGCAGCGTCGAAGTGTCGGCCCTGACCACCCCCGACAACGACCTGGCGCGCAAGGCCGCGAAGAACCCCAAGTCGTTGTCCGTGTCCGAGAAGGAGACCTGGTACTGCACCGCCTACGTGTCCTCCATCGCCTACCAGATCGAGGAGGTCATGACCGACTCCGTGGCGCGCCCCGTCCGCCAGGTCGCCCAATCCGAGGGCTCGATCCTGGAGAAGACCCAGCTCCTCATGGTGCTGGTGACCGCCCTGGCCCTCGTCGCCTCGGCGCTGGCGATCGCGAACCTGGTGACCGCCGGCGTCATGGAGCGCTCCAGCGAGATCGGGCTCATGAAGGCCGTCGGGGCGAAGGGCAAGTCGATCATCGGGCTGTTCCTCACAGAGACCATCGTCGTCGGCCTGGCCGGCGGCGTCCTCGGCTACGGAGCGGGGCTCGCGCTGGCGCAGATCATCGGCTACACCGTCTTCGGATCCGCGATCGCCTTCGCGCCCGTCGTCGTCGCCCTGGTGGCGGTCCTGGTGGTCCTGGTGGTCCTGGGCGCGTCGATCCCCGCGATCCGCTACCTGCTGCGGCTCAACGCCGCCGAAGTGCTGCACGGGAGGTGAGCGCGGTGTCCAAACGCGCGATGTTCTGGCGGATGGTCGCCTCGTCCGTCCTGCGCCGCCGCTCCCGGGTGCTGATCGCCGTCCTGGCGGTTGCGATCGGCGCCACGACCCTGTCGGGCCTGGCGACCATCACCGTCGACGTGCCCGCGCAGATGGCCCGCGAGATCCGCTCCTACGGGGCGAACCTGGTGGTGACCGGGGCCGACGGCCAGGCGATGGACGACGAGGCCCTGGCCGCTGTGGACCAGGAGCTCCCCGCCGCCCAACTCGTGGGATCGGCGTCCTTCGACTACGAGACGGTCACAGTCAACGACCAGCCCTACGTCGTGGGCGGAACGGACCTGGCGGCCGTGCGCCAGATGAGCCCCTTCTGGTTCGTCGACGGCGAATGGCCCTCGGGCAGCGCGCAGGTGCTGCTCGGCGAGGAGGTCGCCACCACCATCGACGCCAAGACCGGCGACCGGATCACGATCAACCAGCTCGACGGGACGGCCTCGTCGAACGCCGCGGCGGCCAGCGGCAGCGCGGCCAGTGGGAAGGCGAACAGCAGCGGGGCGCCGACCGCCCCCGGCCTGGGCGCCCAGGACGGGGCGCAATCGGCCTCCAACCCGCTGTCCGCGCAGACCGCCCAGGCCCCACAGGGCGCTCAGGCGTCGCAGGGCGCCCAGGCCGCTCAGGGCGCGCAGACCGCGCAGTCGGGCGCCGACGGGCAGGCGCGCTCCATCACCGTGACCGTGTCCGGCATCCTCAAGACGGGCGGCAACGAGGACGGCTACATCTACATGTCCGCCGACGACATGGTGGAGCTGACGGGCGCCTGGGAGCCCTCCATCGCCCAGTACTCCGTCGCCCTCGAGGGCGACCAGCTGACGGCGCTGGTGGACTCGATCAACGCCTCGGTGCCCTCCGTGCGCGCCCAGACCGTCAAGCGCCTCGTCCAGTCCGACTCCGGCGTCATCGACATGCTGCGCTCCCTGCTGGGCATCATCACCGTGATCGTCCTGGCGCTCACCACCATCGGAGTGTCCACGACGATGATCGCCGTGGTCACCGAGCGGCGCAACGAGATCGGCCTGCGCAAGGCACTGGGCGCCACGTCGCGGTCGATCATGGGCGAGTTCATGGGCGAGGGCGTGGCCCTGGGCGCCATCGGCGGCCTCGTCGGCGCGGCCGCCGGGTACGCGCTGGCCGCCGCGATCAGCTGGAACGTGTTCCACCGCGCCGTCGCCGTCCACCCCCTGATCCTGATCGCCACAGTCGTTTCCTCCGTCGCGGTCGCCGTAGTGGCGTGCCTGCCGCCCGTGCGCCGCGCCTTGGCAGTCGATCCCGCGCTGGTCCTGCGCGGAGAATGAGGTACGCAATGAGCAGCACACCCACCACCCCACAAGCCCCGGACCCCCGCACGCCGCCGGACTCCGCAGGAACAGCGCAGGACGGCCCCGCACAGGGCCGGGCCGGCGGAGGGGCCGCAGGCGACCCCCTGCTCCGCCTGTCCGGCGTGTCCAAGATCTACGGCGACCTGCACGCCCTGGACAACGTGTCGCTCGAGATCCCGCGCGGCCAGTGGGTGTCCATCGTCGGGCCGTCGGGCTCGGGCAAGACCACACTGATGAACATCGTCGGCGCCATGGACACCGCCACGAAGGGGACCGTCGCCCTGGACGGGCACGACATCTCCGACCTGACCGGCGACGAGCTCACCGAGATCCGGTGCCGCACGATCGGCCTCGTCTTCCAGCAGTTCCACCTCATCGGGCACCTCACCGCCCTGGAGAACGTCATGGTCGCCCAGTACTACCACTCGATGCCCGACGAGAAGGAGGCCATGGAGGCCCTCGACCGAGTCGGCCTCGCCGACCGCGCCACCCACCTGCCGCGCCAGCTCTCCGGCGGCGAGCAGCAGCGCGTGTGCGTGGCCCGCGCCCTCATCAACTACCCCAAGCTCGTCCTCGCCGACGAGCCCACCGGCAACCTCGACGAGACCAACGAGGAGATCGTCCTCGACCTCTTCGCCCAACTCCACAAGGACGGAACCACCCTCATGGTCGTCACCCACGACGCCCTGGTCGCCGAACAGGGGCAGCGCGAGATCCGTCTCGACCACGGCAGGGTCGTGAAGGAGACATGGCACGACCACGGCTTCACCCCCCGCGATTCCGGCCTGGCGGTCCCCGCCCCGTCGGCCGACGGCGGCGCCGGCCAGGGGCCTGCGCGCAGCGGGAAGGACAAGGTCCGATGAGCCCTCGGATGAATGACGGCAGCCGCGCCGACGGAGACCGGCGGCGGGCCGCGGCCGCTCCCGGTTCCCCGCGCGTCGACGCCCCCGGTCCGGCTTCCCCCCGGTGGGCTTCCGCCGCCTCCGGTCCGGCTTCTCGCCGGTGGGCTTCCGCCGCCTCCCGCGCGGTCCTCGGTGCCCTCGGGGTGACGATCCTTGCCGCCTGCCAGCCCTCCACAGGCCTCGACATGTCCAAGCCCCTGCAGGACGGGACGTGGTCGGCGCAGTCCAACGCGGACGACCAGGGCTCGGTAGGCACGATCACCATCACCGTCGAGGGCGGATCCATCACCTCGACCTCGTACACGACGGCCATGTCCGACGGCTCCGACAAGGGCGGTGATTACGGGAAGGACTCGTCCGGGCGGGTATTCAACCAGGACTACTACGACAAGGCGCAGGCCGCCGTCGCCTCCTTCGAGGAGTACTCCGCGAAACTTACCGAGACCGGGGACCCCGCCAAGGTCGACGTCATCTCCGGCGCCACCGTCGCCCACCAGCAGTTCGTGCAGGCGGCGATCCGCGCGATTGCGCAGGCGCAGGGCGTGGACGGCTCCGGGGCCGCCGACGGGGTGGACATCCCCGGCCTGGGCGAGTCCACGAAGGACGGCGGCGACCTGGACAAGGACCTCGGCGGGGGGAACGGCTGAGCGCGCCCGGGCCGGGGGCGCGCCTGTGGCGCTCGTCCTTCCCCGCGATGGGGACCCGCGTCGATATCGTGGGCTGGGGCGGGGACGGCATGGGCGTCGTCGACGCCTGCGTGCGCCTGGTCGCCCGCCACGAGGCCATGTGGAGCGTGTTCCGGCCCGCTTCCGAGATCTCCCGCCTCAACGCGGCCGCCCGCGTAGTGCCGCTCCCCGCGGGGGGAGCGGGCGGGGAGGTACCCGGCTGCCCCGGCGCGGTTGGTGACCCGGGGGTTGGCGCCTCTGGAGCGGTTCACTGCCCGGGGGTGTCCGTGAGCGCGGCCACCGACCAGTTGCTGCGCGACGCCTTGGCGCTGTCCGACGCGACGGGGGGAGCGTTCAACCCGTTGATCGGCCCTCTTGTGGGGCTGTGGGACGTGAAGGGGATGCGCGAGGCGTTCCTCGCGGGCGACTCCCTGCCATCCGCGCCCCTCGCGGCGGACATCGAGTCGGCACTGCGCGCGGTCGATGCGCGCTTGCTGCGGCGCGTCGGGCCCTCGCGCTGGGCCCTGGGCGGGCAGGACGCGCCCGCGGGGGGCGGTGGCTGGAGGGCTGATGACTGTTGGACGCTGGGGGAGGGGTCCGCCGGGGGCGCTGGGCGCTGCGCGGATGAGGGCGGCCGCGCAGCTTGGGAAGAGCCATCGGGGGCCGGTGCGCTGCCCTCCCTCGACCTCGGCGGCATCGCCAAGGGGCGGACTGCGGATGATTGCCGCGACTTAGCGGTGCACATGGGCGCGCGCGGCGTCCTCGTCTCCATCGGCACTTCCTCCATCGCCGCCTACGCGACACGCCCGGATGGGACACCCTGGCGGGTGGGTCTGCGTGACCCCGACGGCCCGCCGACGGCGGTCGCCTCCGTCATCGAGCTCCCATGCGAAGGGCTCGCGTCCCTGTCCACATCGGGCGACAACCTGGGGCGGCTCGGCCCGGCGGCGCGGACGGGTCCAGTGGGGCGGCTCGGCCCAGGGGGACGACCGGGGCGTTCGGAGGAATGGGGAGACGGTGCCCGTGGGACTGACGGCGCCGCCCGTGGGGAGGATGGGGCTGGCGTACCGGGTGCTGGGCGAGACGCCCAGTGGACGCGTGGAACGTATGGCCAGGCGAATGGCGGAGCGTGTGAAACACCGCGTGAAACGGAACTTGGGGCGGAGCGCGGACCGCGTGGCGCACGGCGTGGAGTGCCGGGTGGGGTGGAGCGTGGAGCGTCGGGTGGCGCGCCGCGCCCCGGCGGCCGCCTCGTAGACCGGTTGCTCGCCCACCACATCATCGACCCGCGCACTGGGCGCCCCGCGAGCGGCGGAGCGCGCCAGGTGAGCGTCCTCGCCGGATCCGGAGTGCTCGCCGAGGCCCTTTCTACCGCGATCCTCGTCGATCCGTCCTGCGTGAGGGGGGAAGCCGTGGAGCAGTGGGCCCGTGCGCGCGGCATTGATGGTCGGTGGCGGATCGCGGGGTAGGGAACGACCAGGCCGTCTGGCGTATTGGGGCATGGAGTCGCGCGCGAACCTGCGCCCCCACTCGATCCGCAGGCCGTCCGGTGCATTGGGGCAGGAAACGGTGCGTTGGGGTAGGTGGGCGAAGCGGGGGCGCGCCGCTGTCCGGCGTATTGGGGCAGGGAACGGCAAGGGCGTTCAGTGCATTGGGGTAGGAAACGGTGCATTGGGGTAGGGAACGGCCAGGCCGTTTAGCGCATCGGGGCAGGAAACGGAGCATTGGGGTAGGCAAATTGCCTACCCCAATGGGTGGCTGCCTACCCCAGTGCGCTTGATCTGTCTCCGCTGAGGTTTCCCCTGCGCTCCGTCGAGGTGTCATAGCCGCGCCCATCGCACGGCGGATCCGGATCTCGGAGGAGGCACTCCAACCGTGTGCCGTCACTCCGTCCAATCCGGTGGGTCCGGATCCACCAGTAGAGTGCGTGTTCGCTGTGTGAGGCCGACCGCTGGGGTTCTCCGCTCCGCGGCGTGAGCGCCTCGATCAATCCCGCCTGTTGAGGACGACTGCGGGCTGCCGCCGCCACGATGCTGGGGCGCCTTCCTTCGCGTGTCCGCGGAAACGGGCGCCGACGAGTGGATACGGCGGTCAGGGCCATCGCAGTCCTCTGACGGAACCGCCCAGAGCGGCGCGCATGGGGGTGGCGACAGCGACCGGGTTGAGGAGAACGCCCTGCGTATCCTTTGTCGGAGGGCATGGAAATCCTCGAAGTCCGCCCAGCACACCCGGATGACTTTCCAGCCGTCGTCGCGCAGCGCCTCGTCCCGGAGCACCCAGCGCCGTTTCTCCGCCTCGATCTCGGCCTTCGAGGAGCCGAGTTTGGCCAACCCGTCGAACTCGAAGATGATTTTCAAATCGACTACGGCGATATCCGCGTAGTACGTGCGGCCACCAAGACGGATCTCATGCTGGGTGACGACGGGCAGGGGACTGACGGTGAGCACCACCCACAGGAGCGCCGCCTCAGCGGGATTCTCACAGCCCGCGTCAGCGGCGCGGAGGATGCGCGAGCCCCGACGCGTGCCCCGACCGGGCGCGCGGGCGTCCAGGATCTCCGCGAGACGGGCCTTTATCAGCGCCTCCTTCTTCCGGGCGTCCTCCTGGTCCGCAGCGTTGAAGGGCGCCCACGCGCGCATGGCCATGCAGGCGAGTACGAAGGCGGGCAACTGCTCGTCCCCCATGACGACCCGGAGCAGGGCGTCCTGAGGCGACTCCACAAGGAAACCGGAGCCGTGGAGACTTGGTTCTCCAGTCAACGGACGGCTGCGGCGGCACGAGACGCGGACGGGAGGGATCCGGACATCACCGAATAGCACTTCGGGCAGCCATGTGGTCCGGCGCCGTGCGTCGATGTGGATCGTGACATCGGGGTTCTTCACCCATCCGGTGATCCCGTGGAGCAGGAGGGCACTGGACCCCACGAACGTGGGCGTCGATTCCAGGGAACCGTTGACTGCGGCGATGCGGGCGAGGGCAATGGCCTCCCAGATCTCCCACCGGGGCAGATCCGCGTGGGCGTTGGAAATCCAAGCCCGGAAGCCGTACTTGATCCGCACTTCCCGGGGGCCGTCGGCTCCCGGCGGAGCACTGGTGGTGGGGACTCGGTACACGTCGATATCGTTGCTTTCCATTCCAGAAGAATGGCCGTCCCGCAGCTCCGGAGTCCACAAACGGGAGTCGTCCTGTGGATCGCGGCGGTAGCGGTGGGGGCCTGTGGATAATCGGGAGCGACGCTGTCCTGTGGATATTCGGGACCGACGAGGCGGGCGCGGGGAGCTTCAGCGCCAGGAGCGCGAGGGACCTCTCGGGGTCCAGGGAGCGACGAGGCGGGCACGGGGAGCTTCAGCGCCGGGAGGGGCTGGTCGGTCGATTGCGGTCTAGGGACTTGACTGTGCGTGCGGAGCGTGCTCCGCTGGTGCTGGTGCTGGTGCTGGTGCTGGTGCTGGTGCTGGTGCTGGTGCTGGTGCTGGTGCTGGTGCTGGTGCTGGTGCTACGGGTCTAGGCGTTTGCGGAGGCCTCCAGGGTATTGGCGGGATAAAGCACTGGATCGTTCCCCTCAGCGATGAGCTGGTCGATGCCTCCTGGGCATTGGGGCAGACAACCACCCATTGGGGTAGGCAAATTGCCTACCCCAATGCTCTGTTGCCTGCCCCAATGCGCTGGGCGGCCTGGCAATTCCTGCCCCAATGTGCTGTTGCCTGCCCCGGTGCACTGAATGGTCTGGTCGTTGCCTGCCCCGGTGCGCTGGGCGGCCTGGCAGTTCCTGCCCCAATGTGCTGTTGCCTGCCCCGGTGCACTGAATGGTCTGGTCGTTGCCTGCCCCAATGTGCTGTTGCCTGCCCCGGTGCACTGAATGGCCTGGCAGTTCCTGCCCAATGTACCGTTTCCTGCCCCAATCGGGTGGAGCGGCGCGTCGGCACAGCGGATGGCGCGCGGTGCTACTGGACCCCGGCGGGCACGGGCTATGCGGTCCGGCCTACCCCGGGACGCGGCGCGCCCCCCGAGGCGAGCAGTGTCGCCAAGTGGACGCCGCCCCTGCCTGCCAGCTGCTCGGCCTGCGTGCGGCACGAGAAGCCGTCCGCCAGGTACACGGCGCCGGGCTCGTCGTCCAGGGCGGGCAGCAGCGACAGCCCCGCGACCCCCACGGACACGTCGTAGTGGCCCGCCTCCATGCCGAAGTTCCCGGCCAGGCCGCAACAGCCGTCGATGCGCCGCACGCGCGCGCCCAGCCGCTCCAGCAGGGCCTGGTCGGCCCCCCACCCCATGACGGAGTAGTGGTGGCAGTGCGGCTGCGCGACCACGGTCACGCCCTCCAGCGACGGCAGGTCCAGCTCTGCGGGCGGCACGGTGGACAGCAGCTCCGCCAGAGTCAGCGTCCCGTGGCAGACCAGCGCGGAGCGCGGGTCGTCGGGCAGCAGGTCGAGCAGGTCGTCGCGCAGGACCGCCGTGCACGAGGGCTCGACGCCCACGATGGGGATGCCGTTCGCCGCGAAGGGTGCCAGGGCCCCGAGCAGTTTCCTGAGCCGCTTCTTCGCCCCGCCCAACTGCCCGGTGGTGATCCACGTGAGGCCGCAGCACACGTCGGGCGCGACGATGGGCGCGAACCCGTTGCGCTCCAGGACCTCCACCATTGAGCGCGCGCCGCGGTCGTCGAGCGTCTGGCTGAAGGAGTCCGCCCACACGACGACGTAGCGGCGCCCATCGGGGCCGCGCGGCGAGGCGGGGGGCGCCCCGTCCCCCGATCCCGCAGTGCCCCGGCTCCCCGGGCCAGCAGAGCCCGCGCCCCCGCTCCCGCTCCCCGATCCGGCAGCGCTCCCGTCCCCCGGGCCAGCAGAGCCCGCCTCGGCGGGGACCCCGGTGCCCAGTCCGCGCCGACGCGCCCACGCGGAGAAGGTCCCGGCCTGCAGCGGGGGCATCCCACGCCTCGTGTCCAGGCCGATGGCGCGGAACACGAGGCGGCGCAGCCACCCCACCGACAGGGCCGCGTTGCCCGCGCGGGCCAGCAGGGGCACCCGGGCCGTCAGGCGCGTCCAACGGGGCAGCCACCCGAGCGTGTAGTGCGACAGGGGGCGCGCCCGTCCCCGGTAGCGCCGGAAGAACGCCTCCGAACGGTACTTCGCCATGTCCACGCCCGCCGGGCAGTCCGCCGAGCACGCCTTGCACGCCAGGCACAGGTCCAGCGCCTCGAGGACCTCGGGGGAGTCGATGGAGGCCACCAGCTCCCCGTTCGCCGCGTCCTGCAGGATCCGCGCCCGGCCCCGCGTCACGTCCTTCTCGTCGCCAGTGGCCTTGTAGCTGGGGCACATGAAGGCCCCGGGGGCTCCTGCGCGGCACTTGCCGACCCCCGTGCACCGGTGGACCGCCGTCGTGAGGTCCCCGTGGTCCCCGCGGAAGGCGAAGCCCCCGTCGGCGGGGATCGGGCGCGCCCGGGGGCGGCGCAGGAACGCGTCCAGCGGATCGACGCCCGGCTGCGGGTCCTGCCCCTGCGAGGGGGCCGACGAGGCGGGGGCAGCGGCCGCGCGCCCGGCCAGGCGCTCGCGGGCCCGGTCGGGCGTCATCGGCGCCGCCAGCACTCCGGGGTTGAGCAGGTTGTCGGGGTCGAAGAGGGCCTTGACCTGGGCGAAGAGGTCGAGCATGTCGGGCGAGTACATGTAGCGCAGCAGTTCGGAGCGCGCGCGCCCGTCCCCGTGCTCGCCCGACACGGAGCCCCCGTGGCGCGCGCACGCCCGCGCCGCCCGCTCCAGGAAGCGCCGCGAGCGCGCGACGCCCGCCTCGTCGGCCAGGGGAAGGCCTAGGCGCACGTGGACGCACCCGTCCCCGAAGTGCCCGTAGAGCAAGCCGTCGATGGAGAACTCCCGCATGAGGGCCGTGAAGTCGCGCAGGTAGGCGCCCAGGCGGGCGGGGGGCACGGCCGCGTCCTCGAAGCCCGGCCATGCCTGCTCGTCGCCCTCCCCGGTGGCGGGGTCCAGCGGGGTGCGCCCGCCCAGTCCGGCGCCGTCCGCTCGGATGCGCCACAGGGCGGCCGCCTCGTCGCCGGGCGGGTAGACGACGACGGCGTCGGTGTGGGCGGCCCCGGCGAGCGCGTGTGCGCGGGCCAGGGAGTCCTCGGCGGTCTCGTCGGCGCCGCCCACCTCGCACAGCAGCCACCCGTCGCCGTCGGGCAGTGCGGGGACCGCGCCGGGGCCCTTGTGGCGGCGCACGGCGTCCACGAGGCGCCTGTCCATGCCCTCGACCGCCAGTGGCGAGTGCCCGAGGACGGTGGGCACGTCGTCGGCCGCCTCGATCATTCCGGGGTAGCCCAGGGCCACGAGGACGGGCGCGGTGGGCAGGGGGACCAGGCGGACCGTGACGGACAGCAGCGTGACCAGCGTCCCCTCGGAGCCCGTGAGCATCGCCGCAAGGTTGCGGCCCCCCTCGGGGGTGAGGTGCTCCAGGGAGTAGCCGGACACCTGGCGTCCGAAGGACCCCAGTTCGCGGCGGATGGGAGCCAGGTTGGCGCCGATCAGGGCGGCCAGCCCCGGGACCTCGGGGATCGCGGATGCGTGGCGGGACGAGGCGGTGAAGCGGCGCCCCCGCCCGTCCACGCACTCCATTGAGACGACGTTGTCGCTGGTGCGGCCCCAGGCGGTGGCGTGGGGGCCGCAGGCGTTGTTGCCGACCATGCCGCCGATGGAGGCGCGGTTCTGACTGGAGGGGTCGGGGCCGAAGCGCAGCCCGTGGGCGCGGGCGGCCTCCTGCAGGGTGGAGCCGATGCAGCCGGGCTCGACGGTGGCCGTCCGCGCGCGGGGGTCGATGCTGAGCACGCGGTTCATGTGGCGGGAGAAGTCGATGACGGCACCGGGGCCGATGGAGTTGCCCGCGCACGAGGTTCCCCCGCCGCGCGTGGTGATGGGGACGCCGAGGCCGCGCGCGATCTCCAGGGCGCGCAGCACCTGGTCGGTGTTGCGGGGGAAGACGACGACCTCGGGCGGTATCCGGTAGAGCCCGGCGTCCGTCGAGTAGCGGGCGCGAGTGCCCGTGGAGGCGTCGGCCTCGATTCCCGCTGCGGCGAGCGCGGCCAGTGCTTTCGACCCGTTCATGGTGCCATTGTGGCACTGCGGGGCGGCCCCGGGCCGGAGCGTCCCACTGCGGCCGACGGGGCGGGCGGCTCAGTGCCTCGGGGAGCGGCGCCTGGGGGTGGGGAAGGCGTTGGTGGCCGTGGAGGGCTCGCGGGGAGGCGGCGGGGCGTCCGGGAACGCGGGCTCGCGGTCGGGGAGCGCGGTGTCGGGGTAGGCGGGGGGCTCGGCGCCGCTGGCGAGCACGTGGTCGCTCAGGCTCTTCCCGGTGACGGGGCGGCGGCGGACGACGGGGATGGGGCCGGTGGGGGTGCTCGTCGAAAGGGGGAACCGGGCGCCGCCGGAGTCCTTGGGGTGCGCCGGCGGAGGCGTCATCGGGGGGGCTTTTTCCACTGGTGGTTGCGTCGGCTCGGCGTGGTCCATGTGCTCCATCCTGTTCTTGAGGTGCCCCAGTATAGCCCTTCGCGTATTCTAACCAGGTGGAAGGACGGATCGAGACCGGCGTTGCGCGGACATGCCGGGAGTACCGTACGTATGCTTACGTGGTATGCATCGCATATGCCTGTGTCGCCCGGGAAATTTGAGGGCGCTGTGAAACAATGAAAGCGAGCACACTTGTCCGAGGGGAGTAGTTGATGGCTCTGTTCGAGTTCGAGGACGGGCACCTCGTCCCCGCGCAGTTCGGATACCCGGTCGCCTCCGAGCTCGACCCCGAGCTGGTCGATGCGGTCTGCCAGCAGGTGCTCCAGATCGTTTCGCGGCCCCTGTTCCCAGTCACCTGGCGCGATGTCACCAGTGACGGCGAGGACGCGCCCCCGCGCCTGACGGCCCTCGATGTCACAGGGCAGGTGGTCTCCGTCGAGATCCTGCAGACGCTGGACTCGAAGACCCTCATCGCCTCGCTGTCCCGCCTGGCCGAGATCGCGGCGCTGTCGTGGGTGGACCTGGCCAACGAGTACCCCAGCGGCCCCGAGGGCTTCCGCGTCGGCTGGAACAAGTTCCGCGAGTCCATGCCCACGGCCGCCGGACCGGGCCCCCGCCTCATCATGGTCGCCGCCGCCATCGAGCCGTCGGTGCGCCCCGCCCTGGACGTCCTGGCCAGCTCGGGCGTGGAGGTCCACGCCATGAGCCTGCGCCAGATGAGCAACGGGCGCCTCTTCCTGGACGTCGACGCCGTCGGCCCCAGGCTCTACGGCATGCACTCCCCGCACCTGGTCGGAGGGGGCCAGGACCAGATCCCGCAGATCGGCGACCGGGGCGCCGATCCAGCGATCGCAGTGCTCGGGGAGTCGCCCTACTTCGGCATCGAGCCGGCGCTGCCCTCCGCCGTCCCAGTGGGCGCGCAGCGCAGCGGGGCCGACCAGGGGCCGGAGTACGGCGACGGGGCGCTCTCCGCCTACGCCTCGGACGCGGCCGGGGGCGCGGACTACGGCGACTACGCCGACGAGGGCGCCTACCCCGACGGGGACGACTACGAGTACGACGACTACGCCGATGGCGGGGCGGAGGAAGGCGCCCACCCAGACGGCGACGGCTACGATTACGGCGACGGGGCCGCAGGCGGCGACGGGGATCCGGATCCCACCGTTTTCAGCGGGCCCAGGACCAAGCCCACGCCCCGGCTCAGGGCGCACGGCGCGGTCGCCTACTCCACCGACGAGGAGCCCCCGGCCCCCTTCGTCCCCCAGGGCGACGAGGAGGGGCCCCTCACCGACGGGGGCGCGATGGACGCCGCCGTGGCCTCGTCGGCCGATGTGGAGGCCGATCCCCCCGAGGTGGCGGCTGCGCGTGAGGCGGGCCTGCCGGTCCTGGACCGCGACGAGGACGGGCTGCGGGCGCTCGGGCAGATCCTGGGGGAGGACGTCCCCCTGGTCGCCCGCACCGACCTGCGCATGCCGTCCGACTTGGCGTTGACGGGTTCGGGCGCGATCCGATGCGACGGGCTCACCTACCCCAGTATCGAGATCCTCTTCAACGCGCGGGGCATCGGCGACTACGACGGGTGGAACGAGCTCTACCTGGGCGACCGGCTGGGCCCGACCCTGGCCGAGTCCCTGGCCGAGATCAACCGCGAGATCATGCGCGAGTACGCGGACGCCCCCGCTTATCGGGGCCCCGCCCGCCACTGAGGCCCCGCACCAGCGCGCCGGGCGGCTCTGCGAGGAGGGCGGTGGCGCCCTGTCGCGGGCGGCCGCCGGTGCATCAGGCGAAGGCCTCCAGCCAGCCCCTCATGATCGAGTAGGCGCGGGCGCGCACCGCCGGGTCGGACAGGAAGATGTCGTGCTTGCCCGGCAGCCGCGCGATCGTGACCAGATCCGACAGCGACATCGAGCGCAGCGCGATCACGTCGGCGTCGAGGACGACATCGGAGGAGAACACCCGGGGGGACCACGCCTCGCCCGTGTAGGACGACGACGACATCATCGACAGCACGGGGCACTCCAGGCGCACCTCCTTCTCGACCGCGTCGTGGCCGGCCATGATGGCGTCCAGCCACGCGGCCGGGACCGGGTAGGACTCGGGCCGTTTCCATTCGCGCGCGTAGTCCCATCCGCTGACCGCGGGGTCCGACGGGGCGGGGGCGGAGTCGGCGCCCTGGTCGTCCTCCCTATCGCCGGGCCGTCCGCGCAACTCCTCGGGGAGTTCGAATCCGGAGGCGGCCCACCCTCCCGCGAGGGAGCGGCCGTAGAAGTCGGAGCCCCCCGTGGGCACTTCCCACATGGGCGAGCGCTGGGCGATCTGCCCGATGAAGGGCTGCATCGCCGAGCGCAGCGACGCGAGGGACTGCATCTCCAGCCACGCGGAGTTCAGGACCAGGGCGTGGACCGCGCCCGGGTGGCGGTGCGCCCACAGGGTGGCGATGAGGCCGCCCGTCGAATGGCCCACCAGGACCAGCGGCGCCGAGCCGTGGTCCTCGCGGATGATGTCGAGGGCCTCGCCGATCTCCTCGTCGTAGGTGGTCAGGTCGTCCGTGAAGCCGATGGACTGCCACGGGCGCAGGGACCTGCCGTACTTGCGCAGGTCGAGCGCGTAGAACGCCGCCCCCGACGCGGCCGTGTTCTGGGCGAGCTCCGTCTGGAAGAAGTAGTCGTTGCGGCCGTGGACGTACAGCGCGACGAAGCGGGGGAAGCCGAGGGATCCGGGCAGTGCCCCGGGGTCCTTGCGGGGCCGGTAGCGCACCAGGGTGGCGACGTTGTCGCCCTCCTCGTCGGGGAGCAGCTCGATCGTGCGGGACTGGTACGCCGGGCCCAGCAGATCCTGGCGCCAGCGCCCGACGGGGGCGGGGCCGTCGGCGCCCCACGGCGCCAGTACGTCGTACTCGCTCATAGGCCAAGAGTAGGGCGTCGGAGCCGGTTCGGCCCGCGGTGCACCAGGGGCAGGGGGCGTCGGCGCCCGGTCCGCACCGGCGGCCCTCTGGTGCGGTGCTCAGCGGGGGCGGGAGGCCCCGGGCGCTGGCGCCGACCCGCGCCCTGCCGGCCGCGGCGGCCCGTGCCCTCCCCGGCCCTACGCCCGGGCGAGGGCCGGGCGGCGCGACGGGGCGCGCTCGTTGAGGAACTCGCCCAGGAGGGCCGCGAGCTGGTCGCACTCGATGAGGAAGCCGTCGTGGCCGTGCACGGAGTGGATCTCGCGGTACAGGGCGCCGTCGATCCCCTCGGCCATCCGCCAGGCCTGGTCGGGGTGGAAGAGCCTGTCCGAGTCGACGGCGACCACCAGGGTCCGCGCCCGCACGCGGCGCAGGGCCTCGCTCTGGCCGCCGCGGTCGCGCCCGATGTCGTGGGAGAGCATCGTGCGGCACAGCGCCACGTAGGAGCCCGCGTCGAAGCGGCGCGCCAGCTTCTCGCCGTGGTGGTCCAGGTACGACTCGACGGCCAGCCTGCCGCCCCGCAGGGGGTCCTCGTCGTTCTGCGGGATGCGGCCGAAGCGCTCGTCCAGCTCGGCGGGGGAGCGGTAGGTGGTGTGGGCGATCTGGCGGGCCAGGGCGAGGCCCCCGGTGGGGCCGACGGGGAGCGCGTGGTAGTCGCCCCCGCGCCAGTTCGGGTCGAGCTCGATGGCGCGGATCTGCGTGTGGGTCCAGGCGGCCTGCTCCGCGGTGGTCCGCGCGCCCGAGGCGACGACCACGAGGCGCTCGACGCGGTCGGGGCGGGAGACCGCCCACTCGATGGCGCGCTGCCCGCCCAGGGAGGCGCCGATGACGAGGGACCAGGCGCCCACTCCGAGCAGGTCGGCCAGCCGGGCCTCGGCGCGCACCTGGTCGCGGGTGGACACGACGGGGAAGCGGGAGCCCCAGGGCGCCCCGTCCGGCGACGGCGAGGACGGGCCCGTGGATCCCTGGCAGCCGCCCAGGACGTTCGCGGCGACCACGAAGCAGTGTTCGGTGTCGATCGCCTTGCCGGGGCCGACGACGGCCTCCCACCAGCCCGGGGTGTCCTGGCCCGGCGCGGTGGGGCCCAGGACGTGGGCGTCGCCGGTGAGCGCGTGCAGGACCAGGACCGCGTTGGACTTCGCCTCGTCGAGCCGGCCCCACGTCTCGTAGGCGATGCGCACTGACGGCAGGGTGTCGCCGTTCTCCAGGCGCAGGGGGCCGATGTCGGCGAAGGACCGGAAGGCGGCGGGGTCGCCGTCGTGCCAGCCGCCCGAGGCGGGGGCGGGGGGAAGGGGGTGCCGGGCCATGGCGTCGTCTCCTCGTGTCGGTGGGAACGGGGAGGCGCGGCCGGGATCGGTCGACTGCCCCCCTCTTTTGAGCGGGGACCGCGCGCCAGCGGCTGTTGCCGACGCGGGTCAGCAGGGCATTCGACGAGTCATGGGGCCAGGCTAGCGCAGTCGTCGGCGCGCGCCGGAGCGTATCAGACTGCGGACTCGTGTGACAGCGCGGCGGCGCTCGATGGGACCGGGTGTTACTGGTGTTGCGATTGGTGTGAGCGGTGAGCTAGTGGTCCTTGTTGCCAAGTGTGGTTGCAGTGGTTAGGCTTCTGGTCTAGAAGCGCCTGCGGGCGCACCCGTATCCGCACGAAGAACAGGTAGCTCAGTGAAGGCACTTCCCCAACAGCGAGGCCGGATCCGCCTCGGACTCGCGGCGCTGGCGGCCATAGCGGCGCTCACGGTCCCCCAGGTGGCCCAGGCGGCCCCATCCGAAGACGACATCGCCAAGGCGCAGGCGGCCGAGGAGGCCGCGAAGCTCTCGGTCGCCGAGATCGAGGTCCGCCTCGCGCAGGTCAGCGCCCAGGCCCAGAGCGCCACGCAGGCCGCCCAGATGGCCGGCGAGGACCTCAACGCCGCGAACATCGCCCTCGGCCAGGCCAGGTTGACGGCCGACCAGGCGCAGGCCGACGCCGACCGGGCGCAGGCGGAATTCGAGGAGGGCAAGAAGCAGATCGCCTCCATCGCCCAGACCGCCTACCGCGACGGCAACGCCTCCCTGGACGCCCTGGCCCCCTACCTCGACTCCGACGGGCTGCGCACGGTCGAGACGAAGAAGAGCTCCATCGACTCCTTCTCCAACTCCGCGGAGACGAAGATGCAGAACGTCGCCGCCCTGGAGCAGGTCGCCAACGTCATGCGGGGGGCCGCCGACCAGGCCCTGGCCGCCCAGCAGAGCGCCACCGATGAGGTCCAGGCCCGCACGGACGCCGCCAACGCGGCCGCCTCCAGCGCCCAGGCGCAGCAGCGCACCGTCGAGGCGCAGCGCAGCGCCTACATCGAGGAGCTCGCCAAGAAGCAGAACACCACCGTCGACCTCATCCAGCAGCGCGAGGCCGCCCTCGAGGCCGAGCGACAGGCCGCGGCCGAGGCGGCCGCCAGGGCCGCTGCGGAGGCGGCCGCCCAAGCCGCGGCCCAGGCTGCGGCCGAGGAGGCTGAGAGGCAGGCCGCCGCGGCCCAGGCCGCGCCCGCCGCACCCGCGGCGCCCGCGCCGTCGTCGTCATCGGACGATGACGATGACGACGGCTCGGACTCGGGCTACACGCCCCCCAGTTACACCCCCGAGATCGAGGACTCCGCCGACGACGACGATGACGGCGGCTCCTGGTGGGGGTCGGGCGGGGCCGGCACGGCGATCGCCGCCGCGAAGAGCTACCTGGGCGTCCCCTACGTGTGGGGCGGCGAGTCCTACGGCGGCGTCGACTGCTCCGGGCTCACCATGCTCGCGTGGGCGCAGGCGGGGGTCAGCCTGCCGCACCTGTCCCGCGCCCAGTACGGCTACGGCACCCACGTGTCCATCAACTCCATGGAGGCCGGGGACCTCATCTTCTGGTCGTCCAACGGCGCCCAGTCCGGCATCTACCACGTGGCCATGTACCTCGGCGGCGGCGAGATGATCGAGGCGCCCACCTTCGGCGTCCCCGTGCGGATCACCGGCGTCTACAGCTGGGGGTCGATCATGCCCTACGCCGTGAGGCTGTGAGGGCGGGCGCCCCGCGGCCGGGCCATCGGTCCGCGGGGCGTGGGCCGTGGGGCCCGCCGCGGCGGTGCCTGGCCGTAGGCACCGCAGACGCGGGCCCCGCATTGGGGTAGGAAACGGTGCATTGGGGCAGGCAAATTGCCTACCCCAATGGGTGGTTGCCTGCCCCAGTGCGGCCCGCCGCTGGCACGGGGCGCCACCGGACTCGGTGGAGCCGGGCTCAGTGCTGAACCGCCCAGTAGTCGCCCATGGAGTCGAACCGCAGGGCGTGCAGGCGCTCGGGCGCGAGTGCGACGGGAACGCCCGCCACCCGTCCGGTCAGCTGCGCGAGCGCGTCGCGGAACTCGTCCGGGGGCAGCGGCACGGGCATCGCCGGCCGGTAGTAGGCCAAGGTGATGTGGGGCGTGAACGGCCCGGAGGGGACGACCTCGTCGAACAAGCCCCGGGCGGTCAACAGCTTGCGGTGCTCCTCCTCGTCCACGGCCCTGACCCCGATGACGACGCTCGTGTTCATCATGTTGAAGACCGTGGTGGCCACCGTGCGGATCGGGCCGATCCCGCGCGCCCGTGCGACCAGTGCGCTCGCGCGCGCCGAGCTGGCCTCCACCAGGGGCCGGACCTGGTCCCGGTCCGGGGAGGCGTGGAGGTCGTGGAGCGTCACGTGCGCCATTTCCACTGGCAGCGGCAACGACAGCGACTCGCCGAAACGGGCGTGGAGGCTGCTCGCGATCGATCCGACGAGATCCCCGACCCGGTCGTCGAGGAAGTAAGCGACCGTGTTCCCGTGGAAAGGCCGCAGCGAGCCGGAGCGCGGAGCCACCTTCTCCTCCAGTGACGGGGGCAGTGCGAACACCGGCTCGTAGGGGACGGAGTCGGTCTGGAACGATCCGGTGCGCTCGTCGAACTCGTGGAGTGTTTCCAATGCGGATCCCTTCTACGGGTGGGAGGGTGGTGCCCGTGGCGCGCCGAGGGGGCCCGCTGGGGGTTGGCGCCCGTGCGCGGGCGGCGTGGCCCGCCGCGGCGGGGCCGGGCCCTAGTGCCCGGCCTCGTGCTCCTTGAGGCGCTCGTAGGAGCGCCGGATCTCGGCCTCGGCCTGCTCGCGGCCGACCCAGTGGGCGCCCTCGACGCTCTTACCGGGCTCCAGGTCCTTGTAGACCTCGAAGAAGTGCTGGATCTCCAGGCGGTGGAACT
>ERZ773075.740-NODE-740-length-22029-cov-58.0268_pt1 | contig 22029 bp, 21 predicted proteins | sample MGYA00580614_ERZ773075 | MGnify/ENA primary metagenome ERZ773075 (study PRJEB29015, sample SAMEA2738021) | human oral metagenome | biome: human oral; feature: human-associated habitat; material: dental | place: China | collected 2043 ... | reverse complement strand
ACTACTACTCCGCCATCATCATGCTCGACTCCCTCAAGGAGAGCTACAAGAAGGGTTGAGCGTTGGACAGAGTCCCGTGCCCGCTTCAACTTTTTCCGGGCATGTCTCGATACAGGTGCTTGCGGGCGTAGTGCAGCGGCGTCTCTCGCTGGTGTGTCCCTGTAGGGTCCTACTACCGGGGTGATTGGCTAGACGTCGCCGAAGGTCGGGGCTTGTTCCACTGCCGCTGCGGGGCGGTCCTTGCGCATGGCGAGTAGGCATGCGGCAAACAGAAAGGCTGATGAGGTCAACGGTACGGACGCTGCTCCAAGGTTGTCGATGAGTGCTCCTCCAACTGCGGCGCCAATACCGGCTCCGCCGTAGAGGCCGCTGATCCCAAGAGAGGCGGCGAGCATGGCGCGCTGTGGGTCCACAGCGATGATGCTCGCCTGCATGGCGGGACTCAGTGCCCAGGCGAAAAGCGACCACACGCCGATCAGCACGAGGAACCGGAGCCCGAATCCGCCTCCGAGAGTCAGATGGATGCCGATAGCGAGCAGCGCCACGGCATGACCTCCGATGATGATGAGGCGTCCGACTCGGGGGCCTCTTGAGTCGGTGAGGAAGCCTCCGCCGAACACGGCGCCGACACCAACGACTCCGACCAGCAGCAGTGTCCAGGTGATGCTGCTGGGGTCAGCGCCCAGTTCCCCTTCGATGATGGTGCCCAAGAAGCTGTAGAAGGTGAGGCCGCCGGCTCCGCACAGCAGCATCGCGAGCACTAGGGACAGCACCTGCCAGTCACGAGCCGGGCCGAGCCTGGTCGATAACGGGGTGGGGTCGTTCCCGGGGACTCTCGGAGTCAGCCACGCTGAGAGCACTGCGACCAGCATGGCTGTGACGGCGATCAGAATGAATGCGCCTCGCCATGACCATACTTGTCCTACCCATGTGCCGACAGGAACGCCAGTGAAGAGTGCAACAGTCAATCCGGCCGTTGCCACTGCCAGATAGAGTCCCTCGCTGCCCGATGGGGCTCGGGTCCCGGCGATGGCCATCGCCGTCGGACTGACCGCGCCTGCTGCGATGCCTGCAACGACTCTCAGGAGAATAGCGGGCCAGAACGCGGTGACGGCTGCAGTCGCCCCGTTGGCGACGGCGAACACGACGAGGCCGCCGACGAGGACGGTCTTCTTGTCGATGCGGTCGGCCGCCACTGCCATGATGGGGGAGCCCAGGCAGAAGGCGAGTGCGAAGGCAGTGACCAGTAGGCCGGCGTGCCCTGCGCTCACGCCGAAATCGGTTGCCACGCTCGGGAGGATCCCGGAGATCACGAACTCGTCGGTCCCCAAGGCAAGTGTGGCGACGAACAGCAGTGCCAGCCATCCTGGCAAGGATCTCTGTGGCTTGCTGGAGTCGTGAGTCATACGATACTCCTCAAACGTTCGATGTTCGACGGATGTCGATTATGAAGCTGAGCGTACACTTCTCATATGGCTCGTGCGACGCATCCGGATATTGAGACGGTGAAGCTCCCCGATGTCCTGCACGCGCTGGCAGACCCAATCCGCCTTGGACTGGTGCGGTTGCTCAGTGATGGTGAGGAACGGGCGTGGGGTCAGCTGGATGCGCCCATAGCTCCGAGCACCTTGAGTCATCACCTCAAGGTTCTTCGTTCGGCTGGGATCACCTGCACCCGCATGGAGGGGAACCGGTGTTTCGTGCGTCTTCGAACCGATGACCTCAATGAGCAGTTCCCGGATCTGATGGCCACAGTGCTGGCACTTGCCGCTGAGCCCGACTCAGGACTGAGGCGCGTGGGACTGAAGGACGAGCAGGATGAATCCTGAGGTGATGTCTGGTTGGGCGGTGGGCAGCTTCTGGTGCATCTAGCCTGTATTGCTTGGGCTGCGTGCGTCGTCGCAGGCGGAACGGCAGGGTCTGGGGCCAGCAATGTTGTGACACCATGTCGCCCTCCGGCGTCGTCCCCTCCAGGAGCAGACCGTGATCCGAAGCCTCACTGCACGCACGCGCGTCCTCGCCGCCGGTGCTGCACTCCTCCTCACCGTCGGGGCGCTCACCGGCTGCACCGGCCGCCCGGGTCAGGCGGCCGACCTGACATTCACCGGCCTGGACGGGGCGCGCCACTCCATCGTCGTCTCCGAAGCCGAGGTGCAGGGAGCCATCAAGGAGCTCAAGAGCTACACCGCGCTCTACGGGCAGAGGGCTCCTGAAAACACCGAGATTGCCGCAGGGATCTTCGACGCGCCGATTATTGAGGAGGTCGGCCGGGCGCACGGCATCTCCGTCACCGACGACCAGATCGTCCAGACCTTCAAGGCTCAGGACGGTTTCGAGTTCCGCGAGCCCGCCTCCATCTCCTACCTGCGCACCAGCTTCCTCATCCGTCAGTTCCAACAGAATTCGGGGCTCTTTCAGGAGGTTCAGGCCGACTATGGCTGAAATTAAACAAAACCGTATTCTAGGGGTCTTTCGGGATGGAAATGATGGCGCCGGTCGTTGTAGAATACCTGCATGCAGGTAGATATCACGGCCGAAGAGCGGCAGTCCCTTCTCGGATGGAAAAAGCGCAGCGACAGCCTGATCCTCATTCGACTGAAAGCCGAAGCTATTCTCTACGCCTCGCACGGCGTTGACCTAGATTTCGTCGTGGAGATGGTGGGCCGAACCGTCAGGACGGTTAAAGAATGGTTGTCTGGGTGCGTGCCACCAGGCTGCACTCGGTGATCACCGGTCATGCGGGTAATGAGAACGCCGCTAAACTCACCCGAGAACAAAAAGAACAACTCAAAGAGGTCCTGAGCAAGCCACCCTCGGAGTCCGGCATCAGCGCCGACTTCTGGGACGTGCCCGCCCTGGCCAATGTAGTGAAGACCAAATTCGATGTCGAGTACAAGTCGGACTCCTCCTACCGACTGCTCATGCGCTTCTTGGGCATGACCTTCAAGCTGCCCGACCCGTTCGACAAGCGGCGTGACGAGAAGGCCATCAACAAGCGGATGGCGCAGGTCAGAGACCAGGTCGAGGACCTGCTGGCCCAGGGGTGGGAGGTCTACGCCGTCGATGAGGTCCGGGTTGAGCACGAGACGGAGACCAGGAGGATGTGGCTCCCTGCCGGTAAGCGCACGAAAATCTATGTCGACCGCAGCAAGGCCGCCCAGTCGTTCTTCGGTGCCCTGTCTTTGACAACTAAGAAGATGAAGATCTACCCCATCGAGGGCAACCAGAACGCTGAGCAAGTCATTTTCGCCATGAATCGTCTAGTGCGGGAGACTGACAGCGAGAAGATCGCCGTTGTTCTGGATAGTGCTGGTTTCCATCACGCCAAGGCCGTCACGGAACTGTTCAAACCGGGTCAGCAGCTCGAGCGCATTACCCCTATATTCCTGCCGCCCTACGCACCCGACCACAACCCAGTCGAGCACGTGTGCAACACCGCCAAGAACCACATCGCCAGCATCCAACACGACGCCCCGGAAGAGACCTACACAGCATTCATCAGCTACATCACCGGCCGCACCTTCAACTACGACTTCGAACACCTACCAAACCTCACACCAACATACGATTTCGTTTAATTCCGGCCATATGCATCCGGTGCGGCCCCTGTTGTGTCGCATCACGCAGTGCTGCGGGGATGGCTGCGTGCTCTCCAACGGCATAGAGTGAATTCCGTTTTGAGCATGTTGTTCCGGTGGGCTCCGGTGAAACAGGATTGGATGATCTCGTTATGAGCACCCTCGCACCCCCACCCCGCAGCGCGCGCAGGCGTGCCTCGCGCAGTGTCGTCACTGCTGTCGTGGCCGCGCTCGCGGTACTCCTGGCGGTGGTCGGCCTGAGCTCGCCGGTCTCGGCGGCCAACAACCCGGGGTCGTCGTGAGCATCGCCGAGCTCCAGAAGGCCGACGCCAACGGCAACGTCTCGGACGGCTTCGTGCGGGTCGGCGACGTTGTCAAGATGAGCCTGACCTGGGACGCCACCGGAGTCGTCCTGGCGGAGGGGGACTCCTTCACCATCGAGCTGGGCCCCTCCCTGGAGGCTCGCGAGCCGCGGTCCTTTCCCCTGACTCGCACCCATGGGGGGCAGGTCGTCCAGGGCCCGGTTGTCGATGAGGTGGGCGCCCTGACTCGCACCCATAGGGGCACCCCCCACGCTGGGGCCGTCGGAGCCGCCCACGCTGGAGCCGACCGTGAGCCCGACGGCGACCGAGCAGCCTACCGCCACCGTCTCTGCGAGCTCGAAGCCCGGTACGCCCAAGGGCACGCTGGCCGAGACCGGTGCCTCCGTGCTCGTTCCCGTCCTGGTGGCGGTTGCCGCTCTCGGTGCCGGGGCTCTTCTGGTGCGCAAGCGCCGCCAGTGAGCGCTGTGCCTGGGGCTGGCAATTGAGCACGGCTTCGCAGTGGCGGCCCCGTAGACCACGCGGGTCCGCCACTGCGGAGTATTGTGATTGCGGTATGCAAGAACCTTTCTCGGGGAGGCGTCGTGGTAGGACCAGGGACGAGTGGCGGCGTCGAGGCCGGGGCTCCGGCCGTTGGCGAGGGCCTGACCGTTGCGGTTGTAGCGATCGGGAACCCAGCCAGTTCGGCGACCTGGTCGGGCACTCCCTCAGGGCTGGTCAAAGGCCTGCGCGCATGCGGCGTGAAGGTCCTGACCGTTGACGTCAGGCCTCCGTGCGCCGTTGTCGAGTACGGTCTGAGGGCCGTCACCCGGATCCTGCGCCCGCTGCTGGGCGGGAGGTCCTGGAGAATGTGGCGGGACACCGCCCTCTACGGGGACCTGGCTACCCTGACGGCGCTGGCGCGCCGGGGCGGCTTTGCCTCGGCTGACGTTGTCATTCAGGTGGGTGCCCAGTACCGGGTCCGCCACCCCAGGGTTTTTACACTTGAGGACATGACGGTTGACCAGGCCCGGCGAGTTGAGTTCGGTGCCTGGGCCCTGCATTCTTGTAGGACCGTCTCCGCACGAAACCGTCGGCACCGCAAGACGTACCAGAGGGTTGAGGGGCTTCTGGCCGCCACGCAGTGGGCGGCCACCTCCATGCGGGAGGACTATGGTGTTGCCGCGGACAAGATTCATGTGGTCGGTTTGGGAGGAAGCCCCCGGATGGCGCGCTCCCAGACCACCAGGGACAAGGACTGGAGCACGCCATGCTTCCTGTTCGTCGGCCACGACTGGGAACGGAAGAACGGAGGGCTGGTGGTCGAGGCGTTCCAACGCGTGCGCGTTGAGCGGCCCGAGGCCCAACTGCTGCTTGTAGGGCAGCACTCCAAGGTTGAAGGTCCCGGGATCGAGGACTTTGGTCCGCTCGTTCTGGAGGACCCCCACGCACAGAGCCTTCTGGCTGGCCTGTTCGCCCGGGCGACCTGTCTGGTCGTGCCCTCCAGGATCGAGCCTGCTGGACTCGTCTACGCCGAGGCCGGGCACGCCGGCATTCCTGCCATCGGCTCGGACTCGGGCGGTGCCCGAGAGATGATCGGGCCCGGTGGAACGATCGTGGCAGCAGGGGACGTGGAGGACCTGACCCGGGCGATGCTCCGGCTGGCCGACCCCGACACCGCGCGTCGGCTCGGAGTTCAGGGGGCCGGGCACGCTGCAACCCTGACCTGGGACAAGGTGGCGGAGCGCGTGCTCGCAGCCATCAGCGCGCGCCCAGCCGGTGCGTCCAGGAACCCTCACGAGCCTGCCATGCTCCAGCCCGACGCATTAGCATGACACCGAGCCCCAGCAGCTGCCCCAAGGAGCACACCGTGACCCGAAGCCTCACTGCACGCACGCGCGTCCTCGCCGCCGGCGCTGCACTCCTCCTCACCGTCGGGGCGCTCACCGGCTGCACCGGCCGCCCGGGTCAGGCGGCCGACCTGACATTCACCGGCCTGGACGGGGCGCGCCACTCCATCGTCGTCTCCGAAGCCGAGGTGCAGGGAGCCATCAAGGAGCTCAAGAGCTACACCGCGCTCTACGGGCAGAGGGCTCCTGAAAACACCGAGATTGCCGCAGGGATCTTCGACGCGCCGATTATTGAGGAGGTCGGCCGGGCGCACGGCATCTCCGTCACCGACGACCAGATCGTCCAGACCTTCAAGGCTCAGGACGGTTTCGAGTTCCGCGAGCCCGCCTCCATCTCCTACCTGCGCACCAGCTTCCTCATCCGTCAGTTCCAACAGAATTCGGGGCTCTTTCAGGAGGTTCAGGCCGACTACCGCGTAATCCGGTCCACTCGGACCGGAGCCGTGTCGCCGCGCTTCCCGGAGAGCAAACCGGCGTGGTTCACCGAGACGGATCCCCGGCTGAAGTCTGACAACCATCCCGCCGAAGGCAATCAGCAGCAGGGCGGTCAACAGGCGCCGCAACGGGGCGGTCAGCAACAGCCCCAGCAGGGCAGCCAGCAGCCAGGCCCGCAGGACGGGGCCGAGCAGCCCGCTGACCCCGGACAGACGGACAGGCCGACCGAGGGTGAGCAGGGTTCCGCCGATGGAGCCGCTCAGCCCGGTCAGGCCGACGTCGGTACCGGTGAGGACGGCCAGGGCGAGGGACGGAGCGAGGACGGTGCCCAGCAGGGAGCCGATGGAGCCGGCCCTGCGCCGTCAGGTGCTGATCGCTGACCGGTCCGGCCCTGCTCGAGGCAACCGCACCGCGCGGACGCACATTAGGCGCGCGGGCCGATGCCCTGGGACGGTCATCGGTCCCTGTCGTGGGTCCGCGGTGGTTCTGCGTGGCCGGTGATGCGGCTTGAACCGTTGCTGAACAGTGGGAGAGCCGCTGCTCGCCGAGCCTGCGTCGTCGTCCACTGTTTCTCGCCGGGCGTGAACACTGTGCATTCCTCAGGACCATGGCCCTCGTGGTGAGATGGCGGGCCCGCTAGGCTGGCCCTGCATTCATCAGTCGTGCGCGAGTTGCGTGCCCGACTCCGATCGACCGCATCACGATCCCCTCAGCAAGGAGCACCAAGTGGCCCTCATCGAGAACGTTCACGCCCGCGAGATCCTCGACTCCCGTGGCAACCCGACCCTCGAGGTCGAGATCCTCCTGGAGGACGGTGCCTCCGCTCGCGCCGCCGTCCCCTCGGGCGCCTCCACCGGTGCCTTCGAGGCCGTCGAGCTGCGCGACGGTGACAAGGACCGCTACGGCGCCAAGGGTGTCGAGAAGGCCGTCGACAACGTCAACGACGTCATCGCCCCCGAGATCATCGGCTTCGACGCCGCCGACCAGCGCGGCCTCGACCAGCTCATGATCGAGCTCGACGGCACCCCCAACAAGGGCAAGCTCGGCGCCAACGCCATCCTCGGCGTCTCCCTGGCCGCCGCCCAGGCCTCCGCCGAGTCCGCCGGCCTGGACCTGTTCCAGTACGTCGGCGGCCCCAACGCCCACATCCTGCCCGTGCCCATGATGAACATCCTCAACGGCGGCTCCCACGCCGACTCCAACGTGGACATTCAGGAGTTCATGATCGCCCCCATCGGCGCCCCCACCTTCCGTGAGGCCCTGCGCATGGGCGCCGAGGTCTACCACGCCCTCAAGGCGGTCGTGAAGGAGCGCGGCCTGTCCACCGGTCTGGGCGACGAGGGCGGCTTCGCCCCCAACCTCGACTCCAACCGCGAGGCCCTCGAGCTCATCGTCGAGGCCATCGAGAAGGCCGGCTACAAGCCCGGCAAGGACGTGGCCCTGGCCATGGACGTCGCCTCCTCGGAGTTCTTCGACGAGAAGACCAAGACCTACCAGTTCGAGGGCGAGGCCCGCGACAACGCCTTCATGGTCGACTACTACGAGAAGCTCGTGAAGGACTTCCCGATCGTCTCCATCGAGGACCCGCTCTCCGAGGACGAGTGGGACGACTGGAAGCACCTCACCGAGCAGATCGGCGACAAGGTCCAGATCGTCGGCGACGACTTCTTCGTCACCAACCCCGAGCGCCTGGCCAAGGGCATCGCGATGGGCGCCGCCAACGCCCTGCTGGTCAAGGTCAACCAGATCGGCTCGCTCACCGAGACCCTCGAGGCCGTCGAGATGGCGCACCGCGCCGGCTACAAGACCATGACCTCCCACCGCTCCGGCGAGACCGAGGACGTCACCATCGCCGACCTGGCCGTGGCCACCAACTCCGGCCAGATCAAGACCGGCGCCCCCGCCCGCGGCGAGCGCGTCAACAAGTACAACCAGCTCCTGCGCATCGAGGAGGCCCTTGGTGACGCCGCGGTCTACGCCGGCGCCGGTGCCTTCCCCCGCTTCCAGGCCTGAGCCTGAAGGCGGCCTGACGCCGTCGAGCAGTTGACTGACACGGCTGCTGGACGACGGTGCACGCTCCCGCTCCGGGGCAGACGGGTTCTCCCGCCTGCCCCGGAGTGTTTCAGGTCGTGGGACGTGAGAGCTGCGCGGAGGCGAGGGGGCGAGGCTGATCCGGAGCGTGAGCAACGCGCCCGGTGGGGTGCGCTCCCGCTCGCCCGCCGGTGAGGCAGGATGCCGTCATGACTCCGCGCCGCCCCACCTCCAGCCAGTCCGGGAGGCGCCGTGTCTCCCGCGGCGCCCGGCCCCGCCAGGTCTCCACCGAGCGGACGGCCTCCTCGCCCGGATCGGGCTCGGGCGACTCCGAGCCCCAGGGGATCCCGACGACGGCGCCCGAGCGGGTACTGCCGCCCCGGATCGTCACCCTGGCGGTCGTGTGCCTGCTGGCCTTCGTCGTCGTCTTCACGTCGCTACGCGCCTACCTGTCCCAGCAGGCCCAGTACGACGCCGTCGTCGCCAGGATCAAGGAGGCCTCTGACACCGCCGTCGACCTGGAGAACGAGCTGGCCCAGTGGAGGGACGACACCTACGTACGCGCCCAGGTGCGCGAGCGCCTCGGTTACGTCATGCCCGGTGACACCAGCTACGTCGTCGTGGGCGCCGACTCCGTCAAGCAGTCCAACGGCGATGCCGGGACCCCCCAGGGCTCCCAGGAATCCCCCTGGTACCAGACGTTGCGCGAGTCCTCGCAGGCCGCAGGTCAGTCGGAGGGCAGGGCCGACGGCGACTCGCAGGACGACACCGGCGGCAAGACCCTCGACCCCACCCAGAAGGGCCTGCCGACGGGCTCGCCCAGCCAGACGCCCTCGTCGCCGCCCAAGACCTCGCCGAGCCCGGCCCCCACCCCGCAGACGAAGGAGACCCCGTGAGCCCGCATCCTGAGACTGCGAGGACCGACTCGGCTCCTGATCAGGCTCTCGAGTCAGTGACATCGGCCGATCTGGAGGTCCTGACCGACCAGCTGGGGCGAGTGCCGCGCGGCGTCGTGGCCGTTGCGGCCCGCTGCTTGTGCGGGCGCCCCACCGTGGTGCGCACCGCGCCACGCCTCGACGACGGCACCCCGTTCCCGACCAGCTACTACCTCACCCACCCGGCCGCCGTGAAGGGCTGCTCCACCCTGGAGGCCGAGCACCTCATGGAGACCTTCAACGCCGACCTGGCCGCCGACGAGGAGCTGGCCTCCGCCTACGCCGCCGCCCACGCGGACTACCTGGCGCGGCGCGCCGAGCTCGGGCAGGTCCCCGAGATCGCGGGCGTCTCCGCCGGCGGCATGCCCATGCGCGTCAAGTGCCTCCATGCCCTGCTCGGGCACGCCCTGGCCGCAGGCCCCGGTGTCAACCCGATCGGTGACCGCACCCTGGAGGTTCTCCGGGAGCGCGGACTGTGGGATCCTGAGCGCTGCTTCTGCTGACCGACCAGCCGGCCCGGCTCAGCGTTGCCGCTCTCTCCTCGTCCCGACCCCGCCCAGGAGGCCGCCGCCATGACCCGCGTCGCCGCAATCGACTGCGGCACCAACACCATCCGCCTCCTCATCGCCGAGGCCGACCGCGATCAGTCGGGCCACCCCCGCCTGGAGGTGCTGCACCGTCGCAACGAGATCGTGCGTCTGGGCCAGGGGGTGGACCGCACCGGCGTGCTCGACCCCGACGCCCTGGAGCGCACGCTGACAGTCGTGGCCGCCTATGCCGCCGATTGCGCCGAGCTGGGCGTCGCGCCCGGGGCGGCCGCCCGGCGCTTCGTGGCCACCTCCGCCACCCGCGACGCCCGCAACCGGGAGGACTTCGTGGCCGGCGTGCGCCGGCTGCTGGGCATCGAGCCCGAGGTCGTCAGCGGCCAGGAGGAGGCCCGGCTGTCCTTCAGCGGCTCGCTCCTGGGGGCCCGCGGGGGCGAGGGCGTCGGTGAGGGGGCGCGGAGCGGCGATAGGCGTGCGCCGGCGCCGCGCCTCGTCGTCGACCTCGGGGGAGGCTCCACCGAGCTGGTCCTGGGCGTGGACGCCCCCAGCGCTGCCATCAGCCTGGACACCGGCAGCGTGCGCATCACCGAACGGTTCCTGGCCGACGGCGTCACCCCGGCCGCCGAGGCCGCCGCCCGCGCCGAGGTACGCGGTCTCCTGGACGAGGCCGAACGGATCGTGGACCTGTCCGCCCCCGAACAGCTAGTGGGCCTGGCCGGCACCATCACCACCGTCACCGCCCACGCCCTGGGCCTCCAGGCCTTCGACCCGCAGGCCTTGAACGGCGCCGAGCTGAGCCCGCAAGCAGTCCTGGTCTCCTGTGAGGCGATTGCCCACTCCACCGCCGAGCAGCGGGCCTCCTGGGGCTACCTGGCTCCTGGGCGCCGCGACGTCATCGCCGCCGGTGCCCTCGTGTGGAGTGAGGTCGTCTCCCGTGTAGTGGCGCGGACCGAGGCCACCGGGCGCCCACTGGAGCGGGTCACCACCAGCCTCTATGACATCCTCGACGGCATCGCCCTGTCGCTCGTGCCCGCGCAGCCGATCGCGGAAGGGGCTGGAGCATGAGCGCGGCACCGTCGCTGACCTGGGGCGGTCGTACCATCACCAGCAGCCCCGGGGGGCTGCCCGCGGTGGCCGTCTCCCTGACCGGGCCGACCGCCGCCCGCGCCCGCGTTCAGGCGCGCCACGCCATCGACTCCGGAGCCGACGTCGTCGAGCTGCGCGTCGACCTGCTCGAGGAGGCCGACGCCCTGGTCGGCTTCGCCGAGGCCTCGGCCGCGGCGGCGTTGGCGAGCGCCTCGATCCTGGCCCCCACGGCGGCCGGCTCGGTCGGGCCTGCGACATCGCCCGCATTTGCGGGGCGGCGCGGGCCCATCGGCTCAGGCAACGGGCCCGACGGTGAGAGTGGCGAGGAGGCCGCCGGTGAGGGCGAGGAGCCGCCCGCCCCCGACCCGATGGTCGTGGCCACGGCGGCCGCCCAGGTCCTGGAGTGTCTGCGTCGCATGATCGACGTCGTTGACGGCGCCCCTCTCCTGCTCACCTGCCGCACCGCCACCGAGGGCGGCCGGGCCCACCTGGACGATGCCGGCTACGGCGCCGTCCTCAGCGCCGTTCTCGACGAGCTGGCCGACTGGGCGCCCGAGCGCCGCCCGGCCGCCATCGACGTCGAGGTCCAGCGCGGTTGCCTGCCGCGAGTCTCCGAGCAGGCCCAGGAACTGGGCATCGACGTCGTCGCCTCCTTCCACGACTTCAAGGCCACCCCCGCCGACACCTCCCTTGAGGAGGTCCTGGTCCGCATGGTCAACGAGGGGGCGAACCTGGCCAAGATCGCCGTGTGGCCCACCAGTGCCGATGACGTCGCCCGTCTCCTGGGCGTGTGCGCTCGGGCCACGGAGGCCCCGGGGGAGGGGACGGGACTGGGCGTGCCCGTGGCCGCCATGTCCATGGGATCGCTCGGCGCGGTCAGCCGCGTGGCCCCGGCCTTCGGCACGGCGTTGACCTTCGCCGTCGTCCCCGACGCGCAGGGGGAGACTCAGGCCTCCGCCCCCGGCCAGTTGCCGATTCAGGACGTGCGCCGATGCCTGGAGCTCCTGCGGGTCTGACTCGCCTTCCCGAGGGGCCCTCGCCGGCCGGCTCGGGCGCAGTCGGGTGAGGCTGGGCCTGGCCGGTGTGTCACGCAATCGGGGCGGTTATGCGTCCAGCGGGGTCAGAACGGCGATCTTCCAGCCCTCGCTGCTGCGGACGAGCTGGTAGAGGAGGCGCTCCTGTGGCGCGCCGGCATCGTGGGTCCAGGTGACGTCGGCCCAGATGCTGTGCCCGGTTTCGGCGACGACCTTGATGGTGGCGCGGGTGGTGGAGACGCCCTCGTACTGGCCGAATGCTTCGGCGAAGAACTGCTTGGTCTGTGAGGCGCTGGAGACCGCGATGGGATGCTCGGGGAACTCGATCAGTGCGGGCACGGCGTAGTGCTCGGCGATGGTCTCGGCGTCCCGGTCGAGCAGAGCACGGGTGTAGGAGTCGAAGAACTGTTCCGCGATGGCGTTGTGAGTCATGTCCTCCACACTACGCACCGACTCGGACAGGCCCGTCCCATCGGTATCGCTGAGGTCGGCGAAGGATCGCCATGCGGGTCTGTGCCCGCGCACTGTGGGGGAGCAAGGGGGACGAGTACCCGTTGCAGGACGCAGGGATCGTGGGCATCTTGCCGCCCTCCGCCGATAGTCTTCAGCTGTGGGCCACGGCGTTGCGCTCGACAGGCCGGGGCCGGAGTACAGGGGTGAAAGAGGGACTGGCATGACCGGGTATGGGCGGCGTGGCGTCGTCGGTATGGGGGTCCTCGGCGGAGTCGCGCTGATGCTGAGCAGCTGCGCGGTACTGGTGGGGAGTGGGCGGCGTCGGGCGGGTCCGACGACGCAGGCGCCGAACGATCGTTTCGCGGAATTCACCGAGTACGTTCCCGAGAAGCTGGAGATCAGGACCGATGTGGGGCCTCTCAACAGACGCATGCCGGGTATCAGTGTCTCTTCCGCCCACTGGGTCACGCAGTACCGGCAGGAGGAGCGCGAGGTCCTCCCCCCGCAGGACCGCCCGATATGGACGCATGCGGTGATGGGCCTTGATCCTGTCAGTGCCCAGGCTCTTGCCGAGGCCTCGATGGGCACGGCTGATCCGCTTCCGGGAATCCATCCCGACCTGCGTCAGTACGTCTCCAAGGACGAGGTCTTCACCGCCGTCCCCAAGGAGAAGGCCGACGAGATCCTCGACGGCGAGCACATGATTCAGGATGACCCGAATATTGCCGAGCCGCACCACTTCCAAACCGACCAGGCCGTCATCTGCGCCGATTCCAACCTCCTGATCCTCATTGCGACGGAGTGGCACACATGAATCGGCACCAGTTGCAGCCTGCGGTCCATGCGTTCGTAGGTCAGGCCGCGGATTCGAGGGGTAGAGGGTACGACCGCGCGGCCTGAGGTACGACCGCTGATCGCTAGAGCCGGCTCGGCCCCGCCAGGTGGGGCGCCTCACCGGGAGCACGGCTGTTCGCGGACCGCGTCCATGCCGTACCCTTGCCCACGTTGCCCCGGCGAGGGACGCGTCTTAAGAAGGCGTGCATCCGTGATCGACGTGGTGGTACCTGGCGGTACTGCGCGTCGTCGCGCCCAGCCGGACCACCATCAGCCGCGGGGCACCGGGCCCCGCCTCATCCGCAAGGAGAGCCTCATGGCCAACAACGCCATCACCCTCAAGGCCCAGGACCGTACCGAGTTCGGCAAGGGCTCGGCCCGCCAGGCCCGCCGCGCCGGCCAGGTCCCCGTCGTCGTCTACGGACACGGCACCGAGCCCCGCCACCTCCTGCTCGAGGAGCACGCCACCCGCCTGGCCCTGCGCAGCAACGACAACGCCCTGGTCGAGCTGGAGATCGCCGGCGGCGAGACCCTCCTGGTTCTGGGCAAGGACGTGCAGCGCCACCCCATCCGCCCCGGCGTGCAGCACGTCGACTTCCTTCTGGTCGACCGCAACGAGCGCGTCGACGTCGAGGTCCCGGTCACCGTCATCGGTGACGCCGCCCCCGGCACCATGCACATGATCGAGTCCGCCACCGTCATGGTCTCCGCCCCGGCCGTCTCCGTGCCCGAGGCCATCGAGGTCGACATCACCGGCGTCGCCGCCGGCACGGTCCTCACTGTCGCCGACATCGCTCTGCCCCAGGGCATCACGGCCGTCTCCGACGCCGAGACCGCCGTGGTCAACGTGGCCAACGAGCACGCCGTCTCCTCCGAGGTTCCCGACGCCGTTCCCGCTGAGGGCGACGCTGCGGCCGAGTGAACCGCGCGTGACCCGCACGAACAGTCGTAACGACGCGCCGGCGGGCGTCTTCAGCGCTCCCTGTGCCGTCTGTGCCCGCTTCGCCCCGAGGCAGGCCGCATGAGTGAGCCCTGGCTCCTCGTTGGACTGGGGAACCCCGGGGCCCGGTACGCCCGCAACCGCCACAACGTCGGCCACATGGTGCTCGACGTCCTGGCCGAGCGCACCGGGTCCCGGTTCTCTCACCACAAGGCCCGTGCGCGTGTGGCCGAGGGGCGGCTGGGGCTCATGCCCGGCGGCGTCCCCGGCCCCCGCGTCATCCTGGCCGCGCCCTCGGTGCTCATGAACCTCTCCGGCGGCCCGGTGGCCGGGCTCGTCTCCTACTACGGCCTCGACCCCGCCACCCACCTGCTCGTCATCCACGACGAGCTCGACCTTCCTGCCCACGAGCTGCGCCTCAAGCGCGGCGGTGGCGAGGGCGGGCACAACGGTCTGCGCTCCATCAGCAAGTCCGTCTCCACCAAGGACTACGCGCGCCTGCGCGTGGGCATCGGCCGCCCACCGGGCCGCCAGGACCCCTCCGACTTCGTCCTGTCCGACTTCCCCGGCCGCGAGCGCGCCGACCTCGGCGTCACCCTGGAGCGGGCCGCCGACGCCGTCGAGCAGGTCGTCACACTCGGTTTCGACACCGCTCAGCAGCGCCTCCACGCGCCTCGCTGACGCGAGACAGCTTGCATTAAGGCGGGCGGGAGAGGTGCTCGAGGGCGCGGATGGTTGCTGAGGGTACCGGTCCCGCCCGACCCGTCGGCGGCTGTCCCGACGAGGTTGCCCGAGGCTAGGCCATGAGGCCGGTCTCGTAGGCGACGACGACGGCCTGGACTCGGTCGCGGACGTCGAGCTTGGCAAGCACGTTGCCCACATGGGTTTTGACAGTGGTGGCCGAGACAACGAGGTGCTCGGCGATCTCCGCATTCGACAGGCCCTGGCTCATGAGTACCAGGATCTCCTTCTCCCGTGGGGTCAGCGCGTCGATCCGCGAGTCCGAGATCCGGGGCGGCGCTCCCGAGCTCGGTAGAGAGGAGGCGAACATCTCCAGCATCCGCTGGGTGATGCGCGGCGAGACGACCGCCTCCCCGGAGGCCACGGTGCGGATCGCCTCGGCGAGCTCGGTGGGCCGGGTGTCCTTGAGCAGGAAGCCGGAGGCCCCGGCGCGCAGCCCGGCGAAGGCGTACTCGTCCAGGTCGAAGGTGGTCAGGATGAGCACGCGCGTTCCCGGGCACTCCCGGGCGATGAGCTCGGTGGCCTCGATGCCGTTCATGCCCGGCATGCGCACGTCCATGAGGATGACGTCGGGGTGCAGGGCCTTGGCCTGGGCCAGAGCGGCCGTTCCGTCGGAGGCCTCGCCGACGACGTTGATGTCGTCCTCGGCCTCCAGCACCATGCGGAAGCCCATCCGCATGAGGGCCTGGTCGTCGGCGAGCACGACGCTGATCGGTCCGCTGACCTCTCCGGGCCGCTCGGCCCCACCGGGCTGGACGGGCTCGCCGTTACTCACAGGGGCATCTGCCATGAGGAAGTCCCTTCGTCATGCTCGTCCCAGCGCAGGACCGCGCGGACTCGCCAGCCCGTAGTGGTTGGGCCGGCCTGTACGGTCCCACCATAGACCGATGCGCGCTCCCGCATGCCGATGAGTCCCTTCCCGGAGCCGTGCATCGGGCGTGTCCCGGGAGCCGCCTCGTTGTCCACGGTCAGGATCACGGTTCCGATGTGCCGCCTGACGTCGACGCTGACGGCCGGTGTCGTCGGGGCGTAGCGCAGCACGTTGGTCAGAGCCTCCTGGGCGATGCGGAAGAGAGTGAGCTGGAGTGTCTTGTCCTCCGGGAGGGACGCGCCGACCCACCGGTAGCTGACGGGGACGCCCGCCGTCTCGAAGCGCCTGACCAGGTCGGCGATGTCGGCCTGTTCGGGGGCCGGTGCCAGCGGCAGCTCCCCCCGGGAGCGGTCGGCCCCGCCGTCGGTGGCCTGCAGCCGCAGGCTCGTGATGGGGGCGCTGGGCTCCACCGGTACCACCGTCCCCGGTGGTGCGAACTCGGGCACCGGTACGTCGCGGACCTCGTGGTCCCGGGCTGACGACGCGGAGGTTGCAGAAGGAGCGGACAGGTCCGGTGAGCTCGTCCTCCCCCCGCGACGCCACCGGGGGCGACTCGGTGAAGCGGGACGGTCGGAGCCTGTGGTCGCCCCCGATTCCGCTGTGGGGCAGGCCGCAGGCTCCGCGGAGTCGGCAGTGGGGCCCGTGGCGACCGACGGGTCCTCCCGCAGGACCCCCACCAGGCGCCGGGTATCCGCCAGAGCACTGCGCCCGGCCTCCGCCAGGGTCTCCATGGCCTGCTTGGCGGTGGCGGGGTTGCGCTCCACGGTGGCGGACGCACCGTCGGCCATGGTGATCATGACGGCCAGGGAGTGGGCGATGACGTCGTGCATCTCCCGGGCGATACGGCTGCGCTCCTCGGCTGCCGCCAGCAGTGCACCTTGTTCGCGGGCCAGTGCTATTCGGGCCGAGCGGGTCTCCAGCGCCTCGATGCGCAGGCGGGCGTTGCGGGTGTTAAGGCCCACCAGGGTGCCGATAGTCATGACGAGGGTGGCGAGGGTCATTTCACGAATGAACGATTCAAGCGCGAAGGAGGAGTCCTTGAGGATGATAGTCGCGCTGCACACGCCCATGGTGACGGCCCATGTCGTCCAGGCGATAGTCGGTCTGCAGTGCGAGGCGATCGTGCCCAGCGTGATGGGGACGCCCAACCAGGTCATGAATCCGACACTGAGAGCGATGTATATCGATTCATCCTGGGTGATGGGAAGGATCGCATCGATGACGGCCTGGTGGATCTCCGGGAGGATGAGGAGTGCCGCCCATATCCAGACGGGGAAGCGTCTCCGTAACGCCAGCGCCACCCCGGAGAGTCCCAGCACGAGGATTGTCAAGGGCAGTACTGAGCCATAGGTGCTCGCCAGTTTGCTCTCGGTCAGAAGAGTGAAAACCCCCAGAAGATTTAATGCAGTGACTCCGAGGGCGATGAGGATGTCGACCATTGCCGGGTGGCGGTGGTACCAGCGTCTGACCGCTCCCAGCAGGCCCCTGGGGGTCAGGCGCGACTGGAGCCCCGAGTCATCGTTCGCGCGCGCCTCGGCGGCGGGGCGTCCGGGCTGGGGACTGGGCAGCTGGCTGGACATGGGGCTCAGTGTCTCATTCCACGGGGTTGTCATCGACGGCGACTTCCGCCGTTGAGACTTCTGTCGCCGGCGGGGGCGGTTCGTCTGCTCGGCATCTGGGGCGGTGGGTGATGAGTGGCCGGTGACGGGGGCCGTCGTCGGTAGGGAGCGGACCATGGCCCGCAGGAGGGCCGGGTTGGTCAGGGCTGAGCGGAGCGCGGCCGCCGTCTCGGGAGAGCCGGAGCTCTCCCGAGACGCGGTGGAGGGGGAGATCGTGTGAGGAGGTGTGGGGGCTGACATGGGTCATGACCTCCGTTTGCTGTGGGCGGTTCGCCGGCTCAGGCGTCGCGTCGGGAGAAGACGAGCCAGGCGGCGATGACTGGGATGATCGCCCAGGCAGCGAAGATCGCGATGGCCTGGCCCTGGGTGAGGAAGTGGGCGCCGTCGCTCCAATTGATGGACAGGTCGGAGAGGGCCGCGGCGACGCTTCGGGGCAGGCACTCCATGAGCTTGCCGGCCCACTCCCACTTCTGGGACATCATCTGGAGCGGGAGGTCAGCGACGAACAGGAGGGAGACGATCATGGTGATGGCGCCGGCGGTGGAGCGCAGCAGGAAGCCGATGCCCAGAGCCATCAGGGCGATGCCCACGCAGTCCAGGCCAGAGCCCAAGATGTAGGCGGAGTAGTCCCAGTCGGTGAGTGAGCCGGCGTGCTCGCCGAGGAAGGGCTTGGAGATCGCCCAGGACAGGAGGACGGACCCCGATCCCAGGAGGAAGGCGACGACGCTCAGGACCACGGCCTTGGACAGCAGGAGCCGTCCGCGTCTGGGTACGGCGGCCAGGGAGGAGCGGATCTGTCCGGAGGCGTACTCCCCGGTGATGATGAGGGCTCCCAGCACCGCCACCACGATCCGCCCGAAGGTCAGACCGAAGGTGATCATGAGCTTGCTCACTTCCAGGTACTTCTCGGACTGTGCGAAACCGATGGCGGTACCGGCACTGAACAGGACGATCAGGGCGACGGCGACGAAGGAGGTGATCCAGGTCGAGCGCAGGGTCCAGAACTTGACCCACTCCGCGGCGATGGAGCGTAGGAGGGTCTGGCGGCCCGTGATCGTCGAGGCGACGGGTCTGGGGGCGGTGCTTCCGACAGCGGTTCGCAGGGCGGCGCCCGCGGTGATGCTCGCCGGGGCATTGGCGGGGGTGCTGGTAGTCATGACAGGACTTTCTGGTGCGAGATGAATGGGACGAATGGTGACCGGCGGCCTGGCTCCGCGGTCTGACGCAGGGGCCTCAGCGCCGGGGGGCGCTCTGCCGCGCCGGCTGCTGTACCGGGTGCCCCTGGGCCTGGGGCACCCCCTGGTGGGTGAGGTCGGTGCGGTACTCCACGGAGTCGTTGGTCAGGGTCAGGTAGGCCTCTTCGAGGCTGGCGCGGATGGTGGTGAGCTCGTGCAGGACGATGCCGTTCTTGGCGGCGATCTCGCCGATGGTGGCGGCGGTGGTCGCGGTGGTCTCCAGGACGCTGGGCTCAACGGGGCGCGCGGCCAGCTTGTGGGAGGCCATGAGCTCGGCGAGCCGGGAGGCCTGGGGGGAGGCCACGCGCACGCGGTCGGTGGTGGCCGAGGCGATGACGTCGTCGACCGGGCCGGACGACAGGATGCGGCCGCGCCCGATGACCAGGAGCTGGTCGGCGGTCTGGGCCATCTCGCTCATCAGGTGCGAGGAGATGAACACGGTGCGGCCCTCGCCGGCCAGACGACGGCAGGTATCACGCACCCACTTGACGCCCTCGGGGTCCAGGCCGTTGACGGGCTCGTCGAACAGGAGCACGCCGGGGTCTCCCAGGAGGGCGGCGGCGATGCCCAGGCGCTGGCCCATGCCCAGGGAGAAGCCCTTGACGCGCTTCTTGGCCACCGAGGTCAGGCCGGTGATCTCCAGGACCTCGTCGACCCGCTTGGCGGGGATGCCGTTGGAGGCGGCCAGCTGGCGCAGGTGGCTACGGGCGCTGCGCGATCCGTGCAGGCCCTTGGCGTCCAGCAGGGCGCCGACCTCGCACAAGGGGGCGGACAGCTCCCGGTAGGGACGCCCGTTGACGGTGACCTTGCCGTTAGTGGGCTTGTCCAGGCCCATGATCATGCGCATCGTGGTGGACTTGCCCGCCCCGTTGGGGCCCAGGAAACCGGTCACCGTGCCGGGCTCCACGGTGAAGGAGATGTTGTCCACCGCGGTCTTGTGACCGTAGCGCTTGGTGAGATTGACTGCCTCGATCATGATCTTCCCTCTCGGAAACGGGCCTCCGGGGAGGCTGGTGGTGCGCGTGCGGGACGACGTGGGCACCGGGTCCTGCGACCCGGACGGCCTACGGCTCGCCCGCTGTGGGATTGGAGCTGGTTGCCCCGGGGTTTCTCCCGGTTCCAACCTGATAGCTCCAGCCTAGGAAGGCGCCGTCGTCGGTGAATCGGCCGGGGTGACGAACCCGAAGCCGGGCCGGGCCAGGCCGTCAGAGGGAGGAGGGTCATCCTGGAGGATGAGAACCGGTCGGTCGAAGCCGGACCGGGGACGCTGGAAGGACCGGCCGTCGCCCCTGATGCACATGGGTATCTCTCCCCAGGGCGCTACGTCGTCAGGGAAAAGGGTTTCCCTCACCGCAGTGGGGATGCGCATAATGAGGGCAGTCCCCGGCAGCGGCCATCTTCGGCCGGCCGGGCTGCGCGCGACCGGCCTCTCCGGACCGGCCGCCCCAGACCCCTCAGAGAGGATGAGAGGATCATGTCCAACCCCTTCTTCAGCCGTAGCGCCGCATTCCAGGAGGGCGGCCGGGTGGCGGGGGCGGCTCCGGCCCAGACGCCCAACGGCTACCCCACGATGCCCGGTTATCAGGCCGGTCAGTACGGCCAGCAGGCCACTGGTTACGGCCAGCAGCCCAACCAGTACGGCCAGAGCGCCGGCTACGGCCAGGTGAGCCCCGAGCAGATGGCCGGCCTGGAGGCCCAGTACCAGGCGCCGTCGGCCACCAACGCGGACATGCGCCGCATGACCTATGACGACGTCATCATCCGCACCGCCGGCATGTTCGCCATCATCCTGGCCCTGGGCGCCCTGTCCTGGAGCCTGGTGACCAGTACCGATGAATCGACCGCCGGGTTGGGCGTCATCGCGATGCTCGTCGGCGTGATCGGTGGTCTGGTTCTGGGGCTGGTCAACGCCTTCAAGCGTGAGCCCTCCCCTGCCCTCATCCTGGCCTACGCGGCTTTCGAGGGGCTCTTCCTCGGTAGCATCTCCGGCTTCATGGAGGCGCGCTACGAGGGCATCGTCGTCCAGGCCGTGCTGGCGACGCTGGCCACCTTCGGAGTCATGCTCGCCGCCTACTCCTACGGCGGCTTCCGGGTCCAGGGCCGGTTCCGCCGGGTAGTGGTCGTGGCCACGCTCGGTTACGGGGTCTTCTGCCTCATCAACCTCGGCCTGTCGATGACCGGTGTGGTCGGCGGGGCCTGGGGACTGCGCTCCATGACCATCATGGGGATCCCGCTGGGCGTCCCGCTCGGGATTCTTGCGGTCATCCTGGCCTCCCTCTTCCTGGCCATCGACTTCGAGTCCATCGAGAACGGGGTGCGCAACGGGTTGCCCCAGCGCTACGCCTGGGCCGCCTCCTTCGGCCTGGTCGTCACCATCGTGTGGCTCTACGTGGAGTTCCTGCGCCTGCTGAGCTACTTCCGCGACTGACCGCGAGGACCCGGGGTCGGATCCGATCCCGGGCTCGCTCCACCACCTCGGCCGGGGCCGGGACGCATCACCTGCGTCCCGGCCCCGCCGCATGTTCGGGTGATCGCCCGCCGAGTGCCCTGCCGTGGTTGTCTCGGCGCGCTCCGGGGCGCCACGGTCCCGCTCGACCCGCGTGGCGAGTTCGCGCTGGGCCGAGGTCCGCTGCGGCGCCGGACCGGGGGCCTCACGTAGGCTCGCCGCATGATCAACATCAACATGCCCTCCGTCGAAGGCCCCAAGGGCACCAAGCCCAAGCTCACCTTCCCCGGCCCCGAGGCCCCCGAGGGCCTGCAGGTCCAGGTGCTCGACGCCGGCGACGGCCAGGTGGTCGAGGCCGGTGACACGATCGTGGCCCACTACCTGGGGCAGATCTGGGGCGGCGACGTCTTCGACAACTCCTACGACCGCGGTCAGCCGCTGAACTTCCAGGTCGGCGTCGGCATGGTCATCCGCGGCTGGGACGACGCCCTCGTGGGCCAGCGCGTGGGTTCGCGCCTCCTGCTGTCCATCCCCTCCGCCCTCGGCTACGGCGCCCGTGGTGTCCCACAGGCCGGCATTCGCGGCGGTGACACCCTCGTCTTCGTCACCGAGATCCTGGGCGTTCTGTAAGCAGGCGCGAGGGCCTCTCGTCCGCCCCTGGGCGGCTCAGCATCCACCTGCGGATGGTTGGCAGATACGTGGATGAGTGGATCGTTGACGTCACGGACATCGCTACAACGGTCGCGGGCCCCGAGCCCCGCCCGAGGTCGACGTCGAGGCCCTGACCCATGAGCGCCCGCGCCCTGTCGTTCGAGCTCACCTGCCGGGATGCTTGACTGTGCCCTCACACGACTGCTGTAATGGCGCGATGACGCTGCTTCCGCCCAAGGCATGTTCCGGTGATCGCGTCGCGATCCTGTCCCCGTCCCTGGCGGCACCGGCCTTCGCCCCGGCGGTTCACGAGCAGGCCATGGCCAGATTCGCCGCTCTCACCGGCCTGGTCCCCGTGGAGTACCCGACCACGAGGCAGCTCGGCG
>ERZ773075.739-NODE-739-length-22131-cov-131.532_pt1 | contig 22131 bp, 32 predicted proteins | sample MGYA00580614_ERZ773075 | MGnify/ENA primary metagenome ERZ773075 (study PRJEB29015, sample SAMEA2738021) | human oral metagenome | biome: human oral; feature: human-associated habitat; material: dental | place: China | collected 2043 ... | reverse complement strand
CGCGAGCGGCGGTTCTCCTCGACGACCTCCTCGGAGAGCGCGGGTCGCTGTGCAATGAGCACTGGGTTTCCTTTCGTCGCGGCGCCCGCTATATGACGCCGTTCCTCATGGTGCGGCTGCCGTCGGGACGGGACCCGGGCGGCGGCCGGCCCATCCCGGCGGGATGAGCCCGTTCAGTCGTCGGCGCCCCCGACCCTTCGGATGAGCGGGGACGCCGACTCCCGTGGAGCCTCAGACGCGGCGGCGCTTCGGAGGACGGCAACCGTTGTGGGCCTGGGGAGTCACGTCCGTGATGGAACCGACCTCGAGGCCCGCGGCCTGGAGGGAGCGGATGGCGGTCTCGCGACCGGAGCCCGGTCCCTTGACGAAGACATCGACCTTCTTCATGCCGTGCTCCTGCGCCCGACGAGCGGCCGCCTCCGCAGCGAGCTGAGCGGCATAGGGCGTGGACTTGCGAGAGCCCTTGAAACCAACCTGACCGGATGAGGCCCAGGCGATGACAGCGCCGTGGGGGTCGGTCAGGGACACGATCGTGTTGTTGAAGGTCGACTTGATGTAGGCGTGACCATGGGTCACGTTCTTGCGGTCCTTGCGGCGCGGCTTGCGCACGGCGGAACGGGTCTTGGGAGGCATTCTTCCTTCTTCTTCGATGAGGTCGTCGTTCCACGGCGGACGATCGAGCCGGCGCCGTGGGCTGCTGCTTACTTGGCCTTCTTCTTACCGGCAACGGTGCGCTTGGGGCCCTTGCGGGTACGCGCGTTGGTCTTGGTGCGCTGACCGTGCACCGGCAGGTGGCGGCGGTGGCGCAGGCCCTGGTAGCAGCCGATCTCGATCTTGCGGCGGATGTCCGCCTGGACCTCACGACGCAGGTCACCCTCAACCTGGTAGCTGCCGTCGATGTGGGTGCGGAGCTTGACCAGCTCCTCCTCGGTGAGGTCCTTGACGCGGGTGTCGGGGTTGACGCCCGTCGCCTTCAGGGTCTCGTCCGCGCGGGTGCGTCCGATCCCGAAGATGTAGGTGAGTGCGACCTCGACTCGCTTCTCGCGAGGCAGGTCGACACCGGAAATGCGTGCCACGGTGTGGTTCTCCTGTGTGCTCCCGGAGGTCGTCACCCACCTCCCCCACCTCGCCTGGTGGCCCCGGCCTCCGAGAACCGGGGGTTGCGGACCCGCCGAACGGGTGCGCTGGGATGGGTGCTGGAAAGGGCCGTCCAGGTCTCTGGGCGGCCCGACGCCGGGACTCAGCCCTGACGCTGCTTGTGCCGCGGGTTCTCGCAGATGACCATGACGCGGCCGTGGCGACGAATCACCTTGCAGCTGTCACAGATCTTCTTGACGCTCGGCTTGACCTTCATGATGTTCCTCCGCCGGCTCTGAGAGCCGACATGTCACTTGTACCGGTAGACGATTCGGCCGCGGGAGAGGTCGTAGGGGCTCAGCTCCACGACCACCCGGTCCTCGGGGAGGATGCGGATGTAGTGCTGCCGCATCTTTCCGGAGATGTGCGCGAGCACGACGTGCCCGTTGCTCAGCTCCACCCGGAACATCGCGTTCGGAAGGGCCTCGACGACCGAACCCTCGACCTCGATGACGCCATCCTTCTTAGCCATGTTCCTCCGCCGGTGCTTTCTCGCTCGAGTTCCTCCGACGACGTCGCCGCCGGACGACGCGCTCTCGGGCCCGGTGCCCGCCCGCGCCGTCGCGGAAACCCCGCGCGGACTGAGGACGCGAGCACGCCGGACCGCCTGGCGCACCGACTGCCAAGAATACGACAGGCCGCTCGTATACCACCATGCGAGATCGAACGTCGCAGTGGTGTTTCCGGACACACCGGATCGGCCGCCTCAGCGCAGCGGCCGCGGCTCGATGCCGTAGGGATCCAGTCCCTCCACTCCCCCGTCGGAGGCGGTCAGGACCCAGACGCCGCCCGGGACCAGCGCCACCGTGTGCTCCCACTGAGCAGCACGTGATCCGTCGACCGTCACCACCGTCCACCCGTCGTCGAGCTCCTCGACCTCGGGCTCTCCGGCGGCGAGCATCGGCTCGACGGCGAGTACCATGCCCGGTTGCAGGCGGGGCCCCCTGCGCTTGACGGAGTAGTTCAGGACGTCGGGCGCCATGTGCATGGCGGTGCCGATCCCATGGCCGACGTAGTCCTCGAGGATGCCGATGGGGATGTCATGATCACGGCGGGCCTCCGCCACGACGTCCTCGACGGTGTCGCCGACCGCGTTCAGGCGCCCGGCTCGACCGGGGGCCTCGCCGGCCATCGCCCGGGCGAGGGAGGCGATGGCGGCCCACAGCGCACGGTGGGTCGTGGAGTCCAGGATCCGGTCGGAATCGCTGGCGTAGCGGCCGCCGACGACGGTGGTGAAGGCCGCGTCGCCGTGCCACTGGGTACCGGACTCATCGAGCACGTAGGCCCCGCAGTCGAAGGTGACCAGGTCGCCCTCGCGGAGCTCCCGTTCGCCCGGGATGCCGTGCACGACCTCCTCGTTGACCGAGACGCACACCGTCGCCGGATAGTCGTAGTACCCCAGGAAGTTGGAGTGGGCGCCTGCGCGCTCGATCGTCGCCGCGCACACGGCGTCGAGCTCGCCGGTCGTCGCCCCCGGTCGTACCGCCTCCCGCAGGGCGGCGTGGATGTCTGCGACGACGAGGCCCGCGCGCCGCATGTGACGCACCTGGTCGGGTGTCTTGATCTCGATGCGGTTGCGCAGTCTCACGCTTCCTCCTGCGTGTGGTGGCGGAGCATCCGCGGAAGGCGCCGACGCGTCGTCATCGCCGTTGCCGCCGTCGCTGTCTTCGCCGGGTCGGGGCTGCTGTCAGGGCGAGTCGCCGCCGGCAGCGCCAGTCGCTGCTCCCTACTGGGTCGTCGCCGGCCGCAGTCATGACTGCGCGCGACGGAACGGCCGCGACGGCAGTCCGGTCAGGTCGTCGTACGAGCGGCGAGCGCAGCCATCATGCGCTCGGTGACCTCATCGACGTCGCCGATGCCATCGACGCGCACGAGCAGGCCGCGGGCCTCGTACAGCGACGCCAACGGCTCGGTCTGCTCGGCGTAGACCTCGAGACGGCGACGGATGACCGACTCGGTGTCGTCGGCCCGATTCTGCTCGGTGGCGCGCTTGAGCAGGCGCTCGACGACGACCTCGGCGTCCGCTGTGATCTCCAGGACGACATCCAGGGCGAGGCCGGCCTCGGCCAGCATGGCGTCGAGCTCGTGAACCTGAGCCTCGGTACGAGGGTAACCGTCCAGGAGGAAGCCCTGCGCTGCGTCCTCCGCGGCCAGACGGTCCTTGACCATCGCATTGGTCACGGAATCGGGAACGTACTCGCCCCTGTCCATGTACTGCTTGGCCCGCTTGCCGAGCTCGGTCTCCCCCTGGGCGTTGGCGCGGAAGATATCACCGGTGGAGATAGCCGGGACGGACAGGCGCTCGGAGATCCGAGCGGCCTGGGTGCCCTTACCGGCCCCGGGGGGACCGAGGAGGACCATGCGTGCACTCATGAGAGGAACCCTTCGTAGTGGCGCTGCTGGAGCTGGGAGTTGATCTCCTTGACCGTCTGGAGACCGACCCCGACCATAATAAGGATGGTCGTGCCGCCGAAGGGCAGGTTCTGGGACAGGCCGAGCCAGATGACTGCGATGGTTGGCAGCAGGGCCAGCACCACGAGGTAGAACGAGCCCGCCACCGTCACCCTGTTGATGACGTATCTGAGGTAGCTCGCCGTCGGCTCGCCGGCGCGGATGCCGGGGATGAATCCGCCGTACTTCTTCATGTTGTCCGCGATCTCCTCGGGGTTGAAGGTGATCGCCGTGTAGAAGAAGGTGAAGAAGAGAATGAGGACGCCGTAGCCGACGAGGTAGAACGGGGCCGTCTGATGAAGATTCCTCTCGATCCACTGGACCCACGAGCTGGCCCGGTTGCCGAACTGGGCGATGAGCTGCGGCATGGACAGGATCGATGATGCGAAGATGACCGGGATGACGCCCGCGGTGTTGATCTTGACGGGGATGTACGTGGTCGACCCTCCGTACTGGCGCCGGCCGACCATGCGCTTGGCGTACTGGACCGGGATGCGGCGCGTGGCCTGCTCGATGAAGACGACCGCGACCGTGGCCACCAGGATGACGGCGATCACGACGAGGAACTTGGAGACGCCGCCGTTGCCCCGGGCGATGGACAGCAGGTTCTGGGGCATGCGGGCGACGATCGAGGTGAAGATGAGCAGCGACATGCCGTTGCCGATGCCGCGCTCGGTGATGAGCTCGCCCAGCCACATGATGAGACCGGTGCCGGCGGTCATGGTGATGATCATGAGCAGCATGGTGACGGCCGAGCCGCCGGGGATGATCTCGGCGGTGCATCCCGGGAAGAGGCGGCCGCTGGAGGCGGTGGCCACGATGGTGCTCGACTGGAGCAGCCCCAGTCCGATGGTGAGGTAGCGGGTGTACTCGGTGAGCTTGGCGGTGCCCGCCTGGCCCTCCTTGTGGAGCTCCTCGAAGCGGGGGATGACCACCCGCAGAAGCTGGATGATGATGGAGGCGGTGATGTAGGGCATGATGCCCAGCGCGAAGACGCTCAGCTGGAGCAGCGCGCCGCCGGAGAAGACGTTGACGAGGCTGAGCAGCCCCTGGTCCTGGGTCTGACCGATACAGGTCTTGACGTTGGCCAGATTGACACCGGGAGCCGGCAGGATCGACCCGAGCCGGAACAGGGCCATAATGCCAAGGGTAAAGAGCAGCTTCGCCCTGAGGTCTGGCGTTCTGAACGCCTGGGTGAACGCGCTGAGCACTCGATCTCCTGTGGACTCGGGGTTGGGTTTCGCCCTGCAGGCAGCAAGGTCGAGCGCAGGGGAGCTGCGCTCGCCCCAGACTACCCCGCCGATGCCCCGGCCTGGGCGCTGAGACAGCCCCGCAACGCCGATGAGGTGCGGGTTTTGTCACGTCCCTCCCCTGTTCTGCACCATCGGGTGATCCAGCGCACCCCACTGTGAGCCCCTTAGGGCATCTACAGGCTCCCGCAGGCCGCCGCAGACCACCGCAATCTGCTTCCGGCCACCATTTAGCCGCTCATGCCGCTCGACGTCGGAGCGCGAAAGACCCCGGCGGCCCAGGTTTCCCTGGGCCGCCGGGGTCAACAGCGTATCGCTGCTCGTCATCGCCGTTCCTCAGCGGGGTCATTGCACCGCCGAGGTACGTCCGGACATTCAGCGCGCGGTGATGGTGCCGCCGGCGGCCTCGATCTTCTCCTTGGCGGAGCCGGACCAGGCGTCGACCGTGAGCGTCAGGGCCACGGTGACGTCGCCGCCGCCGAGGACCTTGACGAGCTGGTTCTTGCGAACCGCGCCCTTGGCGACGAGATCCTCCACGGTCACCGTGCCGCCCTCGGGGAACAGCTCGGCGATGCGGCCGACGTTCACGGGCTGGTACTCGACCCGGTTGGGGTTGCGGAAGCCGCGCAGCTTGGGAAGACGCATGTGCAGCGGCATCTGGCCACCCTCGAAACCGGGACGGACCTGGTAGCGAGCCTTGGTGCCCTTGGTACCGCGACCGGCGGTCTTACCCTTGGACGCCTCACCACGACCCACACGGGTCTTGGCCTTCTTGGCGCCGGGGGCGGGACGCAGGTGGTGCAGCTTGACGACGCGCACCTTCTCCTCCTGCGTGTTCTCGGTGTCAGCCATCTCAGACCTCCTCAACGGTGACCAGGTGGTGCACCGTGGCAATCAGGCCGCGCACGCTGGGGGTGTCCTCGCGCACGACGGACTGGCGGATCTTGCGCAGGCCCAGGGTCTTGAGGGACTCGCGCTGGCGGTGGGTGCCCCCGATGCCAGAGCGAATCTGAGTGACCTTGAGCTGCTTGGTCATCTGCTTCGATGCGGACTCAGCCATCACGCACCCACTCCTTCAGCGGCCTTCTCGGCCTCCTGCTTCTCGGCCTGGGCGCGCTTGTCGGCCTCTCCCTCGGCACGGGCCCGCAGCATGGACTGCGGGGCGACGTCCTCCAGGGGCAGGCCGCGGCGGGCCGCGACGGCCTCGGGCTGCTCAAGCTGCTTGAGGGCGTCCACCGTGGCGTGCACGATGTTGATCGCGTTGGAGGAGCCCAGCGACTTGGACAGGATGTCGTGGACACCGGCGCAGTCCAGCACGGCGCGCACCGGACCACCGGCGATAACACCGGTACCGGGGGACGCCGGGCGCAGGAGGACGACTCCGGCGGAGTCCTCGCCCTGGACCAGGTGCGGGATGGTGCGGCGGATCATCGGGACGTGGAAGAAGTTCTTCTTCGCGATCTCGACCGCCTTGGCGATGGCGGAGGGGACCTCCTTCGCCTTGCCGTAGCCCACGCCCACGGTGCCCTCGCCGTCGCCGACGACGACCAGCGCCGTGAAGGTGAAGCGGCGGCCGCCCTTGACGACCTTGGACACGCGGTTGATGGTGACGACGCGCTCGATGTACTTGTCGTCGTTGCCGCGACCACGGTCGCGGCGGTCGTTGTTGCGGTCGCGGCGGCCGCGGCCCTCGCCCCGGCGCTCGTCGTTCTCGCGCTGGGCCGAGCCGTCGGACGACGCGGACCTGTCTCGCTGCGGTGCAGCCATCAGATGTTCCTCTGCTTTCTCGTCGTCTTAGTGCTCACAGCTTCAGGCCGCCCTCGCGGGCGCCCTCGGCGACGGCCGCGACACGGCCGTGGTACTTGTTGCCGCCGCGGTCGAACACGACTGCCTCGATGCCCAGCGCCTTGGCCCGCTCGGCGATGAGCTCGCCGACCTTGTGGGCGGCGCCCACCTTGTGGCCCTCGACGCCCTTGGCGGCCTCCTCCAGGGTGGAGGCGGCGCACAGGGTGTGGCCGATGGTGTCGTCCACGACCTGAGCCACCATGTGGCGGTTGGACCGGGTGACCACCAGGCGGGGGCGCTCGGGCGTACCGGAGATGTGCTTGCGCACGCGCTGGTGGCGGATCTTGCGGGCGATGGCGCGGGGGTTGCCCTTGCCCCTCTTGATCGAGTAAGCCATGGTCACTTACCAGCCTTTCCGACCTTGCGGCGCACGTTCTCGCCGGCGTAGCGCACGCCCTTGCCCTTGTAGGGCTCCGGCGGGCGGATCTTGCGAATGTTCGCGGCGACCTCGCCGACCTGCTCCTTGGAGATGCCCGAGACGATGATCTTCAGGTTCCCCTCGACCTTCAGCTCGATGCCCTCGGGGGCCTCGACGGTCACGGTGTGGGAGAAGCCGAGCGAGAGCTCGACGCCGGCGCCCTTCTGGGCGGCCCGGTATCCGGTGCCGACGATCTCGAGCTGCTTGGAGTAGCCCTCGGTGACGCCGACGACCATGTTGCTGATGAGCGTGCGGGACAAGCCGTGCAGTGAACGGGACTCGCGCTCGTCGTCAGGGCGGGTCACCAGGATGGTGCCGTCCTCCTGGCGGGTGACGCTCAGTGGTTGGGCGATTGTGCGGGACAGAGTGCCCTTGGGGCCCTTGACCGTCACATCGTTGCCCTTGATGGTGACGTCCACTCCGGCGGGAACCGGAACGGGAAGTCGTCCGATACGAGACATGAATTCTCCTCCGCTCCCTATCTCACCAGACGTAGGCGAGCACTTCGCCGCCCACACCTCTGGACTCGGCCTGCTTGTCGGTCAGGAGACCGGAGGAGGTGGACAGGATCGCCACTCCCAGGCCGCCGAGAACCTTGGGCAGGTTCGTGGACTTGGCATAGACGCGCAGCCCGGGCTTGGAGACGCGCTTGAGACCCTGGATGGCCCGTTGGCGGTTGGCTCCGTACTTGAGGCTCAGCGTGAGCGTCTTGCCCACCGCGGCGTCGGCGACCTCGTAGCCGGCGATGTAGCCCTCGTTCTTGAGCATCGAGGCGATATTCACCTTGAGCTTGCTCGACGGCATTGAGACGGTGTCGTGGTAGGCGTTGTTTGCGTTGCGCAGACGGGTCAGCATGTCTGCGATCGGGTCTGTCATAGTCATGAGTGGGCCTGCGCCCTTCCTCGTCGTGGTTTCCTCACCGGACCTGCGACGTAAGTTCTTACCAGCTGGACTTGCTCACGCCCGGGAGCTCGCCGCGAAGGGCCATCTCGCGCAGGCAGATACGGCACAGGCCGAACTTGCGGTACACCGAGTGCGGGCGGCCGCAGCGCTGGCAGCGCGTGTAGGCACGGACACCGAACTTGGGCTTGCGGTTCGCCTTCTCAATCAGAGCGGTCTTCGCCATGTCACTTCTCCTTGAAGGGGAAGCCGAGCTGCTTGAGCAGCGAGCGGGCCTCCTCGTCGGTCTTGGCCGTGGTCACCACGGTGATGTCCATGCCGCGCACGCGGTCGATCTTGTCCTGGTCGATCTCGTGGAACACGGCCTGCTCCGTAAGACCGAAGGTGTAGTTGCCGTTGCCGTCGAACTGCTTCGGGGACAGACCGCGGAAGTCGCGGATCCGGGGAAGCGAGATCGAGATGAGGCGGTCGAGGAACTCCCACATGCGGTCGCCGCGCAGCGTGACGTGAGCGCCGATCGGCTGGCCCTCGCGCAGCTTGAACTGGGCGATGGACTTGCGGGCCCGGGTCACCTGGGGCTTCTGGCCCGTGATGGCGGCCAGGTCGCGCACGGCGCCCTCGATCATCTTGGAGTCGTGGGCGGCCTCGCCCACACCCATGTTGACGACGACCTTGACGACGCGCCCGACCTCCATCACGTTGCTGTGCTGGAACTCCTTGAGCAGAGCGGGGCGCACCTCCTCGGTGTACTTCGTCTTGAGACGGGGGGTGGTCTTCTCAGCCATGGTCACAGGTCCTCCCCGCTCTTCTTGGCGTAGCGCACGCGGACGGTGCGCTTGCGGCCGTCGGGACGCACGCCCTCCTCGACGCGGAAGCCCACGCGGGTGCGCTTCTTGGTCTTGGGGTCGACGAGCATGACGTTGGAGGCGTGGATGGGCGCCTCAACGGTCTCGATGCCGCCGGTGCGGGCGCCCTGCTGGGACTGCCCCACCTTGGTGTGCTTGGTAACGCGCTGGACGCCCTCGACGATGACGCGGTCAGCGTCCTTGAGGACTTCCAGGACGCGGCCGGTCTTGCCCTTGTCCTTACCGGCGATGACGATGACCTGGTCGCCCTTCTTGATGCGTGCCATGTTCAGATCACCTCCGGGGCGAGCGAGACGATGCGCATGAACTTCTTCTCGCGAAGCTCACGGCCGACGGGGCCGAAGATGCGCGTACCGCGCGGCTCCCCATCGTTCTTGAGGATGACGGCGGCGTTCTCGTCGAAGCGGATGTACGAGCCGTCAGGACGACGACGCTCCTTGCGGGCACGCACGACGACGGCCTTGACGACCTCGCCCTTCTTCACGTTGCCGCCGGGAATGGCGTCCTTGACGGTGGCGACGATGGTGTCGCCGATACCCGCATAGCGCCGACCCGATCCACCGAGAACACGGATGCAAAGGATCTCCTTGGCACCGGTGTTGTCGGCGACCTTCAGTCGCGACTCCTGCTGGATCATTGAGTGTTCTCCTGTCGTCGAGCCGGTTCTCGGCCCTCCCGAGGGCGAGCGAGCCTGGCCGAACGTTCCTTCTTCTCTTGCGCACTCCTCCACCCGCCGGGGACGAATGGATCCACGGCTGGCACAGGCTCGCCTATTCCGCCAGACACAGGCGCACAGGATTCGAGGTCTTAGCGCAAGGTCTCCGACGGGCGCACCGAGGGCGCACGCAACTCTGCAACTCTAGTGCAGGCCAGAACTCCAACGGTACTGCCGAGCTCATTGCCCGCCTGTGCCTTTGCTCACCGGGGATGATGACGACGGGTGAGGACAGACGCCGGCACCGACGTCACCCCACCGGACCCGCTCGCCGTGCCGGCGAACCGATCTCGACGCGGAACTCGACCGATCTCGCGAAAGGGCGGAACCCGAGCGATCCCGCGAAAGGGCAGAGGCGGCTGCGACGCCGCGACGCCGCAGCCGCCTTCGGAGGCGGGCTGCGGCGTCGTGCGATTGGCCGGATGACCGAGTACGGTGATCATGTCACCGGCACGTCACTTGGCCTTCTCGATGATCTCGACCAGGCGCCAGCGCTTGGTGGCGCTGAGCGGACGGGTCTCCATGATCCGAACGAGATCGCCGGGGTGGGCCTCATTGCGCTCGTCGTGAACCTTGACCTTCTTGGAACGACGGAGGACCTTGCCGTACAGCGAATGCTTGTAGCGCTCCTCGAGCGTGACGACGACGGTCTTGTCCATCTTGTCGGACACGACGTACCCACGCCGAACCTTGCGCTGGTTGCGCTCCTTGGACTCGGTGGCACTGGTGCTGTTCTGCTCGCTCACTTGGACTCCTGGCTGCTCGGAGCGGTACGGATGCCGAGCTCACGCTCGCGCACGATCGTATGGATACGGGCGATGTCACGACGCACCGCCTTGAGACGACCGTGGTCCTCGAGCTGCCCGGTCGCGGCGGCGAACCGGAGGTTGAACAGCTCGGCCTTGGCCTTGGAGAGCTCCTCGGCGAGGCGCTCGTTGTCCATGCCGTCGAGGTCGGCGGGGGTCAGGCCCTTGGAACCGATTGCCATCAGACGTCACCACCCTCACGAGTCACGAAACGGGTCTTCATCGGAAGCTTGTGCTGTGCGCGGCGCATGGCCTCGCGGGCGAGGGCCTCGTCGACACCGCCGAGCTCGAACAGGATGCGTCCGGGCTTGACGTTGGCGATCCACCACTCGGGTGCACCCTTACCGGAACCCATACGGGTCTCGGCGGGCTTCTTGGTCAGGGGGCGGTCCGGGAAGATGTTGATCCACACCTTGCCGCCACGCTTGATGTGGCGGGTCATGGCGATACGGGCCGCCTCGATCTGGCGGTTGGTGATGTAGGCGGGCTCGAGAGCCTGGATGCCGTACTCACCGAAGGCGATCTGGTTGCCGCCCTTGGAAAGGCCCGTGCGGTGCGGGCGGTGCTGCTTGCGGAACTTGGTCCGGCGGGGGATGAGCACGGCTCAGGCCTCCGTTCCCTGGTCTGCGGCAGCGGTCGCGGCGGCCGGCGTCTGCTCGGCTGCCTGCTGCTGCTCGGTGTTCTGACGCGAACCGCGCTCACCGCGGTCGCCACGACGGCCGCCGCGGCGCTCGCCCCGGCCCCGACCACGGGAGCCGGACTCGGCCTGCTGGCGGGCGAACTCGCGCTCGGTGATGTCGCCCTTGTAGATCCACACCTTGACGCCGAGGCGGCCGAAGGTGGTCTTGGCCTCGTAGAAGCCGTAGTCGATGTTCGCCCGCAGGGTGTGCAGCGGCACCCGGCCCTCGCGGTAGAACTCGCTGCGGCTCATCTCGGCGCCGCCCAGGCGACCGGAGCACTGCACCCGGATGCCCTTGGCACCGGCGCGCATGGCCGACTGCATGCCCTTGCGCATGGCGCGCCGGAAGGACACGCGGGAGGCGAGCTGCTCGGCGATGCCCTGGGCGACGAGCTGGGCGTCCAGATCGGGGCTCTTGACCTCGAGGATATTGAGCTGGACCTGCTTGCCGGTCAGCTTCTCGAGCTGACCGCGCAGGCGCTCGGCCTCGGCACCACGACGGCCGATGACGATGCCCGGGCGGGCGGTGTGCAGATCGACGCGAACGCGGTCACGGGTGCGCTCGATGTCGACCTTGGAGATACCGGCCCGCTCCATGCCGTCCTCCATGAGACGGCGGATCTTGACATCTTCCTCCACGAAGTCGCGGTAGCGCTGACCGGGCTTGGTGGAGTCGGCGAACCAGCGCGAGCGGTGGTCCGTGGTGATGCCCAGGCGGAACCCGGTCGGGTTGACCTTCTGCCCCATTACCGGGCTCCTTCCTTCGTTGCGGCGTCGGACTTGTCCCCGACGATGACGGTGATGTGGCTGGTGCGCTTGAGGATCCTGCTGGCCCGGCCCTGTGCCCGGGGACGGAACCGCTTGAGGGTGGGACCCTCGTCGGCGAACGCCTCGATGATGAACAGGTCGTTCTCGTCGAAACGCTCACCGTCACGCTCAGCCTTGAACCGGGCGTTGGCGATTGCGGACTCGAGGACCTTGCGCACCGGCACCGCAGCGGCCTGCGGGGCGAAACGGAGCACGTTGACGGCCTCGACGGCGCGCTTGCCGCGGACGACGTCCACGACCCGGCGCGCCTTCATCGGCGTGCAGCGCACGTACTTGGCCTGCGCCTTGGCTTCCATGTTCTCTGCCTCTCAAACTTTCCGACGTCCGTCAGCGACGCGACTTGCGGTCGTCCTTGACGTGCCCGCGGAAGGTGCGGGTCGGAGCGAACTCGCCGAGCTTGTGGCCCACCATGGACTCGGTGACGAAGACCGGGACGTGCTTGCGGCCGTCGTGGACGGCGAAGGTGTGTCCGAGGAAGTCCGGCGTGATGACCGAACGGCGGGACCAGGTCTTGATGACGTTCTTGGTGCCCTTCTCGTTCTGGGCGTCCACCTTCTTCTGGAGGTGGTCGTCGACGAAGGGCCCCTTCTTCAGGCTGCGCGGCATATCAGGCTCCTATCAGCGCTTCTTGCCGGTCCGACGACGACGCACGATGAGGCGGTCGCTGGACTTGTTGGGACGGCGGGTGCGGCCCTCGGGCTTGCCCCACGGCGAGACGGGGTGACGACCACCGGAGGTCTTGCCCTCACCACCACCGTGCGGGTGGTCCACCGGGTTCATGACGACACCGCGGACGGTCGGGCGCACGCCCTTCCAGCGCATGCGGCCGGCCTTGCCCCAGTTGATGTTGGACTGCTCGGCGTTGCCGACCTCGCCGATGGTGGCGCGGCAGGCTGCCTCCACGTTGCGGATCTCGCCGGAGGGCATGCGCAGCTGCGCGTACTTGCCCTCCTTGGCGACCAGCTGCACCGAGGCGCCCGCGGAACGGGCGATCTTGGCGCCGCCGCCGGGTCGCAGCTCGACGGCGTGCACCACGGTGCCGGTGGGGATGCTGCGCAACGGCAGATTGTTCCCGGGCTTGATGTCCGCATTCGGCCCGGCCTCGACCCGGTCGCCCTGACGGAGCCGGTTCGGCGCGATGATGTAGCGCTTCTCGCCGTCCACGTAGTGCAGCAGGGCGATACGAGCGGTGCGGTTGGGGTCGTACTCGATGTGAGCGACCTTGGCGGGCACGCCATCCTTGTCATGACGACGGAAGTCGATGACGCGATAGGCGCGCTTGTGACCGCCGCCCTTGTGACGAGTGGTCACACGACCGTGGTTGTTGCGCCCACCGGTCTTGCTCAGCGGGCGGACGAGGGACTTCTCGGGCCTGTTGCGCGTGATCTCCACGAAGTCGGCCACGGAGGAGCCGCGGCGACCCGGCGTCGTCGGCTTGTACTTACGGATTCCCATGTCGATCCTCTACCTTCCGGGTCACTTCGTCACGTCGCCGAAGATGTCGATGGTGCCCTCGCGCAGCGTGACGATGGCGCGCTTGGTGTCCTTCGACTTCCCCAGGCCGGTGCGGGAACGGCGGGTCTTGCCCTGTCGGTTCTGGGTGTTCACGGACGCGACCTTGACATCGAAGATGGCCTCGACGGCCTGCTTGATCTCGGTCTTGTTGGAGCCCGGCGCGACGATGAACGTGTACTGGCCACGATCCATGCAGGCGTAGGACTTCTCGGAGACGACCGGCGCGACGATGACGTCGCGGGGGTTCTTGGACTTCTCGAGGCTCACTTGGACTCCTCCTCGCCCCTGCCCAGGAAGCGGTCCAGGGCGTCGGCAGTGAAGATGACGTCGTCGTTGTTCAGGACGTCGTAGGTGTTGAGCTGGTCGGCCCAGGTCACGTGGACGTCGGGCAGGTTGCGCAGGCTGAGGATGCTGAGGACGTCCTCACGATTCACAACGACGAGTGCCTTGCGATCGGTGAGGTTCCGCAGCCCGGCCAGCGCCTGCTTGGTGGAGGGCCTGTCGGCCACGAGGAACTCGGTGATGACGTGAACGCGGCCGTTACGGGCGCGGTCGGACAGCGCCGAGCGCAGGGCGGCGGCCTTCATCTTCTTGGGCGTGCGCTGGGTGTAGTCGCGCGGCTGCGGGCCGTGGACGACGCCACCACCGGTGAACTGCGGGGCGCGGATCGAGCCCTGACGAGCGCGGCCGGTGCCCTTCTGGCGGTAGGGCTTGCGTCCACCGCCGCGGACCGTGCCGCGGGTCCTGGTGGCGTGAGTGCCCTGACGGGCCGCGGCGAGCTGGGCCACGACGACCTGGTGCATGAGCGGGATATTGGGCTCGACGTCGAAGACCTCGGCGGGCAGCTCGACGGTGCCGGCCTTCTGGCCCTTCGAATCGACGATCGTGACGGAGAGTGCCTCTGCCATGGTGTCAGGCTCCCTTCACGGCGGTGCGGACGACGACGACCGCGCCCTTGGGGCCGGGGACGGCGCCGCCCACGAGGAGCACGCCCTTGTCGGCGTCGATGCCGCGGACCTTGAGGTTCTGGACGGTGGTGGTGGCGTGGCCCATGCGACCGGCCATGCGCAGGCCCTTGAAGATGCGGCCGGGAGTGGCGCAGGCGCCGATGGATCCCGGCTTGCGGTGGTTGCGGTGCGCGCCGTGGGAGGCTCCCACGCCGGAGAAGCCGTGGCGCTTCATGACGCCCGCGAAGCCCTTGCCCTTGGAGGTGCCGGTGACATCGACCAGCTGGCCGACCTCGAAGGTGCTGGCGGTGAGCTCCTGGCCGAGGGTGAACTCGTCGGCCAGAGGGGTGCGGACCTCGGCGACGTGACGACGAGGAGCGACCCCGGCCTTGTCGAAATGGCCCTTGAGGGGCTTGGTGACCTTGCGCTCGTCGATCTCGCCGAAGGCGAGCTGAACGGCCTCGTACCCATCGGTCTCGACGGTGCGGATCTGGGTCACGACATTGGTGTCGACGCGCACGACCGTGACGGGGCGGAGGCGTCCGTTCTCGTCCCAGATCTGCGTCATGCCGAGCTTGGTGCCGAGCAGCGCCCTGGTGGGCGCAGCGGCAGCCGGCTGGTTAAGCGTAGTCATGGCCTCTTACCTCAGAGCTTGATCTCGATGTTGACGTCGGCCGGCAGATCGAGCCGCATGAGCGAATCGACGGCCTTGGGCGTCGGGTCGACGATGTCGATCAGCCGCTTGTGCGTGCGCATCTCGAAGTGCTCGCGGCTGTCCTTGTACTTGTGCGGCGACCGGATCACGCAGAACACGTTCTTCTCGGTCGGCAGCGGCACCGGGCCCACGACCGTCGCACCAGCGCGGGTCACGACGTCGACGATCTTGCGCGCCGAGGAGTCGATGACCTCGTGGTCGTAGGACTTGAGCCGGATGCGGATCTTCTGTCCCGCCATGGCGCCTAACCTCTCTTGCTTTCGGTGACCGGTCCACGCGCTCGGGCGTGTCGCGAGAGGACGCGCAGGAGACTCCACTGTGAAGAAGAGGTGGCCGGTCTGGACACACGGAAACCCGGCGGCAGCCGGGTCCGTCAAACTGGTTCCCGGGTCGCTCCCGGGGGTGACCGGGCGGAGAACCAGGCCCGTCCGGCGCGATAACGGTAGCAGCGCCCCCCCGGAGCACGGAAGTGGGCGGGCGGCTAGCCGTCTGTGAGACCGCCCACCCGACCCACGCGCTCGGGCGTGTCGCGCGGCCGTCCGCGGCGTCGCCCGAACGCTCGCGGACTCCCGCCTGCGGATCCGGACCCGGATGCGGAAGCGGCCCTGGAACCGGATCCGGACCTGGACCTGGACCTGGCCGGGTAGCCGGCTCGCCAGACGTAGAGCCCGTCGAGGACGATGCCCGCGGCGAGGGCGACCGCCCACCACGGGAACTTCGGCACGTCGGGGCGCTCGCCCGCAACGGTGTCGTCCGGCGTGGGGATCCGCTCCCCCGTCACCAGGATGCGGTGAGTGTTGACGCCCAGCGGCGTGCAGGTCACGAGGGTCATCAGATCACGATCGGGATCGGCCCGCAGCTCCTCGGTCTGCTCGGGCTCGACGACCTTCGTCTCGACCACGCGGTAGGTCAGCACCTCGCCGAAGACCTCGGCGGTGAAGGTGTCCCCCTCGCCGACCTTGTCAAGATTGGTGAACATGGTGGCGTTAGCCAGTCCGCGATGCCCGGTGATGACCGAGCGCGTGCCGACGCCGCCCACGGGCAGGGAGGTTCCCTCGAGGTGCCCCAGCCCCTCCAGGAGAGTCTGGTCCGACGTGCCGTGGTAGACGGGCAGGTCCAGGTCGATGGACGGAATGCGCAGGCGGGCCATGAGGCCGGCGCCGTTGGCGTTCAGAATGGCGTTGTAGTCCAGGTCGGTGCCGCCGGAGGTCCCCGCTCCGGTGGGGACGTGCGTGTTCGCCTCGAGGAGTGCCCCGACGGACAGGGCGTCGTTGTAGTCGTGGGCCTGGGCGATCTGGGTGGCGGCATCGGGGTCCACGTTGTCCACCCCGGAGGAGTAGTCGGCCACGATCTTGGACTGGTTGTACTGGGACATCCAGCTCGCCGCCGTCGGGTAGGTGAAGGCCAGCATGCCGAGCAGGCCGAGCAGGGCCGGGATGAGGGAGAAGCGCGAGAAGCGCCAACGGCGCTCGTGCTTGGGGGAGGTATGGGCGGATCGTTGACGTCGGGATTTCACAGGGCTCATGGTCGGAGGGTCTCCTGGTGACGAGGACGAGCGTGGCGGGGAGACGTCGAGGTCTCCCCGCCACGCGCTGCCGGTGCAGGGCTCACGCCCCTATCGGCGCCGACCGGCCGTCATGAGCGGTCGCGCATGGGCAGTCGCGGTCGGCGCCGACGGATGGTGCTCAGTCCTGCTCGTGCGCCCTGCGGGAGCGGACCACGAGAGCCGACCCCCCGGCGACGGCGACGAGGATGACGCCGAGCGCCATCAGGAGCAGACGGCCGTTGGCACCGGTGAGAGGAAGCCGGGGCACGTCCTGCTTGGTGTTGGGAACCGTCAGGTCGTAGCTGCCGGCGGCGGTGAGGCCGGCCTTGACCGTGATCGGCTTGTCCGCATTGGCGGGCAGGACGTATCCGGCCGGGGCGGCCGTCTCGACCAGGACGTAGCAGCGCTGGGTGCGGTCCGGGGTGACGGGATCCTCACCGGGCGCCCCCTTCTTCTGATCCACGAAGAGGCCCGCGATGGACACGACGCCGTTGGCGTCAGAGGTGAACTCGGTGGCGCCGTCGACCGAGATCGGGGCACCGTCCTTGACCGCGCCGTCGCACGAGGCGGCGTACGGATCGGCGGCGTTGTAGACCTGGAAGGTCGCGCCCTGGAGGGACTTGCTGTTGTCGGCATCGGTCTTGTTGACCTTGACATCGCCCCAGGAGGTGACGACCTTGTTGGTGGGCGTGCCCGGGTCATCGCCCGGAGGAGTGGCGGGCGGGTTCTCCGGCGGGGTGCCCTGCGGGACGGTGTCCACGTACAGCGTCGCGGTGTTATCGATGTTGCCGCCCTCGGGCACGGAGACGACCTTGGCGGTGAAGACAACCTCGATGGTCGAGTTCGGCTTGGTCTTGAGGAAGGCCAGGCCGTCCTTGTTGAAGCCGACCGAGACGGTCTGACCGGTTGTGACCGTGTAGTAGGAGGCGTCCACGTCCTGGCCGTCGATCTTGACCGAGGAGACGTTGCCGTCCGTGAAGTTGGCGTTCAGCGGGTCGGAGATCACGAAGTGCTTGAAGGAGTCCGTGGAGGCGATGCTCGGAATCGTCGCGGTGACCGGGAAGGTGACCTGACCGTTGGTCCTCAGACCGTTGGAGTTCACGTCCACGCCCTTGGACGGGGCGAGCACGACGGTGTTCTTCGGGTAGACGTTGACGTCGTAGAGCCACTCGCCATTGCCGTTGGCCGCGTTCGTGGTGTTGTTCGGGAAGGGGACCGTCACGACGAAGGGCGCGGCCTTCGTCTTGACGGTGCTCGGAGCGTTCGTCTCGCACACGAGGTAGGCCGCGACCGGCAGGTTGCCGATCGTCGTGTCGCCCTGGGCGTTCGTCGGGGTACTGGCCGTGCCGCCGTCGAAGGTGTAGGAGCCGAGCGACGGAGTGCTGTAGTCGGCGCCGCAGGCGTCGGCCGGAACCGCGAGGTTCTTGAGCCCGTCCCAGGCGGCCTGGGTGGTGAGGTCCAGGTTGGTGATCTTGTACGCGGTGAAGGTGACGTCCGCGACGCCTGCGCCGCCAGTCGCCGTCTGACCGTCGGGAGTGCCGTCAGCGGTCTGAGAACCGGTCTCGTGCTTGTGAATGACGAGCGACCCGGTCTTGCTCGAATCGATGTTGCCGAGATCGGCGGCCTGGGCGACGGTCGCGCCGCCGAGGCCGACGATGGTCAGAGCGAGAGCTCCGACGACGGCCGCGACCCTGCGCCCGAAGGCGCGAGTAGTCCTACTCATGGATGTGGTTGTCCTTTCATCGTGCACGACACAGTCATGCGGGATGCTGGGGATTGCGGGTTGTGCGGACACACGGTGAGACAAGGGCGCGCCCTGGGGCGAGGCTCCGCTCGGTGTCCGGCCCGCGATCGGGAACCGACCATGCCGCGGCGATTCCCGATCCGCGGGCCGGGTGCCCTTACTGAACGATCTGCGAGCGGCGCCTCCTCACGATTGCGGCGATCACGGCGAGGATGGATAGCACCGCGCCGCCTATCAGGAACATGTCCGCACCGAGCCCACCGGTCAGCGGCAGGACGGGAACGGTCGTCTTAGAGTTCTCGAAGGCCTGGCCGAAGGCGTGGTCCAGGGCGTCCACGGAGATCGTGAACTCGTGCCTGGTGCCATCCAGCTTGTACCCGGCCGGGGCGTCCTTCTCCGTCAGGGCGTAGGCCTGATCGCTCCAGGCCAGCCCGCCGACCTTGAAGGAGCCGGCCGCGGGGTCCTGGTCCTTGTACGCGCCCTCCTCGCAGGGGGCCTGACCGCAGTCGGTCACCACCGTGCCCGCGGGCACGCCCGGACCGGTGAGGGTCCAGGTCGAACCGGACAGCGGCGCGGCGTTGTCCGCATCCGCCTTCCTCCAGGAGACGGATCCCACGAGCCTCTTGTTGACGAAGGAGCCGACGTTCACCGTCTGACCGACCTCATCGCTCCTGACGGTGACCGTGCGCACGGTGGTGTCGAGCTCGTACCCGGCGGGGGCGCTCTTCTCCGTCAGGGTGTACTGGCCGGCCGCGACGTTGTTCAGCAGGAACTTGCCCTCGGCGGGATCCTTGTCCTCGCCGGTGCAGTCGGCGGCCGAGTCGGCCGCGCAGTCGGCGACCTCGACGGCGGATCCGGCCGGATCCACAGGCTGCCAGGTCCACACCGAGCCACCCAGGAGCGGGCCGTCATCGGTGTCCGAGACCTTGGTCCACGACACGGCGGGGAGCCGCTTGTTGATGACGCCGTTGTTGGTCACTCCCTCGACGGGGACCAACGTGCCCTCGAGAGCCGAGCCCCTGATCTGCGTGAAGGCGAACGTGCCGGCGACGGAGGCATAGCCGTCGGGCGCTCGGGACTCCTCGATCGTGTAGGTGCCCCACTTCAGACCGGTGAGACTGAACTCGCCCGGATCGGGGTCCTGATCCTCGTAGGCGCCCGAGCCGCACGTCCCGACGCAGTCGGCGACACGGGTACCGGCGGGGACGTCCGGCCCCGACAGGGTCCATTCCGATCCGGCGACGGGAGTCGTCCCATCGGCGTCGAGCTTCTTCCACGTCAGGGACCCGGGCTTGGTCGTGTTGGTGATGCCGCACGTGACGCGGTCCTGGTTGTTCACCGTCAACGTGGCCCTGCCATCGGTGGACTCGCCGACGGTGGACGAGTAGTTCTCCCCGTTGGTGCCCGGGGTCTCCTGGCACGACCACTGACCGGGCTCGTAGCCCGCGGCCTCCGGATTGTCGGACGTCTCGGACAGGCTCACCTCGCCCTGGGGAATGGACAGGGGATCGCCCGTGGTGCCCTGACCGGAACGGGTGACGTCACCGGCCCGCCCCTCGACGGTCCACTGGTCCGCCGACAGGCCGGGGACCTCGTCGGAGGCGTAGGAGTTGTCCACGCTCTTGTTGAGCTGGAGGGTGGGGACGCGGATGGAGACCTTGTAGTCCTCGACCTCGCCCGTGGCGGTGATGCCCGTGGGCTTCTGATCGTTGCCGTCGTTGTCCTTGGTCATGCGCACGCGCATATAGCTGTCCGACTTGGAGCCGGGCTCGTTGTCGACGCTGCGCACGGTGTTGTTGACGTCCTGGGGGACCTTCCACGTGAGTGTCGCCCTGTTACCGGTACAGGGCACCTCGTCGCTCTTCTCGGTGTCGTCGAAGACGCCGTTGTTGTTCCAGTCGATCCACCCGGCGAGCTTTCCGTCGCCCTCGCAGGTGAGGTCCTCCGTATGGGTCGCGCCCGGCGATGTTCGTATGCCGCCGTCCCACTTGGTGGTATCGATGGCGTCCTCGTCGTCGAAGAGGGCGTTGTCGTCGTCTCCGCGGGCGTCGGCGCTGAACATCTGGCGACCCTCGGCATCGATGCGCTCCCCCAGACGAGGAGCGCTCTGATCCAGGTACATGGTGGCCTGGGGCTGGACCCCGAAGACATCGGTGGTCGAGGAGATCTCGCCGCCCTCCCACTTGGGCTGGAAGAGGGCGCCCGAGTGGCCGTAGGACTCGGGGGCGTCGCCGAAGTCGGTGGCGACGATGAGGCCCAGCGCCACGGCCGAGTAGCCGGAGCCCTGTATGGTCACCGTGGCCTTGGTGGCGCCCTCCATGAACATGACGGCGTCGGGTCCGCCCAGTCCATTGGGCCGGCTGTAGCTTCCCCCGCTCTGGTAGACGCACTCCTCATCGCTGGGCATGAGGCGCAGAGTGTGCCCGGCGTCGGACACCTCGGCATCGGTGGTCACCTGCTTGCCGGTGTTCTTGGAGATGCACTGCTCGGAGCGCATGGTGTCCAGGACGCGCCAGGTCACGTTCTGATCGCTGCTGGCCTGGATCCACTCATCGGTCCACTCGTTGGTCGCCCAGGACTTGATCCCGTAGCGCCTCGACGACGCCTCCGCATCGGCGAAGACGAGTCCCGCGACCGGAACAGGGGTGACGCTCCCATCCGGCGCATGAAGCTCGGCCGTGCAGGAGTAGTCGACGCTCACGCGGGAGGCGTACCCGGTCGGCTCGGTGCTGGATCCCGGTGTCCCCCACTTCTGCCCGTCCCAGGTGCCGTTGCCGTTGTAGGCGTAGCCGTTGGCCAGGCCGATGGCCATCTGATTCTTGTTGACGTAGTCATTGGGATAGGTCAGGCCGCTGTGCCAGACCTCGCTGCCGTCGCTCCACTGACCGGCACCGCCGACGTTGTAGAGGTTATCGAGGGCGTCGCCCGCCCACGCTCCGGGGATGGTGGCGACCAGCGGACCCTTGGACTGCTGATCGGTCAGATCGGGGGAATGACCGAGGTGCTTCAGATCGGACAGGGTGCAGGTCGTCATGAGCTTTCCGGCGTCGCCCAGATCCCGCTCATTGACGAAGTCCTTGGTCTCACCGTAGTCGAGGACGGGAACATTCGGCTTCGCCTGATCCTTGAACTGGGTCTCGTAATCACCCCACTGGAGCCATTGAATGGTATCGACATAACGACCCGATCCCCCGGTCGCGAAAACGGCGGGAAGAGCCCCGCCGGCTCCGGGGGCCGCGGAGGCGACGGTGGGGATGGCGCTCGAGCCAAGCGCAAGAGCGGCGGCGGCACTGCACATGGCGACGAGACTCACGACACGGCGGCATAGTCTCGCCGGGTGGGAACGTATCACTCGAGAACTCCAATGCAATCTCAAGGCGTGGGTCTACCTAACGACTGACTTACTACGGGAATGCATGAATCATATGCCCGACCTCAAGCGCGCATCACTCAGATCGATCGCAATACGGCATCGATACGATGACGCGAGGCTCTCGTAGATCGAATGAGCCGACCCGCGTGATATCGCTTGAACGGCCTGGACATTAAAAATGCGTCCGGAAGCAAGGGAAACATGCTCCTCCCCGCGGGGAGCGAAGGAGAGCACGTCCTAGGTATGCGCCAAGACTATGCGACGACTTGCTGCTCCCGGTCTCGGTGCGATCTCGTTAGAACCGCGATTCGGCAACAGCAAGCAACAGGAATTCAGATGATTCGGAAACGGGCGAGCGCCTCATGAAAAATCCCTCCCCGCCGACCGGTGAGGTCG
>ERZ773075.738-NODE-738-length-22134-cov-11.7653_pt1 | contig 22134 bp, 20 predicted proteins | sample MGYA00580614_ERZ773075 | MGnify/ENA primary metagenome ERZ773075 (study PRJEB29015, sample SAMEA2738021) | human oral metagenome | biome: human oral; feature: human-associated habitat; material: dental | place: China | collected 2043 ... | reverse complement strand
CTCCGGGGGGCGGATCCGCTGCGGGGGCGCCGCCCCACGGGGCCCGCGCCCCCCGTCGGCGCGTCCGCCCGGGCGCGCAAGACACCTGCGCCCAACTCGGTTCCGCACGGCGACGGGCGGCGCGTCGGCCCGGGCGCGCAAGACACCCCCCTCTCCTGAGAGCAGCGGAGAGGGGGGTGCCGACTCGGGGCCGGGGCGTCAGTCGCGCTTGCGCGCAGCGACTAGGGCGAAGCCCTGGCGAGCGGCATTCCGGCCAGGCCGCCGACGACCGCCATGAGCGAACCCGTGTCCGCCAGGCGGGGCTCGGCATTCCGACCCGCGGAGACCGGAGTGTCGCAATCATCACAATCGTAGCCCACTCCAGCGCCGTCAGCACGGGAGGGGCAACCGCCCTGCGCGGCCGCTTTCGCAGCCACCCGGGCCGACCCCGCGTCCGCAGGATCCGCAGCGCGGCCGATGCCGCCGGTCCCGGCGACGAGGCCGCAGGAAACGGGACAGCGAGCACGGTTCGGATCGTTCCCACTGATGCGCCTTCAACGGAGGAGCAGGATTAATTACTACGCAATTGTATAGCGACGACCATCGGTCCGCAAGCGTGATTACAGATGAATATTATCGGAATAATGCGGAAAACTGTGAAACTGACCGCCCGGCGCCAGACAGGCGCTGACGGCTCGGACAACGCGCACCGCCGACTTGAACGCACGGTCACCCCCACTGCGCCCCCACCTCCACCGCCCTCCCGGACCAGCCCGCCACCAGCACCACCTTCCGGATAGGAGCGGTAAGGGGAACGCCCCACGCCTTCCCAGACCATAACCCATATCACAGACCCGCCCCGCCAACCGCCAGCGCTGCCGCGCGCATAGGGGCGGTGCCCCCGCCACTGGGGGGCACCGCCGCTGCTCGGCCCCAACGGGCGCGCAGCGCAAGGCTCGCACGACGGGGGCGGACCCGCGCGGCGGCGCGCTCAGGCGCGTTTGCGCAGGGCGACCAGGCCGGCGCCAGCCGCCGCGAGCGCGCCCGCGGCCCCGACGACCACCGCCGCGACCGCACCGGTCTTCGCCAGCGGTCCGGCACCAGCGGATCCGCTGGGAGCGGGAGCGGAGGACGCGCCCGACTGCGGCGCCGGATCAGCAGTGGCGCCATCCGACTGGGGCCCCTCCCCCTCGTCCGGGTTCTGCGGGCCCGCGTCGGGCTTGTACGCGTCGCCCGCCCTCTCGATGGCATCGGCGCACTTGGCCATGTCGTAGTACTCGGTGCCCTCGGCGCAGTAGTAGATGGCGTCGAGCGCGGCGTCCTGCTTCTTCAGCTCGGTCTCAGCGGCCTTCGCGTTGGCGCACTTGGCCATGTCGTAGTACTCGGTGCCCTCGGCGCAGTAGTAGGCCGCGTCGTCCTGGGCGTCTTTGATCGCCTCGGCGTAGCCCGCCTTGTCCGTCGTCTTGGGCTTGTAGGTCTTCTCCTCGTCGGCCGGGGCGCCCGGGCCGCTCTGCGCGGCCTCGGCGTCCGCCTGGTCCGAGGCCTCCGCGCCCCCGGACGCGGGCGCCTCGTTACCGGCGGGCGCCACCACGGTGGCTGGCGCCTCCTGGCTGGCGGCGGTCTGGGCGCCGGTCGGCGTCCCGGCCCCCTCCTGCTGTCCCCCGGTTGCGGAAGCGAGGCCGCTGGCGCCGATGACGGCCCCCAGCGACAGAGCTGCGGCCGCGAGTGCGCGGATGGTCTTCCCCATTGATCTACTCCTCATTGTGCGATGAAACGAACGGAAGGGTTACTCAGGTAGTTTTACAGAAAACCCGTTGCTGATTCCACCGAATCGGAAGACCGTTTTCCCGGCAGCGGTGGACCGATGTGCACTACGGCACCCGCAGCGGATTAATCGGAAATCCTCACTGCGGGTACGTGGACGGCCGTACGCGCCCCGCCGGACGGGGAGGAAGCGGGGCACCCGAGCGGGACGGGGCCCGCACTCCCTCCCCCGGGGCTGCCCCACCGCGGGGGAGGCGGCCGAATCGGCACGGAACGCACACGGGGAACGGCCCCCCATGGCCGCGCTCGGCCGCCCGGCAGAATCCGACCACGTTGAAGGATTGCGGCCGCGCCAGCCCCTCGCCACCACACCCGGAGCGCCCCTGGGGCGGATTAAGCCGGTGCGCAGCGGCGCCCGCCCCACTCCGGCGGGCTTTCCCCACGGATCAGATCATGGGACTGCTGTCTCAGATAACGGAACGCAGGGGCTCACAGGGCCTTCGCATTCGCGATGAACCCGAAGACGCCCCCCATTACCAGTTCCGTCGCGATCGCGGCCAGCAGCAAGCCGGAGATCTTCGTGAGCAGCATGATGCCGCCCGGCCCGAGCAGCTTCGACAGGAAGAGCGAGAAGCGCATCGACGCCCACATCACCACATGCGCCAGGGCGACGGCGGAGAGGACGGACAGCCAGCCCGACAAGGACGCGCCCGCCTGCCCCACGGCCACCATCACCGCCACGATGGCGCCCGGTCCCGCCAGCAGCGGCGTGCCCAGGGGGACCAAAGCCACATTGACCGCGTCGTCGCCCGTGTCCGGGGTGGACGAGTCGGATCCCATCAGCAGTTCCATCGCCACCAGGAACAGCAGGACACCGCCCGACAACCGCAGCGCGTCAACGGAGATCTGCAGGAAGCGCAGGATCTGCCCGCCCAGGATCGCGAAGGCGATGATGATGCCCAGCGACACGGAAGTCGCCTGGCGCGCGGCGCTCTTCTGCTTGGGGGCCGTCAGCCTGCCCGTGAGGGCCAGGAACACGGGGACGGTCCCGATCGGGTCCATGATGACCAGGAGCGTCATCAGGGTGGTGGTGAATAGAGTTATGTCGAAAACGAAAGGGGTGAGAGTCATGGGTGCACTACGTCAAGGGTTCCCTGGGAGACGATGCCGTCGATGACGGCGGGGTCCGTGGTGTTCTCGCCGAGCCGGTTCGGCTTGCCGGTCCCGTGGTAGTCCGAGGAGCCGGTGATGGCCAGTCCGAGGCGGGCGGCCAGGCGGTCCACGTCCGCGCGGCCCGCCTCGTCGTGGTCGCGGTGGTCGCGCTCGATTCCGTACAGGCCCGCCTCCGCCATCCGCTCGATCACGTCCTCGGGCAGCAGCCGCTGGCGCGCCCGCGCCCGGGGGTGCGCGAGCACGGGCACCCCGCCCGCCCCCCGCACCATGCGCACGGCGTCCACCGGGTCCGGCGCCCAGTGCCGCGCGTAGTAGGGGCCCGACGGGTGCAGCGCGTGGACGAACGCGGAGTCCCGGTCCGGGAACGCCCCGGCCGCGACCAGCGCGTCCGCGATATGGGGACGGCCCACCGGGCCGTCGGAGGGCGCGAAGGCCAGGACCTGCTCCCACGTGATCGGGAAGTCCGCGGCCAGGTTGTCCACCATGCGCCGCGCGCGGGTGCGCCGGTCCTCGACCGTCCTGGCGAACGCCCCGTTCAAGGCGGCGTCGGCGGGATCCACCAGGTAGCCGAGCAGGTGGACGGTGATGCCGTCGGCGGAGCACGAGATCTCGACCCCGCGCAGCAGCGCGACGCCCGTCTCCCCGACGGCGGCCGCCGCCTCGTCCCAACCGGCGAAGGTGTCGTGGTCGGTCAGGCCGACCATGGACAGGCCGGCGTCGCGGGCGGCCCGCATCAGCTGGGCGGGGGCGTCGGTCCCGTCCGAGTAGGACGAGTGGGTGTGCGGATCGATGCGGGTCATCCTCCGAGGATAGCCCATCGTGCCGTTCGCCTCGCAGGGGCGTAGTACTGTGGCCCTATCGAGCCGACCGTCCCGAGGGGGGGAACGGCCGCGCCAGCCCCTACCGAGGAGGAGCATGCGGATCCACGTCACCTACGCGGGCGGAACCATTGGAATGGTCGACTCCCCCGGCGGGCTGCGCCCCGGCGCCGACCTGGAGGGGTGGCTCCGCCGGCAGCTCGACGGCATCGAGGCGTCGCACACGATCTCCGTTTCGTCCCTGGACCCCCTCATCGACTCGGCCGGGGCCACCCCCGGCGACTGGCAGGCCATCGCCGATGACATCCGCGCCCACGCGCCCGCGGCCGACGCCTTCATCGTCCTGCACGGCACGGACACGATGGCGTACACCAGCTCCGCGCTGTCCTACGCGCTGGCGGACCTCGGCCGGCCCGTCGTCCTCACCGGCTCCCAGTGCCCGCTCGGAGTCGTCGGCTCCGACGCCTCGCCCAATGTCACCGGCGCGCTGCGCGCCGCGATGTCGGGCCGGGCACAGGGCACCACCCTGTTCTTCGGACACCTGCTGCTGGCGGGCAACCGCGTCACGAAAACGTCGTCGTGGGCCTACAACGGCTTCGACTCGCCCGCGGTGCCGCCCCTGGCGCGCACAGGGGCCCCCTGGCGGTGGGGCGGCCCGCCCTCCCCCGGGACCGGGTGGGAGTCGCCCGAGCCCTTCGCCGCGCACGACGTGGCAGTCATCAGCGTCGTCCCCGGCATCAGCGGTGCCCGCCTGCGCGCGATGCTCTCCCCGGCCCCCGACGCCGTCGTCCTGCGCTGCTTCGGGGTCGGCAACATCCCCGCCTCCCAGCCGGGCCTCGTCCCCGCCCTGGCCGCCCTCCGCGAGGCGGGCGCGCCGCTCGTGGTCGCCTCCCAGTGCCACCAGGCTGAGGTCGTGCTCGGGCACTACGAGGCGGGGGGCGCCCTGGCCGGGCTCGGCGCGATCAGCGCCCACGACATGACCCTGGAGGCCGTCTACGCCAAAACGGTGTTCCTGCTGTCCCAGGGGCTGCGCGGCGAGGAGTTCGCGGCGTGGATGAACCGGTCCATCGCCGGGGAGCTCACGGCGCGGCAGGACTAGGCCGCTACCCCCTACGCCCGGGCGCCCCTGAGTGCGGGCGCAGGGCACTGCGCTCGCGCGGGCACAGCGCGGTCCCCTGAGCACGGGCGCAGTCACGTCCACGGACGCCGGGGAGTTGGTCCAACGCCCCCCTTTTTTGACCGAGGTGGCGCAGTCCCCTATACTTCGTATTATCGCGAATAAGCGAATATACAACGGGAGGACCTCATGAACCTTCACAACGCACAGCCAACCGCCGCCTCGAACGACCCCCGCACCCCGGCAGCACCAACCGGGAACTCGTGGGACGCGCTCATCCGGCGCCCCGCCCTCATCGCGTTCTTGGCGTTATGGCTCCTTCTCAAAGTCGTCCTCCACCATTTCATCGCGAGGGACTCAACACCTTTGCGAAGCATCTCCCCGAACATGTTCTTCATCTGCCATTACCTCCTGCTCTTCGCCGTCGGCGCGGTGGCATTCCACCACCGGGCCTCGCGAGCGGCGCACTGGGTACGGGACAACAAGCTGCGCGCAGTCGGAACCGTCATCGCCGGATACATCGCCCTGCAGATCGCCGGCTGGCTCGCCGCGTACGCGTCCCAACTATTGGATCCGGCGGGGGCCCTCGGCAAGGTCTCACTCAACGATGAGGCTGTGGCGAGAGCAGTCACCGAGCGCAACGGCGGGGCGGAGACCCTCCTCCTCTTCGCAACCGTCGCGTTCATCGGACCCATCGTCGAGGAATTCTTCTTCCGTCAGTTCCTGATCGATTTCTTGGACCAGTACATCCCCGGATGGGCGTCCCTCACCATCTCGAGCGCACTCTTCGGCGTCTACCACATGCACGCCCTCACACTTTCAGAACTCATCAACGTCCTTCCTCATATGTCGCTGGGGATAGTGCTCAGTACGGTCTACGTCCTCACGAAACGGAACATCATCATGTCCTCCGCGGTCCACATCGCCAATAACCTCCCGGCACTGGCCCTTTTCCTCTAGGCAGGGCGGCGGCCCATGGAAGGCGCGGAGCGCGGAGTCCGTGTCCCGGCCCAGGGCGGCGAAGGGGCGCCGCCCGCCGCCCATGGGGGCGCGGGGTCCGGCAGCTGCGCACCGGCGAAGGACCACGATGCAGCGGGGATGGGATTGCAGCACAATGGCGTTATGAGTTCCGACAGCCAGTTCCGAGTCTTCTCCGCCCTCGGGCACCCGACCCGCTACGCGATACTCGCGTTCCTGCGCGACCGGGAGTACGTGAAGGTCGGCACAATCGCCGAAGCGGTCAACGCGTCCGGCTCAACCCTGTCCGGCCATCTGCGCACACTGCGCGAGGCCGGCTTGGTCAGTGCCCGGCGACGGGGAACAGCGATCCACTACTGCGTGAATTTTGACGCGCTTGACGACGCCTTGGACGATCTCGTATCACTAGGCGCCACTCTCCGCGACCCTTCGGTCTTCGACGGCGTCGAACAGAACCCGCGGGAATCAGAAGCCCCCCGGCGCAGTCCGCGTGCGTTATCCCCCGTCGTGATCGGCACTGTCGGCGCTGCCGCCGTCTTCAGTTTCCTGGCCATCGGCCTGTCATCGGGATCCCCTCAAGGGGAGCAGGCATCAGATCCCACCACTTCCTCCACGCACGCCTGCGCCCACGCGTTCGCCGAGGACGGGCAATGCCGGTAACGGAACGACGGGCCCCTCCGCGGGTATCCGCTGGTGGTGGAACGGTTCCGGAGAGCACGGGCCGCAGCCCCTGCCCACGGGCTTGCGCTGTGCGGGCGGGAAGACCGCCGACGACGCCCTCCCGCACCCGCTCCCCAGGGGCCCACCCGCGCCCCGACGGGTTTCCGTAGTTCGGCGACGGCGCCCCGCACTGCCCCGGAGACCCCTAGGCGCGCTGTCCCCCGGGTCCCCTCCGGGCATGGACGCGGACGAATACAATACGGGCATGATCGAAGAATCCCAATCGATGGCGGACCGCGGCGAGAACCGCTCCCGCCGCCCCAGTTCCACCACCTTCCGCGACTTCATCGGCTCCGGGTGGGGGCCACGGCCCTCGGCGCTGCCGGAGCGCCAGCCGGTGGCGGACTACGTGGGGGCGCGGGCGCAGCTGGCGGGCGCTCCGTTCACGGGCGAGCGCCTCGTCGTCCCGGCCGGCCCCTACAAGGTCCGCTCCAACGACTGCGACTACCGCTTCCGCGCGCACTCCGCTTTCGCGCACCTGTCGGGCCTGGGCGCCGAGCGCGAGGCGGACACGGTCCTGGTCCTGGAGCCCACCGACGACGGCGGGCACGAGCCGGTCCTCTTCTTCAAGCCCCGGGCGCCCCGCTCGTCGAAGGAGTTCTACGCCGACGCCCGGTACGGGGAGTTCTGGGTGGGCGCCCGCCCCTCGCTGGAGGAGCTGAGCGCTGAGACCGGCCTGCGCTGCGAGCACATCGACACCCTCCGCGACGCGCTGGCCAAGGACGCCGGAGCCGTCCAATTGCGCGTCGTGCGCGGCGTCGACGCGCGCATCGAGGCCATGGTCGACGAGGTGCGCCTCCAGGCCGGCCTGCCCACCGGGGAGGACGCGCGCGAGGCCGACGAGGCCCTCGAGGAGCGCCTGTCCGAGATCCGCCTCAAGAAGGACCGTTTCGAACTGGACGAGCTCGCCCGCGCCGTCGCGGTCACGAAAGCGGGCTTCGACGACATCATCCGTGCACTGCCCCGCGCCGTCGGCCACCGCCGTGGCGAGCGCGTCATCGAGGGCGCGTTCAGGGCCGTCGCCCGAGAGGAGGGCAACGGCGAGGGCTACGAGACGATCGCCGCCTCGGGCAACCACGCCAACACGCTCCACTGGATCGACAACGACGGCGAGGTGCGCGAGGGGGACCTGGTGCTGGTGGACGCCGGCGTCGAAGTGGACTCCCTCTACACGGCGGACATCACCCGCACCCTGCCGGTCAACGGCCGCTTCACCGAGGTCCAGGCCCGCGTGTACCAGGCGGTGCTCGACGCGTGCGAGGCGGCCCTGGCGCGCGCGAACCAGCCGGGCTGCCGCTTCAAGGACGTGCACGACGCCGCGATGGGCGTCATCGCCGCGCGCCTGCATGAGTGGGGCATCCTGCCCGTCACCCCCGAGGAGTCCCTCGCCCCCGAGGGCCAGCAGCACCGCCGCTGGATGCCGCACGGCACCAGCCACCACCTGGGCCTGGACGTGCACGACTGCGCGAAGGCGCGCTCGGAGCTCTACCAGGGCGCCCTCCTGGAGCCGGGCATGGTCTTCACCATCGAGCCGGGCCTGTACTTCCGCGCCGACGACATGCTGATCCCCGAGGAGTACCGGGGCATCGGCGTGCGCATCGAGGACGACGTGGTGGTCAACTCCGACGGATCGGTCACCCGCATCTCCGAGGACATCCCCCGAACAGTCGCCGACGTCGAGGCGTGGATCGCCAGGGTCCAAGCCGAGTAGTCGACGGGCGGGCCGCCCGGGGCGCCGGCCGGCCTCGCGTCCCACCTTCCGGTTCCTCCTCTCCGCGAGCGCACCCGGCGGTCGCGTGGGAGGAGCGCAGTCTGCCCCGTCTTCAACGCCCCGCCGCTGGGGCGGGCGTCCTGACGAGGCCGGGGCGGGCCTTCCCGGGTCCCGCCCTTCAGCCCCTCCCCGCGGGAGCGTCCTGCCCCCCGGGTGTTCCGCCGGCCTCCTGCTCAGCGGCCCCCTGCCCCGCAGCGTGGGCGGTGGGACCTTCCGCCGCGCTCCCGGGCGCCCCCTCGTCGGCCGGCGCGGATTCGGGTACGGCCTCCCCGGTCGGCGCGGACGCGGGCGCGGCCTCGTCCGTTGCTGTGGGCGTCCCCTCCCCCGCCGCCGCTTCCTCTGACGACGGCGCCACCGGCACGGAAGCGGGCCCCTCCGCGGTGGATCCTGCGCCAGTGCGCCCACTGGGCGCCGCCCCGGCAGTGGTCCTCGCAGTGCTGGCGGGAGCGCCCTGGGCGCCCCCGGCCGGAGCTCCGTCGGCGCGCCGCGCACCGGGCAGGCGCACGCCGAAACGCGGCTCCTCGTCGGGGCGCGATCCGTACTCCGTGGGGCCGGAGTCCTCGGCGCGCCCGCGCGCGGCCCTGGCGCGCGACTGGTTGCCGGGCGTGCGCTGCAGCAGGCGGTACGCGGTGTCGATGTCCGAACTGGCCAGAACCGCGTAGCGCGAGGCCACCACCTGCGAGGAGGAGACGAAGTCCCTGCGCCCGCCCCGGGCGGTGTAGGCGAGGGCGGACAGCCCCATCCCCAGCAGGGCGCCCCCGAGGAGCCCGCCGAACACCCACGCGCCGGTCGCCGCACCGCCCGCGCCCGCGGACATGAGCATCCCGAACAGCGCCCCCCACAGGCCCCCGTTCGACGCGCCCGACAGGGCGGCGCGGGCGATCGTCAGGCGCCCCGTCACCCGTTCGACCAGGTGCAGGTCGGAACCGACGATCGTGATCGCCGAGACGTCGAAACCGTTCTCGGACAGGAAATCCACCCCTTGCTGCGCCTCGAGGTACGTGGCGTACGAGGCGACCTCCGTCCCCGTGGGCATCGTCGGAGCGGGGTGCGTGCGCGTCACTTGGGGCATCTGTCCTCCTGTGGTGTGTTTGCCCCCATTTTCCCACGGGTCGAGGGGCGCGGGGCAAACGGAGGGGCGCTGCGGCATAAACTGCTGGGGTGAGCAATGCACCCATGGAACTCGGCACAAAGGGACGGCGCGTCTACATCGGCAAGCTGGCGGGCACCTCCGTGTTCGACCCCCTGGGCGACCAAGTGGGCAAAGTCCACGACGTCGTTGTGGTGTTCCGCCTCAAATCCGAGGCCAACGTCATAGGCGTCGTCGTCGAGGTGGGGCCCCGCAAGCGCGTGTTCCTGCCGCTCACGCGCATCACCTCCATCGAGTCGGGGTCGGTCATCACGACCGGGCTGCTCAATATCCGCTCCTTCAACCAGCGCCCCATCGAGACCCTGGTCGTCTCCGAGCTCTTCGACCGGGTCGTCACCATGAACGACGGGTCGGGGCAGGTGCAGATCCTCGACGTGGCGATGCGCCAGCGCCGCCCGAAGGACTGGGTGATCTCGACCCTGCACGTCCAGAGGGTCCGCACCTCCGCCCTCGGCTTCTCCCGGCGCGGTGAGACCCTCACCGTCGACGTCTCCGAGGTGTCGGGCCTGCTCAAGACCGATTCGAACCAGGCCGCCACCGCACTGGTCCAGTACACGGAGGACATGCGGCCCGCGGACCTGGCCGACTTCATGCACACGCTGCCCCTGGACCGCAAGATGGCCGTCGCCCTGCAGCTCACCGACGCCCGCCTCGCGGACGTCCTGGAGGAGCTCGGCGACGACGACAGGGTCGCGATCGTGTCCGGCCTCGACGCCGCGCGCGCCGCCGACGTGCTGGACGTCATGCAGCCCGACGACGCGGCGGACCTGGTCTCCGAACTCCCCGAGAAGCAGGCCCAGTCGCTGCTGGCCCTCATGGAGCCCGAGGAGGCCGCCGACGTGCGCCGCCTCATGACCTACGAGGAGTCCACGGCCGGGTCGTTGATGACCACCGAACCCGTGATCCTTGGGCCCAACGCGACCGTCGCGCAGATGCTGGCCGCCGTGCGCCGCGAGGACATCCCCGCCTCCATCGCCACCATCGCCTTCATCACCCGCCCGCCCCAGGAGGCCCCCACCGGGCAGTACCTGGGCATGGTCCACATCCAGCGGGCGCTGCGCGAGCCCCCGCAGACCCTGCTGGGCACCATCTTGGACCGCGACATCGAGTTCGTGGCCCCCGAGTCGCATGTGGCCACGGTGACCAGGCTGCTGGCGACCTACAACCTCGCCGTCCTGCCCGTCGTCGACGAGGACGGCCACCTGATGGGGGCGGTTTCCGTGGACGACGTCCTCGACGCGCTGCTGCCGCAGGACTGGCGGGACTTCGACGACGACGTGACCGACCGGATAATGGCAAGGAGCATCGATGGCTGACCGGCTGGACAACCCTCTGGAGCGCCGCCGCTGGTTCTCGCGCCGCAAGGGCGCGGGCCGCGGCGACGGCTTCGGCCGCTTCGCCGAGGCGACCGCCCGTTTCATGGGCTCCCCCAAGTTCGTCCTCTACATGACGGTCTTCGTCGTCCTGTGGATCGCCGCGAACCTGATGCTGTACAGGATCTCCGAGGAGGCCGCGTGGGACCCCTACCCGTTCATCCTGCTCAACCTGGCCTTCTCCACGCAGGCGTCCTACTCCGCCCCCCTCATCATGCTCGCGCAGAACCGCCAGGACGACCGCGACCGCGTCCAGGCCCAGCAGGACCGCCAGCGCGCCGAGCGCAACCTGGCCGACACCGAGTACCTCACGCGCGAGATCGCGGGCCTGCGCCTCGCCCTTCAGGACGTCGCCACCCGCGACTTCGTCCGCTCGGAGCTGCGCGACATGCTCGAGGAGTTGCGCGCCGACCTTTCCGGTCCCCCCGAAGGAGGGGAGGGCACGGGGGGCGCGGAGAGCCCCGATCAGGGCTGACCCGCGCACGCCCGCCGGGGCCGCCCGCCGGGAGCCGCCCGTACTTCCTGCCTTCCCCACACCGGGCCGGTCATCACCTGGGCCCGCGCACGCCCGCCGGGGCCGCCCCTTGGAAGAAGGCCCCCGGGATCCGTAAAATCATCCCCATGACGCCTTCAATCGACATGGTCATGGATGCCCTCTCGCAGGTCATCGACCCCGAGATCCGCCGCCCCATCACCGACATCAACATGGTGACCCCCGACCTGGTCCGCATCGACGGCGCCGTCGTGCACGTCAAGGTCCTCCTCACCACTGCGGGCTGTCCGCTCCGCACGGCCATCTCGAAGGACGTGACGGCCCGCGTCGGAGCGCTCGACGGCGTCGAGCACGTCAACGTCGAGATGGGCGTCATGGACGACGAGCAGCGCAAAGCCCTGCGCGAGAAGCTCAACGGCGGGCGGCCCGAGCGGGAGATCCCCTTCTCGCGCCCCGACTCCCTCACCAGGGTCATCGCCGTCACCTCGGGCAAGGGCGGAGTCGGCAAGTCCTCGATGACGGCGAACCTGGCGGCCGCCCTGGCCGGCGAGGGCCTCAAAGTGGGTGTGATGGACGCCGACATCTACGGGTTCTCCATCCCCCGCATGCTCGGCATCGGCCACGACCCGCAGGTGATCGACGGGATGATGATCCCGCCCGTGGGGGCCTCCGGGGTGAAGGTCATCTCGATCGGCATGTTCGTCCCCGACGGCCAGGCGGTGATCTGGCGCGGCCCCATGCTGCACAGGGCGCTCCAGCAGTTCCTCGCCGACGTGTTCTGGGGGGACTTGGACGTCCTCCTCATCGATATGCCCCCCGGAACGGGCGACGTCGCGATCTCGATCGCCCAGCTGCTGCCCACCTCGCAGATCCTTGTCGTCACGACGCCGCAGGTGGCAGCCGCCGAGGTCGCCGAGCGCGCCGGATCCATCGCCTCGCAGACGAACCAGAAAGTCATCGGGGTCGTGGAGAACATGTCCTTCCTCCCCCAGCCCGACGGCTCGCGGCTGGAGATCTTCGGCTCGGGGGGCGGCCAGTCCGTGTCCGAACGGCTCAGCGCCCAACTGGGCTACGAGGTGCCGCTCCTGGCGCAGGTCCCCCTCGATATCGCTCTGAGGGAGGGCGGGGACCGCGGCCAGCCCGTGGTGGGCGCGCAAGGGCCCGCTGCCGACGCCCTGCGCGCCATCGGGCACCGCCTGGCGGGCGCAGAACGTGGTCTGGCCGGGCGCCCCCTGGGCGTGTCCCCCGTCCGGCGCTGAAGGAGCCCAGAGGGGACGCACCCGCGCCGGTCCTGCTGGGGAACGCGCGGGGGCGCGCCTGCGCGTCCAGCGGACGGAAGACTGTAGGCTGAGCACCGAAAGCGGGATGGGCCCGCGATGATCGAGGAGGGCGCCGTGGCGGACAAGGCTCAGGCGTGGGTCTACACGGAGGACTTCATCCCACTCAGCCACGCACTCCTGCAGGCCCACCAGACAGCCTCCGAACTGGGCGTCCCGCGCGTGTCCACGGGCACGGGGACGGCGCTCCGCATGCTCGCCGCAGTCTCCGGAGCGCGGGCCGTCCTGGAGATCGGGACCGGGACGGGCGTGTCCGGCCTGTGGCTGCTCGACGGCATGGCGGCCGGGGGCGTCCTGACGACGATCGACTGCGAGTCCGAGTTGTTGCCGCACGCGCGGCGGGCGTTCCGGGGCGCGGGCGTGCCCTCGCACAGGACTCGTTTGATCGCCGGCCGGGCGCTGGACGTGCTGCCCCGCATGGCCACGGGCGGCTACGACATGATCGTCCTGGACGGCGACATCGCCGAGACGCCCCAGTACCTCGACTACGCCGTGCGCGTGCTGCGCACGGGCGGGACCATCGCCATCGTCCACGCCCTCTGGCACGACCAGGTCGCCGATCCCGCCCGCCGGGACACCGAGACGGTCGTCGCGCGCGAGGTCGTGAACTTCCTGCGCGAGTCGGACCAGTTCATCCCCGCCGTGCTCCCCGTCGGGGACGGGCTGGCGGTGGCCGTGAAGCGCTAGGCCGTGTTATCTATTCCGCTTCCTTGTGTGCGTGGTTGGGGGGAAGGGGCTGTGTGCGGTTCGTTGTCGGTGCTTTGCGCGTCTCCCTGCACCATGCTGCGGATTCACACGCCACTGCACCACTTAGCCAGCCGTTGCGCCACCTAGCGCGCCACTGCACCACTTAGGTCCAAGCGGGCCCTAGTGCTCCCGGCGTGTCGGCGGCCTAAGTGGTGCGGGCGATGCCCAAGTGGTGCAGGCGCAGGCTTCAGGGCGTGTCATGCGAGTCGTTCGAGCCGGTGGCCGGTGCCGGCCATGCGGGCGGTGAGTCCGCTTGGTGCCGGGCGGCAGGTCCACCCGTGGCGGGCGCGGTCGACCCACCCGCCAGCCGCACCCACCCCCATAAACAACGTCACACCCTCATACATCTGGCGCGCATCCGCCCCCCGGCGGGCGGTGGCCTGGCCGACCCGGATACGGCACTGCCCCGGTCCTGTCAGACCGGGGCAGTGGGCCCTGAACACTGGATATAGGCCTAAACCGCCTCTGAGAGGGCAGCGGCCAGCTCGCTCGCCTCCTCGGGGGTGAGCTCGATGACCAGACGGCCACCCCCCTCACTGGGAATGCGCATAACGATCCCGCGCCCCTCTTTCGTCGCCTCCAGGGGCCCGTCCCCGGTCCGTGGCTTCATGGCCGCCATGTGCGCACTCCTCCCGTGCTGGAGCTGGCAGCGCCGTGCGCGCCGCAGCAAACGCCCCTATTTTACCCGATGGGCGCGATCTTTCTTGAAGAGTGAGCAAACTCTAATCGTATAAACGTTGCGATCACGCGGATAACGAGCCGGTGGCCAGATCGACCGCCTCCTCGACGCCGTCCACCACGCTCAGCAGATCCACATCCTCGGGTCCCACCATGCCCGCGCCCGCCATCGTCGAGCGCACCCAGTCGATCAGTCCGTCCCAGTAGTCGTGCCCGACCAGCACCACGGGGAAGGACTCGATCTTCCCGGTCTGCACCAGCGTGATCGCCTCGAAGAGCTCGTCCATGGTGCCGAACCCCCCGGGCATGACGATGAACCCCTGCGAGTACTTGACGAACATGGTCTTGCGGGCGAAGAAGTAACGGAAGTTCACGCCGAGGTTCACCCACCGGTTCATCGACTGCTCGTGGGGGAGCTCGATGCCCAGGCCGATGGAGGTCCCGCCCGCCTCCCACGCGCCCCGGTTCACGGCCTCCATCATGCCCGGTCCTCCGCCCGTGATGACGCCGTAGCCGCGCTCGGCCAGCATGCGCCCGACGCTGCGCGCCCTCTCCCAGTCGGGGCTGGAGGAGGGGGTGCGGGCGGAGCCGAAGACGGAGATGGCGGGGCCGACCTCGGCCAGGGCGCCGAAACCGTCGACGAACTCCGATTGGATCCGCAGGACCCTCCAGGGATCCTCGTGCATCCAGTCCGCGCCGGCCCCGGTGCGCAGCAGCGAGGCGTCCGAGGTCTCGTCGGGGATCTGGTGCCCCCGCAGGATCACCGGCCCGCGTTGGTAGATGCGGCGCCCATTCGTCCGCTCCGCGTCGTGCGCCATCGTGTCACAGTCCTTTCCCGGTGAGCATTGCCATGAGCGTGTCGGAGCACCGCACGACCTCGTCGGCCGCGACGTGCTCGTCGCGGGTGTGGGCCAGCAGGGGGTCGCCGGGGCCGAAGTTCAACGCCGGCACGCCCGCCGCTGAGAAACGGGCGACGTCCGTCCACCCGACCTTCGCGCGCACCCGCACCTCGCCGCCGTCCCTCGCGGCGACGGCGCGGGCCGCGTCGATGAGGCGCGAGGCCGCGGGCGAGTCGGCGCCCGGGCGGGCGCCGTCGCACAGGTCGTCGACCTCCAGGCGGGCGCCGCTGCCCTCGAAGAGGCCGCGCACGAAGCCGAGGGCCTGCTCGGAGCTCTTCGACGGGGCGAAACGGTAGTTCACCGTCATGGAGGCGGCGTCGGGGACCACGTTGTCGGCGATGCCCCCGCTGATGCGGACCACGGACAGGGACTCGCGGAAGTCGAGCCCATCGACTGCGACCACGGGGTTGCCGAAGGCTGCGACGCGCGCGATGACGGGCGCGGTCTTGTGGATCGCGTTGTCGCCCCTCCACGCGCGGGCAGAATGCGAGGCCTCCCCCTCGAAGCGCGCGATCACGCGCAGGGTGCCGTTGCAGCCGCCCTCGATGTGGGCCCCGGTCGGCTCGCCCAGGACCGCCAGGTCGGCCTCCAACCACCGGGGGTGGTTCCGCTGGACGCGCCCCAGGCCGTTGAGGTGCGAGGCCACCTCCTCGTGGTCGTAGAAGATCCACGTGGCATCCGCGGTCGGCGGCTCCCCGGCCCGGACCATGCCCCCGATCCGGCAGGCGGAGGCCAGGGCCGCGGCCACCCCGCCCTTCATGTCGACGCTGCCGCGCCCCCAGACGGTGTCGCGCCCGTCGCGCTGCTCGCGCCGCCCGGGGACGTTGTCCGCGATGGGGACGGTGTCGAGGTGCCCGGCAACGGCGATCCTCGTGGCCAGGCCCAGGCGGGTGCGCGCGCACACGGCGTCCCCGTCGCGCAGGATCTCCAGCCGGGGGTCCTCCCCGTAGCCCGCGGCGCGCAGGGCGGCCTCCACCGCCGAGGCGGTCCGCGCCTCGTCGCCGGAGACGGACGGCAGGTCCACGAGGGCCAGGGTGAGGGCGACGGGGTCGTCGACGGGAAGCTGGTTCATGTGCGGGCCCTCCGGGTGCTCGGTGTCGGCTCCAGGATAGCGGCAGCGCGGCGCCCCGGGGGCGCGATGCCCACCGCGGCCATCGGCGCCTTCCCCTCCCGCGCGGGCGGCCAGGCCCTCGGGCTCGAACAGGCGGGCTTCGACCACGTGGCGGATCACCGACGCGAAGACCAACGCCTACAGGCAGGTGGGCAACGCCTTCCCGCCCCCGGTCGCCCGGGCAGTTGGCCAGCAGATCGCCAAGGCCCTGGGCGCCCTGCCCGACGGGCACGGGGCGCCGGAACGGGAGGCCGTGGCGTGAGTTCCTTGATCGCCCGCAAACGGGCCGACTTCCACCACCGCCTGATCGAATCCGGCACCCTGGCCATCAGCCCCTCCGGGGTGGCGAGCAACGCCGACCGCTCCCAGCAGTTCTCGCAGCGGGTCGCCCTGGCCGTCGCAAGGGCGCTGGGGGCGCAGCCCGACCGCGTCGTACTGCCGGATCACAGCCCGACCGCGTTGTACAGCGTGGTCACAGCCCGACCACGTCGTACTGCGTGGTCACAGCGAGGCCGCCGGTCTCGATCTGCCCGGCCATGTCGGACAGCCCGAGTTTGAGCTCCGTGGACAGCATCGGCGTGTAGGACCCGAAGCCCGTGAGGATCACGCCCCCGCTGATCAGGCTCACGTACTGCATGGGCGCGGTGGCCCCGCCCGCCGCGGAGGCGATCAGGGCGTCGAAAGCGCCCGAGTAGTCGACGACCACGGAGGTCAGGACGGGGGCGCCGATGGCGGCCCGCGCCTCGTCGTCCAACTGGATCGAGGAGAACGCGTCGGCGAAGGAGGACGTGTCCACCCGCTGCGCCTGGGCGCCGCTCTGGCCCGACATCGGCAGCTGGCCGTCCTCCCCGGACTCGGCGTCCTCGCGCGAGATCCCCTTGAGGTCGGACTTGTCCAGTCCCGTCCACACGAGGCGGAGCGCCGGGTTGTCCCGGGCGGCGATGGCCTGGGCGGCGCCGGAGTTGGCGGCGTCGGCCACGGGCATGACAATGTCCGCGCCCTGGGCGATGAAAGTCTCGGTGAACCCCCGCACCCCGTCGGCGTCGGAGGCGAAGGCGCCCTCCTGCATCACGGGGCTCCACCCCAGGACCTGGATGGAGGTGCCCGTCGCCAGGTTGTAGGCGTCGACGCCCTGGACGAAGGCGTCCATCTGCGACAGGGTGACCAGGTCGCGCGCGCCCCCGACGACCGCGACCGTGCCCGTGGTGGTCATGCCGGCGGCCGCGTACCCGGCCAGGTAGGACCCCTGGGAGGCCTGGACGTTGATGACCGTGCCGTTCGACGGCTTCTCGGGGTTGCCCTTGGAGTCGGTGAACGCCGAGCCCACCAGGGCGAAGCGCTTGTCCCCCGTGGAGCGCGCCGCGTCGGAGACGGCGGCCGCCAGCGTCGAGTCGGTCGCCACGACCAGGGAGCAGTCCCCCGCCGCCAGGGCGGGCACGGAGTCCGCGCCCTCCGCCGCCTCGAAGGAGGCGCCCGCGCGCGCGGCGGCGTCCGCCAGGGAGCGCGCGACCGGGTCGGCCTGCGCCCCGCCGTGGGAGCCCGACACAGCGGCGCACACCTTGATCCCCGCCGCGTCGGCGATGCTCTGGCCCTCGCCGTTCGAGCACGCCGCCAGCCCCACCAGGGCGAGCACGGCCAGGGCGGCTGTCGTCGTCTTCTTCACTGCGGGGCCTTTCCTCTCGGCTGCGGGTACGCGGCACACGGTATCAGGGAGGGGCTGGCGCCGCCTCATAGCAGGTCGTCCCTGCCGGAGGCGCCGAGGGCGTCGACGACGGCCTTCACGCTCTGGCCCATGCCCGAGCGGATCACGGCGACCGCGTCGTCCACGACCACCACGTTCACGTCGGGCACCCCCACCAGGGCGACGGCCTGCCCAGTGGTGGAGAACACTCCGGCGCCGTCGGAGTCGATGCGCACCGCGTCGCCGAGGGCGCCCTGGGGTCCCCGCACGGCGTTGAGCGCGTCGAAGTCGCCCAAGTCCGTCCACCCCAGCGCCTCGTCGGCGGGGACGACGGCCACGCCGCCCTGGGCGGCCGCGGGCTCGGCGATGGCGTGGTCGATGGCGATGCGCGTCAGGTGCGGCCAGTGGAGCGCCAGGGCGTCCTCGAAGCCGTCACCCCCCCACTGGGCAGCGATCGCCTCCAGCCGCTCGTGCATGTCGGGCATGAGGCGCGCGAGGTGGCCGGCCAGGACGCCGGCAGTCATGAGGAACATGCCCGCGTTCCACAAGAACCCCTGGTCCACGTAGCGCTCGGCCGTCGCCCCGTCGGGCTTCTCCACGAAGGAGCGCACCGCCAGGGCGCCGGAGGGGGCCGGGAGATCCCCCGATCGGTCCGGCTGGATGTACCCGTAGGCCGTCGACGCCCCCGTGGGCTCGATGCCGACGGTGACGACGTAGCCCTGGCGGGCCGCCCCGATCCCGCTGGCCACGGCGCGCTCGAGCAGGTCCGGGCGCGCGACCACGTGGTCGGCGGCGAAGGAGCCCACGACCGCGTCGTCCCCGGAGCGGGCGCGGACCACGTAGGCCGCCAGCCCGATGGCGGCCATGGAGTCGCGGCCCGAGGGCTCGACCAGCAGAGTGCGGTCGTCGCGCGAGGCGAACTCCGGCAGCTGCTCGAGCACGCCCTCGCGGTGGGCGGCACCGGTCACGATCGTCACCGACGAGGCGGACGCCGCCATGCGGTCCACCGTCGCCTGCAGCAGGGTGCGCCCCGACCCGGTGACGTCGAGGAGGAATTTGGGGCGCGCGCGCCTGGACAGCGGCCACAGGCGCGTGCCCGCTCCGCCTGCGGGGATGATGACGTGGAGGCCCGGGGATTTCATACGGTCAAGGGTATAGGAAGGCGGTGCCCGCCGACTCCGCCAACGGCGGGGGGGCCGGGCATGGGGAGACGAGGACGCGGATCCGCGACGACGAAGAGGCGGACGCCGAGACGAGGGGGCGGGTTCTCGACGACGAGGGGCGCGGGCCCAGTCGGCCCGCGCCCCTGCCACGACGGCGAGCGGCCTCACTCGGCCTCGGAGGCCTCCGCCTCGGCGGGGGCCTCCTCTTCCTCGGCGGCCGCGGTCTCCTGGATGGAGACGATGATCTGCTCGGGGTCGAGCTCGACCTCGACGCCCGCGGGCAGGACCAGGTCGGCGACGCGAACCGCCGAACCCGCCTCGAGGCCCTCGATGGAGACCTTCAGATCCTCCGGGATGGCGGTGGCGGACGCCTTGACGAGGATGGTGAACTCCTCGATGGTGTGGGCGGTGCCGGGCGCGGATTCACCGTCGACGACGACGGGGACCTCGACGTCGACCTTCTCGCCGGCCTTGACGGCCAGGAAGTCCGCGTGCAGCAGGTTGCGGCTGACGGGGTGGACCTGGACCTCCTTGACGAGGGCGAGCTGGCTCTTGCCGTCGACCTTCAGCTCGACGAGGGCGTTCTTCGTGCCGCGCACGATGAGGAACAGGTCGTGCCCGGGGACATCGATGTGGACGGGGTCGGCGCCGTGCCCGTAGAGGACGGCGGGGATCTTGGCCGCACGGCGGGCGCGGCGCGAGGCGCCCTTCCCGAACTCGGTGCGGGTCTCGGCGATCAGGACGGGGGTGTCGTTCATGGTGTTCCCTCCAGGGTAGTGCGGACGCCGGCGTCGACGAACCCTGGATCCCCGCAGTGGGGAAGGCCCTGTCGATAACGGCGGACACGGGCCCGCCCTCGCCGGAGCAACCCGATCAGGGTACCGCACGGCGGGGGCGGAGGGAAACTGGGCCCATCAGGTGAAGAGCGATGTGACCGAACCGTCCTCGAAGACCTCCAGGATCGCCCGCGCCAGCAGAGGGGCGATCGAGAGGATCGTGAGGCTGGGGAAGCGCTTCTCGGCACTGACCGGCAGGGTGTCCGTGATGACGACCTCGGTGGCGCCGGATTCGCTGAGGCGGCGCACGGCGGGGTCGGAGAGGATGCCGTGGGTGGCTGCGACGATGACCTTCTTCGCGCCCGCGTTCGTGAGGACTTTGATGGCCTCGGTGATCGTCCCCGCGGTGTCGATCATGTCGTCCACGAGGACGCACTCCTTGCCCGCGACCTCGCCGACGACCCTGTTGGCGACCGCCACGTTCGGGCGCGTGGTGTCGCGGGTCTTGTGGACGAAGGCCAGGGGGCAGCCGCCGAGTTTCGTCGACCACTTCTCCGCGACGCGGATGCGCCCGGCGTCCGGGGAAACGATGACCGCGTTGGCCAGGTCGACCCTCCCCCGCACGTAGTCGACGAGCACGGGCATGGCGAACAGGTGGTCGACGGGGCCGTCGAAGAACCCCTGCTCCTGGGAGGCGTGCAGATCGACGCTCATGATGCGGTCCGCTCCGGCGGCCTTGTACAGGTCGGCCATGAGGCGCGCGGAGATGGGCTCGCGCCCCTGGTGCTTCTTGTCCTGGCGCGAGTACGGGTAGCAGGGGGCGACCGCGGTGATCCGCTTCGCGGAGGCGCGTTTGGCGGCGTCGATCATGATGAACTGCTCCATCAGCCATTTGTTGATGTCGCCCGCGATGGACTGGAGCACGAAAACGTCCGCCCCACGCACTGACTCGTTGAAGCGGACGTAGATCTCACCGGATGCGAAATCGTAGGCGGTGACCGGCGACACCCCGCATCCGATCTCCTCGCCGACGGCCTGCGCTAGGTCCAGGTGCGCTCGTCCTGAAACCAGGACGAGGTTCTTCTCTCCGGTGGTCACTAGTCCGCTCATGCGGCTAATTCTCCTTGCCTCGGTTCAGGCGCGCGGCGCCCGGATCGTCGTGCCGATTGTGCTGTACGGCTCCACTATCGTATCCGCTGCGACCGCGCCACCTCCGACCCACGCCGTTGGGACGACGGCGCGCTCGCCGACTTCCGCGTCTATCAGAGTGGCGGAGGGACCGATTTCACAGTTACTAGCAATATTTGTCGCACCTCGGAGGACGGTTCCCGGATGGATCGTCGTGTCGGCGCCGATGACCACGTCGACGCCGATCCACGTGGAGGCGGGGTCGATGATGGTGACGCCCGCGCGCATGTGCCCCGCGCAGATGCGGCGGTTGAGCTCGGCCCCCAGCTCCGCCAACTGGGCGCGGTCGTTCGCGCCGGCCGTCTGCCACACGTCGTCCAGCTCGAGCGCGCCCGCCCCCCGCCCCGACTGCGCTGCGGCCGCGAGGGCGTCGGTGAGGTAGACCTCCCCCTGGTCGTTGTCCGTGCCCAGGCCCGCCAGCGCGCCGCGCAGGAAGTCCGCGTCGAAGGCGTAGATGCCGGCGTTGATCTCTGTGATGAGGGCCTGCTCGGCGGTGGCGTCGCGCTGTTCGACGATGGCAGTGACACTCCCGTCCGGTGCCCGGAGGATCCTCCCGTAGCCCGTGGGGTCCTCGACGCGGCTGGTGAGGACGGTGACCGCGTCGCCGCTGGCCTCGTGGGCCCCGACGAGGCGGGCGAGGGTCTGGGACGACAGCAGGGGCACGTCCCCGTAGGTGACCAGGACCGTCCCGTGGACGGCGCCCCTCGCCCCGTCGAGCGCGGCGAGCCCGCATTGGACGGCGCGCCCGGTCCCGGGGACCTCGTCCTGGTCGGCGACGATGGCCGAGGGGAGGACGCGGAGGATCTCGGCGGCGACGACATCGCGCTGGTGGCGGACCACCGCGACCACGTCGTCGGGGTCTACGCCGACTGCGGCGCGCAGGGCATGGCCGATCATCGACAGCCCCGCGACGGGGTGGACGACCTTGGGGAGCTCGGACTTCATACGGGTTCCCTGGCCGGCGGCCAGGACGATGACGGCGGCTGGACGTGCCACGGGCCCTCCTGAGCGTTCACACACGCGGACCGGCGGCCCCGGCCCGAGCTCCGCCCCTAGGATTCGAACCTAGACTAAAGGCACCAAAAACCTCTGTGCTGCCGTTACACCAAGGCGGAAAGCACTTTGATTCTGCCATACGGCGGCCCGGCGCGCGAGGGGGTGGCGCTGAAGCCGGGAGGACCGCCGCCGCGCTCAGCGGCCCGGCCCGCGAGGAGGGGC
>ERZ773075.737-NODE-737-length-22180-cov-6.99281_pt1 | contig 22180 bp, 21 predicted proteins | sample MGYA00580614_ERZ773075 | MGnify/ENA primary metagenome ERZ773075 (study PRJEB29015, sample SAMEA2738021) | human oral metagenome | biome: human oral; feature: human-associated habitat; material: dental | place: China | collected 2043 ... | reverse complement strand
AAATCATCTGGTCGATGCCGGTATAAAGCGAACCGAGGTAAACGCCCCATTTGAATGACGGACGGACATTACGCGCGGCGTAAAGCTCTTGATACAGCCAGCTTTGTTTAAAACGTTGCTGATAATCCGCCGCCTCTTTGCCGCTGTCGAAACCCTCTGCTTCTTCAAGATTTTCCAACAACGGAAACACGGCCTCTGCGGCGAGCATGGCGGATTTCATCGCGGTATGAATGCCTTTAATGCGCGGCATATTGAGGAACCCCGCAGCGTCGCCGATTAAAACGCCGCCCTTGAACGAGAGTTTCGGCAGGCTTTGCAGACCACCTTCAATCAGCGAACGCGCGCCATAAGCGATCCGGCGGCCGCCTTCGAAGGTTTTGTGGATTTCGGGATGGGTTTTGAAGCGTTGGAACTCTTCAAACGGCGACAGATAAGGGTTTTGATAGTCCAAACCGACCACGAAACCGACGGCGACTTTGTTGTCGTCGAAATGATAAACAAACGCGCCGCCGTAGGTTTGACTGTCCAGCGGCCAGCCCGCGCTGTGTATCACCAAGCCGGGCTGATGTTTTTCAGACGACACTTCCCAAATCTCTTTGATGCCCAAGCCGTAAGTTTGCGGCTGGCTGTTTTGGTCGAGTTGGAAACGTTCGATGACTTGTTTGGAAAGCGAACCGCGGCAACCTTCGGCAAACAGAGTTTGCTGCGCCCAAAGCTCCATGCCGGGCTGAAAACTGTCGGTCGGCCCGCCGTCTTTGCCGATGCCCATATTGCCGGTCGCAATACCTTTGACCGAACCGTCTTCGTGATACAGCACTTCGGCGGCGGCAAAGCCCGGATAGATTTCCACGCCCATATTTTCCGCCTGCTCCGCCAACCAACGCACAACTTCGCCCAAGCTGACGATGTAATTGCCGTGATTGTCAAAATTGGGGGTAACGGGCAGATTGAACGCCTTTTTCTCCGTCAGGAACAACACTTTGTCCTGCGTTACCGCACGCGTCAGCGGCGCGCCTTTTTCTTTCCAATCGGGAATCAGCTCATTCAGCGCAATCGGATCAATAACCGCCCCCGCCAGCGAATGCGCCCCCACCTCAGAACCCTTCTCCACCACGCAAACGCTGATTTCGCGCCCGTTTTTTTCGGCAAGCTGCTTGAGTTTGATGGCGGCGGACAAACCCGACGGGCCTGCGCCGACAATCACGACATCGTATTGCATACTGTCGCGGGTGATGGATTCTGTCATGGTGGTTCCTATATTGTCATTATTCATTTTTAAGCGGGCAATTATACAACAGGAACATATAGTTACCAAACACAGCATTTGCCGTAGACGAGCGGATTGCCGTCAAACGGCGGCGCGGCATACACCATTGGAACAAACGCGGCGGCGCATACCGCCGGACAAATACGCTTGGACATCATCACACCTCCCACATAAAAGGTCGTCTGAAAAAATTTTCAGACGACCTGTCTGTCTGCAAACCGCTTACATTTCCATGCGGTAAAAACACCGCAAATCCAGCCTCAACCCCGCGCTGATTTGTGCAACGGATACCTTATTTTCCTTTATATGTTTCAAAACAAGCTTGGCAAAGTCTTCTTCGCCTTCCCGATGCCTCAAAAGCACATCAGAAAAAACGAAACTCCCACCGCAAAGCCCGTAAATCCATCTGAGCCACTCCGCCCCTTTTTCCGTCATACACGATTCAGTTTCGCTTCTTTCCGTATAAACACCGCCTTCGCAAAACCTGAAATAGACCCACAAATCAGTATCTTGTGCCACTAGGGCAAACGCTTCGCCGCGCATTTTCACCAGCATGGGGCAAGGGCGGGAAGCAGCAATCAAATAGGCAAAAGACATACAGATACCGTTTTGTTTATTTGTTCAAAATATATTTTTGTCCGAAGCCGACGCAAAAAAACGGCGCATCCGACAATGTCCCGCGCCCGATGCCGACTTCAGGCAAGTCCCCGAAATCCTCGGAACAGGCAAATTCCACATAGCGCAGATTTTCCGACATAGAAACGATGACATCCCGCATGTCTTCCGACAAACAGAAAACCGACTCGCAAGGACATTTGTTTCTCAATTCCAATTTCAAATATTGCTTAAACAGCTTGGGGTTGCCCTTTTCCGTAATCCATCCTTCGGGGGCAATATAGGCTTTTGACAGGAAATCGTCATCACGATTCCATACCTTGCGGAAAAACGTATAAGCCGTATCCGCTTTTTCAACATAAAACCGCCTCTGCTTCAGCAAGTGGATGTACGGATTGCCGGATTCGCAGACTATTTGAAAAAACATCTTAATTCCTAATTCTCAGTAATCTCGGATTTCTTAAGATAGCAGGTCATCCTGACGACCACGGTCAAATCGCCGGATACGGCAGCCGTCTGCATGGCATGTATAACGCGCCACGCCTGGTCGAAATCGGCTTCTGTTATTTTAGAGTTTGTTATTTCTTCCAAAGATGAAAATGTCCATATTGCACAAAAGGCCGTCTGAAAACCTCGTATTTAATTTTCAGACGGCCTTTTGCCTTTTCAAATTCAAACCAATCAAACGGTTTTATTTCTTCATCGCATCAGTCAAGGCTTTGACGTTGTAGCGGTACATGCCGATATAGCTGTCGGCGGGTGCGCCGCCGAGTGCGTCGGAATAGAGTTTGCCGCTGACGTTGACACCGGTTTCTTTGGCGATGCGGTCAACCATGCGCGTGTCTTTGATGTTTTCGGTAAACACGGCCTTGATGCCTTCGCGTTTGATTTGGCGGATGATGGAAGCGACTTGTTTGGCGGACGGCTCGGCTTCGCTGCTCACGCCTTGCGGGGCGATGAACTCGATATTGTAGCGTTTGCCCATGTAGGAGAAAGCGTCGTGTCCGGTCAGGACTTTGCGCTTGGCGGCGGGAACGGCGTTAAAGGCGGTTTGAGCGTCGCTGTGCAGTTTTTTCAGTTGCACTTGGTAGTTGCCCAAACGTTGCTGGTAGTAGGTTTTGCCTTCGGGGTCTGCCTGAATCAGGGCGTTGGCGACGTTTTGGGCGTAGGTCGTCATCAAGACGGGGTCGTTCCAGACATGCGGGTCAAATTCACCGTGGTCGTGGTGGTGGCCTTCGTGGCCGTGGTCATGATGATGGTGATCGCCTTCTTCGGCTTTAAGCGCCTGTATGCCTTTGGTTGCTTCGGCGAAGGGAACTTTGCTTTGTTTGACGGCACGCTGCACGTCGGCGGCTTCCAAACCCAGGCCATTCAATAAAACCAGTTTGGCATCACGGATTTTTTTGATGTCGCCGCTGGTCATGTGGTAGGCGTGGGTGTCTTGGTTGGCGCCAACCAGGCTTTGCACGGCGACACGCTCGCCGCCGATTTGTTTGGCGACGTCGCCCAGAATGCTGAAGCTGGTTACGACGGGCAGCGGTGCCGCGTAAACTACGCCGGTCAGCAAAGCGGCGATGGCGCCGAATTTCCAATGTTTCATTTCTTATCCTTTGTGATATAACGTAACAACTGCGTCAGTTTAAAACAGCCTGCGTCGGGATTCAAGCAGGCCGTCTGAAAATTATCCTGTATCGGTAAACATACTGCCTGACCGCGTTCAATCCGCACCGCCGCCGGGCATCGTTCCCTGAAAACGCTGCAACTGCTGCAAAACCTGCCGCGACCTGATGCCGTCTGGCAGATGGAAATCCAGCAGCAGGCGGGTAATCTGCAAAGCCTGTTGCAAACACTCGCCGCTATCGAACTTTCCTTGCCTGATCTGGAGCAGCGTGCCGCCGTCAACCGCCACTTCCGCAGCAGTCCGAACGTCATTCTGATCCAACGGCATCACGGCTTCTTCGGGCCGGACGAGGTAGCAGCGGCCGGCACCGACGGGTTCGCCGTTGCTGTCGCGCTGCAAATCGGGGGCGTAGCCCAGACTGTCGAGCAGTTTCCATTCAAACCGGCGCAACGCACCGGCATGGTTGGGCTGGCGGCACAATGTTTGCAACACGTCCTGCAAAGCGTCGTACAGTTCCGGCTGCGGGTCTTCGCGCGCGGTCAGCCTGAGCACCAGTTCGTTCACATAAAGCCCGCTGAACAAAGCCCTGCCCTGCGGTTGCGGCCAGCCGCCCAGCCATTCGGCGCGGTGCAACGTTTTCAGTTCGCCGCTGCCGTACCACGACGCGCTCATCGGCACAAACGGCACCAGCACGCCGCGCAATTCGCTCTGCCGCTTGCGCGCGCTGCGCGCCAACAAGGCCACGCGGCCGTAGCTGCGGCTGAATACTTCGAGCCGCAGGCTGCTCTCGCGCCACGGCATGGAAGCAAGCAGGAAGGCGGGTTCGTGGTTGATACGGTGGTCGGACATGGTCGGTCGTATGGTAAAAGGTGGCGGGATTATAGCGTTTAATGCGGCGGGACGTATCGTCCTCCGGCTGCGGAGAGGCTATGAGGCCGTCTGAAAACCAAGGCCGCATCTGACACAAGCCGTTTCAGACAGCCTGTGCCGTTATTTGCAAGCATTTCGCGTGAAGCAGGCCTATCTGCCGGCCCGCCCCAGCAGCATTGCGTCGCCGTAACTGAAGAAACGGTATTCATGTTCCACCGCATGACGATAAACCGCGCGGATGTGTTCCATACCAGAAAACGCGGCAACCAGCATTAGCAACGTCGATTTGGGCAGGTGGAAATTGGTAATCAGGCGGTCGGCCACATTGAACCGGTAGCCCGGCGTGATGAAAATATCGGTATCGCCCTGCCCCGCTTTCAGACGGCCTGTCTCCCGCGCCGCCGACTCCAACGCCCGCATGGAAGTCGTACCGACCGCCCATACCCTGCCGCCCCGAGCCTGCGCTGCCTCGATTGCCGCCACGGTTTCCGGCGGCACGTCGAACCATTCGCTGTGCATTTTGTGGTCGGCTATATTGCTGACGCGCACGGGCTGGAATGTCCCCGCGCCGACGTGCAGCGTTACTTCCGCCGTTTCCACACCTTTGGCTTTCAGACGGCCTAAAAGCTCGTCGGTAAAATGCAGACCCGCCGTCGGCGCGGCCACCGCCCCTTGGTACTTGGCATAGACGGTCTGATAGCGGCTGTCGTCGTCATCGTCCGCCGCCCGCTCGATATAGGGCGGCAACGGCAGACGGCCGTTTTGTTCCAACAGTTCGTAAACCGTTTGCTCGCCGTCGAAGCGCAGGCAGAACAATTCGCCCGCACGTTCAATCATCACGGCGCGGATACCGCCTTCGAAAATCAGCACCGTTCCGGCTTTCGGCGATTTCGACGAACGGATATGCGCCAGCGCGGTATGGCCGTCCAAAACGCGCTCTATCAGCACCTCGATTTTGCCGCCGCTTTCTTTCTGCCCGAACAGCCGCGCCTTCATTACTTTGGTATTGTTAAACACTAAAATGTCGCCCGCGCCGATATAGTCCGGCAAATCGGAAAACGCCGCATCTTGCAGCGGCATATCGGGCAGCGCGGCCAACAGGCGGCTGCCGCCGCGCACTTTCGGCGGGTGCTGCGCAATCAGCGCCTGCGGCAAATCGAAATCGAAATCGGAAATATCCATTCTTTACATTCTTCTGAAAAATACCGCCATTATACGCATATTCCATCTTCCCAACCCGCTTCTTCCGGTTTGAAAATCCGACGGTTCGCAGCAGGCTTCCGCCGCCTGCGCCGCCAGTCCGCCCCAAACGCCCTTTCCTGCATTTTTTTACGAAAAACGGCATTTTTTAAGAATTTACTGGACATTTACCTGCAAGTTCGAGAAAATAATCCACTTGGATTTCCAACCGAAACATCCGGCCGGGCCTTGCACAAACCGGTAAAAAAGCCCTTCGGATTCACGCAAACCCCGTGGCAGTCAGGCCGCCGCAACCTTGATTTAAAGGAAACGAAATGGATTTACGCAAACTGAAAAAACTGATCGATTTAGTTGAAGAATCCGGCATCGCCGAAATCGAAGTAACCGAAGGGGAAGAAAAAGTACGCATCACCCGCGCCACTGCCGCACAACCCGTTTTTGCCGCACCCGCCGCCATCGCCCCCGTAGCCGCCGCACCCGCGCCCGCCGTATCAGCCGCACCTGCCGTCCGCGATTTGTCCAACGCGCAAAAATCGCCGATGGTCGGCACCTTCTACCGCGCACCCGGCCCGAACGCACCCGCATTCGTCGAAATCGGCCAGCAGGTCAAGGCAGGCGACACCCTGTGCATTATCGAAGCCATGAAGCTGATGAACGAAATCGAAGCCGAAAAATCCGGCGTCATCAAAGAAATCCTAGTCGATAACGGCACACCCGTCGAATACGGCGAACCGCTGTTCATTATCGAATAACCGTTTTTCAGACGGCCTGCCCATTCCGCAGGCCGTCTAAAACGCTTTCCGAAACCTCCGAGGGAAAATATGCGTTTACTTCTGGCCCTACTGCTTCCGTGGCTGCAGTTTTTCACCATCGGCCGCCCCATTGCAGGCATCACCTGCCTAATCCTGCAACTGACCCTTATCGGCTGGGTTCCCGCCGCTATCTGGTCGGTATACGCATTAAGCCAGTACAAGACCGACCAGAAAATCCGCAACGCATTAGGGACTGCCGACAGGCGTTAGGGCGAACCGGCATTTCGTAACGGCGGTATTCCGCTCCAAACCCGCCGTTTCCCGAACGTAACCCGCACCGCCCGCTTTCCCGACAACAGGCAGCATCCGCAATTTCCACCGCCTGAAAACCATAAGAAAGGTTATCATGCTGAAAAAAGTATTAATCGCCAACCGCGGCGAAATCGCCCTGCGCGTACTGCGCGCCTGCCGCGAAATGGGCATCGCCACCGTCGCCGTGCATTCCGAAGCCGACAAAGAGAGCCTGCACGTCAAGCTCGCCGACGAATCCGTGTGCATCGGCCCCGCCGCATCCGCCCAAAGCTACCTCAATATTCCCGCTATCATCGCCGCCGCAGAAGTAACCGGCGCGGACGGCATCCACCCGGGCTACGGCTTCCTTGCCGAAAACGCCAATTTCGCCGAGCAGGTCGAGCAGTCCGGCTTTACCTTCATCGGCCCGCGCGCCGAGACCATCCGCCTGATGGGCGACAAAGTTTCCGCCAAACACGCCATGATTGAAGCGGGCGTGCCCTGCGTTCCCGGTTCGGATGGCGCACTGCCCGACGACCCCGCCGAAATCCTCAAAACCGCCGATAAAGTCGGTTATCCCGTGATTATCAAAGCATCAGGCGGCGGCGGCGGACGCGGTATGCGCGTGGTCGAAAGGAAAGAAGACCTCATCAAGTCCGTCGAAATGACCAAAACCGAAGCAGGTGCGGCGTTCGGCAATCCGATGGTATACATGGAACGCTACCTGCAACGCCCGCGCCACGTCGAAATCCAAGTGCTTGCCGACGAACACGGCAACGCCATCTACCTTGCCGAGCGCGACTGTTCGCTGCAACGCCGCCACCAAAAAGTCATTGAAGAAGCCCCCGCACCGTTCATTACCGCCGAGCAGCGCGAAAAAATCGGCCAAGCCTGTGCCGACGCCTGCAAACGCATCGGCTACCGCGGGGCGGGTACGTTCGAATTTCTGTATGAAGACGGCGAATTTTTCTTTATCGAGATGAACACCCGCGTCCAAGTCGAACATCCCGTTACCGAACTGATTACCGGCGTGGACATCGTGCAGGAACAAATCCGCATTGCCGGCGGCCTGCCGCTGCAATATCAGCAAAAAGACATCAAAGTCGAAGGCCATGCTTTCGAATGCCGCATCAATGCCGAAGACCCGTACAACTTCATCCCCAGCCCCGGCCTGATTGAAAGCTGCCACCTGCCCGGCGGCTTCGGCATCCGCGTGGACAGCCACATCTACCAAGGCTACCGCATCCCGCCGTACTACGACAGCCTGATCGGCAAAGTTTGTGTGATCGGCAAAACCCGCGGACAGGCAATGGCGAAAATGCGCGTCGCACTGGCGGAACTGGCGGTTACCGGCATCAAAACCAATACGCCGCTGCACCGCGATTTGTTCAACGACCAAGGTTTCCAAGAAGGCGGCGTCAGCATCCACTATCTGGAACACTGGCTGGAAGAGCGCAAAGAACGCAAAGAAAAAGAAGCCGAATAACGTTCCGCCGGAAGGCCGTCTGAAACGCCCCGCAGCCCTTGCCGGCGTTTTCAGACGGCCTTTTGCCATAACGGCTTATCCGCTAAAATAACATCCTGAAAACAACCGGAAAATATAAAACAATACAGCCGCCTTTTCAGACGGCCTTATCTTTCGAAAGCCCTTATGCCATACCAACAAATCACCATCGCCGTAAACGACCACCTCGCCGAACGCCTTGCCGACGCACTGATGGAACACGGTGCATTGTCCGCCGCAATTGAAGACGCTTACGCAGGTACGGAAAACGAACAGGCGATTTTCGGCGAACCCGGAATGCCGGCCGAACAAATCTGGCAGCAGAGCAAAGTCATCGCCCTTTTTGGCGAACACGACGAAGCTGCCGCCATCGTCAAAGCTGCCGCGCAGGAATCCGGTTTGAAAGATTTATCCTACGACAGTGAAACGCTCGAAGACCAAGACTGGGTAAGGCTGACCCAATCACAGTTCGATCCGATTCAGATTTCCGAAAGGCTGTGGATTACCCCGTCTTGGCATAAAGCACCCGCAGGCAATGCCGTTAACCTGCAACTCGATCCCGGCCTCGCCTTCGGCACCGGCAGCCACCCGACCACCCGCCTGTGCCTCAAATGGCTGGACACGCAGCTCAAAGGCGGCGAAAGCGTCTTAGACTACGGCTGCGGCTCCGGCATCCTGACCATTGCCGCACTCAAACTCGGTGCAGGCTCCGCCGTCGGCGTCGATATTGACGAACAAGCCATCCGCGCCAGCAACGACAACGCCGCGCAAAACGATGTTCAGGCGCATTTCTACCTGCCCGACGGCCTGCCGCAGGGTCAGTTCGACGTGGTTGTCGCCAATATTCTGGCCAACCCGCTGCGTATGCTCGGCGAAATGCTGGCCGCCCGCACCAAACAGGGCGGGCGCATCGTCCTTTCCGGCCTGTTGGCCGAACAATCCGAAGAACTGGGCGAAATTTACAGTCAATGGTTCGACATCGAGCCTGCCGAAACCGAAGAGGGCTGGGCGCGTCTGAGCGGCGTAAAACGCTAGGGCGGACGGGCAATCCGCCGTACCGCGCCTTCTTTCCGCATCGTCGGCATCAAATGAACCGTTTTGCCGTTTCCAATCCTAAAGGCCGTCTGAAAATAATTTTTCAGACGGCCTTTTTAAAAATTGGGGCATGGATACGTTGTGAACACCGGCACGCTATCGCCCGATAAACAGCCGCGGGAAATAACGGCTATGACTCCCACGCCTGCTTGTCAAACCCCGTGCGGCTGAACACCACATCAAACTCATTGACTTCCAATGCCGATTTAATCCGGGCAACTTCAAGATCGTCCAGCACTTCTTCGCCGTATTGCGCGATGTAGTCGGCAAAATCGGCGACATCCAATACGTTGTCGGGCATCACGCTCTGAAACTGACAGTTCCCCGTTACCGCCACCACCGAATAGAACATTCTGGGCGACAATTCGAGCTGTTTGGCCAATGCTTGGATATACATTTGGTTTTTCAGCAGCGGATTGGGGAAATCTGTTTTGTGTTTGTGATATTCCTCCCGCCAGAACGCACCGCCGCTGTCGCCGGAAATCCGTCCCTGACAGCCGGGGGCGGCCACAACGAAAATGCCGAAGCGCGATACATACACATAATCTATCTGCTCGTGCCTGCCGTTGCTGCGGATGTCCAAATTCCTGAACTCGTGATAATGCTCGGCATCGAGCCTGCACTGCGCCTGCGTATTGACGGCAAAGCGTTCGAAAAAATGTTTCAGCAGCATACTCTTAGAAAGATAAGCTGCCGCAGCCAAGGGTATTATCCACCATAAATAGGGGAAGAGGCCGTCTGAAAACGTGCCGGTATAGTCTGTAAGTTGCATAATGTTTTCCGCGTAATATGTTTGGTTTTTTTATTGTTGTCCGCCGACTATAGGCACCGGCAGACTTCAGACACCGGTATATATTTACCGTTATGCCTTTAACATTATTATAACTTGGAAGAATATTTTGACAACATAAAATACCGTTTGTATTAATTTTGTTACCTTTTATCTGAAGGTTTGTTGCTTTTAAAGTACAACATCATTTTTTCCAACCCGTGCCGACCGCCCAAACCATCGGGCTGTAATATTGCGGCAGGGTTTTCGGAATACCCAGCGTGTCCCGGTAAACCACGCGGTAGCGGTCGGAAAACCAGTTGGGGACGATGATGTACTGATGGCGGATGACGCGGTCGAGTGCCCGCGCCGAAGTGGTTTGTTCGCGGCGGTTTTTGAACCCGCCGAAACCTTTGAGCAGCGTTTCCACCGCCGGACTGCATACACCGGCAAGGTTGCGGCTGCCGTCGGTTTTCGCCGACGCGCAACTGAAATAGTCGAATTGTTCGTTGCCCGGGCTTTCACTGTTGGCATACACCGTAATCGTCATGTCGAAATCAAAGCCGTTGATCCGTTTCTGATACACCGCCGAATCGGCCAGCCGCACGGTCATCCCCACGCCGATTTTCGCCAAATCGCGCTGCCACTTCGCCACCACGCGCTCATAAGTCTTGCTCGGCGACAGGAATTCAAACGTCAGCGGCCTGCCCTGCCGGTCTTCCAACCTGCCGTTGCGGTAGCGGTACCCCGCCTGTTCCAGCAGCGCGCGGGCTTTCAGAAGCTGCGGGCGCACACCCGTTTTCGGGTCGGTTTTCGGCGGTTCGGGCACGTTTTCCGTGAACACGGCGGCGGGAAGCTGCGCGCGCAAAGGTTCGAGCAGGGCCAGTTCCCCGCCCGACGGCTTGCCAAACGCCGCCATATCGCTGTTGGTAAAAAAGCTGTTGCTGCGGCGGTATGTGCCGTAAAACAGGCGGCTGTTGACGTTGTCGAAATCGAAACTCTCCACCATCGCCCGCCGCACGCGGATGTCGTCGAACGGTTTGCGGCGCATGTTCATCACGAAGCCCTGCATTCCGGCCGTGCTGTGCTGTATCCATTCGTGTTTGCTCAGACCGCGTTTTTTCAGCATGTCTGCGGGATAGGCGCGCGCCCAGTTGCGCGCGATATTCTCTTGCACGAAATCATATTGCCCGCTCTTGATGCCTTCAATGCGCACGCTGTCGTCTTTGAAATATTTGAACCGCACCACGTCGAAATTGTAACGCCCCCTGCCCGCCGGCAGGTTCCGCGCCCAATAGCCTTTATCGCGGACAAACTCGCTCAGGCGGCCGCCCTCGGCTTTGGCGAAACGGTACGGGCCGGAACCGACGGGCAGCGTATTGGCTGCGGCTTCCAGCCCTTTCGGGAAACTTTTGTGCGAAAACACGGGCAGTTCGCCCAGAATCATATGCAGCTCGGCATTGCGCTTTTTGAAGCGGAACACCACCGTGCGCGGCGCGGGGGTTTCCACCGCCGCCACATCCGCCCAGTAGAATTTGTACATCGGCGCGGCGGCCTTGTCCTGCGTCAACGTTTTAAACGAATAGGCCACGTCTTCGGCCAGCACGGGGTCGCCGTTGTGGAATTTCGCCTTAGAATTGAGCCGGAACGTAACCGAGAGGCCGTCTGAAGCCAACGCCGCATCCTCCGCCAACAGGCCGTATATGGTAAACGGCTCGTCCAAGCTTTTTTCCATCAGCGTGTCCAAAGTCAGCATGGCCGTGCCCGCCTCATGGTCGCCCTTGAGCGTGAACGGATTGAGCGTGTCAAACCCGCCCTGCACCGGCAGCGTGAACGTCCCGCCCTTGGGCGCATCGGGGTTGACATAATCAAACGCCTTAAACCCCGCCGGATATTTCGGCGGCTGGCCGAGACTCAGGGCATGGGCGGCAAAAGCGTGGGAGGCGGAAAGGCAGAGTGCGGCGAGGACGGCGGTTTTCATAAAAATATTTAAAAGACAGACAAACAGTCCGCATTATATCGTCAAACACCTTTCCCTCCGACGCAAAACGGCATGAGGCCGTCTGAAAATCCGGTTTCAGACGGCCTCATGTAATTTTTCCGAAAATGCCCTTATTCTTTTTCCCGCTTCTGCGTATGCACGCTGAACTCGGCCAGCGACATGTTCATCGTTTCCAGACAAGGCTGCATGATGTGGCCGACCGTTGCATTGACGCTGTCTTTATTCACCGCCGCCGGACGGTACACAAACAGCTTGAACAATTCCGCCAGCTCGATGGATTCCGCGCCCGTTTTCAACACCCAGCCCTGCTTGCCCGCATACACATAACCGTGCCGCGCCAGCTTTTCCAACAGCTCGCCCAACTCGTCGTAACCCATATTGATATGTTTGCGGAACTCCCGCACCGGCAGCGCGCGGCCGGTTTGTTGCGCCGTGTCGAGCAGCAGCAGGATTTTCAACACATCGTCGAAACGGCCGCGCGAATCGAAGTTGCGGCGGAAAGCCTCGCCCTGCCAGTAGGACAACGAAGCGGTCAACACTGCCCCCGACAACACCAGCGTCCACAGAAGATGCAGCCACAGCAGAAAAAACGGCACGGCGGCAAACGCGCCGTAAATCGAAGTATAGCCGTTGAACCTGCCCATATACCAGGCAAACAGAATCCGCGCGATTTCAAGGCAGGCGGCGGTCAGGAACGCCCCCGCCAACGCCTGCCGCGCAGGTACATAGCGGTTGGGGACGAAGCAGTACACAAACCACAGCACCGCCGTACTGCAGCCGACGGACACCCCCACTTTCAGCCAGCCCGCCAGCAGCGGCGACGACGCCTCCAAACCGCTGCCGTGCAGCAGGCCGAATAACAGCGACAGCCCCACGCCCAGCGACAGCGGCCCGAACGTCAGTAACGCCCAATACACCAGAAACTGCATCAGCAGCGGCCGCTGCGCGCTGACGCGCCAGATGCGGTTGAACGTGCCGTCCACCGTCTGAATCAGCAGCAGCGACGTAACCACCAGCATCACGCTGCCGATGGCGGTCAGCCTGCTGGCCTTTGCGCGGAACTGGTTCAGATAGTCGAACACCATATCCGCCCCCTGCGGCACGATGGTGCGGTTGATAAAGCCGACAAACGAATTCGACCATTCGTCGAACACCGGAAACGCCGACGCAATCACCACCGCCACCGTCAACACCGGCACCAAGGCCAGCAGCGACGTAAACGTCAGGCTGGCCGCCACCTGCGGCACGCGCACCTCGTTAAACCGCCGCACCACGAACCAGGCGAATCCGAATAGTTTCCCTTTGGCCAAACCTTGCCACCAAACCGAAAACGGCATACTCTTTTCCTTTTTATCAATCCGTCGTTTCAGACGGCCCCGGCCCTGTCCGGGGCCGTCTGAAACCCATTTGCCACCCATTGTAACGGAATAACCGCAATGAACCCAAATCCCTTGAAAATCCTCGTTTTGTTTTATTCCCGACGCGGCAGCACCCTCAACCTCGCCCGCCAAATCGCCCGCGGCATCGACAGCGTGTCCGGCTGCGAAGCCGTGGTGCGCACCGTACCCGGCGTCTCCGCCGTCTGCGAAGCCGTCGAAAAAGACGTTCCCGACAGCGGCGCACCCTACGCCACCGCCGAAGACCTCAAAACCTGTTCCGGCCTCGCGCTGGGCAGCCCCACCCATTTCGGCAACATGGCCGCCGCCATGAAATACTTTATCGACGGCACGATTCCGCAATGGCTGGGGGCAGAACTTGCCGGCAAACCCGCCACCGTGTTCACCAGCACCGGCAACCTGCACGGCGGACAAGAGTCCACCCTGCTTACCATGATGCTGCCGCTCCTGCACCACGGCATGATTATCAGCGGCATCCCCTTCAGCGAACACGCCCTGAACCACACCCAAAGCGGCGGCACACCCTACGGCGCGTCGCATGTCGCCGGACACGACGGCAAAGCCGCGCTCACGCCCGACGAACATGAAATCGCCTTCGCACAAGGCAAACGGCTGGCGGAGCTGGCGGTAAAACTGGCCGGTTGACACATGCACAAGGCCGTCTGAAAAGGCAATACGGCATTTTCAGACGGCCCGGATCCCCCGCTTCCATAATATCCCCTGCAAGTCGGACCGCCGGCTTATCAGTACCTAAAGTAACTGTTGTGAAACCACACTAAATAGCAATTATTTACGCTGATTTTTACGGCAACCCACACTCAGTCTCCCGCGATTCAGGTAAACTGCCTATTCATATAAACGGTAGAAATCAAGAACAAACGGCATAGAGAGAATCATTCTCTTTATTCTCGACCTGTTTGCCGTCCGGTTCGTTTCTGAACGCATAAATCAAATCAGACAGAATCTGCCTAACACGATATTCTGCGACGGGAGCTTTACATTATGGAAAACCAAAGAATCTCAACCCTGCTGAAACTGGTTGCCAATCCGGAACGCCGCGCCATCCTGTTCCTGCTGCTCGATAGCGAACACAGCGTTCCCGAACTGGCGGAAGCCGTCGGCCTGTCTGCCACTTCGATTTCCAACCACCTCGCCAAACTGCGTACCGAAGGCGTGGTCGATTTCACGCGCTACCACCGCGTCATCGAATACCGCCTGACCTCCGACGCCACCGCCACCCTGCTGCGCACCCTGCGCCAACTGCAAAACACACCCGCCGCAGCCTGAGGCGGCACGATATGCTACAATCGCGCGGTTCGAAACTTTCGGACCGCGCCGTCTCTCCCGTTTGCGGACGGGCTTTCGCACGAAACCCGATTCAGACGGCCTGCCCGACCAACGGAATCCCCATGAAAATCACCACTTGGAACGTCAATTCCCTCAACGTGCGCCTGCCGCAGGTACAAAACTGGCTCGCCGACCACCAGCCCGACGTATTGGTGCTGCAAGAGCTGAAACTCGACCAAGACAAATTCCCCGCCGCCGCCCTGCAAATGATGGGCTGGCACAGCGTCTGGAGCGGCCAGAAAACCTATAACGGCGTCGCCATCATCAGCCGCAGCGAACCGCAGGACGTCCATACCGGCCTGCCCGCCATGCCCGACGACCCGCAGCGGCGCGTCATCGCCGCCACCATCGGCGGCGTGCGCGTCATCAACGTTTACTGCGTCAACGGCGAAGCGCCCGACAGCCCCAAATTCCAATATAAACAACAATGGTTCGCCGCCCTGACCGAGTTTGTGCGCGACGAGATGGCGCGTTATGAAAAACTGGTGCTGCTCGGCGATTTCAATATCGCCCCGACCGACGACGACTGCTACGACGCCGAAAAATGGCGCGGCAAAATCCTGTGCACCGACAGCGAACGCGGCTGGTTCAAAAACCTGCTGGACTTGGGCCTGACCGACAGCCTGCGCAAAATCCATCCCGAAGGCGCGTTTTACACATGGTTCGACTACCGCGGCGCAATGTTCCAACGCGGCCTCGGCCTGCGCATCGACCACCTGCTGGTCAGCCCCGCCCTGTCGGCGGTGTTGAAAGACGTGCAGGTCGATTCGGACGCACGCGCGCAGGAACGCCCCAGCGACCATGCGCCGGTATGGGCGGAATTTGATTTGTAAATTCCGATTCCGCCATCCGCATAACAAACAACAATGACAAAGGCCGTCTGAAAAATATTTTTCAGACGGCCTCTCCGTATCGGCAAACGCAACCTAAAACACGGCCTGTAAAACCAGATAGCAGACCACGGCCAGCACTGCGGCGGCGGGCAGCGTAATAACCCAGGCCAAGCCGATGGGCTTCATCAACGCCCAGTTGGCGTTGCGGTTGACCAAACCGATACCCAAGACCGCGCCGACCAGAATATGCGTACTCGATACGGGCAGGCCCATAAACGATGCGGCCATCACTACGGCGGCGGCGGAAAGTTCGGCGGTAAAGCCCGACGCGGGGTGCATCGCGGCGAGGTTGGAGCCGACGGTCTTAATCACTTCCTTGCCGATAAACCACAGGCCGACAATCAGGGCGATACCGAAAGTCAGCATGGCAATCGACGGCACGGCGTTCTGTTCGGCGATACTGCCGGTACGCAGCACATCCATAATCGCGGCGAACGGGCCGATGGCGTTGGCGATGTCGTTGGCGCCGTGGCTGAAGGCGAAGCCGCAGGCGGTAAACACCTGCATCCAGGAAAACATTTGGAAGGTCGATTTGCCCAAGTCCTTGCGTTTCAGGTTTTTGGCAAACACGAACGTACCCATCCACACCGCCGCGCCGATCATGAAAATGCTCAGGAAGCTGTTGACGTTGCTCATGCCCAGCTGTAAGTTTTTCAACCCTTTGAAAATCAGCATGGCGGAAATCAGCATCCCGCCGATTGAGGCGATAAACGGCACCCACGAATGCAGGGCTTTATAAGAATCGATACTGTTTTTGCGGTTGTCCAGTTCGTATAGGCCACGGTAGTAGTCGGATTGCAGCTCTTCCGGTTCGAAATCCGGTTCGTCGTAAATCTGCGCATCGTGCGCCATTTTGGTGGCGTATTCGACTTTTTCGCTTTCGCTCAGCCCTTCGAAAAACAGACGGTGCTGCTCTTTATATGCCTTCTTTTCCTGCTTGATGCCTTTGAGCGTTTCGTCCGCCCAGGCATTGTAGTCGAGCACATATTTCTTAATCTGCGAAAACACCAGAAGCGACACCGCGCCGCCCAACACCGGCGACAGCACCCACGATACGGCGATTTCGCCCAGTTTGCTCCACCGGACCATCGCACCCGCATCGGCATCGGCCATCACCGCCACACACAGCGTGCTGCCGACGATGCCGCCGATAATCGCATGGGTGGTGGAAACGGGCAGGCCTTTGCGCGAGGCGAACAGCAGCCACAAGGCGGCCGCCAGCAGCGCGGACATCATGATATAGACAAACTGCATCGGCTCCAGATTGACCGCGTTCAAATCGACGATGCCTTTGCGGATGGTATCGGTTACTTCGCCGCCGGCAATCACCGCGCCGCTGACCTCGAACACCGCCGCAATCAGCAATGCCTGCGGGATGGTCAGCGTGCCCGAACCGACGCTGGTACCGAATGAGTTGGCGATGTCGTTGCCGCCGACGTTGAACGCCATAAACACACCGAAAAGTGTGGCCAGCAAGAACAGACCAGGGTGACTGTAATGAGTGTAGCCCAGCCCCCAGTAGATGAAATAACCCGTCATGCAGACCAGCATGGCGGCAAACATGAGATTAATCAGCTTCAAATCCGCGCTCGTTTGGGTTGGGCGCATTATGATTTCCTTTTGAAAGAGAACAAGTTGTGGTTCAGGCAAACGCCTGTGGACATACAGGGCGCCGGTGCCGCCGGATTTCGTACAGGCCGTCTGAAACTTTTCTCTGAAGTATTCCGTCCGGCCTGCAAATTTCTGATTACGGTTTCATTCTACCATTTAATCATGTTCCGCCGATAGCGGAACGCGCGACATGCCCTTCCGCCGCACCGGCAGGCCGCAAACCGCGTTAAAATACGCCTTTCGAATCAGACAACCGCCAACAATGGACAGCCAATACTATATCGGCATAATGTCGGGAACCAGCATGGACGGCGCCGACGCCGTCCTCATCCGCATGGAAGGAACACAATGGCGGGAAGCCGCCGCCCACGCGTTCGTACCGTATTCAGACGGCCTCAGGCAGCAGCTGCTCGACTTGCAGGACGTCGGCGTAAACGAACTGCACCGCAGCCGTATGCTGGCACAGACGCTTTCCCGCCTCTACGCGCAGACCGTCGGCAAACTGCTGCACGATACCGGACTGACGCCGGCGCAGATTACCGCCGTCGGCTGCCACGGCCAGACCGTGCGCCACGCGCCGGAACACGGTTACAGCATCCAGCTTGCCGACCTGCCGCTGCTGGCGGAACTGAGCGGCATCCTCACCGTCGGCGACTTCCGCAGCCGCGACATCGCCGCAGGCGGGCAAGGCGCGCCGCTGGTGCCCGCCTTCCATCAGGCCTTATTCGGCCATCCCGCCGAAACCCGCGTCGTCCTCAACATCGGTGGCATCTCCAACATCAGCATCCTGCCGCCGGACGCGCCCGCCGCCGGTTTCGACACCGGCCCGGGCAATATGCTGATGGACGCGTGGATGCGGCATATCTGGCAGCTTCCCTACGACCAGAACGGCGAAAAAGCGGCACAAGGGCAAGTGTTGCCCGAATTGTTCGCCACCCTGCTCGACCACCCCTATTTCTCCCTGCCCCATCCCAAAAGCACGGGGCGCGAACTGTTTTCGCTCGACTGGCTTCAAGGCCGTCTGAAAGGCGGCGAGCGGCCCGAAGACGTATTGAAGACGCTGCTGGAATACACCGCGCAAACGGTATTCGACGCAGTCGTCTCCACCGCGCCCGACGTCCGAAACATCTACGTCTGCGGCGGCGGCATCCGCAACGGCGCGCTGACGGCAAGCCTGAACACCCTGTTCGCCCCGAAAGGCATCTGCCTGCACAGCACCGCCGAACTCGGCCTCGACCCGCAATGGGTGGAAGCCGCCGCCTTCGGCTGGCTGGCCGCCTGCTGGTTCAACCGCCTCCCCGGCAACCCGCACCGCGCCACGGGCGCATCCAAACCCTGCATCCTCGGCGCGGGGCATTACGCCTGATTCGGACAAGGCTTCGGGCATAACCGGCCGGTTTGAAAAATATGATGAGGCCGTCTGAAAAATTTTCAGACGGCCTCATCATCATTGCCAATATGACGGCACTGTGCCCCTTCAGCGGTTCGACCCTTCCACCATATCCATCAGAAACAGGCGGCAATCGAGGTTGCCGTTGTACAGCGGGATTTTGCGTTTGGGCGACAGGCGCATGAATTTCGGCATATTGCGGTCTGCGGTGAACATGCCGGCCAGCCAGCCGGCGTAATGCTGCTTGAGCCATGTGCCGAGCTGCGGATACAGCGCCTGTAAAGCCTGCACTTCGGCAAGGCGCACGCCGTAGGGCGGGTTGGAAATCATGATGCCGCCTTCGCCGTTCGGACGGGCGGCCTGCGCGTCGCACACGTCCCACTCTATCCAGCCGCCGGCTTCCGCCGCCTGCGCGTTGGCTTGCGCGGTACGAATCATGCGGCGGTCGTTGTCGCTGCCGGAGAGTGCGGCGGACGGCGGTTTAATCCGCGCCGCGGCCTGCCGCCGGATTTCCTCCCATGCGCCCCGGTCGAAGTTTTTGAGCTTTTCGAACCCGAAACGGCGCATCAGCCCGGGCGCGCGGCCTGCCGCAATCCACGCCGCCTCGATGACGATGGTGCCGCTGCCGCAGAACGGGTCTTGGAATGGCTGCGTGCCGTCGTACCCCGCCAGCAGCAACAATCCCGCCGCCAGATTTTCGCGCAACGGCGCTTCGCCCGCGTCCTGCCGGTAGCCGCGTTTGAACAACGCCTCGCCCGAAGTGTCGAGGAAAATCTGCACCTCGCGCTCGCCGACGAAGGCGTGCACGCGCACGTCGGGGCGGGCTTTGTCCACGCTGGGGCGGATGCCGCAGGCTTCGCGGAAGGCGTCGCACAGGGCGTCTTTGATTTTCAGGCCGACGAAATCAAGGCTTTTGACGTTGGCGCGTTTGCCTTCCACTTTGACTTTAAACGTCTGTTCGGGCGCGAACCAGGCCGCCCAGTCGATGTTTTTCACCAGTTTGTAGATGTCGTGCTCGTTGCGGTAGCCGCCTTTGGCCAGCCGCAGCAGCACGCGGCTGGCCACGCGCGACCAGAGGTTGATGCGGTAAACCTGTTCCATCGCGCCCCGGCAGGACACGCCGCCGTCGGCGCTTCGGACGTCGGTACAGCCCAAGGCTTGCAGTTCGGCGGCCAGCGACTCTTCCAGCCCGCGCGGGCAGGTGGTGAAAAGGGAATATACGGTCATGATGTGTTTTCTCCGCTTGCCGTCCAGGCCGTCTGAACGGGGATTTTGGAATCGGGCCGCCGTTTTCAGACGGCCTGCTGCCCCTTACAGGCCAAACAGTGTTTTGTCACCCTTGCCTTCGCGTATCAGCACCGTGCCGTCGGTCATGTCGATGACGGTGGTCGGCTCGGTGCCGCACCAGCCGCCGTCAATCACCAAATCGACGGCGTGTTCGAGGCGGTCGCGGATTTCGTAGGGGTCGGTCAGCGGTTCGTCGTCTTCGGGCAGCATCAGGGTGCAACTGAGCAGCGGCTCGCCCAATTCCTGCAACAGGCTCAGGGCGATGGTATTGTCGGGCACGCGCAGGCCGATGGTTTTGCGTTTCGGGTGCAGCGTGCGGTTGGGCACTTCCTTGGTGGCTTGCAGGATGAAGGTGTAGCTGCCCGGGGTGGCGGCCTTGAGCTGGCGGAACTGGGCGTTGTCGACTTTGGCGTAAGTGCCCAACTCGCGCAAATCGGCGCACATGAGGGTCAGGTGGTGTTTCAAATCGATTTTGCGGATGGCGAGGATGCGCTCCATTGCGGCTTTGTCGCCGAGTTTGCAGCCGAACGCGTAGCAGGAGTCGGTGGGGTAGACGACGACTCCGCCGTTGCGGATGATGTCCGCCGCCTGCTTAACCAGGCGTTCCTGCGGGTTGTCGGGGTGGATGGCGAAAAATTGTGCCATAAATAAAATATCCTTAGGGGTTTGCGTTGCGCGTATTGTAAAACTTACTGTTTGAAAAAACAAAAAGGCCGTCTGAAAAAGTTTCAGACGGCCTTCGGCAATCCGCCGGCGCGGTGGTCAGCCTGTTTCTTCCAAAAAGTCTGCCAGCCCGGCGGTGTCGTGGGCAATCATGAGCTCTTCGTTGGTCGGCACGACGAGTACGGTGGGAGTGCTGTCTTTCGGGCTGATGATGCCTGAGTTGCCGTAGCGTTTTTCCATGTTGGCTTTGGTGTCGATGTGCAGACCCAAATAGTCGAGGTAGGCGACAGTTTTGGCGCGGATGTTGCGGGAGTTTTCGCCGATGCCGCCGGTGAAGACGAGGGCGTCTATGCCGCCGCAGGCGACCGACATCGAGGCGATGTATTTGGCGAGGCGGTAGGTCATGACTTCGAGGGCGAGGCGTGCGCCTTCGTGGCCTTCGTCGGCGGCGATTTCGAGGGTGCGGCAGTCGTTGGAGAGTTCGGAGATGCCGAGCAATCCTGATTTTTTGTTCAACATTTCATCGACTTGTTCGATGTTCATGCCGGCATGGGCGGTCAGGTAGCTGTACACGCCGGGGTCGATGTCGCCGCAGCGGGTGCCCATGACGAGACCTTCGATGGGGGTGAAGCCCATGCTGGTATCGACGGATTTGCCGTTTCGGATGGCGGTGATGGACGCGCCATTGCCGAGGTGGGCAACGATCATGCGCAAATCTTCCAGCGGTTTGCCCAGAATCCGTGCGGCTTCGGGGGCGACGTAGCGCATGCTGGTGCCGTGGAAGCCGTAGCGGCGGAAGGCGTGTTTTTTGCGCAATTCGCGCGGCACGGCGTAGGTGTAGGCGCGTTCGGGCATGGTTTGGTGGAACGAGGTGTCCATCACGCCGACATTGGGCAGGCCGGGGAAGTGTTCCTGCGCGGCGAGGATGCCGCTGATGTTGGCGGGGTTGTGCAGCGGGGCGAGCGGGATGCAGGCTTTCAGTTCGTCGAGGACGTCTTGGTCGATGAGGACGGACTCGTGATATTTTTCGCCGCCGTGGGCGATGCGGTGGCCGATGGCTTTGATGCGGTCGTGCAGGCCGTGTTTTTCCAGTTCGTTCAACAGCATACCCACCGCGCCGGCGTGGCAGTTGCGGCCGGTCAGGGGAACTTGGCGTTTGTTGCCGTCTTTGTTGAAGGTGATGACGGCTTCGGGCGTACCCAAACGTTCGCCGAGGCAGCTTAGGACGACGCTGCCGCTTTTGCGGTCGATAACGGCGCCTTTGAGCGAGGAGCTGCCGCAGTTCAGGACGAGGATGAGTTGGTCGGACATGATGTTTCTCCTTGTAGTTTGTGGTTGTTTTTTTGGTGTGGGGGTCGTCTGAAAAAGGATGGGCCTTTGGCGGGATGGGTTTCAGACGACCTCTTTGGGTTTTGCGGGCAAACCCACGCTACGTCGATTTAAAAACAATCCTCAGGCACTCTGACCCGCCCTTCCATAATCACGCGCGCGCTGCGGCTCATGACGGCTTTTTTCACTGCCCAAACGCCGTCCGAACATTCTGCCGCCGCACCGACGCGCAATGTGCCGGAAGGATGGCCGAAGCGCACTTCGTTGCGCGTTCCGC
>ERZ773075.733-NODE-733-length-22312-cov-70.217_pt1 | contig 22312 bp, 19 predicted proteins | sample MGYA00580614_ERZ773075 | MGnify/ENA primary metagenome ERZ773075 (study PRJEB29015, sample SAMEA2738021) | human oral metagenome | biome: human oral; feature: human-associated habitat; material: dental | place: China | collected 2043 ... | reverse complement strand
TCAACGTCCGGCCCGCCGAGCGCGTCTCGGAGATCGCCGACCGCGAGGGCGTCGATATGAAGTTCTACTCGGTCATCTACAACGCGATCGAGGACGTCGAGGCGGCTATGAAGGGCATGCTCAAGCCCATCTACGAGGAGGTCGACCTCGGCGCCGCCGAGATCAGGCAGATCTTCCGCTCCTCGAAGTTCGGCTCCATCGCCGGCTCTATCGTCCGATCGGGCATCATCAAGCGCGGCGCCAAGGCCCGTCTGGTGCGCGACGGCGTCGTCATCAACGGCGATCTGTCCATCGAGACGCTGCGCCGCGAGAAGGACGACGTCACCGAGGTCCGCGAGGGCTACGAGTGCGGTATCAACCTGGGCTTCAAGGACCTCGCCGAGGGCGACGTCATCGAGACCTGGGAGATGCGCGAGAAGCCGCGCGACTGAGGCGGACCGGCGGCCCGTCGAGGACCGCCGGCGGCTGCCCCGCGGTGGAGCGAGGGGGCGCGGGATCATCCTGCGCCCCCTCGCCGCGCGCCTGGTCGGGTCGGGGCGGGGGCCGACGGACCGATCTCGAGCCGGAACTGGACCGATCTCGAGCCGGAACTGAACCGATCTCGACGTGGAATTCGACCGATCCCGACGAGGGCTCCGGTGGCCCGGCGCTCCCGGGGCCCGCGCGATGGCGGCACCCCGACCGCCCTCACGCGCGGCGCACGCGCGGTCGGCGGGTCGCCTCGCGCACGGCATCGGCCACGAAGATCGCGACCGCGATCCACACCAGCACCATGGCCGCCCAGCGGGCCGGCGGAATCTCCTCGTGGAACACCGCCCACGCCAGGATGAACTGGATGATCGGCGCGATGTACTGACTCATTCCCACCACGCTCAGCGGTACCCGGCGCGTCCCGGCCGCGAAGAGCAGCAGCGGCACCGCCGTGACCGGTCCGGCCACGATGAGCAGGGTCACCATCGACCAGCCCGTCTGCGGCCCCTGCCAGGCGGACTGGCCCCGCAGGGCCAGATGGCCCAGGTACCCCATCGCCACGGGGCAGACCATGGCGCTCTCCACCGTCAGGCCGGTCAGCGCATCGACTCGCGGCCCGATCCGCTTCTTGACCAGGCCGTACAGCCCGAACGAGAGGGCCAGGGCCAGGGAGATCCACGGCAGGGAGCCCTGCAGCGCCACCAGGAGCACCACGGCCGCGGTCGCCAGGCCGATCGAGACCCGGTGGACGGGGCGCAGCCGCTCGCGCAGCACCAGGGAGGCCAGGGCCACCGTCACCAGCGGGTTGATGAAGTAGCCCAGGGCCGCGTCGGCCGTCCGCGCGGTGTTGACGCCGTAGACGTAGATGAGCCAGTTGACCGAGACCAGCGCTCCCGAGATGGCCAGGGTTCCCAGCAGGCGGGGCGTGCGCAGCGCGCGGCCCAGTTGCGACCAGCGGCGTCGTGCGGCGACGAGGAGCAGACAGGTCGCAAGGGTCCACACGATGCGATGGCCGATGATCTCCACGCTGCCCGCGTCCGCCAGCAGGTGGAAGTACAGGGGGAAGACGCCCCACAGGGTGTAGCACCCGACGACCAGGGCCATCCCGGTGCCGTCGAGCCCAGCGCCCTCCCGTCGCGGGGCGGGCACGGGCGCGTCGGAGGAGGAGTGCATGGTGCGGATCCGTTCGCAGTCGGACATCACGGCGGCACGGGACCGTCGCTCCGCGTAGCATAGTGCGGCGTGCTGCCGGGCATCGCAACGGCTCACGGAGCACAGTTCCTCCACACGCCCCCCGCGTTCGCGCAGTCCGGAGGCCGCCCGCCATCAGATCCACGACCGTCCACCCCGAGGAGCCCGCCATGGCCGACGCCGCCCGCGCCCGCAAGGTCGCCGACCGAATCCACCAGACCGTCGCCCGCCTCCTGCAGGGGCGGATCAAGGACCCGCGCCTGGGATTCGTCACCATCACCGACGTGCGCGTCACCGGCGACCTCCAGCAGGCGACGATCTTCTACACGGTCTACGGCAGCGACGAGGACCGCAGCGACAGCGCCGCCGCCCTGAGCTCGGCCAAGGGACTGATCCGCTCCGAGGTGGGCCGGGCACTCGGGATCCGCCTGACGCCGTCGCTGACCTTCCAGCTCGATGCCCTCCCCGCGCAGGCCAGGTCCTTCGACGACGCCCTGGCCCGGGCGCGCGCCAGGGATGAGGAGATTGCTCGCGCTCACGCCGGCGCCGCTCACGCCGGCGACGCCGATCCGTACAGGCACGACAACGAGCCCGACGACGCCGGCCGGGCCGCCGGGGCGGAGGCGGACGCGACCGGAGCCGACGGGACGCGGGCGTGAGGGCGACTCGCCCGGACGTGCCCCGGGGCGCCGCGACGGCCGGCGACGGCATCGTCCTGGTCGACAAGCCGGCGGGCCTGTCCAGCCACGACGTCGTCGCCCTCACCCGCCGCCTGGCCGCCACGCGCAAGGTGGGTCACGCCGGCACTCTCGACCCCATGGCCACCGGCCTGCTGGTCCTGGGCGTCGGCCGCGCCACGCGCCTGCTGACCTACCTCGTCGGCGCCGACAAGACCTACGAGGCCACCGTGCGCCTGGGGCAGGAGACCACCACCGAGGACGCCGAGGGCGGGGTCACCACCGCTCGGGGCTGCCGGATCGACGACTTGCCCGCCGCCCGTCTCGACGAGGCGTTGGACCGCCTGACCGGTCCGATCCAGCAGGTGCCCAGCGCCGTGTCTGCCATCAGGGTCGACGGCATGCGCTCCTACGAGCGGGTGCGCCGCGGTCAGGACGTCGAGCTGGCGGCCAGATCCGTCACCATCCACGCGCTGGAGCTGCGCGGCCGCCCGCGTGCCGCTGCGGCCGTGAACGGCAACGGGACGGTGGGAGCCGCCGGTGCGGCCGGCTCCGTCGGCTCCGTCGGTGCAGCCGATACGGTCGAGGTCGTCGATATCGACCTGCGCGTGGCCTGCTCCTCGGGGACCTACGTGCGCGCCCTCGCCAGGGACCTGGGCGCCGCCCTGGGATGCGGGGCGCACCTGACGGCCCTCAGGCGCACCCGGGTCGGCCCCTTCGGCGTCGACGAGGCCGCCACTCTCGGCGCGCTGAGCGCCCGGGTGGAGTCCGACGCCGCTGCCGCCCGGCCGCGAGGACTGAGCGTGCTGCCCGTGCCGACGGCGGCGCGCCGGTGCTTCGAGGCGGTGGAGCTCACCGGGTCGGAGGCGCGCGCCCTCGGCCACGGCCAGTTCCTGCCGGCATCCCTCCTGGACCGGGCCCGAGCCCCCGAGCACCCCATCGTTCCCACGGCCGCGGTCCCGGCGGGATCGGCGACCCCGGCGGGCCGGCGGAGGGTGACCGCCGGGTTCGCCCCGGACGGCGCCGTCGTGGCGCTGCTGGCCCGCGAAGGCGCCCGTGCCCGCCCCGTGCTGGTGCTGGCCCCGGCATGAGCGGAGAATCCGGCTCGACGACGACCGCGGGACGGATGACGGCCGCCGACGCCGGGCCCGGAGGCGTCGCGCTCGCCGTGCTCGCTACGCGCCCGAGTCGGTGCGGGAGGCCCGGGAGCCGCCGGGGCCTCCCGGGGTCGCCCGACGGGGTCGGGCCCGCGGCGGCTCCGGAGTTGGTGCCGGTCACACGGAGCGGCGTTGCAGGGCCTCCGAGACGGTGGACAGGCGCTGTGCGGCCCGGGCCTCCTCGTACTCGCCCAGCGCCAGGTCCTCGGCGATGGATCCGTCGACGAGCACCAGCACCCGGTCCGCCCGGGTCGCCACCCGGGCGTCGTGGGTGACCATGACGAGGGTCGTTCCCGAGGCGTGCACCTGGCCGAGCAGATCGAGGATCTGCTGCGCGGTGGCCGAGTTGAGCGCCCCGGTGGGCTCGTCGGCGAAGACGATCCCGGGGTCGTTGATGAGCGCCCGGCAGATGCCGGCCCGCTGCAGCTGGCCCCCGGAGACCTCGGTGACGCCGTTGTCGGCCAGGTCCGCGATCCCCATGCGCTCCATGAGGCTCCGGCCCCGCGCTGTGATCTCCGGGCGCGGGCGCAGCCCGGCCAGGTAGCCCGGCAGGACGATGTTGTCCAGCAGGCACAGGGTGGGCATCAGGTGAGCCTGCTGGAAGACGAAGCCGAAGCGCGTCAGCCGCAGCGCCGCCAGCTCCTTCTCGCTCAGGGCGGTGACGTCGGTGTCGCCCAGGAGGATCGAGCCGGCGCTGGGGCGGTCCATGCCACTCAGGCAGTGCAGGAGGGTGGACTTCCCGGATCCGGAGGGCCCCATGATCGCGACGAACTGTCCCCGCTCGATGTCCAGGTCGAGGCTCTCCAGGACGGGGGAGCGGTAGCTCTTCGACAGGCCTCTGGCGCACAGCGCCGGAGGAGTGGATCCGCTCTTCGTCATGGTGCTCGACGGGGTCGAGGTGTGCATGTGATCTTTCCTCATTCGCTGGTCGGGGTCGTGGACAGGGGCATGGCGCGCAGACGTCTGAGGGCCAGGGCGACGGCGCCGGTGACGGTGGCCAGCAGTGCTCCTGGCAGGATCACTCCCACCAGCCACGGGTCGGGGAGGATCTGGAGGTCGGGCGCTCCCCGGGTGGCCATGACCGCCCCGATCGCGGACTGCCCCACCGTGAAGGTTCCCAGGAGCCCCAGCGCGACTCCCGTCAGGGCGAGCACGCCGAAACGGACGAGGTACTGGCCCGCGATGGCGCGTCCGGTGCAGCCCAAGGCCCGCAGCACCCCCACCTGGAGTCTCTCCCGGGACAGGATCAGGACGGTGAACAGGATTGTGATGAGGAAGGACAGCCCCAGCGCGATGGCGCAGGCCATGATGGTGATGAGACGGACCTGGGAGCCGGTGGCCCCGAAGAACTGGGAGGCGTACTCGTTCATGCCGATCGCCTGGACTCCCGCGAACTCCTGGCTCAGGTCGTGGGCGACGACGTCGGCCTGGTCCTCGCTGTGCACATCGGCGTAGATGATCTGCCACAGCGCCGGGGCGCCGTCGTCGAAAGTGGCCTTGGCGGTCAGCCCGTTGTTGGTGATGTCCTGGTAGACGCCCGTGACCGTGAGGTCCCTATTCCCCTGCGCCGTCTGCACGGTGACGGTGGAGCCCTCCTCGGCGCCGACGGCCCGGGCCTGGCTGTAGGACAGGGAGACCTCGTCGTCGGAGGCGGGGCCACGACCGGAGATGTACCTCATGGGGAAGGCCTCGTGGTCGCCGATGTCGATGAGCACCGTCTCCCACGTGCCGCTGCTCGTGGCCATCTTGTAGTTGCGGCGCAGCACGGTGGCGTGCCGGCTGACACGGGGGTCGGAGTCGACCGCCCTCTCCACGGCGGCCAGGTCCTGGACCCCGGTGCGCACGTCGATGCGCAGATCAGCCTGGCCGACGCCCAGATAGGTGGCGATCTGCGGGTTGCTCAAAGTGGTGGAGACGTTGGCCGGCAGCACCATGGTGACGGTGCACAGCGCCAGGACGCCCAGCAGCAGCGCGTTGGAGGGGCGCAGGGCCTCGCGCGCCCCGAGCCACACCTGGACCGGGAGCCGGCGCACACCGGTCAGCCGCCACCGCCGGCGGCGCGGGCGCAGAGTCCCGCTGGTCCCGCTGCGCAGGGCCTCGATCGCCGAGATGCGCCCGATGCGCCGCAGGGAGGCCCACGTGGAGGCAATGACGGCCGCGGCCAGCACCAGGACCGTCAGGACGGGCAGTCCCAGGCTCCAGACGGTGGTGGGAGGTGAGCCCAGGTAGAGCGTCGTCGGCGCCTCCAGCGCCGCTGCCAGCGGCTGTCCCGCCGCGTAGCCCACAACGGCGCCCACCGCTGCCAGCGCCAGGTACTTGAGCACGTAGAGGCGGCGTATCCGGCTCTGCGGGGCGCCGATGGCCTTGAGCACCGCGATCTGGGCCAGGTCCGTCTCGATGGCCGCCAGCACCGTGTAGCGCAGGGCGAGCATGGCGACGACCGCGAGGACGACCGCGACGATGAGGGCGACGGCCACGATGAGCATGGCGTTCAGGGAATTCATGAACTGGATCATCGAGGCGCTGACGTTGATGCCGTTGCTGGGCAGGCCCGCCTCCTTGTAGTCGTCGATGACGGCGCCGGGACGGGCGGAGTCGGCCAGGGCGAATTCGATGAGGTACTCGGGCTCGGTGATCTGCTGCTCCAGGGCGGAGAAGTCCTCGGGGCTGATCACCAGGCGCTTGGAGGGGATGATGGCGGCGTTCATCTGCGCGTCCCGCATGAAGCCCGCCACCGTCAGCTCGGTCCTCGTACCCCCGGCGCTCACGGTGACCGCGTCCCCGACGTCCGCCGCTCCGATGGCCCGGTAGTGGATCGGCAGGAACACCTCGCCCGGTCCCGGGTGGACCGGGTCGCCGTTGTCATCCAGCAGCAGGTCGAGGTGCTCGGGGGAGGTGACGAAGGCGGGCTCGCTGTAGGAGTCGGACTGGACGACTCCGTTGATCGAGAGCTCCTGGCGCGGTACCGGCAGAGTCTTGATGACCTCGTGATCGGTGACGTCGTCGCGCGCGGCGGCCCACCGGTCGATGGCCCCGCGATCGACCTGCCCGGTGTGCATCTGGACCAGGTCCGGCAGCTCGGCCCGCGTGGAGAGACGGCTGGTCGCCGACAGGCTGTCCACGATGAGGGAGGTGCCGGCCGACATCAGCGTGGCGGCCAGTGCGACGAGGGCGGTCAGGGTGGCGGCGACGACGGCGCCGCGCGCCAGGTCGGCCCTGAGGAGTCGCGTCAGCACGGGACGGCCCTCGCGGTCGACCGTGTCGTGCGCCCCGTTCGCTCTGCCCGCTCCGCAAGCGCTGCTGACCGGGGACCACTCGTCCCGGTCCGGGTCTCCGCCTGCGGGGATTCCTGTCCACCGGCGGGGGAGGGCGGGGTCAAGGACCGGCGCCGCGAGTGGATGACGGCGGCCAGTCCGATGGTGACCAGGCCCGCCAGGGCCACCAGCAGAGCCGCGCCGCGCCCCGTCCCGGTGCCCATGACCGCTCCCAGGCCGTGGGCCAGCGCGCCGTCGGACGTCAGGAGCGGCTGGAGGACGCGGTCGGCCAGGGGGCCGGCGCTCACATAGGCGACGACGTACCCCAGCTGGGAGACGAGGCTGATCGTCCCCCAGGCCCGGGCCTGATAGTCCCCGTCCACGCTCATGCGCACCAGGGTCTCGGCTCCGGCGTTGCACAGGGCCAGGCTGGCGAAGACGGCGAATCCCGTGACCGCGGCCCACCAGGGCCATACGCGCAGGGCCAGGAGCACCATGGCCGCGCCCGCGCCCGCCGTCCCCAGGGTCAGCAGCGTCGTGGGACGCAGGCGCGCCAGGGCGGTCACCAGGCCGGCGCCGGCGAGGATGCCGGTGGCCGCCGCGGTCTCCACCTGGCCCATGGTGGTCGCGCCCACGTGGGGGAGCAGGATAGGCTTGAGCAGCACCTGCAGCGTGCCGATGGTCAGGGTCACGAAGGTCATGAGGGCCACGAGACCTCTCACGCCGGGACGCGCCGTGACGGCGCGCCAGCCGCCCAGGAGATGGTCGGCCGGGGAGGCGGCGCCCCGCTCGCCGGCGCTCCGCCGCCCGACGGCGCGCATGACGATGATCGAGCAGGTCACGGTCACCAGGCAGGTGGAGGCGTCCAGGACCAAAAGGCCCCGCAGTCCCACCAGGGGCAGCAGAAGACCGGCCAGCAGCGGGGACAGCAGGTAGCGTGCGGAGGAGGCGGCCTGCAGCATGCCGGCGCTGCGCAGGTAGTCCTCCTCATCGACCAGGTCGGTGACGGAGGCGCGCAGCGCGGGCTCGGTCAGGGCCGCCAGGCAGGAGGAGGCCGCCACGCCCGCCAGGATGTGAGCGAGCCGGGGCGAGGGCGTGCTCAGCACCAGGATGATGGCGACCAGCCCGAGCACGGATCCGCCGTCGCCGATGATCATCATGAGCCTGCGGTCGAAGTGGTCCGCCAGGGCTCCGGCCACCGGGGCCAGGAGGATGATCGGGGCGAAGGCGCACAGCTGGACCAGGGCCACGGCTGAGGCCGTCCCGTAGGCGGAGTAGGCGAAGACGGCCAGGCCGAAGGCGGTCAGCCCGCTGCCCACGGAGTTGACGAGCGTGCCGATCAGCAGCAGGTGGAGGTGCTTCATTGCTCACCGCCTCGGGGCGACGTCGCAGGACCGGACGCGAGTCCCGGTGGGGTCTGGGCGACGTGCGCGGCAGCGGCGCGGCGCGCCGTCCGATCCGCCTCGCCGGTGACGACGCGGTCCTCCGAAGGCGATCCGGCGGGTCGCCGGGGAACTGGTGTGCGTGTGTTGGGGGCCATGGCTCCTCGCGATGTGTCGAGCGGGCCCGTGCCGGGCTCTGGGGTGGATGGGCTGATGGACGCCGAGAGGCGGACGGGGCGATATGGGACATGACCCGACCGACCGTCGGTCTAGTTCGAGGGTAGCCTCCTCCGCCGAGGGCGGTCAACCCGGACGCCCCGGGCCCCCGGTCGGGCGCCGCCCGGCTCGACCGGGACGAGGGGGGAGGGACCCGCGGGCGGCTCGCACCCCGGTGATGCCGTCGCCGCTGATCCGTTGCGAGAGGGACCCGCGGGCGGCGGCTCGCGCGGCGCGGTCCGCTCGTGGCAGTGTTGACCCGCAAGATCGGTGGTCGTTCCGCCGAGTGGATCGAGAACAGGATTGCCCGCAGTGGAGGTCTGGTACGGCGCCGAGCAGGTGCCCGCGAGTCTGAGTGCGCCTGGTGGGCCGGGCAGCGTGGTGACCATCGGCGTCTTCGACGGCGTGCACCGCGGGCATCAGGCGATCCTGAGCCGGGTTGTCGAGCGGGCCCGCCGGGCGGGGGGCGCCGGGCCGTTGGCGGTGGCCGTGACCTTCGACCCGCACCCGGTGCTGGTTCACCACCCCGAGGCCCACCTGCCCATGGTCGCCTCCCTGGCGGACCGGCTCACGGCCCTGGCGGCCACCGGCCTGGACGCCGTCCTCGTGATCCCCTACACCCTCGACTTCGCCGACCAGGGCCCCGAGGAGTTCGTGCGCACCTGGCTCGAGGAGCTGCTCGGGGCGCGGGCGGTCGTCGTGGGCGACGACGTGCGCTTCGGGCGCGGTAATAGCGGTGATGCGGCGAGACTGGGGCGGATAGGTCGTGCCGACGGCCTGGCCGTGGAGATCGTCGCCGACGTGCGCTCCCCCTCGGGGCGCCGCTGGTCGTCCACCTGGGTGCGCGAGCTCCTCAGGGCGGGTGACATGCGCGGGGCCGCCGAGGTCCTGGGGCGCACCCATCGTCTGCGCGGCACCGTCGTCCACGGGCTGCGGCGCGGTCGCGAGCTGGGCTTCCCCACGGCCAATCTCGACGCCGCCAGTGCGGGCGTGGTCCCGCCCGACGGCGTCTACGCCGGATGGCTCGTGCGCTCGTCCGGCGCCGGGGCCCTCTCCGACCCGCGGGACCGCGCGCCGCGCGAGGAGCGGTTGCCGGCCGCGATCTCCATCGGCACCAACCCGACTTTCGACGACGTCCCCCAGCGCACCGTCGAGGCGCACGTGCTGGGGCGCGGCGATCTCGACCTGTACGGGGAGGTCGTCGCCATCGAGCTCGTCGAGCTGCTGCGCCCCATGCTCGCCTTCGACGGCCTGGAGCCGCTGCTGGTCCAGATGCGCCAGGACGTCATCGACACCGCTCACGTCCTGGCCGTCCCGGTTCCCGAGCCGATCCGCCCGGAGGACGTCACGGCCGGCTGATGGGGCCGGCCGACCGAGAGCGGTCGTCAGCCCGTCGTCAGCCCTTGGGGTGCTCGGCGAAGAACTCCCACATCAGCTCGGAGGCGCTGATCTCCCGAGTCGTGGTTCCCAGGGCGCTCAGGTCGGCCGAGGTCCCCGGCCAGGTGTGCCCGCCGCCGGCGATCGTGTAGGCCACGACGTCCGCGCCCCGGCTGCAGCCCTGGTGGGCGGTGCGCTCGACGTGCTCGCTGATCTGCTCGGTCGTCGTCCCCGTGCACTCGTCGAGATCGGCCCACCTCTGGACGGCGGTGGCGACGTCGTAGCCCCACCGCGGGTCGTTGTCGCCCCTGTAGGGGTTGACGAGATCGGCCGTTCCGTGGAACGTCATGACCGACACGCCCTGGGCGGAGGCGCAGGTGGTCGTGTCGATGACGGTGGGGTCCTCCTCGCTCGCCCGACCCGCGCGCAGGCCCGCCACCGGTGCGATGGCGGCGACGAGGTCGGGGCGGGCGCAGGCGAGGGCGGAGGCCATGCGGCCGCCGCCGGAGAAACCGGTGACGTAGACGCGCTGGGGATCCGCGCAGCCCTGAGCGGTGAGCTCCTCGATGACGGCGGCCAGGAAGTCGACGTCGTCGCGCGCGTCCTCCGGCGGCAGCCGGCCGGCGGTGGTGGGAACGCCCGGGACGTTCCAGGCCCAGTTCCCGTCGGCCAGCGGACTGCTCGACTCCGTCGCGATCGCCGCGGACGGCTGCGCCACGATGAAGCCGGTCTCGTCGGAGTCGGCGACGGCGTCCAGGTCGGAGATGCTGGCCTGGAAGAAGCCGTTCGAGTCCGAGCCGTGCAGGTCCAGGACCAGGGGCAGGGGCGTCTCCGGATCGGACGCCTCGGGGACGTGCACCCGGACGGGGTAGGTGGTTCCGTCGAAGTCGATGTCGAGCGTCCGGGTCCCGCTGAGCGTGCGACTGCACTGCGTCGCGGCCGGGGCCGTATCGGCCGACGGGGTGACGTCGGGCGTCGGGGCGGGCGAGGAGCCGGTTGCGGAGGGCCGCGAGGTCGTGCGCTGGAGGACCGACGTCGCCGTGATCAGGGCGGCGATGATGAGGAGGGAGAGGCCTCCGATGAGGAGGGGGCGACGTGGCGGGCGACGTGACATGGGTCCTTCCTTGTCCGCCGGGGCTCCTGGCTGCGGCGCGAGAGTGGGCGGGAACGGCTCGTGCGGGGCGCACGGCGACGGGCGGGCCCGTCTCCAGCCGCCCCGAGCACACTGCGGATTATAACGGCGGGGTCTCCGCGGTCGCGGCTCGACGGCGGCGCCGGCCGCCCGCGGGTCGTGTGCGCGAGCCCACGGGCCGCACGGCCCGGTGCGGGTGTGGGTGCCGGTGGGGACTGGTAGTGTTGGCGGGCCGTCGACCGGCCGCGGACGAGTCATGCCCGGGAGAACCAGCCCCGGCGCTCCGCGCAACGAGGATCAGGAGCCGTCGTGTCGATTTCCGCCAAGCGCAAGCAGGAGCTCATCGCCGAGTACGCCACCCACGAGGGGGACACGGGCTCCCCGGAGGTCCAGGTCGCCATCCTGTCGGAGCGCATCTCCAATCTCACCGAGCACTTCAAGACCCACACGCACGACCACCACTCGCGCCGGGGCCTCTATCTGCTCATCGGTAAGCGCCGTCGCCTCCTCGACTACCTCATGGAGGAGGACATCGGGCGCTACCGCTCGCTGATCTCCCGTCTCGGCATCCGCCGCTGAGGCCGGCGTCCCCGCTCTTCTCGAGGGTTTCCTTCGAGTCCTCGTCGGGACTGCGCCGCACGATCCGGTGCGCTCCGGTCCCGCCGCCGCATGCGGGAGCGGATCGTCATCGACGGGCCCGCCCCCGCGCTCGGCCTCGGGCTCAGTCTCAGAGCAGCGAGCGGTAGAGGGCCTCGATGTCCTCCCGGGTCGCCGGCCGCGGGTTGCCCGGAGTGCACACGTCGTTGAAGGCGTCCTCGGCCAGGGCGGCGACGCCCGAGGCGTCCACGCCGATCTCCGAGATCCGCGTGGGGTTGCCGAGGTCGGTCGTCAGGGTCGCGACGGCCTCGACGGCGGCGGCGCGGGCATCGGCCAGCGGCATGGTTCGGGCCCCCTCGGCACCGAAGGCCTCGGCGATGTCGCGGTACTTCTCCCCGGTGAACTCCGCGTTGTAGGCCATGACCGGCGCGAGCAGGATGCCGTTGGCCAGTCCGTGGGGCGCGCCGTAGCGCCCGCCCAGCGGGTGGGCCATGCCGTGGACCAGGCCGAGACCGACGTTGGAGTAGGCCATGCCGTTGATGTAGGCGGCCAGTCCCATCGCCTCGATGGCGTCGGCGTCGCCGTCGGCCGCCTTGCGCAGGTTCGTCGCGATCATCCGGATGGAGCGCAGGCACAGGGCGTCGCTCAGCTCCCAGGCGCCGGGTGTGATGTAGCCCTCGATGGCGTGGGTCAGGGCGTCCAGGCCGGTGGCGACCTTGAGAGAGCGGGGCATGGCGTCCATCAGGTCGGGGTCGACGACGGCGACCACCGGGATGTCGTGCGGGTCCACGCACACGAACTTGCGCCTGTTCGCGGTGTCGGTGATGACGTAGTTGATCGTGGTCTCCGATGCGGTCCCGGCGGTCGTGGGCACGCCGATGATCGGCACGCCCGGGTTCTTCGTGGGCGACACGCCCTCCAGGCTCAGGACGTCATCGAACTCGGGGTTGGTGGCGATGACCGAGATGGCCTTGCAGGTGTCCTGCGGGGACCCGCCGCCCAGGCCGATGAGGATCTCGGCGCCCGATGCGCGGAAGGCGGCCAGACCCGCCTGGACCTTCTCGATGGGCGGGTTGGGGACGACGTCGGAGAAGAGATCCCAGCCGATGCCGGCGCCGTCGAGGAGGTCGGTGATGCGGGTCGCCGTCCCATTGCCCGCCAGGACCGGGTCGGTGACGATGAAGGCCCTGCTCAGGCCCCGGCCGGTGATCTCCGCGGGGATGGCGGAGACGGCGCCGCGGCCGAAGTGGCCGGTCTGGTTGAAGATCATGCGGTGGGTCATGACGGGTGCTCCTCGAACGGACGGTGCCGGTGCGGTCCGGCGTGATCGGTGCGGCCGGTGCGAGTCGCCGCGAGTCGGTGCGGTCGTGACGGCGGCGCCCATCCGGCATGTCCACGATCACATGCGAGGCGGCCCGGGGGGCAGGCCCGAAGGTCCCTGGTGCCGGGGTGCCGGGGTACCGGACGCGGCGCGTGGGCGCTGCGCCTCGCCTGCGCGACGGCGCGGTGGCCTGCCGGCCCCGGGCGCGGACCGCGGGACGGCACTCGCCCGCCGCCACTGCCGCCGCCCTCACCCCGGGCGCGGACCGCGGGACGAGAGCCTCGGGCGGGCCCCGCGGGCCCCGGCCCTCCGGGGACTCGTGGGGCGCGTCGCGCGTCCCATCTCACGCCGACACGGGGGCGGGGACGCGTTGAGGCCGACACCTCCACGGTAGGATCATCGCGCCCGCACGTGTGCGCGCGCCCGTGATTCCCGGGTCGGATGCATGCTGAGGACCGGCAAGGACCGGCGTCGGAGCGACGCCGCCTCATCGGCGCGGGCCCGGGACCCGGGGACAAGCCCGGCCCCGGACGGCAGGAGCCGTCGGTTTTCGGTGGTGGCCTCCGGAACGGCGCGCGTCGGTCGCGGCGCGACTGCTCTGTTCCGTGGGCCTCGATCGAAGACCGCGCTCCGGCCCCAGAGGAAACCTGAGAAAGAGACGCATCGCAGATGTTCATTGACGACCCCGAGGTCACCGCCGCCGAGGCAGTGATCGACAACGGTGCCTTCGGCAAGCGCGTGGTCCGCTTCGAGACCGGCCGCCTCGCCAAGCAGGCGGCCGGAAGCACCATGGCCTATCTCGACGGCGAGACGGCCATCCTGTCCGCCACGACCGTGGGCAAGCACCCCAAGGACCAGTTCGACTTCTTCCCGCTCACCGTCGACGTGGAGGAGCGCCAGTACGCCGCCGGGCGCATCCCCGGATCCTTCTTCCGCCGCGAGGGCCGAGCCGGCACTTCCGCCATCCTCGCCTGCCGACTCATCGACCGCCCGCTGCGCCCCTCCTTCGTCAAGGGGCTGCGCAACGAGGTCCAGGTCATCGAGACGATCCTGGCCATCGATCCCGACGACGCCTACGACGTCCTGGCCATCAACGCGGCCTCCATGTCCACCCAGATCGCGGGCCTGCCCTTCTCGGGGCCCGTCGCGGGCACCCGCCTGGCCCTCATCGACGGCCAGTGGGTGGCCTTCCCCCGCTACTCCGAGCTCGAGCGCGCCACCTTCAACATGGTGGTGGCGGGCCGGGTCCTGGAGTCCGGCGACGTCGCCATCATGATGGTCGAGGCCGGTGCCACCGAGAACGCCTGGAACCTCATCGCCACCGGTGCCACGGCCCCCACCGAGGCCGTCGTCGCCGAGGCCCTGGAGGCCGCCAAGCCGCACATCAAGGCGCTGTGCGAGGCTCAGATGGAGGTCGCCGCCCACGCCTCGAAGCCCACCGCCGAGTTCCCGCTCTACCTGGACTACACCGACGAGCAGTACGACGCCGTGGAGAGGGCCGCGGAGACGCACGATCTGGCCGGCGCCATCGCCACCGAGGGCAAGCAGGCCCGCGACCAGGCCATCGACGCCGTGCGCGAGGGGGTCCTCGCCGAACTGGCCGAGCGGTTCGGGGCCGAGGAGGACGCCAAGGCGCTCAAGGCCGCCTTCAGGTCCGTGACCAAGAAGCTGGTGCGTCACCGCACCCTGACCGAGGGCGTGCGCATGGACGGCCGCGGCACGAAGGACATCCGCACGCTGGCGGCCGAGGTGGAGGTTCTCCCTCGCGTTCACGGGTCGGCCGTCTTCGAGCGCGGCGAGACCCAGATCCTGGGCGTCACCACGCTCAACATGCTGCGCATGGAGCAGCAGATCGACGACCTCTCCCCGATCACGCACAAGCGCTACATGCACCAGTACGTCTTCCCGCCCTTCTCCACCGGTGAGACCGGTCGGGTGGGCGCTCCCAAGCGCCGCGAGATCGGCCACGGGGCCCTGGCCGAGCGCGCGCTCGTGCCGGTGCTGCCCAGCCGCGACGACTTCCCCTACGCCATCCGCCAGGTCTCCGAGGCCCTCGGCTCCAACGGGTCGACGTCCATGGGCTCCGTGTGCGCCTCGACGCTGTCGCTGCTCAACGCGGGCGTGCCGCTGCGCGCCCCGGTGGCGGGCATCGCCATGGGCCTCATGCACGAGGAGATCGACGGTGAGACCACGTGGGCCACGCTGACCGACATCCTCGGATCGGAGGACGCCTTCGGCGACATGGACTTCAAGGTCGCCGGCACCCGTGACTTCATCACGGCCCTCCAGCTCGACACCAAGCTCGACGGGCTGCCCTCGGAGATCCTCGCCGGCGCGCTCGGGCAGGCCCGTGACGCCCGTCTGTTCATCCTCGACGTCCTGGCTCAGGCCATCGACGGCCCCGACGAGATGGCATCGACCGCGCCGCGCGTCCTGGCCGTGCGCATCCCCGTGGACAAGATCGGCGAGGTCATCGGCCCCAAGGGCAAGATGATCAACCAGATCCAGGAGGACACCGGCGCCGACCTGACGGTCGAGGACGACGGCACCGTCTACATCGGCGCCTCCGACGGCCCCTCGGCCGAGGCGGCCCGCGACGCCGTCAACGCCATCGCCAACCCGCAGATGCCCGAGATCGGCGAGCGCTTCGTGGGTACCGTGGTCAAGACCACGACCTTCGGCGCCTTTGTGTCGCTGACCCCCGGCAAGGACGGCCTGCTCCACATCTCCCAGATCCGCCGGCTCGTCGGCGGCAAGCGCGTGGAGAACGTCGAGGACGTCCTGGGCGTGGGCGACAAGGTCCAGGTCGAGCTGGCCGAGATCGACCAGCGCGGCAAGCTGAGCCTGCACGCGGTCCTCACCGACGAGCAGCTCGCCGCCGAGGCCGAGGGCGAGGCGGCCCGCAAGGCCTCCCGCGAGAGCGGACCGCGCCGCGAGCGCGAGAGCCGTGAGAGCAGGGACGGCGACGGTGAGCAGCCGCGTCGCGAGCGCCGCCCGCGCCGTCGTCGGATGCGCACCGCCGACTCCTCCGAGGAGGAGTGAGGCCCGCGCATCGGCGCTAGCCGGCTGACGCGCACTCGACATGTCCCCGCCTGGTCCGCTGGATCGGGCGGGGACACCGTCGTTGTACGCGTTCGCTGCGCGCGGCAGAGCGTTGCCGGGTGCAGGAACGACACCGGGCACCGGTCCCCGCTAGTCTTCGCGGGTGACCAACCCAGACATGCGAGCCGACTTAGCCCGGCCGGCGGCCTCCGCGCCATCGGTCGATCTTCCTTCGATCCCCGCGACGGGGGAGTCCTCAAGCCCGACCGACTACTCTGAGGCGGAATTGCGGAGGGGGCGGCCCGGCCGCGACGGTACCGAGCTCACCCTGCACGACGACGGTGCGCTCACTCGCCGCTCCGTCCTGCCCGGCGGTGTGCGGGTCATTACCGAGTCCGTCCCGGGCCTGCGCTCGGCCTCCATCGGCATGTGGTTCGGCGTCGGAAGCCGCGACGAGGCGCCCGGGCAGGAGGGCTCCACCCACTTCCTGGAGCACCTGCTGTTCAAGGGCACCGCCACGCGCGACGCCCACGACATCGCCGAGGCCTTCGACATGATCGGCGGGGAGTCCAACGCCGCCACCTCCAAGGAGCACACCTCCTACTACGCCCGCGTACTCGCCCCAGACGGCATGGCGGCCCTCGACGTGCTCGCCGACATGGTGACCTCCTCGCTTCTGGAGCCGACCGACGTGGAGACCGAGCGCGGCGTCATCGTCTCCGAGCTCGCCGACGCCGCCGACGACCCCGCCGACGTCGCCCAGGAAGCCTTCGCCCGCGCCGCCTTCGGCGAGGACACGCCGCTGGGCCGCCCTATCGGCGGCACCAATGAGACCGTTACCGCCGTGCCGCGCGACGCCGTGTGGGAGCACTACAGGCGCACCTACGCCTCCGACTCCCTCGTGGTGGCGGCTGCCGGCGCCGTGGACCACGACGAGGTCTGCGAGCGGGTGGCCGCCGATCTGGCCGCCGCCGGGTGGGATGCCTCGGCCGACGCCGCCCCCCGGGACCGCCGTTTCGAGGTCGAGCCCTTCACGCCGCTGGACGTCCACGACATCACCGTCTCCCGTGAGGGCGAGCAGACCCACCTGTACCTGACCTGCCAGGGCATCGCCGTGCTCGACGAGAGGCGCTGGGCGATGAGCGTGCTCACCACCATCCTGGGCGGAGGCATGTCCTCTCGTCTGTTCCAGGAGGTGCGCGAGAAGCGCGGCCTGGCCTACACCACCTACGCCTTCGACGTCTCCCACGCCGGTGCCGGGGCCTTCGGGCTCTACGCCGGCTGCGCCCCGAGCAACGTGGACGAGGTGTGCGCTGTCATGGTCGGGGAGTTCGAGAGGCTCGCGGCCGACGGCGTGAGTGAGCGCGAGTTGCGGCGCGCCCGCGGCCAGCTGCGCGGCGCCATGGTGCTCGGGGGAGAGGACTCCCTTGCGCGCATGGGGCGCCTGGGCCGCGGCGAGGTCGTCACCGGCCGCCTGCGCTCCATGGAGGAGAACCTGCGGCGCCTGAGCGCCGTCACTGCCGAGGAGGTGCGTGAGATGGCCGCCTGGCTGGCGGGACACGCCCGCGCCCGCGTCCTCGTCGGCCCCAGGGCCTAATCGGGTGGGAGTATGTGTCACGCTGCGGCAGCCGTCGCCGTAGGAGTGCCGACGTCGTCGCGAGAGAACTGCGTCGGCGGAGGCATCCACATCCTTGTCGTGCAGGCTTTCAGACTGGCTGATGGACGAGTGACGTGGAGCCCGTGGGCCGGGGGCGCGCCCGAGGCTGGTTAAGAAGCGGCCTCGACAGTCCGTGCGGAGCGAGGCGCGGTCAAGTCTTTTGGTGTGGTGTAGTTGTGGTTAGGGGTTGAGGATGATGGTGCTGTGGTCGGTTAGGGCGTGCTGGTCGTGGGAGAGTGTGTGGGTGAGGTTTCTGAGGGAGGCTTCGGACAGGTAGCGGCGTTCGCCGTACTGCCACTCTTCGTGCTGCTCGAGCAGGACGGCGCCGATCAGGCGGGTGACGGACTGCCGGTCGGGGAAGACCTGCACGACGTCGGCGCGGCGCTTGACCTCGCGGTTGAGGCGCTCGATGGGGTTGTTGGACCAGATCTTGGGCCAGTGCTGTTTGGGGAGGGCCGCAAACGCGGTGCAGCGCTGCCAGGCGGCGCCGGGCAGGATCGCCTTGACCGCGGAGCGGATACCGGCGTGGGCGTCGCTGGTGACCAGCACGACCCCCTCGGGGGCCTGGTCGGTGGTGACCCTCAGTCCCCGCTGGCGCAGGGACCGCAGGAAGGGCGTCCAAAAGTCGGTGGTCTCGGCGTCGCCGAGAGCCATGCCCAGGATCTCGCGACGTCCTTGGGCTGAAACCCCGGTGGCGACCACCAGGGCCTGGCAGACCACCCGGTGGCCCAGGCGTACGTCGAGGTAGGTGGCGTCCACGAACAGGTAGGGGAACCAGGTGTGGTCCAGTGGCCGGGGCAGAAACTCCGCGACTCCCTCGCCGATGTCCTTGCAGATCCTTGAGACGGTGGATCTGGAGGTACCGGACTCGTTGCCCAGGGCCTTGACCAGGTCATCGACCTTGCGGGTCGAGACCCCCTCCCTCGATCCAGGCTGAGCAGATCACGGCGTACAGGGCCTTGTCGACCCGTTTGCGCGGTGACAGCAGGGACGGGAAGAACGATCCCTGCCGCAGCTTGGGGATGGCCAGGTCCACCTCCCCGGCCGTGGTGGCCAGCCTCTTGGGACGCCTCCCGTTGCGCCGTGTGCGCCGGTCCTGGGTGCGCTCGTAGCGGCCGGCGCCGATCACCGCGGTGGCCTCGGCGTCCACAAGGTCCTGCAGCCCGGCCTGAAGCAGACGACGCAAGGACGTCGTCATGGGCCAGGTCGGGGTCGGCCAGGACTTCCTGAATCAGCGCGGGGCACGGCAGACTTGTTCTCGGGCATCGTGGGTACTCCTTGGTGAATCCTGGTCGTGAACACACGGGCTCCCACGATGCCCCCTCGTGCGCCTACACCGCCTCAGGGACCAGCGCGGGAATTGCCACCACATAAGGGACTCACCCGCGCTATGCGAACAGCCCGCGCGCAAGGGAACGGCGTGACCGCGCTGGCACGTCAGTTTGGGGTTCACCGGGGCACGGTGTGGGCGAAGACGCGGTGACAGCACCTGAGGACCGGCGTGGAAGATGAACTCTTGCCCCCGGCCGAACAGGCGAGTGGCAGTCCGTGCGGCAACGGCTCCAGCGCCCGCATGACCAGCGTGCTGGTCATAGTGATAAGCAAGCTTGTCTCATAGACAAGCGTGCTTGACACTTTGGAGCCATGTTCAAGTTCAGTGTTCGGGAATGGTTCGCAGTAGTCGGGGGATCGGTCGTGTTCTTCGCAGGCGCGGTCATCGGCGGTGTGCTCTACGCACTCGACGTTTTGCCCGCATGGGCGGGATGCGGGATGGGGTCTCGCCGTAGCCTCGATCCTTGGGTTGCTTCTCTTCATAGGCACAACAGTGCGTGGCCTGCTGCGCACTGACACCGAGGGGGTGGAGCGCCAGGACGCGGCGCGGGCGTCCATGATCGCGGTCCTCGTGATCGTCATGGCCGGGTTCGCCTACGCGCTCCTCGAAGCGTTCGCGGGCCTGCCGAGGATGACCGCCGCGGCGCCCGCAGCCGCGACCGCCCTCGTCCGGATGATCGCGTTCGCATGGCGGCTCCGCGGCGGTGAGGAAGGATGATCGCCAATCGTCTCCCCGTGCTGTGTGCCGAGCGCCGCTGGAGCCAAGCCGACCTCGCCGAACGTATCAACGTGTCACGGCAGACGATCGTCTCACTAGAGAACGGTCGATACGAGCCGACGCTGATAGATCGCCATGCGGTTGTCGGCAGTGTTCGATGCACCGATCGAGGAGATCTTCAGCCCAGACCCCGACGACCTCAGCCTCGTTCGCACAGACTGACCACACGCGCCCTCTCCCCACAAGACGCCGAACGCCTCGATTCATCTGGATGGACGCCCATACAGCGAGGCCACTACGAGCACATCGTTACCCTCCGCCCAGGGCGATGACGAGCGTTGCTGCTGCCAGCAGGAGGCTGGCCGGTGTCATCGTCCAGCGTTCGGCGGGGCTGCGCGAGATCGCGTTGAGCGCCACGCTCGCGGCGAAGAACGCGAACACCACCCAGGTCAAGACGATCACCGCTGTACTGTCTCCGGCCGGGAGAACGCCCGCACGGCTGAGCAGCAGGGCCGCCAACCCCGCGTACACCAGCACCGACGCCGCACTGGCGACGCGGAGCCCGCGCGGCAGAACGCGGTGCTGGCCGCCCCACCCGAAATGACCTAAGGGGAGGCCCGACGCGGCGAGGATCTGCATGACGGCGAGCGCCGCCAGCAGCGCGAGCGCGACGACAAGAGCGATGGCGGTCATGCGGTTTCCTCTCGTCGAGCCTCTGCATTGCGAGCACATGCGCGCCGATGCCGTGGTCCAGGGGCGTCCGCCGTCGTGCTCCTGTACCGCTTGACCAGGTGCCGGGCATCGACAGCCAGAGGCGGAGTCGCGGTATCCATCATTCGCTCCTCAGATCGTGGGCCGTGCTCGGCCGGGTACGTGCTGGTAGGGCTCTTCCTGGTCACGGTCACTCCTGAGAGTTCTCGGTCGGCTCGGCGAGTCCGAGCAGCTGGCGCGTCTCGCACAGCCACTCCCGTTCGGCCTCGGCGTGGATCAGGCCATTGCGCAGGGTCGCCGTGTGCAACAGCCCCATCAGGTCATCGGAGCTGGTCGAGAGCGAGGACAACGTGGTCAACGTCTCGTTCATCTGACGCTCCCGCTCATCGAGCATCCTCTCCACCCCTTCCCGGCCGATCAGGGCGGCAAAGAACAGCCGGGCGAGGAACGGCTCCTTGGGAAGGTCCTCCTCCACCGGAGACGACAGCCAGTCGGTCAGCTCCGCGCGTCCGGCGTCGGTCAGGGAGTGCACCTTGCGGTCGGGCTTGCCGTCCTGTCGCACCACCTCTGTCGTGATCGCCCCCGCCCCGCTCAGCCGGTCCAGCGTCCGATAGATCTGCGACCGGTCGGCGTGCCAGAAGTGCGACACCGAACCTGCGAACGCACGCGCCAGGTCGTAACCACTCGCGGAACGGATCGACAGCAGCCCGAGGATCGCGTGCTTCAACTCCATGCCATATACTCTACTGCACACCTAGATGACTATGCACCTATGGGTTCGGAATCTACGAGCACGCTGGTGCTGCGGTCACCTGTCCAGGGACGGCCCGCCATAGCGTGGGCCGCGGTCTTGAGTCAGGGCGCGCGAGGATTGGAGTTGGCGGTGACGTTCCTCGACAGCACGGTCGGTGGCATCGCGCTGCGTCTGCTCGATGGCACGGGACTGCTTGATGCGTCGAAGTGCCTCGGTGGGGGTGAGTGCGCGTAACGCCTCGATTTCGGCGTGGGCTCGGTTTGCTGTGCGGGTCGCGTCCTCAACGTTCCGATGCGGGCGGGCGTTGAGGTAGGCGGCCTGGTTCTTCGCCACCGCATCCGTGCCGAAGATGCGGGCACACATGCGCAGGCGCGGCAGGTCGTCGGGTTCCAGCGACTTGCTGCTTGGCGTCGGCCTCGTGGCACTGGCCTCGATCTTTCATGGGGTGGTTGGGTGTGACGGCCTGCCGCGTGCCGGGCCGCGGTGGTCGGGCCTGTCCTGGGGGCCGGAGGGGTTCTTCCTTCAGTGTTGTGGGGCGGGTATGGGACGGGGCCGCGTGCCTATGGGGCTGATAGGGCCCGCAGGTGCCTGAGCCCGGTGACAAGGAGGCTGGTGAAGGGGGTGGTGGGCCTTGTAGCGCAGCACGGTGCGTCGGGCGTGGCGGGCGATGACGGCGGGGATGCTCAGCAGGCGCAGGGTCCTGGGCTCCCACTTTCGGGCCGGGGTGCGGGCAAGCGCCAGTGTCTGGCAGAAGGCGAGGATGTCGCAGGCCAGGGCCACGATCAGGCACCAGGCGCGGGTGGCCAGGTCCTTGAGCACCTGGGAGTGATCCGGACATGACAAGCACGAGCAGTTATAGCGCGGATGGCATCCGAAGGGCTCCCTCGGCTTCCGGGCAGTGTGACAACCACCTGGCTACCAGGAGCCTTCACCCTCTCAACGACCAACACACCCCAGTTCCCAAACGGCCTCTCAGTCAGGTCCTGAGTCAGCGCAGGAAACCGAAGGCGGCGCCGATGAGCTGGTCGAAGGCGCGGTCGGGCAGGACCCGGCGCGCGGCAATGAGCGGCTTGGCCATGAAGCCCACGGCGTAGCGGGTCCGGGGGTGGCGGGCGGTGACGATCTTTCCGATGGTGCGGGCGATGACCGCGGGCGGGGAGTAGCGCCGCTGGTACGACTCGCTGCGCATGGCTCCGGCCACCGCCCTGATCTGGTCGGCGTAGGCGCTGCCCTCGGCCGTGGCCTCCAGGTGGTCGGCGGCGATCGACGCCCACTCGGTGCGGATGCCGCCGGGCTCGACCACGACGACGTCGATGCCGAAGG
>ERZ773075.731-NODE-731-length-22404-cov-44.281_pt1 | contig 22404 bp, 18 predicted proteins | sample MGYA00580614_ERZ773075 | MGnify/ENA primary metagenome ERZ773075 (study PRJEB29015, sample SAMEA2738021) | human oral metagenome | biome: human oral; feature: human-associated habitat; material: dental | place: China | collected 2043 ... | reverse complement strand
GTCGCCCCGCGCGCCAGGCGCACCGCCGTCATCGTCGCCTCGGTGCCGGTGGACACGAAGCGGACCCGCTCGGCCGCGGGCACGCGGCGCCGCAGCGCCTCGGCCAGCTCGGTCTCGGCGGCAGTGGGGGCGCCGAAGGACAGGCCGCGGGACGCCGCCCGACGCACGGCCTCGACGACGGCGGGGTGGGCGTGCCCGAGCAGCGCCGGGCCCCACGACCCCACCAGGTCGACGTAGTCGCGCCCCTCGGCGTCGATGACGCGGGCGCCCCGGGCGCTCTCGATGAAGGCGGGCGTACCGCCCACCGACCCGAAGGCGCGCACGGGGGAGTCCACGCCCCCGGGGATGACGGCGCGGGCGGCGTCGAAGAGGGAGGCGTTGGTGGTCGGAGTCGAGTGCGAGAGCGTCATCGTTCCTGCTGCGGTGGGTCGGTGGTGGGCGGGTCGGTGATGGGCCGGTCGAACTGCTGAGTATCACCGGAGCGGACTCTACCGGTTCGACATCGGCCGGATCGGCTCGATCTCCGCTGGACCGACGTGCGCAGGTCCCGGTGCGCGGGCCCCGGTCGCCGCCGCCACGCATCGATCCGCCGCAGCCCCTGCTGGCTCGACGCGCGCAGGCCCCGGAGGTCCTGGGAGCCGGCGCCGGCAGCCGCTTCGACGCGGGACCCGGTGCGCGGGTCCAGAGCCGATGCCTGCGCCCGGGTGCGCCTGCGCCGCCCTCCCGGGTGAGGCCCGTCCCGGGATACCCTGGAGCAGCCCGTTTCGGCGCCGGAGTGTCCAAATCTGCCACAAAGGCCTGGGACCGGTCGGGGTGCACGAAGAGAAGCGTTGGGATTCCAGGCTTTTCTTCGCTGCTGATTCCGTCTCGCGACGCCTTTGTGGCAGATTTGGACACCCTCCTGTCCGGACGAGTCCTGCTAGGCCACAGGAGCCCCACGCGTCCCACCGTCCCGCACTGATGGAGGACGGACGCGGCCGCCGCGCGATGAGAGCGCCGGCCGGCTGGCGGGCCGGGCTCGGGGGCGTCCCCGAGCGCGCCCCGGGCCTCCGCTGCGGGGGCGCTGGCCGGCGGGTCGGGTCCGGGAGGCGCGCCTCAGTCGAGCCCCTCGGCGATCTCACGCGCCCAGTAGGTGAGCACCGTATCGGCGCCGGCCCGCACGATCCCGAGCACCGACTCCGCGATGACCCGTCCGCGGTCGATCCACCCGTTGGCGGCCGCCGCCTCGACCATCGCGTACTCGCCGGACACCTGATAGGCGGCCACCGGCACGGGACTGGCGGCCGCGACGTCGGCCAGCACATCCAGGTACGGGCCGGCGGGCTTGACCATGACCATGTCCGCGCCCTGCTCGACGTCGAGCATCGCCTCGCGCAGCCCCTCGCGGCGGTTGGCCGGATCCTGCTGGTAGGTGCGCCGGTCTCCCCTGAGGGCGGAGTCCACGGCCTCGCGGAAGGGGCCGAAGTAGGCCGAGGCGTACTTCGCGGAGTAGGCCAGGATGGCGACGTCGTCGTGCCCGGTGGCGTCCAGGGCCGCGCGGATCGCCGCGACCTGCCCGTCCATCATGCCCGAGGGCGAGACCATATGCGCCCCGGCCTCCGCCTGGGAGACGGCCATCGCCTGGTACAGCGCCAGGGTCGAGTCGTTGTCGACCTCCCCGGCGCGCGCTCCCGGCCCGGGGCGCACGAGCCCGCAGTGGCCGTGGCTGGTGAACTCGTCCAGGCACGTGTCCGCGCACACGACGACATCGTCGCCCACCTCGGCGCGCACCGCGGCGATCCCGCGGTTGAGGATCCCGTTCTCGGCCCAGGCCCGCGAGCCGGTCTCGTCGCGAGCGGCGGGCACCCCGAACAGGTCGATCGCCCCGACGCCGGCCTCCGCGCAGGCGGCGGCCTCGCGGCGCAGCGAGTCCAGGGTGTGCTGGACGACGCCGGGCATGGCGCCGATCGGGACCGGCTCGTCGATGCCCTCGCGCACGAAGGCCGGCAGGATGAGCTGGGCTGGGCTCATCCTCGTCTGGGCGACCAGTCCCCGCAGGGCGGGCGTTCGCCGCAGACGGCGGGGCCGCACGGCGGGCACCACCGGCCCCGGGACGCCCCTGCTCACGAGGACGTCGGCCGCCGGTGACGTGGCGGGGTCGGAGGGGTTGGGCAGGGCGCCGGCGCGCAAGTCGGCTGCGGGGCCGGTCTCGGGGCCGCCTGCGGTGTCGTCCGCGGGGCCGGCTGGTGGACCGGAAGCGGGACCGGTTGCGGCGCGGGCGGCTGAGCCGGCTGCGGTGTGAGCGGTGGGGCCGGCCGCCCGCTCGGTCGGGCGGGTCGAGGAAACGGTCATGGGGCGTGCCTTCTCATGCGGGGGCTGGTGTCGCGAGGGTGATCTGGTTGCGCTACCGGTGGCGGGCGCGCAAGGGGCCGGTGGGCGGTTCGTGCGTCCGAGGCGGGTCGCTCTCGTGCGGGGCCGGTTGCGGCGCGGGCGGCGGGTGACGCTCGGGGGAGTTCAGGGGAACAGTGCGGCGATGGCGGCGGCGCGAACGCCGGGCGGGGTGGGGGAGGCGGCGACGGCGTCCACGACGAAACCGGCCTCGCCGGCGGACGCGGCCGTCGGGCGCCCGAGCGCCACCACTCGTGTGGAGACCGGCGGCGGTCCGACCAGCTCGGCCAGCGCTCGGCTGGAGGAGCCGGCCGTGAGCACGACGGCGTCGAAGCCCCCGTCCGACCAGCGCTGGGCGAAGCCGTCGGGCAGCTCCGCGGGACTCAGCGATTCCATCGTGTAGACCGGCACCGCATCCACCTCCCAGCCGACCTCGGTCAGCCCGTCGACCAGGGTGGTGCTGCGCAGCGCGGAGCCCGGCAGCAGGATCCGTCTCGCCGCTCCGGCGGCGCCCGGTGCCGGACCGTTCGACAGGGGAGCGAGTTCCAGGAGGGCGGCCGAGGAGCCCCCTGCCACGAGGTCGGCCCGGCGCCCGATGACCCGTGCGACGCGGCGAGCGGTGGCGGGGCCGACGACCGCCAGGCCCGTACCGGTCGGAAGCCCCGTCAGGTCGACGTAGTCGAGTGCGCGTGGCGAGGACACGATGAGCCAGGCGTAGGCGCCCGTCGCCAGCGCCGCCTCCGCGCGGGCGCGCTGCTCGGACGGCCCGGCGATGGCGCGGGTCGCCTCGATCGTGTCGACCTCGGCTCCCGCGGCGCGCAGCGCGGCGGCCAGCGCGTCCTCGTCCTTGACCCGCGGAAGCAGAATGCGGCGGCCGTCCAGCGGGCCGCCGCGTTCCGTGGGAGAGGCGGAGGCTACGCCGCTCGGGGCTCCGGCGGCCCGGGAGGAGCCCGTGGGGCTGGCGGCCTGGGGCGAGGCGGGGCTTGCGGGCTCGGAGGACGAGTTGGGACCAGCGGGGCTGGCGGCCTCGGACGAGGCGGGGCTTGCGGGCACGGAGGACGAGTTGGGGCCCGTGGGCCCGGCAACTCGGGAGGGACCCGTGGGCCCGGCGGCTCGGGAGGGGCCCGTGGGCCCGGCGGCCTGGGACGAGGCGGGGCCCGCGGCTGGGCCGGTCACCGCAGGTCCCCCCTGGTCGGAGTGCCCGCCCGCAGATCCGCGACCGACGCGGCGCCCGCCGCGAGCAGGGCCTGCGCGACGCGTTCGCCCAGCGCCCCGGCCTCGTCCAGGTGCGCCATCGCCGACTCGCGCACCACGGTGCGCCCGTCGAGCGAGGCCACCACCGCCTCCAGACGCAGGGTGTCGCCGCCCGCCACGGCCGGCGCGGCCAGGACGCCCACCGGTGCGGCGCATCCCGCTCCGAGTCGGGCCAGCACCGCGCGCTCGGCAGTGACGGCCGCGCGGGTGCCGGGGCTGTCGATGTGGGTCAGGACCTGCGCCAGCTCGGGGTCCTCCCGCTCCAGGTCCTCACGGGTCTCCACGGCGAGCGCGCCCTGGCCCGCGGCCGGCACCATGACGGAGGGCCCCGTTCCCGTGCCGGCCGGCAGGATCTCGCTGACATGACCGCCCAGCTCGAGGCGCCGCAGACCCGCCAGTGCGAGGACGACGCCGTCGAGGTCCGGCTCGCGCGCCGCTCCCATCGGACCGTCCTCCCGCACTCCCCTCCCGAGGACCCGCGACAAGCGCGTGGGCACGTTGCCGCGCATCGGCACGATCCGCAGGTCCGGGCGGGCGGCCAGCAGCTGGGCGGCGCGCCGCGGCGACCCCGTCCCGATGCGCGCCCCGGGCGCCAGCTCGGACAGGCGCCTCCCGTCCGCACCGCCCACTGTGCACAGGGCGTCGCGCGGATCCTCGCGCAGCGGCGCAGCGGCGATGCGCAGCCCTGGCGCGGGCGCCGTGGGCAGGTCCTTGAAGGAGTGGACCGCCAGGTCGCAGTCGCCGTCGAGCAGCGCCTCGCGCAGTGCCGTCGCGAATGCCCCGATGCCTCCGAGCCGCGTCAGCGCACTCGGGTCCACGTCGCCCTGGGTGCGGATCTCGACGATCTTGACGGCGAGATCGAGGCCGAGCTCCGCCGCTCGCTGCGCGATCATGTGGGCGACGAGCCCGGACTGGGTGATGGCGAGCGCCGAGCCGCGCGTGCCGAGTCTGACGGTCCTGGCCGCGGGTTCTGTCACAGGTGTCTCCTTCCAACGAGAGGCGCCGGGGCGGCGGGGGTCATGAGGGGCGCGTGCAGGCTACCCGCGCCGCCGGCGGTCACGGCACCGGCCTGGCGACGGGCGTCCTCGACGACGGCGGCGACCCCCGTGCCGGCCACCCACGCCCCCGTGAGCGCGAGCCCCGGCAGCGACCGGACCCGGGAGCGCAGGCGCAGGACGCGCTCGCGGTGCTCGGAGGTGGCCGGTGGCAGTGCGTCGTCCCACCGCACCAGTGCCGAGTCGATGACGTCGGACGGGTCGATCCGCACGCCGGTCAGGGCCCGGACGTCGGCCAGCGCGAGATCCAGGTCCACCTCGGGGCGCGATTCGCCGAGGCGCCCGTAGGAGAGGCGCAGCGCATGAGCGTCCGGGCCGTGCAGGGCGGCCAGCTCCGTCCCGATCCACGGCCATTTCACATTCAGGTGCGACAGGGCCTTGGCGCGCACCGGGCGATCCCCGCCGGCGTTCGCCACCAGCAGGCCCGAGCCCATCGGCGCGCCCGCCAGCTCCGGGGCGCGCACCGCCAGCATGAAGCGGGCGATCGGGGCGCCGATCGGTGCCGTCGGGTCCGTGCGGCACCGGCCCTCGCCAGAGCCTCCAGGGCCTCCGAGAACTCCGGGGCCGTCGCGGAGTCCTTCGCCCCCCTCCGCGCCATCCACGGCGCCGGCGCCGGCGAGCAGCCGCAGAGCGGCGGGCGCCGAGCATGCCAGCACGACTCGGGGCGCGCGCACGATGCGGACGGGACCGATGGGGACCGGCTCGTCCGAGGGGGTCGCGCCACGACCCGTGGGGGCGACGGCCACGTCCCAGGGGATCACGCCGCCGTCCTCCACACCGACGGGTGCGCCGCCGGGCTCGTCGGCGCGCAGACCGGTGGCGGGCTCGCCGACGGCGGGTCGCAGCCACTGCGCGCCCGTGCGCGTGAGCACATCGCCCCCCGCGGCCTCGACTGAGGAGCGCAGGGCGTCGGTCAGGCGCGTGAGCCCGCCCGCGGTCGTCGCGTCCGCCGTGCTCCGGCCCCGCCCGCGGGCGCGCCGCCGCTCCAGGGCCTCGCCGACCGCGGCCTGCAGGGAGCCGAGCCGGGCGGTGGCCTCTCGCAGCCCCGGCAGGACCGCGTCCGCGGCGAGCATCGCCGGGTCCCTGGAGTAGATGCCCGAGACGATGGGGCTCACGAGGCGGTCGAGCGCGCCGTCGCCCATGCGCGTGCGTACGAAGGACGCCAGGTCCGTCGGGTCGCCGGGGCGAGTGCCGGCATCTCCCAGGCGAGAGTCTCGGGTGGCCCGCTCGGCGGCCGCTGCGCCGATGATGGCGACGACGTCGTCGGCGAGGGGGCGGGCGGGGATCCCGAGGAGGGCGTCGCGGACGAAGCGGTGCAGTCTCCACCCGCGGGCGGGGTCGTCGTCGGGGACCGGCTCGCCCGGGCCCGGGGGCAGGAAGAGTCCGGCCCCGCCGCCCGCGGGGCCGACGATCTCCAGGCCGAGGGCGTCGACCATGCTCGTGACGGCGTCGCCCCGTACGGCGAAGCCCTCCGCCCCCAGGTCCACGCGCACCCCGGCGAGCACGCCCGCGGCGACGAGCCCGCCGGTGTAGCCGCGGGCCTCGACCACGAGCGGCCGCAGTCCCGCGCGGGTCAGCTCCCAGGCCGCCGTCAGTCCGGCGATGCCGCCGCCGACGACGAGCGCATCCCGGTGCTGGACGGACGTCCCGGCGGTCGGGCGGTCGGAGCGCCGGGACGGTGCCGAACCGATCTCGGCGCGGGTTGTGACCGATCGCGGCGATGCGCCGGGGGAGTCAGGGTGAGGCGTCATGATCGTCCTGTGCATGGAATGTGCAGAATGTGCAGAATGTGCGAGATGTGCGGAACGCGCATGGAACCCGGGCGTGGAACGGTCCCGAAGCGGTTGAGGACGTCGCGGGCGTCCTCAACCGGAGACTGTACCGGTGCCATTGCGAGGGCCGGGCACACAATGGGCGGCGGCGCTGACGACGCGCTGGGGACCCGCTGAGAATACGCTGTCGGAGGCGTGCCGATACGGGCATTGACGCTGCGTAGTCGGTTCGTTAGTTTTCAGGGGTGAGTTCCCTGACTCCTGATAATTCCGCCTACCATGACGACGAATCGCTTCCCGACGATGCGCCCAGGAGCGCGGTTTCCGCGTCTGCGGCGGTCTCTGCCCCTCCGCCGTTCCCGGCGCCCCCGGTGCTGTCGGCCCCCCTGGCCCCTCGCGCGGGCGGAAGACCGTCGCGCAGGCGTGTGCTGGGGTGCCTGCTGGGCGGTGCGGCTGTCGCGGCGGGGGGCGCCTGCTGGATGTACGGCCCCACGGGGTACTTCGCCGAGGACGCGGTCAAGCTGCGGGCGCTGAAGGCCGACCCGATGGCCTCGACGGTGCTCCTGGGTCTGCAGGCCTTCGGGATCGAGGAGTCCGAGCCGAGCGGCTGGTTCTCGACCGAGTGCACCTCGTCGATGTGCCTGGTCCGCTGCTTCCGCGACGAGGGGTCCACCTCGAAGGACCTCATGAGTCGCCTGGCGGCCTACGCCCAGGAGCAGGGGTGGACCGCCGATCCGGACCTTCTGCCCTCATTGTGGACCGGTAGCAGGCCCGGTCCCCTGAAGGGCAGCAGGATTCGTCTCTCGATCACTCGGTACCCGGAGGCCCCGTCGTCGGATCCGCTCTACACGCTCGTCCTGGTCGAGCTCCTCTATTAGCGGCAGCGGCGAGGGCGGGGTCGGTCGCCGACGTCGTCCCCTTCTGCCTCCCATAGCCTCCCATTCGTCTCCTCCGCTCCTGTTGGTCCTCTCGTCCTCGCTGCTCCTCGTTCGCTCCTGCCGCTCCCGCCGCCCCTGAAAGGTCCCTGATGAACATCATGAAACGCGCGCGTCCCCTCCCGGTGCTCCCCCTCGTCCTGTCGGCTCCCGCTCTCCTGAGCCTCCTGGGCCTTCTGAGCCTGAGCATTCTGAGTCCGCCCCCGCTCCAGGCGCCGGCGCAGGCGGTGGATGCCGGGCAGCAGGACGTGACGCTGAACGTCGCCCTGCTCGGGGACTCCTACTCGGCCGGCAGCGGCGCCGGGGACTACGAGGCCGAGGACCCGGACGATCCGGGCGGCAAGGCGTACCGCAGTCGCAATAGCTGGGCGCATCATTACGTGGACTGGCTCAACGAGCGGGGCGCGCACGCGACTCTGACGAATCTCGCTCACAGCAGCAGCACGACCGGCGACGTCATCAATGAGCAGATCGGCGAGATGCCGTCCGACACCGACCTGGTGATGCTCACGATCGGCGGCAACGACGTGCACTTCCCGGACATCGTGAAGCGGTGCTTCATGGTCGGCCTCCGCAGCGCATCGGGCTGCCGGGAGACCGTCCAGACGGCCGACAGCCGTCTGGAGAGCGAGGCCGTCGAGGGCGGCGTGGCCGTGCCGAGCGTGAGGTCGCAGACCCGGAGCATCCTGGAGAAGCTCGACGCCAAGTTGGCCGACGGCGCGCAGGTGGTGCTGGTCGGCTACCCGTATCTGTCCATGGGTAGCAAGGAGTACGTGCTCGCCGGCGCGGGCGGGGCGAGCTACGGCGCCGGAACGGGGGTGCGAAGCCTGAGCGAGAGGGCCAGGGAGTCCCAGTCCGCCCTCGTGGACGAGTGGAACACCGCGCACTCGAGCACCCTGAAGGTCACCTACATCGATTCCACGATGACCGCCTTCTCCGGTCATGAGCCCGATCCGTTGGCCGCCGGACGGAACGAGTACCGATGGATCAACGAGTTCCTGGAGACCGAGGGGTCCCTGGACGAGGACGGGAGGACCGCGTCGCATGCCAGCCTCGACTCCAGCATGTTCTACCGCCCCAATAAGATCGGTCACGAGCGGATCGCCGAGCTGATCGAGGACGAGGTGGGCGTGCCCGGCAACGCCAGGCCCGTCGCGCCCGCCAGTGCGGGTCTCGATGTGGTCTTCGCGGTGAGCGGCGCGGGCTCGATGGGAGACGACGTGGCCGCCATGCGCACCAATATGCGCTCTATCGCCGAGAGGGCCGCGGCGTCCTCATCCTCCTGCCGCTTCGCCCTGGTGTCCTACGCGGGCCGTTCCCAGGACGATCCGAACGGCCGGCCGGCGCGCACCGACGTGGACTTCACCTCCGACGCGACCGCCATCGAGAACGGACTGGACGCCCTGGCCCTCGAAAGCGATGGCGCATCCGGGGCACCCGGTGATTCCGGCACGCCGGGCGCTGGGAGCACGCCGGGCGATTCCGCCTCCCGGGGCGACTCCGCCTCCCGGGGCGCTGCGAGCACGCCGGACGCATCCGGCGCCGCGAGCGCCCCCGTCTACTCGGGCATCATGGAGGCCGTGGGGCTGGACTGGCGGTCCGGGGTGAGGAAGGAGGTGGTCGTCATCGGGGACCGCCCGGCCGCCGACCCCGAGCCCGGCACCGGTGACACCGCGGCCTCGGTGGCCCATGCCGCCTACGCGGCCGATCCGGTCCGCATCCACGCCATCGACACCTCCGGCGCCGCGGGCCCGGGAGCCTCCGATTTCTCCGAGTCCTTCAGAACCCTGGCGTCCGCGGGCGGCAGCGGCGTGGTGGACGCGGCGGACGTGGTGGACTCCGCCTCCCCCGATGGGCTGCCCGAGCTGATCGGCGATGCCCTGACGGCCGAGCAGTCCAAGCCCTTCGCCTGGATCCAGGGGGACTACGTCATCCGGGCCGGTGACCCGCTGACCATCGACGCGGCGGCGTCCTACGCCACGAGCGGCCGGATCGTCTCCTACGAGTGGGACTTCGACGGCGACGGCGCTTTCGACCAGACCACCACCGCGCCCAAGGTCGAGCACGTCTTCGCCGACGAGCTCGACGGCGTCGTCGGGGTGCGCGCGACTCAGTCGGATGGGCGGAGCTCGACGGCCACCGCCTCGATCATGGTGACCGATGACGGCGACCAGACCCCGAGGGAGTCGGACAACTGCCCTGACGTCTACAACTGGGGGCAGACCGACTACGACTCCGATGGCATCGGGGACGAGTGCGACCCCGACCCCGGCCTCCCCACCCAGGATGAGGCCGGCGTCGGTGAGGTCGCCGGCGGTGCGCAGCCGCCCGCGCCCACGGCCGATCCCGCTGCTCCCATTAGCGCCGCGCCCGCGGCCGGTTCGGCGGGCGCCGTGCCAGATCCGGCCGATGCCGCATCCGACGGGGCCTCCGGCGTGCTGGGCGAGTCCGGGGGTCGCGGGACCCCGGCCATCGTCCCGCCCACCGCCACCCCGAGCACCGCGGGGGGACCCGCCGCGCTCGCCCGCACGGGTCTCGGAGCCTCCGCCGCGGTCCCGATCGCCGCGGCCCTGGCGGTCGTCGTCAGCGCCGCCGTCGCGCTGCATGTCCGTCGTCGTAGCCGAATCGAATAGCCGTACCGCTCGCTACGCCGAGATCGGTCGAGTTCCGCATCGAGATCGGTCCGACGGCGCCGCGTCCGGCTACAGGAATCACGAGTCGGGCATTCCGGGATGAGTCGGACGACGCCGTCGTCGGCCTCGCGCCGAAATGCCCGATTCGTCGCGGCCGGAGCGCGCCGCCCCGTCCTACCCGGAGCGCGCTGCCCCGTCCCAGCCGGCGAGCGCGACGCGCTCCCACTCCTCCGAGCCGTGCACGCGGGCCACCGTGCGGGTGAGCACATCCGGATCCGTGCTCGGCGGCACGCCGTGGCCGAGGTTGACGACGTGGCCGTCGGCGGCGCGCCCCGCCTCCAGGCAGGCGTCGATGGCGGGCGCCAGGATCTCCCAGGGGGCGGCCAGGAGGGCCGGGTCGAGGTTGCCCTGGACGACGACCGGTCCTCGGCGCCGGTGCGGGTGCCGTTCGGCGAACCGCCCCCCGTCGGCGGCGCGCAGCTCGTCGATGGCCCAGGCCAGGTCCGTGCGGTCGTCGATCCCGACGGCGCACCCGCCGTCGGCCCCCGCGCCCCGCATGTCCGTCAGGATGCGAGCCGTGCCCGTGCCGAAGTGGAGCAGCGGGACACTCCCGCCGGTGGTGGGCGAGACGGCCTCACGAGCGATTCCCAGCGCCAGCACGGAGTAGGGAGCCGCCCGCTCGCGGTAATCCGCGGGCGATAGGGCCCCTGCCCAGGAGTCGAAGAGTTGGGCGGCGCTGGCCCCGGCTCGGATCTGGGCGGCGATGAAGGCCCCGGTCACCCGGGCGCACCAGGTCATGAGCCTCTCCCAGGCGGCGGGGTCGGCGTGCATGAGGGTGCGCGCCGCCAGGTGGTCCCGGCTCGGGCGACCCTCGACGAGGTAGGCGGCCAGAGTAAAGGGAGCCCCGCAGAAGCCGATGAGAGGAGTCCACGCGGCCCGTCCGCGCGACTCGGCGAGCCCGGCGCGGGCGCGCTCGTCGAGCGCCTCGCGGTCGCCCGGTGCGCCGGGGGTGCCGAGCTCGGCGACGGCGATGCGCACGCCGGCCTCGACGGCGAGCGCGCCCGCGCGTCCGGCGGCGTCGGCGCCGTAGCGGTGGTCGGTCAGCCGGGCGACGTCGTCGGGAGTGCGCACCGGGTCGTCGATGACGGGGCCCACCCCCGGCTCGATCCGCACCGCCAGGCCGGCCAGGCGCAACGGCACCATGATGTCGGAGAAGAAGACGGCGGCGTCCACCCCATGGCGGCGCACGGGCTGGAGCGTGATCTCGGCCGCGAGCTCGGGGGTGAGGCAGGCGTCGAGCATGTCGAGCCCGGTGCGCTCGCGCAGGGCCCGGTACTCCGGCAGGCTCCGCCCCGCCTGGCGCATGAACCACACGGGCGTGCGCGCGGGACGCCCGCCCCCGAGCGCTTCGAGCAGGGCGGGCATCGCGTCGGCGGCGAGCCCGCCCCCGCTCGAATTTGGTGAGGAATCCATCATGAAATCATCCTGAATACGTTCGAGGCGACACCCCGTATTGTCGTTGAATGCTAGTCGATGCTATTTCGGCGACGCATCCTCGGCGATCCCGCCGGGGCGCGGGATGCCAGTAAGGGCAACGGGAACAATGATGGGACACGTTGTCGCGAAATAATTCTGACACCCTGTCCCGATGCTCCGGCCCCTATCGCGGGTGTCAAGTGGAGTCCCGCCGCCGACGGGTGCTTGACTGGCGCTCACTGTGACTATTCATCTTCTCTCCGCCGATCATCGCGCTCAGGGCCTGGCGGCAGTCTCCCGCCTGGGAGGCGTCTCCGCCCGCCTCGGGCCCGACCTGCTCCGCGCCGTCCGGGGCCTCGACGGCGCCCTCGTCCTGGGCACCTGCAACCGTCTGGCGATCCTCCTGGACGCCCCCGACGATCTGCCGGCCGAGACCCTGCGCGACGACGTGACCGCCTTCCTCGCCGAGAGATCGGGATCCGATCGGCCCGTGCGCCTGAGCCTCTGGTCGGGCCGGGCCGCGCACTACGAGCTCTTCGCCACTGCGGCCGGCCTGGAGTCGATGGTCGTCGGCGAGCGCGAGATCGCCGGCCAGCTCCGCCGCGCCCTGATCCTCGCCACCGCCGAGGGCACCGTCACCGGCGCCCTGACCCGCGTCGTCGAGCACGCCTCGGCCGCCTCGCGGCACGTGGCCGCCAGGACCGCGCTGGCCGGCGCCGGGCGCAGCGTCGTCGCCGTCGGCCTGGAGATCGCCGCGCGGCACCTGCCGCCGCAGGGCGTGCGCGCGCTCATCGTCGGCACGGGCGCCTACGCCGGTGCCACCGTCACCGCTCTGCGCAACCGCGGGATTCACGATATCGAGGTCCACTCCCGCTCCGACCGCGCCCGGGACTTCGCCGCCGGGCACTGCGTGCGCGCCGTCGACGGGGCCGGCCTGCGGCGCTCGCTCGCGCTGGCCGACCTCGTCATCACCTGCCGGGGGCTGGGCGCTCCCGTCCTGACCCGCGAGCTGGTGTCGTCGGCCGTGCGCCCGGCCGCGCATCGCGGCGCAGGGAGCGTCGCGGCCGGGGGGAGTCCCGGGCTCGGGCATCGGCTTGAGCCCGGCGGAGGCGCAGCGGCCGACGGGGGACCCCTGGTCGTGCTCGATCTCGCCTTGAGCCGCGACGTCGAGCGGTCCGTCGGCGCCCTGCCCGGCGTCCTGCTCATCGATCTGCCCAGCGTGCAGCGCGCCGTGCCCGACGTCGAGGCCGGCCAGGTCGAGGCGGCGCGGCGGATCATCGCCCGGGAGGTCGCGAGCTTCGAGCGGATGCGGGCCGGACGCCGCATGGACCCGGTCGTGCGACGGCTGCGCGGTGGCGTCGAGGCCGTCGTCGAGGAGGAGGTCGCCCGCCTGCACGTCGCGGACGGACGCGTCGACGCCGAGGAGGCCGCACGCGCCCTGCACCATCTGGCCGCTCGTCTTCTGCACCACCCCACCGTCGCCGCGCGCGCCGCCGGGGAGGACGGTCGCGAGCGGGAGTACCTCGAGGCCCTTGAGGTCGTGCTCGGCCCGCGGATCGCGTCGGGGCTGCGCGCCGACGGCGGGCCGCCCGCGGCCTGCCCCGCCCACGAGGGGGCCCGGGAGGCGCGGGACCCGGGCGTCGAGCGCGGGGCCGCCGACCTCCCGACGATCCCGACCCGGCGGGGACGGGCGTCCGCGGCGGACGCCGCCGACCAGGAGGGCCGGACGTCGACCGGGGCCTTCGAGGGACCGGTCGCCGATTCGCCCGCGCCGGCCCCCGACCCGCTCCCGGGGGCGCTCGCCGAGCGGTTCGCGGCACCGGATGGCCCGGAGGGGCCCGCCAGGATCCCCGCGTTCTCGGGAGGGCGCTCATGAGCGATCCACTGGCCCCCTACGACGCCGTCCTGCTGCTGTCCTACGGCGGCCCGCAGGGCCCCGACGACGTCCTGCCCTTCATGCGCAACGCCACCGCCGGCCGGGGCGTGCCCGACTCCCGCCTTCTGGAGGTCTCGGGCCACTACGGCCGCTTCAACGGCGTCTCGCCGATCAACGCCCGCAACGCCGAGCTCCTGGAAGCCCTGCGCACCGAGCTCGCCGCCCGCGGTTCGCGCCTGCCGGTGGCCATCGGCAATCGCAACTGGCACCCCTTCGTCTCCGAGGCCCTGCGCGCCCTGGCCGACGGCGGGGCGCGCCGCGTCCTGGCGATCACGACCTCCGCCTACGCCTCCTACTCGGGCTGCCGCCAGTACCGCGAGGATGTGGCCGGTGCGCTGGCCCTGCTCGCCGAGGGCGCGGACGGGGCGACCGGGCGGGGCGCCGAGGCCGACGCCGCCGCGCGGGTCGGCGGTGCCGGCGGGGCGCCGGTGGGACTCGTGGTGGACAAGACCCGCCCCTTCTACAACACCGAGGGCATGCTCCGGGCCAACGTCGACGCCATCGCCGAGGCCTACGGGCGGCTCGTCGGTCGGGGCGTCGCCCCGGAGGGCATCAGACTGGTCCTGGTCACCCATTCCGTGCCCGAGTCCATGGAGCGGCTCTCGTCGCCCGGTCCCGGTGAGGTTCGGGACGGCGGCCCGGGGCGCGCCGGGGCCGGGGGTGTCCCCGAGGGGGCCGCTCATCCGGGCGACGACGCCGGGGGGCGACCGGGGAGCCCGTCCGGGAGCGCCGGGGGTTCGGCGGACTGTCCGCGACGGGCGGGCTGCGCTGACGGCGATCGGGGGCGATCGGCCCGGACGGCCCGCCCGGTCCCGCCCCCGGAGCCGGGCGTGGCCGCGGACCTGTCCACGGAGATCTCCTACGTGGAGCAGCACCGTCGCCTCATCGAGGTCCTCCTGCCCGCCCTGACCGACCGCCTCGGCCTGGAGGGGGCGCCCGATCACGATCTCGTCTTCTGCTCGCGCTCCGGACCGCCGCAGGCCCGCTGGCTCGAGCCGGACGTCAACGACCACCTGGAGGCCCTCGTGGCCGGGCGCCTGACCGACGGCGCGCCGGTGGCCGCGCCCGCGGGCGTCGTCGTCGCGCCCATCGGGTTCGTGGCCGACCACATGGAGGTCGTCTTCGACCTCGACACCGAGGCCGCGGACACCGCCGCCCGCCTGGGTCTGCCCTACGTGCGGGCCGCGACCGCCGGCACGCACCCGGCCCTGGTGTCCTCGCTGGGGGACATCCTCGCGGAGCGCGCCGCCGCGGCGCGGGGCGAGGAGACCCGCCCGGCGTCGACCACCGGCACCGGTCCCTTCCACACCGTGTGCCCGCCCCAGTGCTGTCGCGCGGAGACCCGCTCCGCGCGCGGTCACGGGACCGGCGGCTCGGGCGCGGGAGGCCATCCGGTCCCCGGCCCCGGGGCCCGCTCCGCCCACGGGATCGGCCCGACCGCGAAATCCCTCCCGTCAGCGCCCGCCAGGCCGCATACTGCTCACGACACTGCTCTTGCCGACGAAGGAAGCCTGTGATGACGAATCACGACAGCCCCCAGCCCACTGCCGAGCCCGGCCGGGATGACTCCCGCCTGCATCGGTTCGAGGACGAGGAGCGCCGCCCCCACCGCGACCCGCGGGACGCCACCGACGTCGATCTGGACGCCGTCAACAATCGCCTCCACTACGCCCTCTACGCCGTCTACTGCCTCGTGGCGCCGCTGCCCGCCCTGGAGGACACCCGCCGTCGGCTGGTCGGGGAGTCGAACTACTTCGTCGACCAGTCCGAGGTCACCACCCGCGGCTGGTACGACGTCTCCGGGTTCCGCTCCGACGCCGACCTCATGATCTGGTGGCTCGACGACGACCCCGAGAAGCTCCAGGACGCCAGCCACCGGCTGCGCGCCAGCGCTCTGGGCCGTTACCTGGAGCCCGTGTGGTCCTGCATGGGCCTGCACACCCCGGCCGAGTTCAACCGCAAGCACATCCCCGCCTGCCTCGGCGGCGTCGCCCCGCGCGACTGGTGCATGGTGTACCCGTTCGTGCGCAGCTACGACTGGTACCTGCTCCCCGATGAGGAGCGCTCGCGCATCATGGCCGCGCACGGCCGCAACGGCTTCTCGAAGTACCCGGATGTCAAGGGCTCGACGCTCGCGGCCTTCGGCATGAGCGACTACGAGTGGGTCCTCGCCTTCGAGGCCGACACCCTGGACCGGCTGGAGGGAGTCATCCACCACCAGCGCTACACCGAGGCCCGACTCCACGTGCGCCAGGACACGCCCTTCTACACCGGCTCCCGCGTGAGCCCGCGCGAGTGGGCGGAGCGCCAGCCGCGGGCCTGACCCGATCCTCGATAGCATGGGGCCGCGTCATGACGGTCGGAGGGCCGCCGACGGACCGGATCGAGGAGTTCCATGATCACCATCGTTGCCACTTTCGCAGTTCCCGAGGCCAATCGTGAGCGCTTCGTCGAGCTCGGTCGCCGCCTGGTCGCCGGCAGCCTCGCCGAGGTCGGCAACGTCTCCTACCAGTTCGTCGTCTCCCGCGAGGACGCCGGTGCCTTCGCTTTCGTCGAGGGCTGGGCCGACGCCGCCGCCATCGATGCCCACAACGCCTCCGAGCACTTCACCACCCTCATCCCCCGGCTGGTCGAGCTCTCCGACGAGGCCCCGGTCATCACCCAGTACGAGGAGGTCTGAGACCGATCGTCTCCTGTTGCCCCTTTTCCGCCGAGCCTGGTCCGGTGTCGCCGCGATCAGTACCACGCGAGGGCTGAGAGCGATTGCGCGTCTCGGGGCCGAGGTGCTGCCGCTTCGAACGGCCCGCGCCCGTTTGAAGCGGCCGGACGGAGCGGGAGCATCTCTCGAGCCGGAACCGGACCGATCTCGGCACGGAACCGGACCGATCTCGGCACGGAACTGAACCGATCTCGGTGAAGGTCGGCACGGGGTCAGGGGCGTTGGATGGAGGAGTCGTCGCTGACACGGGCCACTGCCACGCCATTGCGCAGGGCGATGGTCTCGACGGCGGTGAGGGCGTGCGCGGCCTGGCTCCAGGGGAAGGCCATGTAGATGAGGCGGGTGCCGATGCTGTAGTCGGCCAGGCGATCCTCGATATCGGGATCGGTGTCCAGCTCCTCATCGGTCGGGGCGTCCGGTCCATTCATGTTCGGGAACTGCTGGTGTATGTCCGCGTAGAAGGCCTGGAGCTCGGGGGTGGTCACTGCCGGGTCGGAGTAGGAGTGGTTCTCGGACCAGGTGGCCTGCTCCACCCACCAGGCGGGGAAGTCCGCGTCGGAGACGGCTGCGGGATCGAAGACCAGGACATCGTAACTCATGTCACAAGGCTACCGGCACGGGCGCATCGGGGCTCGTTGAGCGGCCCCGCTCAGGCGCGCCAATCGCCCAGCGCCCCCTCCAGGCAGCCCAGCGCCGCATCGACCAGGCTGTGCCGCTGCTCGGCCGGGCAGCCGGCTCGCACCCACCGCAGGCAGGCGTCGTCGAGGAATCCCAGGTAGCCCCAGAGGGCGAACTCGTCGCGGTACCCGTGACTGCCGCCGACGACGTCGGCCAGCGCCTCGACCGCCGACTCGCGGGCCGCCTGACGCACCTGGGCGGCCTCGCCCGGCTCGTGCCCGGCCAGGATCTGGTAGGCCATCCAGCCGGGGGAGCGCTCCGCGATGAAGTCCAGGTAGGTCAGGATCGAGGCGCGCACCCGGTCGCGCGCCGAGGAGCCGGCCGGCAGGGCGTCGGCGGCCCGTCTGGTCCGCTCGGCGAGCTCGTCGGCGGCTCGCTGGAGGACCTGGGCGTAGGTGCCGGCCTTGTTGGCGAAGTACTTGTGCACCAGGGCCTCGGAGGCCTGCGCTTCCTCGGCGATCTCGGCCAGCGAGACCTCCTCGTACGGGCGGCTCGCGAAGGCGCGGCTCGCGGCGGACAGGATGAGCTCGCGGCGCTCGGCGGGATCCATGCGCAGGCGCGGACGCCTGTCGGTGCGTGGCGGCATCTTGACATGCTAGCGGGTCCAGCGGCATCCTTGGAGGCATGGCTAGTGAGTCACTTGGAATAAGCTGTTCTGCAGCCCCCGACTGGACCGACCGCGTCATCTGGTGGCAGGTCTATCCCCTCGGCGCCACCGGCGCCCCCATCCGCCCCGCGCCCGGCGACCCGCTGGCGGAGAGCGGGCCCTGTCGCACGGGCGCCCCCGCTCGCCTGGACCGCCTGGAGCCCTGGCTCGACTACGCCGTCGAGCTCGGTGCCAACGGCCTGTCGCTCGGCCCCGTCTTCGCCTCCTCCACCCACGGCTACGACACCACCGACCACCTGCGCATCGACCCCCGCCTGGGCGACGACGCCGCCTTCGACCGCCTCGCCGAGGCCTGCCGCGCCCGCGGCCTTGCCCTCATGCTCGACGGCGTCCTCGGGCACGTCGGCACCGAGCACCCGCTCTTCCGGGCGGCCCGCGCCGGGGGAGGGGAGCGGGGCCTCTTCCGCTTCGACGACGCGGCCGGCGGGGAGAGCGGTGGGCGGGCCGGCCCCGGCTACGCCACCTTCGAGGGGCACGAGTCGCTGGCCGCCCTCAACCACGGCTCGCCGGAGGTCCGCGACCTGGCCGTGCGGATCCTGACCCACTGGCTCGACCGCGGCGCGAGCGCCTGGAGACTGGACGCCGCCTACGGCATCGACCCCGCCTTCTGGGCGAGCGTCCTGCCCGCCGTGCGCGAGCGCCACCCCGACGCCTGGTTCATGGGCGAGGTCATCCACGGCGACTACGCCGGCTTCGTGGCCGCCTCCACCGTTGACACCGTCACCCAGTACGAGCTGTGGAAGGCGATCTGGAGCTCGCTGGCCGACGTCAACTTCTACGAGCTCGACTGGTGCCTGAGGCGTCACAACGAGTTCATGGCGGCCTTCACCCCGGCCACCTTCGTCGGCAACCACGACGTCACCCGCGTCGCCAGCCGCATCGGGGGCGCCAAGGCGGCCCTCGCCGTCGTCCTGCTCATGACCGTGGGTGGCGTGCCCAGCGTCTACTACGGGGACGAGCAGGCCTTCCGCGGGGTCAAGACCGAGACCCTCGGCGGCGACGACGAGGTCCGCCCCGCCCTGCCGGCCGCCCCGGCCGACCTGGCCCCGTACGGCGCCTGGATGCTGCGTCTCCACCAGGACCTCATCGGGTTGCGGCGGCGCCACCCCTGGCTCGTGCGGGCCCGCACCGAGGTCACGTCCCTGGACAACCCGCGGCTCGCCTACGACGCCGTGGGGGAGCGGGGGGAGAGGCTGCACGTGAGCCTCGGCCTGGAGCCGACGCCCCGGGCCGAGGTGCGGGCGCCGGACGAGGCTCCGCTCGTCGTCGAGCCGCCCGTGGAGTGATCCCGTCCGCCGGCGGGGTCGGGAGAAGCGGCGCGGAAGCGGCGTCGGTAGGCCGACGGCGTCGTGCCGAGCGCCCGGGCGAAGGCCTGCCGCATGGTGACGGCGCTGCCGAAGCCGCAGGCCGGGGCCACCTGCTCGACCGCCAGATCCGTGCTCTCCAGGAGGCGCTGCGCCTCGCGCACCCGCTGGGCGCGCACCCAGGCCGCCGGCGCGGCGCCGGTCGCCTCCCGGAAGGCGCGGATGAAGGAGCGGGTGCTCATCCGCGCCGTCCTCGCCAGCCGCTCCACCGGCAGCGGCTCGTCCAGGTGCTCCAGCGCCCAGGCCGCCGTGCGGCCGATCGGGGCGTCGTCGGCGTGCCGCGGCACCGGCCGCTCGATGTACTGGGCCTGTCCGCCCTCGCGATGCGGTGCGATGACGAGCTGGCGCGCGACCTCGTTGGCGGCCTGCGCGCCCAGACGCGTGCGCACCAGGTGGAGGCAGGCGTCCAGGCCCGACGCCGCACCCGCCGAGGTCAGGACGTCGCCGTGGTCGACGTACAGGACCGACTCGTCCAGCGCGATCTCCGGGTGCTCGCGCGCCAGCGGCTCGAAGGCCCGCCAGTGCGTCACCGCCCGGCGCTCGCCGATGAGGCCGGCCTCGGCCAGCGGGATCGCCCCCAGGCACAGGCCGACGACGCTCGCGCCCCGGGCGTGCGCCGCCTTCAGCAGTGAGCGCAGGCGTCGTCCCGCGGGACGCCCGTCTGCGAACCACGCCGGGACCACGACGACGTCGGCCTCCCCCGCCAGGTCCGGACCGCCCAGGCCGCTGAGGACGTAGCCCTCCGAGGTGCGGATGGAGGCGGAGGGAGGCGAGGCCGCCGGGGTTGCCGGGTCCGACGGTTGCGCCGGGTCGGTGCGGTCCGTGCACGCGGAGCCCGTCGAGTCCCCAGTGGATGGCGCCGGCTCGAGGTCGGTGGTGAACAGCGAGACCCGCCAGTTGGCCAGACCCAGCCGGCTCACGGTGCCGAAGACCATCTGGGGGATCGACAGATGGAACATGGTGACGCCGTCGAAGGCGTGGACGGCGATGCGCATACGGCCTCCCCGAACGGTCCCGGTTCGACTCGGAGTCCGACAGGTGCTGGGCGCGCACCGAGCCGATTGGCGTGAATTCATCGGTGAATAGCATATGCGCCACTGGTGGGTGGCGGTCCGTTCGCACATCCTGGGCGGGACGATGCAACCACCGCGCCGAGGCGCGCTCCTCTGGAGACACCGTGACTGATCTCGATGAACTAGTCCGAACCGTCCCTCGCCGGGCGCTTGTCCTCGTCGATGTGCAGAACGAGTACGCCCACCTGCCGCTGCGCATCCGCCACCCGCGCCTGAGCGACTGCCTGGAGCGGATCGAGCGGGCACTCGACGCCGCCGAGCACGCCGGACTCCCGGTGGCCTGCGTGCAGCACGCCGGCCCGCCCGGCGGCACGATCTTCAACCCCGGCGGGAAGGGCTTCGAGCTCTGCCCGGGCATCGAGCGCCGACGGACCCCGCAGTGGAAGCGCGTCGTCAAGCGCCGAGGGTCGGTCTACGCGGGAACAGACCTCGCCGCGTGGCTGCACGAGCAGGGCGTCGACACCGTGACGCTCGTCGGGTTCATGGCGAACAACTGCATCCTGGCCTCAGCGGCCTGGGGCGAGACGATCGGCCTGACGACGGAGGTGCTCTCCGACGCCGTCGGCGCCATCAACCTGCGCAACTGCGCCGGAAGGGCGGATGCCCGCACGGTGCACACCGCGCTCATGGCGCTGCTGCACTCCAACTGGGCGGCGGTGGCCACCACCGATGACTGGTGCCGGGCGCTCGGCCGCGACGAGCCGCTGCCGCGCAGCAACCTCGTCGCCTCCGCGATGATGCCGTTATGATGCCGCCCCGCTGTAGGGCCGTCGGCAGCGGTGGTGGGTAGATGGAACCGCAACTCGGATCTGTCTTGACCCTCACGTGGCGTGAGGGATGAGGCTGCGCGCATGAGCACTTTCAACGCATTCGAGATGAGCCCCGTTCCCACGCCCAGTGAGGACGCCCAACCGCCCGAGCCCTTCCGCGGCATCTACGGCATGCCGATGTTCATCACCGTCCCGACGTCGGACCTGGACGCCTCGGTCGACTTCTGGACGGAGGCACTGGGCTTCTTCACCCTGTTCAGCATTCCCGGCCGGCTCGTGCATCTGCGCCGCTGGGCCTTCCAGGACGTTCTCCTGGTGCCGGCCCCGCAGGAGCCCTCCCTGGCCTCCGTCCCCTCGATGAGCGTCAGCTTCGCCTGCGTCCTGCCCCAGATCGATGAGATCGCCAAGGCCTGCGAGCAGCGTCGGCCGGGCAGCGTCACCGGCCCGCGCGTCACCCCGTGGAACTCCTGCGAGGTCGAGGTCATCACCCCCGAGGGCGTGCGCGTCGTCCTCACCGCCGCCAGGCCCCTGGACCCCGGCAGCGAGCAGGCCGAGGGCCTGCGGCGCGTCGACATCGAGGTGCCCGAGGCCTGACCGCCGCCTCCTCGCCCTTCTTGCGGCCGGAAACGGCGGGGGCGGGTGGTGCTTGCGACAGCCGCCCCAGCGCCTTGTCCGCCCAGGCCATGTCTGCGGCGTCCACGGGGCCGGGCTCGCGATCAAGGTCGTCCAGCAGCTGTGCGAGGTCGTCCTCCCGTTGCACGCGAGCGACCGCTGCGCTGATGAATCCCGACACCGATGGGGCCCTGCCCTGCTCGACCGCACGGCGAATCGAGACGACCTGCTCGTCCGGCAGGCTCACCGCAATCTTCTGAGTCATACCAGAATCATGCCGCGGTGCGGCGCCTCAGAGCGGGCCGTTGGCGGAGGCAGCGGAGACAGTGGGGCGGCCGAGTCGGTGGAGACGGTGAAGTTCTCGGAATCGCTGTCAGAACGCGGGGTGGAAGCGGGCTCCTGGTACCGGGTCGGCCAGCCAGGTCAGGCCCGCTTCGATTCGGGCGGCGCTGGAGTCCGACAGGGGCTCGGGGAGCGAGTCGGGGCGGAACCAGCCCACGTGGGTGGACTCGTCGTCGGCCACGTGAGCGCGCGCCGTCGTGCCGGGGCGGGGCCGTCCTACGAAGTTGATGTCCATGAAGACGCAGTTGTCGCCGTTGGGGAAGGAGATCGGTTGACCGGCCTCCACGCCGATGAGGGCCAGGATCTCGACGTCCACGCCGGTCTCCTCCAGGCACTCGCGTCGGATCGCCGTCGCGGGCTGCTCGCCGGGCTCGGGGATGCCGGAGACCACGGCCCACTGCCCGTTGTCGGTCCGCCGCCCCAGCAGGAGGCGGCCGGCGTCGTCGACGACGGTGATACTCACGCCGGGAAGCCACAGCTGCTCGTGGCCGATCTTCTGCCGCAGGGACACGATGAACTCGGGAGTCGCCATGCGTCGAGCCTAGACGGTCGGCTTCGCCGTCCTCGCCCGCCTACACGAGCATGGCGACGATGAACCGCGTGATCGCGGCCATGATCCAGGCGGTGACGAGCATGTAGGTGTAGGCGATGATCGGCCATTTCCAGGTGCCGGTCTCGCGGCGCATCGCGCCGGCCGTGGCCATGCACTGGAGGGCGTAGACGAAGAACACGAGGATCGCCGCGATCGTGG
>ERZ773075.729-NODE-729-length-22432-cov-73.7938_pt1 | contig 22432 bp, 18 predicted proteins | sample MGYA00580614_ERZ773075 | MGnify/ENA primary metagenome ERZ773075 (study PRJEB29015, sample SAMEA2738021) | human oral metagenome | biome: human oral; feature: human-associated habitat; material: dental | place: China | collected 2043 ... | reverse complement strand
TGTTGAGGAAGGCGATGACCTGCTTGGGCACCGCCCCCTTGACGGAGCCGCCGCCGTAGGTGGGCACAACCAGAACGTACTCCTCGCCCACGGTCAGCGGCGGGTCCGCGCGCCGCAGGGGGATGCGCACCGCCGGGAAACCGAGCTTGCCCACGAATCGATGCGTGTTCTCCGAGGTGGAGGAGAAGTAGACCAGCAGAGGCCCGCTACTCACGGCGCGCCCCGCGACCTCAGACCGCGACGGACTCGACGGCCAGAGCGAGAGTCTTGATCTTGTCCGGACGGAAACCGGACCAGTGGTCCTCTCCGGTAACGACGACGGGAGCCTGGGCGTACCCCAGGGATTTGACCTGCTCGAGAGCCTGAGCGTCCAGGGAGATATCCACCGTCTCGTAGGACAGGCCGGCCTTGTCCATGGCGCGGTAGGTGGCCGTGCACTGGACGCAGTTGGGCTTGCTGTAGATGGTGATCGCCATGTCCGTCTCTTCCTCAGGGTCGGGTGGCGGTGACTGCGGCCCGTCCCTGGGCAGGGACTGCGCCGGCGGCACCACACGCTTGTCATTCGCGGGAGGCCAGAACGGCCCCGCGGAGCAAGACACTACCCCTTGGGGTAAGCCGGGTCCACCACCCCAAGATGCTGTGTCTGACGTGGCCCTGTGCACACCACCCCTCCCTTCTGTGGAAAACGCTCACCGAGCTGGGGACGACCAGTGGAGAGGGCTGACAGCCACCCTGATGGCGACACTGCACCCCGACTCCACGAGCCGCAGAACGATGGTCCTACACGGGTGCGACATCTATTCAGCCCTCTTAACCACAGGAGTCGACGGTCGACACCGGAGCTCTGCCCCCAGACCTGGGGACAGAGAAGGAAAAATCCCCTCCGAGTGCTCCACGCACGGCGTGTCGCCACTCCCGGCAAACACTCAGCAAACGATTGCTGGAGTCATGGGTAAGCAAGGACACCCCCTCTGAGCACCCAACCAACCACTGACGCCCGAGGGACTTCAGAGAAGCACGGAGGGATAGCCGGAAGTATTCAGTCTCACATCCAACAAGAAGGGGACGCTCTAGCATTTTTTGTAACGGTCGATTTATGGTTGTTATTACGAAATCGTAACAATACAGTTCCCAATCCACCACTCCCCAAGGACTTCCACATGCAGCAGACGTTGCAAGAACTACCACTCACGCTGGCCTACATCGCCGCTGACCTGGCGGCCATCACCCTCCTGGTCGGAGCGCTCTACATCCCACGCCACGGACGTCGTGACCTCGTAGCCGCCTACATCGGCGTCAACGTGGGCGTCCTGGCCGTCACCCTCCTGTTGTCATCGAGTAACGACGTCGGTGCCGGACTGGGCCTGGGGCTCTTCGGCGTCCTGTCCATCATCCGCCTGCGCTCCTCCTCCCTGGCCCAGGGAGAGGTGGCCTACTTCTTCGCGGCCCTGGCCCTCGGTTTGCTCGGCGGGATCCAGAGCCACTTCATCATCGTCATCATCCTTATGGTCCTCATCATCGGCTCCCTATGGGTCGGAGACCACCCCGCACTCATGCGCCACAACCGCAACCAGACCGTCACAATCGATCGGGCGATCAGCAACGAGAGTGAGCTCACCCGCGAGCTCGAGGACCTACTCGGTGCCAAGGTGCGCAGCATCGATCTCAAGAGTCTGGACCTGGTCAACGACACCACCATCGTTGAGGTGCACTACAGGCTGCATCGTCGACCGCGGGAGGCGACACTGGTGCCCCAACAGCAGGTGGCCTCTCAGCAGGCTCCGCAGCCATCACAGGGGATCGTGCGCCAGGCCCCTCCGTCGCCCCAAGAGGCTCCACTCCAGCCTGCCGCTCAGGTACTGGAGTCTGGGCAGCACGCCTGGCCCGGGACCGCCTCACATGACAGTGCCGCATCAGCTGCCACCGCTCCGCCCCGATACGCCTGGGTCACCGGCGACCAGCAGCAGGCCCAGTCGAGCACCCCGCCTCCTCCCACGGTTCACCCCCGCTACAACTGAGCCACCCACCACTACTGCGCAACCATTTCGCCACAACCGGCCCGCGGCACCGATTCGCCCGCCACCGCAACTCCCGAACCCGGAAAGGACAGTACCGTGCCGAACACCGAAGGCATCGACACGATCACCCTCGCCGAGCTCAACTCCGAGGCGAGCCTCCTGACCCGCATGGACCGCAAGTACCTGGTCCCACCCCGCGACGCCCAGGAGGTCATCGACTACCTCGCCCCGCGAGCGCAGGTCCTCCAGATCGACGGCCTGCGGCACTTCCGCTACGCGTCAACCTACTTCGACACCCCGGGGCTGGACGCCTACTTCCTGGCTGCCCGCAAACGGCGCCGGCGCTTCAAGATCCGTACCCGCACCTACCTGGACTCCGGCCTGTGCTTCCTGGAGGTCAAGACCAACGGGTCGCGCGAGGCCACGGTCAAGGACCGCTTCAAGTACGATCCCGACGACGCCGACCGCATCACACCCGACGGCCGCCTGTTCGTCATCGAGCGCCTGGTGGAGTCCTCCACCTGCTCCCTGGACGAGGCGAGCACCATCGCCCAGGCCCTCGTGCCGGTCATGGACTCCACCTACAGCCGCACCACCCTGCACCTGCCCCATGACGAGGCCCGAGCCACCTTCGACACCGAACTCACCTGGGACCTGTTCGACCCCGACGGGCGGCGTCTCAAGACGGGCGTGTCAGTGGGCCACCTCAACGTCGTCGAGACGAAGAACCCGTCCACGGCCTCCCCCACGGACCGGCTCCTGTGGCGCCGGGGTCACCGGCCGGCCCGCATCTCGAAGTACGCCACCGGCATGGCGCTGCTGTACGCGAACCTTCCCACCAACCGTTGGCACCGCACCATCAAACGGGAACTGGGGCGCTACCGGCGTCAGGCACCGCTGCGCCAGATGGCGGCCTGAACGTCAGTCTGTATTCACCCACGGTCTCACTCCCTACACCAGCGCCCCCGGACATTACGGGCCCCGCCCGACCCGGGGGCGCTGTTCGCCGCTCCACACCGACGGCGGAACAAGTCATGCCTCACCCATGCCGCTTTCACAGCCGGCTCATGGGATGCGCTCCTTGACTGTTACTCACCGGACGGAGCCCCGCGGCTGCGGCGCGACCAGAGCACACGCTCGACCTTCAGGCGCCCATCCCGGCTGGCCCCGGCACCGGTCCGATTGACCCGACAGGAGCCTCCCGATGAGCCTGACCACTCTGACCTACATCGCCGCCGACCTGATCGCCCTCATCGTCCTGGTCGGGGCGCTCTACGCCCCCCGCCATTCGCGCAAGGACCTCATGGCCGCTTACATCGGCGTCAACGTGGGCGTCCTGGCCGTCACTCTGCTGCTGTCGACGGCGAGTGTCGCGGCCGGACTGGGGCTGGGACTCTTCGGCGTCCTGTCCATCATCCGCCTGCGCTCGACCGAGCTGGCCCAGCACGAGGTGGCCTACTTCTTCGCTGCCCTGGCCCTCGGCCTGCTCGGCGGGATCCAGACCGCGCCGATCGCAATGGTCGCGGCCCTCATGGGGACCGTCGTCGCCGCCCTGTGGATCGGCGACCATCCCGCACTCATGCGCCGCAATCGCCACCAGGTGATCGTCCTCGACCACGCCATCACCAACGAGACCGCGCTCATCGCGCACCTGGAGCACACCCTGGGCGGGCAGGTCCGCTCGGTGGAGGTCCAGCGCCTCGATCTGGTCAACGACACCACCACCGTCGACGTCCGCTTCCGGATGTCTCGCAATACCCCAGCCGAGCTGGAGACAGAGGTCTCCAAGGTCTCAGAAATCTCCCGGGGCTCCGATGACGTCGCCCCCACCCTGGAGCCGGCCGGTGCGCCCGCCGCCCCAACCGTTCAAGCCTGGGCCGGCACGCACCTGAGCACCGTACAGACCAGTACCAATACCGGCCAGACCGACACCCAGCCCGTCACCATCACCCCTGCGGTCCAGTACGTCACCCGCTCGGCATCACAGTCCACGACTCAGTCCGTCGGTCAGCCGGTGTCGGCCCGCCGGGCCCAGACGGTCACCCAGCCGGCCATGGCCGGGCGCTGACGCCGGTCCACAGTGACTCGCAGAGTTGAAAGGACCGCGACGATGACCACCACGACCTCTATGATGACGTCCACCACGACCCCGGGCGCTGCGGCGTCGGTGCCCCGAGCACCTCAGGCAGCCCCCGCCACCCTGAGCACGAAGCACCTGGCCTCGACCACCCTCGCCGAGCTCAACGGCGCCGCCGGCCTGCTCACCCGCGTGGACCGCAAGTACCTTGTACCCCTGGAGAGCGCCCAAGACCTCGTCGACGGGCTCGCGCCTCACGCCCAGGTGCTGACCATCGATGAGCGGCGCTGCTTCTCCTACACCTCAACCTACTTCGACACCCCGGGGCTGGAGGCCTTCATGCTCACGGCCCGCAAGCGGCGTCGGCGCTTCAAGGTGCGCACCCGCACCTACCTGGACTCCGGCCTGTGCTTCCTGGAGGTCAAGACCCGCGGCGCGCGCGGCACCACCGTCAAGCGGCGCATGGGCTACCACCCCGACGACGCCTCCCGCCTCACCGGCCCCAGCCGTGCCTTCGTGGCCGCCTGCCTGGCGAGCACGGGGGCCACTGGTCCGGCCGCGGCCCGGGAGGTCGCCGCAACGCTGCGTCCTGTGCTGGCCACCACCTATGAGCGCACCACCCTGCACCTGCCTGACGCCGAGGCCCGGGCCACCATCGACACGGCCCTGACCTGGCGGCGCCTGACACCGGGGGCCCGCACGAGGACCCCCGCCGTGACCGTCGGAGCCCCTCAGGCCCTGCGCCCGGGCCACCTGGCCGCGGCCATCAACGACGGTGAGCCGGTGGCGGTGGCGGATGTCGCCGTCGTTGAGACGAAGAACCCGGCCACGCCCTCACCTGCGGACCGCGCCCTGTGGGACACCGGCCACCGGCCCACCCGCATCTCGAAGTACGCCACCGGCATGGTGCTGCTCCACCCCGAGCTTCCCGCCAACCGCTGGTACCGGACTCTGACCCACGAGCTCGCCGACCTGTTCGGCACCGACCGCTCCAGCCTGGAGAGCATCGGCGCCACCCGCGCCACCGCGAGCGCCGCCTGAGTGCTGCACCCAGACCACCCACGATCCGACACCGGACCCGAGAAGAAGAGGCCCAGAAACCATGAAGACCACCAAGACGATGACGACCAAGCCCCTCAATCGACTCCGCCGTCGCGCGACCGGAGCCGTCGCACTCCTGGCCGCGATCGCCCTGGCGACCGGCTGCTCGACCTCCTCGGCCTCCGGAAACGCCAGCGCCTCGAGCTCGAGCGAGTCGGACACGACGTGGACGACGATCTCCTCATCTGTCGCCACGGCGTCCACCGGCGCGAGCGTCTCCGACATCCTGGGGGCCAATGCCTCAGTGGAGGACGCCTCGAGCTCTGCGGACGACGCCGGAACCACGGACACGTCGTCGGCCACCACGATCACGCTGTCGGGATCGTCGGCTTCGGCCAGTGGGTCGGCATCGAGCAACGTGAAGGTCGACGGGGGCACCGTCAGCATCAGCGGCGGCGGCACCTACGTCCTCAGCGGCGAGCTCAGCAACGGGCGGATCGTCGTCAACGCCCCCAAGGACGATGTGCGCCTGGTCCTCAGCGGCGCGAGCATCACGAGCTCGGACGGCCCGGCCATCGACATCCAGGACGCCGGCAACGCGATCGTGGTCCTGGCCAAGGACTCCAAGAACACGCTGACCGACGGCGCGAGCTACGCCTCGGGGCAGGAGGCCACCGCGGCCCTGTTCTCCTCCGACACGCTCACCGTCACCGGGACCGGCCAATTGGACGTGACCGGCTCCTACAAGGACGGCATCTCCTCCAAGAACGGCCTCATCATCACCGGGAACGCCACCATCACCGTCAAAGCCGCCGACGACGGCCTGCGCGGCAAGGACTACCTGGTGGTCGAGTCCGGGACGCTGACGGTCGAGGCGGGCGGCGACGCGCTGAAGTCCAGCGAGGACAACGATGAGACGAAGGGCTTCATCTCCCTGGGCAAGGCGAGTATCACGCTGACCTCCTCCGACGACGCGATCGCCGCGACCACGGATGTCACGATCAAGGACACGACCCTGACGATCACGGCCGGCGGCGGTCAGGCCAACGCCACCATTGAGGAGCAGGCACCGCCCGGGCAGGAGTCCACCGCGGACTCCACAACGCCCTCGCCCAAGGGCATCAACGCCGGGGTGAGCTACACGCAGGACTCCGGGACGATCACCGTCAACGCGGCCGACGAGGGGCTGCAGGCGCCGTTCATCAACGTGGCCGGCGGGGAGCTGTCCATCGCGGCCGGCGACGACGGCATCAACGCCTCCAACGGCGACCACGTCATCGAGGGGCACGAGAACGCCGACTCCGAGTCCGACGACGGCTCGGTGCTCACGATCAGCGGCGGCGAGGTGGAGGTCTCCTACGCCTCCTCCGACGGCATCGACTCCAATGGCTCGGCCTACGTCAAAGGCGGGATCGTGGTGGTCTCGGGGCAGGCCGGCGAGATGGACGGGGCCGTGGACGCCAACGGCGAGACCCAGCTGGTGGGGGTGACGGGATCCCCCTCGGTGACCGCGGGAGACACGCTCACCGTCACGGATGCTTCCGGCTCACGGGTGGCTTCCGTCAAGGTCGACTTCACGGCCGCAGCGATCACGGTGCTGGGGCTCACTGAGGGACAGCAGTACACGGTGGCAACGTCGTCGGGCGGCTCGGCCACGGGGACGGCCTCGGCGCTGTCGGCCGGGATGGGTGGCCCCATGGGTGGTGGCCCCGGCGGCCAGGGCGGTCAGCCCGGCGGCGGCCAGCCACCCAACAATGGTCAGCAGCCCGGCAACCAGAACGGCTGACGAATCCGAGATTTGAAATGGTGGGGGCGCAGTGCGAAATGCTGCGTCCCCACCATTTCAAATCTGCTTCAATAAGAAACTAAAAATAGCCACCCCACAGCAAGCGAACTCTGTTACTATAGGTAGCATGTCAACCATCGCCACAATTTTAACGATTCTAGCCACATACACAGCAATCAACTTATTTTACTGGAAATTTCTTCTTCGTTTTTTTCGCAAAGCGAATAGATTTTCAGAGCCATTAGATGACACATTAATTCGTCTTAGATTAGGGCCACTCAGTCAGAGTCTTTCTTTTCTATTTGTCCTATTTTTGACAATTTTGATCACAAAGCGTCCAGAATGGGAAATATGGAACTTCATCATTCATGACGATGGCTCCCCTTCGGGAATTCTAGGCAAAAGCAGTGCAGCGATGTTGGCAGTCCTCGCCTTCACTGCGACCACCACAGCAAATGCCGTTCGCGATCGAAAACAAGGTGGGTCATATTTTGGTCAACCTTTGTCTACATATCTTATTTCTAAGTCATACGTCAGTGAGATACTTTGGGCGCCGGTATTTAAAGTTATCACCCTAATCGTTTTTCTGTTCCCCTTCTTCTCGAGACTGCTACCCGACAAGGAGCAATCCTCACTGTTCTGGAAGATCGAAAATCCTCGTCTCCTGGGAACCTCCATATGGCTTTCTTGTTTAATAGTTATCAGCATGGCACTGTTGTTTAACATGCTTGCTTTGTTCCGTCAGTCGTTTATCCTCTTACGTCAACCACGTCACCTATTAGAACTCTACATCACCGAAGATCTGAATGAGGAAATGCGCAAAGAAATTAAATCGCTTTTTCTGAAAGATAGGACCACTTCAGGAGAAAACTCAAAAACATTTCATGTTCGACTTATTAAATTTGCATCGTCACTCTCCAACGAAAAGGAACGGGACAGATACCTCCAAGAGACAATTGGCTCAATTGAATGGATCGATTGGATTGAGAGAATTTTCAGTTTATTAGAAGGTGAAGTATGCAACATAGGTCATTCTAGCTACAAAGTTAAGAAACTTCCACGACGGGACGGATATAAGTCATACTTCGCGTTTCTCCACAATCAGTCGATCGAAAGAAAACTTCTATCAGCGCATTCAATTATGCTGGGTCGCCACGAAGCACTACTTGGTTCATTTGACTCTCGAAGCGAGAAAACGATTCGAGAAAAAATGCTAAATCGAATGCTACTAGACGCCGCCCTGATGTCCGATAAGGTGCAGACTGCGCTTCAGAACTTACCTGAGCCGGAAAAAGATATCCTTACTAGTTGCAGACTCATCTCTCGAATCGACCGACTCCCTGATCCCCAAGCAAATATAAAGTACATAAGTCAGCAACGTTTTAATCCAGAGCATCACGACGACCCACCGTCAGTCATCACTGTAACCGCCATGACTTATAGAGACCTCGCTAGAATAATCCGCAATGGAAGCTCGCCTGACAATCCGTTAAGTCAGCGGTATTCCTCCGATTCTTTGCGCAATATCATAGATTCAGCCAGCCGTATCTATCACGAACCTACTCGACGATATGCATTACAATGCCTTATTGAAGCGTTAATCGACTCGCTTATCATCAATCGACGTCCCGACGAACAAATTCCTGCCAGTGACCTTAAAACGCTGGTTCCTGGCCTTAATAACTACTTGAATTCGCCTCTAAGTGCAAATTCTCGCGACGATTCAAGAAACCTCAACTCTCTGACGCTCAGCATAGTTCTCGGCTGTATAAAATCTCATCTCAAGGCTAGTGGCCTCCTCAAGCCTGAGTCCTATTCGGAACTGTTGAAGTACGTGCCCGAAGAGGAAGTCGTGGCCGCATTGCTGTATATGCTCCTATACAGCAATCGAAAAGGTCGTAAGGTGTCAGCAAAGGTACTGCTCCCCTTTGTGACGGCGTTACGACACCACATTGGGATGTCCGACAACAACAAACAGGATTTCTATGAGGCCGCTTCAACCGTTCTCAAAAAGTCAAGTAGAGTCTCGCACACACTAAATAAGACTGGACTTAAATGGCTTTTCGAAATTCTCGAGGATCCGATCACCATCACTATGTATTGCAACCACACAAACAGGAGGACAAGCGGAGATATTGATATCAACTTCACTAATTTAGTATTATGGAGGGCTCTTGTCGGAAGTCGACTTTACTTCGGAGAGCCTTTCATCAACAGCAAACAGAAACCAATCGAAGAATGGGGTATTGAAAATGCTATAAGGGACATTAAAGATGCCGCCAAGATCCTCGAAGACTCAGGAATGAAGGACGAGGCACGAAACATCCGCTCTTCTCTACCGATCGAAGAGTCTCTAGAAGCGCATCAACCAAAGGAGCCGCAGCGAGCAGCATCGGTGCGCCCTCTCCCTCACCTCCATCCCAGGCCCACACCTAGTGCTGATCGACGTCTAAGTAATCGTCAGAGGCGTCGACTATCACGTCCAGAACAATAAGCCAAGTCGGGTCTCGAATTTTCGTCTCGAAGCATTGGCTTCGAAGTCGTTATCAGCGAACTCCGGAAAGACGCGGATGCGGCTCGTGAGCGCAGATGACATCAATCCCGTCCTCCACGCACTCCTTGAGCCAGGATCTTGATTCTCGCCACGCTCGAGCATCGGTCCGCGTCATGTGCTGGAAGGCCCTGAGCCCCAGAGGAGCACGTCCACCGAAGAGCTCGGTCTTGACGTCCATCACCGCATCGCCGGCATGAATAAGAGGAGGCTTGTTCTCCCGGTCAATGACGACTGCGCAGTGCCCCTCAATATGCCCATCAAGTGCCACCAGGCTCAGGCTGTCATTGAGCCTGAAAGAGGGGCGCGAGCGCCACGTCTCCGACAATGTGACAGGCTTCCACTGCGGTGTGTGCGACCACTGAACGGGATGAAGTCTGCGCACCATATCCTTGCGCAGTGCGGGAATAATGAGGTCTATCTGAGCACGTGACGCGTAGACGCTCGCCCAGGGGAAGTCTGCAATACCTCCCACATGATCGACATCGTGATGGGTCAGGACGATGCTCCTCACGTCGTGCGGATCGATGCCGAGTGCCTGAACCTGCGTGATCGCGGGTTCTGCGGGGTTGAGGGCGGGGCGGACTCTGCGCAGAAAAGTATCGCCCAAGCGATCGCGGGGATTGCGCAGGTCGGCTGATCCCAGGCCTGCATCGACAAGAGTCCAGTACTTTCCCGTCTGTACCACAAGGCAGTGACATACGAGGGTCGCAGGAGCGGTCAGACTTCCTCGACCGTTCACAAGAAGTTGGCTCGGTGGGTGGAGTGTGCCACAGTTAAGATGATGAATCGTCATGACAACCAGGCTCCCCCTTCAGGCCGACCTCAAGGCAAGCGGATCGGCGACGTGGCTCGTGAGACCGGAATCGCAGCACACGTTCTACGGCACTGGGAGGATGAGGGGATCCTGAAGCCTGAAAGAGACTCCCTCGGGCACCGTCGGTATCGCCCTGAAGACCTCAGCCGGGCCGCAGCAGTGCGACGCGCACAAGAGGCGGGGTTCACCCTGGAACAAATCAGACGCTTCATCCGAGCAACCGCGCAGGAGCGCAAGGCCCTGCTGAACGATCACCGGTCGGCACTCTCCGACCAACGCGAGCGGCTCACTCACGCCATCGGTCTCGTCGACGGCGCCATGCGCACATCCCCCAACACCTCCTGCCCATACAGCGTGTGAAGGGGAAGCCGGTCAAGAAGGTGCGCACCACCCCAAGATGGCGCCAGTCAATCCCAGCGCGACGCTAGGAGCCACATGACACGCTCAGATCATCATCGCGCGGATGCGCTTTGATATAGCGCCTTGCCGTCCCGTCAGAAGCGATCTGAACAAGTCGCTGATGAACGGCTTCATCAGTCGGATCGAACCAGCGACCGTTAGCTTTTCGAATTGAGATGGCGGCCATCACATAATCGCCACGATAATAGTCGACCTCAAACGAAATCTCGCGACCGTCCACCGCCCCAATCGTCAACACACCCCCCTCGGAATTCACATCGTAATCGTACGATGAAATTTCTTGAAAGAATATCCGAGTGACCTTACCAAGCCGTCCGCGCTTCTCAACGTAATCAATTCCCGTCTCGACATACTCATTTTTCAGAGACATGATCATGAGATACGATAACAACGACAGAAAGACGCCGCCAGCGAGGGCCATCAGAGCCAACAAGAAGACCCAGGCAGTGTCTTCATATGAGAACAGAGAGGTATCCTGCGAGTATATCCAGGCTTGAATAGAAAACCATAGACAGAACACCCCAACGACATTTAAAGCAATCCCTACGGGCGCCAGGATGATAACGGCAATCAATGGGAACCTCGGGGCTCGCACCCTCACAGCGCCCTCAGTGGAGACCGAGTATCGTTTCGAGTTTCTGCGCCCTAAAAACACTCTCACTGCGGGGCCGACAGCAACAGCAATGGCTATAAGAATGTAGTTGAAATTTCCCATCGCTTACATTTCAGTTGTTTAGATTTGGGTTCCGTACCGCACGCCGGAATAGTTGAGTCACACTCAAGGACCCACCTGAATGGCCGCATCAATCCGTGTTGTCAAGCATGGAGATGCACTCCTCAGCACTCCACGACGTTGACGGCCAGTCCCCCGCGGGAGGTCTCCTTGTACTTGGCGAGCATGTCCTCGCCGGTCTGGCGCATCGTCTCAATGACGGTGTCGAGGCTGACGGCGTGCCGGCCCTCGCCCCACAGGGCCATGCGGGCGGCGTTGATGGCCTTGACCGCGGCCACCGCGTTGCGCTCGATGCAGGGGATCTGGACGAGTCCACCCACCGGGTCGCAGGTGAGCCCCAGGTTGTGCTCCATGGCGATCTCCGCGGCGTTCTCCACCTGGGCGGGCGTCCCGCCCAGGGCCTCGGCCAGGCCGGCGGCCGCCATCGAGGAGGCCGAGCCGACCTCCCCCTGGCAGCCCACCTCGGCCCCCGCGATGGAGGCGTTGGTCTTGATGAGCCCGCCCACGGCGGTGGCGGCCAGCAGGAAGCGGCGGGCGCCGTCGTCGTCAGCCCCGGGGATGAAGCGCTCGTAGTAGGCCAGAACCGCCGGGACGATCCCGGCCGCGCCGTTGGTGGGGGCGGTGACGACGCGGCGCCCGGCGGCGTTCTCCTCGTTGACCGCGAGCGCGAACAGGTCCACCCAGTCCATGCCGCGCAGGGGGTCGGCCATGGTGAAGGCAGCGGCCGGGCCAGTCGACTGGGCACACAGCCGCTCGTGGAGGGCCTTGGCGCGCCGGCGCACCCCGAGCCCGCCGGGCAGGATGCCCTCGGCACTCATGCCGGCCTCGATGCAGGCGCGCATCGTGGCGCGCAGGCGGTCCAGGTAGGCCATGACCTCCTCGCGGCTGCGGGCGGAGAGCTCGTTAGCCAGGACGACCTCGGAGATGCCCAGGCCCTCACGCTCGCAAATCGCCAGCATCGCGGCCGACGTGGTGAAGGGGAAGGGCGCGGGAGTGGCGTGGGCCTGACTGGCGGAGGCGGTCGCCAGGGCCTGGATCGACGGCGATCCGGGAGCTCCGACGTCCTCCATGACGAAGCCGCCGCCCACGGAGTAGTAGGTGCGGCGCAGGATCTCGGCGCCGCTGGCGCAGTAGGCGGTCAGGGTCATGCCGTTGACGTGGTAGGGCAGGACCCGGCCGGGCAGGAAGTGGATGTCGGCGCCGGGACTGAAGGGGACGGGGCCGACGCCGTCGACCACCAGCTCACCTGCGGCCTCGACCTCCTTCATGAGGGACTCGCACACGACGGCGGGAACGGTCTCGGGCTCGTAGCCCGCCATTCCCATGACGGCGGCGCGGTCGGTGGCGTGCCCGCGGCCGGTGGCGCCGAGCGAGCCGTAGAGCTCGACGGTGATGCGGGTGGGCTGCGGCAGGCCGGCGCCGGGGACCTGTGAGTCGCACTCGCCGTCGGACGCCCCTGCGCCGCCTGGGCGGACCGCCTCGGCCAGGGCCCGGCTGAAGGCGCGGCCGGCCCGCATGGGGCCCACGGTGTGGGAGGAGGAGGGGCCGATGCCGATGCGCATGAGGTCGAAGACGCTCAGCGGGCGGGGTGCCTGCTCGACGTCGATGGCCCCGGCCAGGAGGGCGGCGGGCGTGGCCGAGTCCAGGGCCGTGGAGACGAGCGCGGTCTCCGGAGCAGGAGCCGACATGCCGGTGGCAGTGGGACCCGCCGAGCCGTCAGGGCCGGCGACGGCGGAGGTGTGTGTCGAGATGGAGAGTCCACGGCTGGTCACATCCCCATGATGCACGCCCGGCGCCCGGGCTCCCAAGTTCGACGAGCTCGCGCCGATCTGCCGTCAGTCGGTGGGGCGCACCAGCCACCAGGCGGCGTAGGGAGGCACGGGCACTCGCCCGTCCCCCGCCCCCTCCAGTGAGGTTGACCCGAAGGGGACCGTGTCGGTCAGGACGTCGGTGGCCCCCATGACCCCGAGCCGGGCGAGCTGGTCGGCGGCCACCGAGCGCCACTGCGGCGTCACGTTGTACACGCCCACGAAGCTGCCGCGCGGGTGGTCGCGGTAGGTCACCAGCAGCCCCGGGTCGTCGACGTCCTGGACCTGGGTGCGCACGGCGGCGTCGAGCTGGGGCAGGCTCGCACGTACCTGCGCCATCCTCGCCAGGTCGGTGAAGACGCGCCCCTCGACGGTGGAGCGGTCGTGCCGGTTGGCCATCCGGGCCTCGTCGAGGCGGGGCCGCCCGGCCCAGCGCGAGTCGGCCTCGTGACCGGGCTCGGTGTCCCAGTTGGGGTCGTTGGGCTGGGCGAGCTCGTCCCCGCTCCACAGGACGGGGATGCCGCCCCAGCCGTAGAGGATGGCGTGGGCCATGCGCAGGGCGTGGATCCGCTCCTCGCGCCAGGTCCACAGCGACTCCGCCCTGTGCTCGGGGGTCTCGTCGGTGATGCCCTCCCAGGCCTCGGCGGCGGCCTCGATCCCGATGAGTGAGGCGGCCGTCCCGGCGATGCGCCGGTCCCCGGTGGCCGGGTTGTGCTGGAAGACCAGGCCCGCGGCGTCGGAGGTGGGGTACTCGCCGCTGTACCAGTCCGCCAGGAAGGACCGGTGGTCGTAGCCGGACAGGCCCACGGCGGCCGCGTCGTCGTCGTCGATGGCCCAGCCGATGTCGTCGTGGCAGCGCAGGTAGGTGATCCAGGTGGCGGTGGACGGCTCGACCGGTAGGTTCTGGAGCGCCTCGACGGCCAGCGTCGTGTCGCGCGCGGCGAGCATGGACCAGATCTGGACCATGAGGGAGTTGTGGTAGGCCAGGTCGGAGACCTTGCCGGTGTACTTGCCCTGGCCGAGGTACTGGAGGAGCTCGGTGGGGGCGACGATCGCCTCGGCCTTGAGGTCGACGGCGGGGCAGGCGATGCGGGTCAGGGCACGCAGGACCTCGGTGATGGCGTGGACCTCGGGCTGGCCCTGGCAGTCGGTGCCCTTGCGCTTGATGGTGAAGGCGATGGCGTCCAGGCGCAGCACCTCGACGCCGCGGTTGGCCAGGTCCAGGACGATGCCGGCGAACTCGGCCATGACGTTGGGGTTGCGCCAGTTGAGGTCCCACTGGAAGGAGTTGAAGGTGGTCCACACCCAGCCGCCCACGCCGTCTTCCCAGGTGAAGTTGCCGGGGGCGAAGTCGGGGAAGACCTCCGGCAGGGTGCGCTCGTAGGCGTCGGGCTCGGTGCGGTCAGGGAAGATGAGGAAGTAGTCGCGATAGCGCTGCTCGCCGGCGCGCGCCCGCACCGCCCACTCGTGCTCGGCGGCCACGTGGTTGAGGACGAGGTCCACCACCAGGGAGATCCCCTCGGCGCGCAGCTCGCCGGCCAGGTGCTCGAGGTCGTCCATGGTGCCCAGGTCCGGGCGCACGGTGCGGTAGTCGGCCACCGCGTAGCCGCCGTCGGAGTCGCCGGGGCGCGGGGTGAGCAGGGGCATGAGGTGGAGGTAGGTGACGCCCAGCTCGCGCAGGTAGTCGATGCGGTCCTCCACGCCGCGCAGGGTGCCGGCGAAGCGCTCAGTGTAGGCGGCATATCCGACACGGCCGGGGTGCTGGGCCCAGGCGGGGTCGAGAGTGCGGGCCAGGTCCAGACGGCACAGCTCATGCTCGCGCTCCGCGTAGGCCCGGGCGGCCAGGGCCAGCAGGTTGAGCGCCGTGGCCTCGGCGGCGTCCCCGTAAAGGGTTGTGAGCCCATCGAGGAGGTCGGGGTACCAGGCCTCCACGCGCGTGAGGAAGATGTCACGCTCGGCGGCCTCAAGCGGATCCAGGACGTGGAAGACGATGTCGTCGAGGGAGGACGGGAGGGGAGTGCTGGCGCTCATACGTCTATGGTCCCCGATTCGACGCCGTCACGGTACTGATTTCCTCACCGTCCCGTCGGCAGGGACCGACCGTCAGCGAGGCGGCGACTCAACCCGCCGCCAACGGGCTCCACCCCATCACCTGCCCCCACCCACCTCCGACGGGGACATTCCACACGGCCGGGGACAAAACTCACCCGGTGGGGACCTTTGACGCCGTCGGGGACGCAATTCCTGTGCCCGTACGCGTGACATGCCCCCGGCTGACCGGGAACGCACCCGGACCCCACAAACTCCCGGGCATCAGGATCCGACGGCGTCGTAAGACTCGCGGTGGTCCAGGATCTGGGCGGAGTTGTCCTCGATCCAGGTTCGCAGAGCGTCGATGGGTGACTGCAGGCTGCGTCCCAGGTCGGTCAGCTCATAGTCGACGCGCGGCGGGACACCCGGCAGCTGGGTGCGCGTCACCAGGCCGTCGCGCTCCATGGAGCGCAGCGTCTGGGTGAGCACCTTGGGTGTCACCCCGCCGACTCGCGCGCGCAGCTCGCCGAAGCGGCTCGGCCCGTCTGCCAGGACCGTCACCACCAGCGGGGTCCAGCGGTCGACGACGTGACGCAGCACCGTGCGCGAGGGGCAGGCGGGCGAGAGGATGTCGAAGTCGAAGACCGCCGTCTCAACGTCATTGTCGGCGGCGTCGCTTCGGGCCGCGCTTTCTGCCCCACTCATGGCCGGTACCACTGAAGAGGTGCCACCGGCACCGTCTCCCGCCGCTCAGCCAGTAATCCCTCATCCCGTGACACAACACACCCCTTTAGTTACTTTGAGGTACTCCGTATTCAAATCATACCATCAAGTCATCACGAGGTCGCCGGCACCCGGCGCACTCGCCCCAGACCAGCACCCCACCTACCTGGAGGAAGACTCATGAAGATCGCCATCATTGGAGGAACCGGAATGGTCGGCGCTGCCGCCGTCGCCGAGGCCGCCGGCCGTGGGCACGAGGTCATCTCCGCCTCGCGCTCGGGCCGTCATGCTGAGGGAGCCGCGCAGGACATCACCCTCACCCTGGCCGACACGCAGGCCGTCGTCGACCTCATCAACGGCTCCGACACCACCGTCATCGCGGTCTCCGCCGGCCGCGGGGAGTCCGCCCAGCCCGTCATAGACGCCCACCGCGCCCTCATCGCCGCGGCTCCCACCGGCCGGCTCATCGTCATCGGTGGCGCCGGCTCACTGCTCACCCCGGACGGCACCCGCCTGGTGGACACCCCCGGCTTCCCCGAGGAGTACAAGGCCGAGGCCCTGGCCTTCGCCGAGGTCCTCGACCTCTACCGCGAGGCCGGCAGCGCCCTGAGCTGGACCCTGCTCTCCCCCGCGCCGGAGTTCACCGACAAGCCGCGCACCGGCAGCTATGTCGAGGGCACCGACCAGCCCGCGGGCAGTGAGATCTCCGTGGCCGACTTCGCCGTCGCCCTGGTGGACGAGGCCGAGAAGGACGCGCACCGCGGCCACCGCTGGACCATCGCCAACGCCTGAGCCCACCACTACTCACAGCACGCCCGCTGAGCTGGGCCGGTTCCATGCGACCGGCCCGGCTTGGCTCGTGCGCCCCGACCGGTGCAGGCTTGACCCATGACTGCCATCGCCCTGACCATCGCCGGCTCCGAGGCCTCGGGCGGCGCCGGCGCCCAGACCGACCTCAAGACCTTCCACACCCTCGGCGTCTACGGTTGCACGGCCCTGACCTGCATCGTCTCCATGGACCCCAAGGACGGGTGGAACCACCGCTTCGTGCCGGTGGACCCCGGTGTCATCGCCGACCAGATCGAGACCTGCGCCGCCGTCCACTCGCGCATCGACGCCGTCAAGATCGGCATGCTGGGCACGGCACCCACCATCGACGTCGTCGAGCAGGCCCTGGAGACCTACAGCTTCCCCACCGTGGTGCTCGACCCGGTCCTCATCTGCAAGGGCCAGGAGTTCGGGGGCGCCCTCGAGGTGGACAACGCCCTGCGCACCAAGATCCTGCCGCGCGCCACGATGACCACCCCGAATCTCTTCGAGGCCGCCACGCTGGCGGGCATGGAGGAGATCACCACGGTCTCCCAGCTCAAGGACGCCGCCAAGCGCATCCACGATCACGGGGTCCCCAACGTCCTGGCCAAGGCCGGCCCGTCGCTGGGCACCGGTACCGCTCTGGACGTCTTTTACGACGGCACCACCCTGGAGGTCCTCGAGGTCGAGGCCGTGGGCACCGAGCGCGTCCACGGCGCCGGCTGCACTCTGGCCGCCGCGGTGACTGCCGAGCTCGCCAAGGGCGCCGGCCCGCTCGAGGCCGCCGTCACCGCCAAGGAGGTCGTCTCCTCCTCCATCCGGCACGGGCTGCGCGGTAACATGCCCTTCCTCTACGTCTATCAAGGGGAGTTCCGGAAGGCCTGAAACCGGCTTCCCGACAATAGCGGCAGACCGTAGTACCTGGTACCGGTTCTCACCGCCGCCCATGTCGCGATACATGTCGCGGCATGGGGCCCGCTCTTGTCGAACGACCGGTTCGGCGCCTCGTCTACCGAGGGCAGCCGCGCAAACGCACCGAGAGGCAGGTAACGCAGCCCTCAAGCTTCTCGAACTCCGAGATGTCCACCTCGGTGACCTCGTAGCCCCGCGAGCGGAAGAGCTCGGCGCTACGCGGAGCATCAGCCGCCATGAGCAGGTGCGAGCCTCCCAGGAGGACGACGTGGGCTCCGCTCTCCTCGGGGACCGCCAGGAAGCTGTCCCACAGGGTCGGATCGTCCACCAGGGGCTCGTAACCGATGACGGTTCCGTCCGGAAGCATCGTCACTGCGGACTTCAGATGCAGCACCTTGGTCAATGGCACACCGATCGTCTCCGCCCCCTCGGCCGCCAGGTGCTCACGCAGTTGGCGCAGCCCCTCCGCATTGCTGCGGCCGCCCTGCCCCACCCAGACCTTCCCGCCGAACTTGAGGACGTCACCGCCGTCGAGCGTTCCGGGGGCCTCGATTCGCCTCACGTCATACCCGAGCTCACGTACCGACTTCTCGACGGCGTCCACCTCGGGCTTGCGCTCATCGGCCCCCGGCCGAGTGACAACGGCGACGCTGCCATAGACCACTACTGCGTCCTCGACGAAGACGGCATCGGGGCAGTCAGGGGCCTCGTCGACCTCAATGGTCTCCCAGCCGGCCGTATGGAGCGCATCCACATAGTCTCGCCACTGCCGCTGCGCCAGGTCGCAGTCCACCTCCGTACGGTCGATATGGGTGACAAGACCCTCCGAGAGCCGCGGACCAGGACGGCGCACCAACGCCTTAGTCGTCTCCAACGAGATACTCCTTTCATGAGAACCCGCAAAGGGCTCGGCGGAACGTGGTAGAAAACTACATCGACCCGCATGAACATGCACGTCACACCCATACCGCCTATCTGGACAAGGAGGACCCGATGAGCGATCCCTCCACCGCGCTTCCCCATGCTCCCCACAGCGTCGATTCCGACGTCCCTGACGAGCCCTCCTCCCACGGCTCCCTGAAGCGCAACCTGAAGGTTCGCCACATCAACCTCATCGCGCTGGGCGGAGCAATCGGTACCGGCCTGTTCGTGGGCACCGGCGCCTCGATCTCCTCGGCGGGGCCAGGAGGCGCTGTGCTCTCCTACGGGATCATCGGCCTGGCGATCTACTTCATGATGGGCGCACTGGGAGAGATGATCACTCATCGCCCCGTCGCCGGTGCCTTCGAGACCTTCACCTCCGACTACGTGGACCCCGCTCTGGGATTCACGGTGGGCTGGATGTACTGGTACAGCTGTGCAATGACGATCGCCGTGGAACTGGTGGCGGCCTCCATTGTCATGAAGTACTGGTTCCCCGCCTCGCCGTCACTTCTGTGGAGCGGGGCCTTCCTGACAATCATTCTGCTGCTCAACCTTTTCTCCGCCCGCGTCTTCGGCGAGGCGGAGTTCTGGTTCGCCGGCATCAAGGTCATCACCGTCATAGTCTTCCTGGTTCTGGGTGTCGCGATGATCATCGGCATCCTCAGCGGACACGACGGCGGTCTATCCAACTGGAGCACGGGCGAGGCACCTTTCGTCCACGGGTTGACCGGCACCCTGTCCGTACTCATGGTGGCCGGATTCTCCTTCGTGGGGATCGAGTCGGCCGCCGTGGCCGCCGGCGAGGCCGAGAACCCCCGCACGACAATGCCCCGTTCCATCAACTCCGTGTTCGTCAGGATCATGCTGTTCTACGTCGGCGCCATCGCCGTGGTCGCCACTCTCGTGGCCTACACCGACCCACGTCTGCTCAGCAGCTCGGAATCCAACATCGCCGCCAGCCCCTTCACCCTCGTCCTGGAGCGAGCGGGACTGGCGGCGGCGGCCGCCCTCATGAACGCCGTCGTTCTGACGTCAGTGCTCTCGGCCGGCAACTCGACGCTCTATGTGGGCAGCCGGCTGCTGTACTCGATGGCCGGCGCCGGACATGCACCACGTATCTTCGGACGGGTGACCTCCCGAGGCGTCCCAGTATGGGGCGTCCTGGCCACCATCATCATCTCCATGCTCGGGTTCCTGTCCAGCCTGGTCGGCGACTCGGTGGCCTACACCTGGTTCTACAATGCCACCGGATTGACCGGCTTCATCGTCTGGGCGGCCGTGTGCGTGGCGCACCTGCGCTTCCGAGCGGCCTGGAAGGCCCAGAACCGCAACGTATCCGAGCTGCCCTACCGAGCCAAGCTCTTCCCAGCGGGTACCTGGTTCGCACTCATCGTCTTCGTCGGAGTCATCCTCGGTCAGGGCATCGGCCTGGTCCTGGACGGGTTCAGCTGGTACGGCCTCCTCGTCGCATACATCGGGCTACCGATCACCGCCATCCTGTTCCTCGGCTACAAACTGGTCCGCCGCTCCAGACCCGCCGCCCCGTCTCAGATCGACCTTTCGGCTCCTGAAATCGGGTAACGACGACGCACCGGGCGGTGGGCGGAGCGCCGACACCGGGCCGCCCTGAGAACCACTGACGGCGAGTTCCCATGTCCCGGTAGATAGACAACCTAGTAACTAGGTGGACTATTAAGCGTGGACGCTTCGACATCCCGCCTCCTGCGCGGATTCCTGGAACCCTGCCTGCTCTCACTGCTGGCCGAACGCGCCGACTACGGCCTGTCCCTGTCTCAGCGACTCACGGCCTCCGGCTTGGAAGCAATACCCGGCGGCACGCTCTACCCGGCCCTCATGCGCCTGGAGAAGCGCGGCCTCGTCGCGGTCTCCTGGCGCCCCTCCACCTCCGGACCGGCCCGCAAGTACTATGAGCTGACCGAGGCCGGACGTACCGAGCTCGCCGCACGCCGGACCGAGTGGCGAACCTTCTCCACTGCGGTCGGCGGCCTCATCGAGGGTCGGACCGCCCGGGCAGAGGCCTCCTCGTGAGCCGCTTTGAGGAAGCCCTCGGCCGGACGGCGGACACAGCCGACTGGTACCGAAGCTTCGAGGCGGAGCTCGCCACTCGCGGACTGCCGGTCCCCGAGGTCGTGCGTACGGTCGCCTCGACCCGCGCCGAGGCGGAGGCGGCCGGCGCGCAGCCCAAGGACCTGTACGGACCGGCGGTCCTCTACGCCCGCGAGGTCGCCTCCGCCTTGCGGGATTATCAGGCAACGACACCCGCTCCCACCACTGCCACCCCTGTCGTCCTAAGATTGACGAACGTGTCCGCACGCCGCGGTGGCCGCACCGTCCTGTCAGGCATCAGCCTCACCATCCACCGCAGCGAGGTGGTCGCCGTCGTCGGAGCCAACGGCGCCGGCAAGTCGACCCTGCTCCAACTCTGCGCGGGCCTGCTGCGCACAAGCGGTGGGAGCATCGAGAGGACGCCACACTTCGGCTACGCACCCCAGCTCGACTCCCTGGCACCGCTGCTCACGGTCGATGAACACCTTCGCCTCTTCGGGGCAGCGCGCGGCATTCGGCGGGGCCGCTCCGTCTCAACGGGTCGCCGTCTTCTGACCCGTCTGGGCTGGACCGCCCGCGGAGACCAGACCGCCGGGACGCTCTCCGGCGGTACCCAACAGAAGCTCAACGTCGCCCTCGCCCAGCTCGACGCGCCCGATCTGCTCCTGCTGGACGAGCCCTACCAGGGCCTGGACGCCCTGGCCTACGAGGACCTGTGGGCACTCATCTCGGCCTGGCGCGCCTCGGGCGCGGGCGTCCTGCTGGTCACCCACCTGCTGCGCGATGTCGACCTGGTCGACCGCGTCGTCGAGCTACCGGCCCCGCAGGACAGCGCCCGCCGGATGCCCCGATGGACATCCCGATCAACATGGCGGAAGGAACCCGCATGAGCACCCAGTCTCCTCAGTCACCCACGTCGCCGCCCGAGTTGCCTCACACCAAGGGCACCCGATCCCGGCCGACAGCGGCGACCACTGCCCTCGTTGCTCTCATCACCCTGCGCGAGCTCACCCGACGACGCGGCGCCCTCGCGCTGGCGACCCTCCTGCCGCTGACCTTCTACCTGGTGCGCCTGGAGACGCACTGGACCGCCATCCGGCTCCTGTCGATCGGCCTGGGGTGGGCGACGGCGACACTGGCGCTGTTCACACAGGTCTCGTCCCGGTCGGTGGACCGCCGTCTCGCAGTGAGCGGGGCACCACCCACCGCACTGCTTCTGGGCAGATACCTCGCTGTCCTCGGGCTGGGGTGGACCATTGGCCTGCTCTACACCGGTCTTGTGCTGGTCACGATCAGCGATGAGCTCACCCACCCGAGCGCGGTACCGGTCATGCTGCTACTGACTGCCACTGTGGCCACTCCCCTGGGCTCCCTGGCAGCCGCCCTGGTCCCACGGGACCTGGAGGGTGCGCTCCTGCTGCTATCGGTTATGGCGATTCAAGTGCTTGTCGACCCCTCCGAGGGCTGGACCCGGGTTCTACCGCTGTGGTCGACGCGGGAGCTGGCCAGTGTCGTCGTGGAGAATCTGGGATCCGACGCCGCCACTCACCTGCACCGGGGACTGGCGCATGGCGCCGTCATGGCCGTCCTGCTGACGGTCGCGAGCTGGACTGTGGGCGCCCTGCGCCTGCGCACGGTCAGCCTCCCGGCTCCCGACGACGCCCGGCCGGCCTACTCGTAGGCGGGCTCGGGGGTGACGTCGCGCGCCATGTTG
>ERZ773075.726-NODE-726-length-22475-cov-127.056_pt1 | contig 22475 bp, 17 predicted proteins | sample MGYA00580614_ERZ773075 | MGnify/ENA primary metagenome ERZ773075 (study PRJEB29015, sample SAMEA2738021) | human oral metagenome | biome: human oral; feature: human-associated habitat; material: dental | place: China | collected 2043 ... | reverse complement strand
GCCGAGACCGTCGCCTACGTCGGTCAGAGCCCCGACGCCGCCGTCGTCACCCGCACCGTCCACGATGACGTCGCCTTCCCGCTGCAGAACCTGTGCCTGCCCCGCAGTGAGATCACCTCGCGGGTTCACGAGGCCCTGCGCGCCGTGGGCCTGATCGAACGCATCTGGGATGACCCCTGGAGACTCTCAGGCGGACAGCGCCAGCGTCTCGCCGTCGCCGTCGCCCTGGCCATGCGCCCGCAGCTCCTCGTCCTCGACGAGCCCACCAGCACCATCGATGCCACTGGGCGCGAGGAGTTCTACACACTCATCTCCTCCCTGACGGCCTCCGGGACGGCAGTCGTCGTCATCGACCACGACCTCGACCCGGTACTGCCCATAGTCGACCAGGTCCTCGCCCTCGACGCCGCCGGAAGCATCATCGCCATCGGCACCCCACGCGATGTCTTCATGGGGCACCGCGGCGAGCTGACCGACGCCGGCGTATGGATGCCCCGGTCCCTGCGCGACCTCGACGATGACCTCCTCGCGGGTTCTTCCGGGCAGGGAATGCCATTGACCTGCGCCGAAGCCGGAATCCGGGTGCCACGGCTCACCGACATGTGCGCGGACGGCGAGGTGCGCTACCTGGAAAAGCAGACACGGGACTCCGCTGAGAGCTGGCAGCGGGTCGAGGTGATCGACACCCGCGACGTGCTCGCGGGCGTGACTCGTCAGGAGCCCAGAACCAGCGTGGAGCTGGTCGACCTCGAGGTTCCGGGGCGTTCGCCCAGCGTGTCCATGCAACTGGGCGGTGGGGAACTCGTGGCGCTCGTCGGCCCCAACGGCGCGGGCAAGTCCTCGATCCTGTCCGCCCTGGCCGGTCTCGTGCTCTCCACCGCACGCAAGGCGGTGGTCGGTGGCCGGGAGGTGGGCAGGGGCAGGCACCTGGTCGGCTACGTCTTCCAGAATCCGGAGCACCAGTTCGTGGCCACCACCGTCGGGGCCGAGCTCGCCGTCGGAGGCACCTCGCCGGAGCGGGTCGACCAGCTCCTAGAGCAGTTCCATCTGACCGCCCACCGGAACCACCACCCCCTGACCCTCTCAGGCGGCCAGGCCCGGAGACTGTCGGTGGCCACCATGGTCAGCGAGGAGCGCGACGTCGTCGTCCTGGACGAGCCCACCTACGGGCAGGACTGGGACAACACCCGCGAGCTCATGGACTTCATCGACCAGCTGCGCCATCAGGGGCGCACGGTCATCATGGCCACACACGACCTCGAGCTCGCCCTGGAGCACTGCACCCACGTCATCGCCCTGCCAGGGCCGACGTCGAGAACCGGCACGGACCCCGATCGGGCGCAGCAGGTCACCGCGGCCGACGACGCAGACGATACGGCGAAGGCAGACGACAACGGGTCGGCGGCCTCATCCCCCGGCTCATCCGGCTCTCGCCCGGTGCCGCCCCGGCCCCAACCGCGACACGGCCTGTTCACCTCGCTCAACCCCCTCACCCTCTTCGCGTCGGTCCTGCCGGTCATGGTGATGGTCTTCGCTCTGCGCAACTATCACCTCAACCTGGGCGTCCTGCTGGCCTCCTCGGTCCTGGTCATCGCCGCCCGCGCCTCCCTGCGGCGCACCATGGCCTCGGTGATCGCCCCCTGGGCGGTCACTGCGCTCATGATCTGGATCTTCAGCAGCGGAAGCCACCATCAGGAGACTGCTGCGCGCCTTTACGACCTGGGTGACGCGGTGACAGGAGGTACCGGCATCGGTGCGCTCGTCGCACTCGTCCTCTTCTCCGGAGTCTCCACCGATCCCGAAGCCCTCATCCGCACCCTGACCACCACCTTCCGTATGCCCTACCGCCTGGGGGCCGCGGGCACCGCGGCCATCGCCTTCATCACCCGATTCCACGACTTCGTACTCCTGCGCACCGCCAGGGCACTGCGCGGAATCGGAGGGCGCTGGGGGCTCGCGGCCCCTGTGGTCCGCTGGGTCGGATCCGTCCTGCCGCTGATGATCCTGGCCATCCAGCACGCCGAGCGCGTCGCCCTGTCCATGGACTCGCGCGCCTTCGGCGCCCACCGGCGGCGCACCGAGATGACCGATGAGCCTTGGAGAGCGCGCGACTGGGGCGTCGTCGTGCTCACCTGGGCGCTGGTCGCCGTCACCTGGAACACGCTCCGTTGAGGAGAGCATCATGACCAACCAGACGACTCAACAGACGACGAAACGCACTGCCAAACCGCAGGACGACCGGCGCAGTGGCACCGCCGATGCCGTCCGGCGCGGCGTCACCGTCGGAGACCTCATCCGGCCGGCGCGCCCGGCCATGATCATCACCGGGCTGCTGACCGCGCTCGGAGCGCTGATGTCCATCGCCCCCTTCGAGGCCCTGCGCAACATGGCGGCCATATGGCTGGGCGAGAGCTCACCCGAGGGCTGGCGCGGCAGTCTGTGGATCTGGGCGGCCATCGCCGTCGGGGCGCTCTTCGCCTCCCAGGCCCTCTACCTGGCCGGCCTCGGGATCACGCACCTGGCCGAGGCCCGGCTGCGGCACCACCTGCGTGAGCGGGTCGTCGACGCCATCAGCAGCCTGCCCCTGGGGCGGGTGGCGCAGATCCCGCACGGCACCATCCGCAAGATGGTCTGCGACGACACCACCTCCATCCACACCCTCGTCGCCCACGTCCCAGGAGACGCCACCAACGCCATCGTCATGGCGGCTGCGGGGACGGCCTATCTGCTGTGGACCGACTGGCACCTGGCCTGTGCGCTGCTCGGGCTGTGGGTACTCGCCCTGGGAGCGATGCTCCTGAGCCTGTCCGGCCTGTCGGGCATCACCGAGCGCTTCGGTTCCGCTCAGACCGCGTTGGCCGCCGCGACCGTCGAGATGCTCGAGGGTATCAAGGAGATCAAGGGCTTCCAGGCCACCGACGCCTCCCGCACCCGTTTCAGCCGGGCTCGCACCGAGTTCTCCAGGCTGTCATACGAGTGGGTGAGCAGGTCCGGCCGAAGCATCAGCGCCATGACGGCGGTCCTGCGCCCCTCCACGGTCTTCGCCACGGTCGCGCTCCTGGCCGTCCTGTTCACCTCCCAGGGGTGGACGCCGCTGTCTGCGACGCTGCCCTTCTTCCTGGTGGCCCTTGGGCTACCGGAGGGGCTCATGACCCTCATCGGCCTCATGCAGCACATGTACGAGTCCAGAATGGCCGCCCAGGCCACCGCAGAGCTGCTCTCCCAGCCGCCGATGCCCGAGGGGACTCACAACGACGGTGAGGGGCCGGCCCCCGGGCGCGTCGCCGTCGAGGACGTCACCTTCTCCTACGAGCCGGGCTCTCCGGTTCTGCGCGGCGTGTCCTTCACCGCTGAACCGGGAACCGTCACGGCGCTCGTCGGCCCCTCCGGGGGCGGCAAGTCGACCCTGGCCCGCCTCATCGCCCGCTTCTACGACGTCGACGACGGCGCCGTGCGCATCAGCGGCATCGATGTGCGCGAAGCGACCTTCCCCTGGCTGCTCTCGCGCGTGGCGATCGTCCTGCAGGACGTCGCCCTGGCCCACGAGTCCGTCCACGACAACATCGCCCTGGGACACCCCGGTGCCACGCGGGAGCAGGTCGAGGCGGCCGCCCGCGCGGCCTGCATCCACGAGCGCATTACGCGTCTGCCCCACGGCTACGACACGATCCTGGGAGATACGGGCGGGTTCCTCTCCGGCGGAGAGCGCCAGCGAGTGACCCTGGCGCGCGCCTACCTCCAGGACGCCCCCGTCCTCGTCCTGGACGAGGCCACCGCCCAGGCCGACCCCGCCTCCGAGCGCGACATCCACCAAGCCCTGTCCCGGCTGGCGGCCGGGAGGACCGTCATCATCATCGCCCACCGTCTGTCCACGATCCGCGACGCCGACCAGATCCTCGTCGTCGACGCCGGACGCATCACCGAGCGCGGCACGCATGAGGAGCTGCTGGCCGCAGGCGGCCGCTACGCCGCCATGTGGAGCAGTCAGGACCTGAGCGAGGAGACCGACGCCGCGGCGCTGACCGCCCAGGTCGATCAGCCCGGAGCCAAGACCGCAGGGCAGGAGGAGTAGCCATGTGGAAGCTGCTGACGCGAGTCGTCAACGCCGCCGAGATGCGGACCATCACCGCCTGGTTCGCAGCCTCCGCAGTCCTTCAGGGCCTCACCCTGGCCCTCATGATCCCCTTCCTGCGCGCCCTCTACTCGCGCTCGGAGTCCCTGACCGGTTGGCTGATCGCAGTCGTGGTCCTGGGGGTGGTGAGCGTCGTCGTCGACACCATCGCCATGCACCGCTCCTACCGGGTCAGTGTCTTCGAGGTCTGCGACACGATGATCGACCGCATCGCCGATCACGTCCTGACCCTGCCCCTGGGCTGGTTCAGCGCCGAGCGGGAGGCCGCGGTCGTCAACGCCACCTCCAAGGAGGTCAACACCCTCTCCCACCTGGCCTCCATGGTGATCCCCAACCTGTGCAACGCCTTCATCGTCCCGCTGGTCATGCTCGGGGCCACCGCCGTCGTCGAGTGGCCCCTGGCGCTCATCATGGCCGCCGCCATCGTCCCGCTGGTCCTGACGTGGCGGCTCATGGGAGCCGCAACCACCCGCGCCAACGAGATGGAGGACCGCACCTCGAGCGCCGCGGCCGGACGCCTCGTGGAGTTCGCCCGGCTCCAGCCCGTGCTGCGCGCCACCGGTGTCACCAAGACGGGCTGGGCGCCGGTGCGAGCCGCCCTGGAGGCCGACTCCGCCTCCACCCTGGACGGCTTACGGGTCAAGGGCAGGCCCGGGCAGTACTTCAACCTCATCGTCAACATCGCCTTTGCCCTGGTCATGGCGGTGGGACTGTCACGTGTGAGCGGGCACCGGCTCGACGTCGTCGCATACCTGGCGATCATGGCCGTCACCGCGCGCACGCTCCTGCCACTGACCAAGGCCGCCATGTACGGCGCCGAGGCCGACAACGCGAAGGTCGCCCTGCGGGCCGTGGGGGATATCCTCAACGCCCGTCCCCTGCCCGACCCCGAGCCCGGCCAGGAGATCGAGCCCCGGGGGACCACGATCGCCCTGAACGACGTCTCCTTCTCCTACGACGCCGGCCGTCCCGTCCTGGCGGGCGTCTGCCTGAGCGCACCGCAGGGACGAGTGACCGCCCTGGTGGGGCCCTCAGGGGCAGGCAAGTCCACGATCCTGCGCCTGGCCGCCCGGTTCTGGGACGTCGACGACGGGACCGTCACCATCGGCGGCGCACCGGTTCGCTCCATGCGGGCCTCCACGATCATGGGCATGACCTCCATGGTCTTCCAGGACGTCTACCTGTTCGACACCACCATCCGGGAGAACCTGCGCATCGCCCGGCCCGAGGCCACCGACGCCGAGCTGGCCGAGGCCGCCCGGCGCGCCCGCCTGGACCGCGTCATCGAGGCGCTGCCGCACGGGTGGGACACGCAGGTCGGTCCCGGCGGGCTGAGCCTGTCCGGTGGGGAGCGTCAGCGCGTCGCCATCGCCCGGGCCTTCGTCAAGGACGCCCCCATCCTGCTGCTCGACGAGATCACCTCGGCCCTGGACGGGGAGAACGAGTCCGCCATCACCGAGGTGGTGCGCGAGCTCTCCGAGGGCCGAACCGTCATCGTGGTGGCCCACCGCCTGTCCACCGTCCGCCAGGCCGACGAAGTCGTCTTCCTCGAACCGAGTCAGGCCGGCGCCCGCGTGGTCCAGTGCGGTACGCCCCAGGAGCTGGCTGCCGTCCCCGGCCCCTTCCGCGAGTTCATCGAGGCCTCCACGGCCTCCTCGCGCTGGCACATCCGCCAGGAGTGATGCGTAGGCCGGTCATCTCGGATACGACAGATTCACGGACTGACGCTGTCTCATACCGAACGGTATGAGACAGCGTTTCTGTTGCTATGAGAGCCCTCAAGGCTCTATGAAACCTTATTGAAATACTGTATGGTATCGTGAATACCGACCGGTACGGATCAGATTGGTGGTCTGGTCGGGTACTCGGTTTCGGTTAGCAGAACGAAAGGAGAGGACTTCATGGCCGACGTACTAGCCATCGAGGACCTTCACAAGCACTTCGGAAGCGGGCCGCACACGGTGAGAGCCAACGCCGGCGTCACTATGCGGGTGGGTGCCGGCGAGGTGGTCGGGCTCCTCGGGCACAACGGCGCGGGCAAGACCACGCTGGTCAACCAGGTGGTGGGGCTGTTGCGTCCAACCTCCGGAAGCATTCGGCTCGACGGCGTCGACGCCGTTGCCGACCCCGCTCTCGCCCGCCGCCTCACCAACGTCCAGGCACAGGCCAATGTCCCCATCACGGGGCTCACGCCGCTGCTGGCCATCGACCTGGTAGGGCGCATGCGAGGAGGGCGTCCGCGCCAGACGCGCAGGCGCGCCGAGGAGCTCATCGAGGCTCTCGACCTGGGGGAGTGGGCGATGACTCCCGCGCAGAAAGTCTCCGGCGGTATCGCCCGCCTGACGGCCTTCGCCATGTGCGCCGTCGTCCCCGGGCGCCTGGTCATCCTCGACGAGCCCACCAACGACGTCGACCCGGTGCGCCGCCGTCTGCTGTGGGACCAGATCCGCCTCCTGGCCGATGCCGGATCCGCAGTCCTCCTCGTGACCCACAACGTGCGGGAGGCCGAACGGGCTGTCGACCGGCTCACCGTCCTGGACCACGGCCACGTCCTCGCTGAGGGAACTCCCGCAGCGCTCGTCGCCGGTCACGGATCGCCCTTCGTCCTGGAGGTCAGCCGGGCTCACGGTCGGCGGTTCGAGTCGCCCGCGGGAATGACGCTGACACAGCACGATGCCGTGCGCGCATCCGTAGCAGTGCCCTCTGACCGTACGGCGCAGGCCGTGGAGTGGGCCGCTCACGCCCTCAAGGACGGAGTGATCGAGCGCTACGAGCTGGCGCCGATCTCACTGGAGGACGTCTACGTAGACCTTACCGGGGGCGCGGGTGAGGAGGCGCGCCGTCGTGCCGCGTGAAGCGGAACAAGCCCCGGTCCAACCCGAAGCCACGTCGTGCTCACCGGCTCCTCGCTGTTGCGCGGGCATGACCTCCGTCCCCACAGAATCAGGAAATGAAGGAGAACCCGATGTCTACTCCAACCAGCACGACTGCTGATCCGGACCAGGCCGGTGGTACCGGCCTCAGGGCGGTGTCCCGGACGACTCCGCTCTGGCGCCAGCTCGGCCTGCTTGTTCAGTGGCAGTTCCGCCGCAGCCTGCCCATGCTTCCTCTCTTCATCATCGTCCAGACGCTGCTGTCCGTCTCGATGGTCCTGGGATACGGGCTCATAGTGGGCCACCCCGGCCGCGAGGCGAGTCTCTACCTGGCCGGCGGCGGCCCGGCGGTCGCGCTCATCTCGGTGGGTCTCATCATGACGCCCCAGTGGGTCTCCCAGTCGCGCACCGAGGGCAGCCTGGACTGGATGCGTACCCTGCCCGTCCCCAGAGTCGCCTTCCTCCTGGCTGACCTCGCGATCTGGACCGCTCTCGCGCTACCCGGTCTGGTCGTGGGCGTCCTCGTCGCCAATACCCGCTTCGACGTCGACCTCGCCCCGCAGTGGTGGCTGGTACCCGGCGCCGTGCTGGTCGCCCTGACAGCAGCCTGCATCGGCTACGCCATCGCCACCCTCCTGGCTCCGGCCCTGGCCCAGATCCTCTCCCAGGTGCTCGCCTTCGGCATCATGCTGTTCTCACCTGTCAGCTTCCCCGCCGACAGGCTCCCCGACTGGGCCCAGGAGATCCATCGCTGGCTGCCCTTCGAGCCCATGGCGCAGGTGGTGCGCGCCGGTCTGTTCTCCCACGACGCCACCATGCCCATCCGTTCCTGGATTCTGCTGGGCGGATGGTGCCTGGTGGCCGTCGCCGGAGCGTCATGGGCCCTGGGAAGGCGGCCCTGAGCCGGCCGGGATGCCCGCATGGTCGGGGCCCGGTGGAGGAAGTGGCGGATGCGGGGGAGGGAGCGCTGTAAAACCCTTCTTGAGGGACCTCCTCTACAGTGGGGACATGACCGCCAGGAGCTCCGCCCGCGGGCCGAACAGTGACAGTGATGACTCCGGGGCCTCCGCCTCCGATAACATCAGGGAGGCGACGCGCGCCCTCAATGAGGCGATCAGCGCCTTCTCCCGTGCGGTGGGGGCGGCCGGCCAGGGAGCGAGGCAGAGCAGTGAGAATGCCGTAGCGGCTTCCCTGGACCTCGCCTCCCGGAAGTTGGCCTCCGCCTCCACCGCAGTCAGCGGCGCTGCCCCGGGGCGGGGCGGTGGACGCCGTCGGAGTGAGGAGACCAGGGCGCGGATTCTTGCCGCTGCCAGAGAGGTATTCGCCGCCGAGGGCTACGAGGGCGCCTCGGTCAGTGACATCGCCTCGGCCGCCGGGTTCACCAAGGGCGCTTTCTACTCCTCCTTCCCCTCCAAGGAGGCGCTGTTCCTGGAGGTCGTCACCTGTGGTGAGGAGAGCTCGGATGAGGCCGCGCGGGAGACGGCGAGCCCCGACCAGTGGGGCGAGCAGCTCCAGGAGCTTCCCATGGAGGATGTTGTCCTGCACCTGGAGACCTGGCTCTACGCGATACGCCACGAGGACTCCCGGGACCGACTGGCCGGCTCCTGGCGCCGCTGGCTGAGAGAGACCTCTCTCATGGTGGCCCGTTCCCACGGACGCCAGGAGTCGAGCCAGCAGGACGAGGAGACGGCATTCGGACTCCTTGCGGTGGGCATCTTCGGCCGCGTGAGCGCCGCCGTCACCACCTCGCAGGAAGTCGAACCCATCATCCAGCGCCTGTCCGAGCGTCTCCTTGAGGGTGGCGGTAACTGACGTTCCTCCTCCGCCGAGAGCGACATGTTTCGCGTAGGGGCACGGAAAAACAGTTGCCCTTCGCGAAAAGTGTTTTTCTCGGTGGAGGGAGGGCCTCGCGGTCAGGCGACCATCTCCCGGTAGCGGTGGACCACCAGCTCGGCGACCGCCGGGTGGTCGCCGATGGGAGCGGCCACGACATCGGCGCCCGTGGAGTGCAGGGCCCGGTGGAAACGCCCCTCCGCCAGCAGGTAGGTGGCCACGCCCACCCGCCTGGCACCCCGGGCCCGGGCCGTGCTCACCGCGTCACGGACGCCGGGGCGCGTACCCGAGAGGTAGGCGGGCGTAACTCTGCGCCCCAGACGCGCCTCGAGCAAACGGGTGATGGCCTCAACCTCCTCCAGCGCTGCCGCCTGACGCGACCCGGCCGCGCCCAGGACGACATGATCTAGCCCTGCGATTCCGCCCAGGGGAGTGGATGCCTCGTGAAGCCGCTGCGCGACGGCCTCCACCAGGTGCTCCTCTACCCCCAGGTGTTCGGTGACCGTCCCCGATCCGTGCCGGTCCACCGCGGCCGGTACGTCATTGAGGACGTGATAGCCGCGGGCCAGGAAGAAGGGCAGCACCACCGGATCCACCAGCCCCTCCAGCGCCGTGGCCGGGTCCGGGGGCTGGAGTTCGATGTAGCCGGTGCGCACCTCCACTCCCGGCAGGATCGTGCGGACGCGCTCGGCGGTACTGAGCATGACTGAGGACGGCCCGGGTCGGCGCGAGCCGTGGGCGAGCAGTACCAGAGGACGAGTACTCATACCGGCTCCACCACCAGATCTGCGTGCCTGCGAGAACGGGCCGGCTCGACCGGCGTCGGCCCGACGGGACCACCGGCGGTGATCGGATCGTCCGGTGCGGCGGCCCCAGGTGCGAGGTCGTGCCGATGGGGGGATCGGACCTCCTCAAGCGCCTGATCGGTCTCCTCGCGGACGTCCTTGGCGGTAGTCCGCGCCTTGCGGAGCGCCAGAGCCAGGAAGGCCGCCCAGACCGCCCCGAGTGCGCCGTACAACAGGACCCCAGTCCGGGCTGAGGCCCCGGCCCAAGACAGCAGGACACGCAGGTTCGTGGCCAGGATCAGACCGCCGACGGCAGTGCCCAGCACCGTTCCGGGCAGACGGGAGACCAGCCAAGCGGCGACCGGTGCAGCCACCAGCCCGCCGGCCAGCAGGGCCAGGACGATCCCGAGGCTGATGCCCGCCGTTCCCAGGCCGGTGAGGAAACCGGTCGAGGCGGCTACTGTCACGAGGAACTCCGAGGCCCCCACCGAGCCGACCACTGTGCGCGGTGCCGTGCGACCGCCAGTGAGCAGCGTCGTCGTCACCACCGGACCCCAGCCGCCACCGCCGGTGGCGTCGACGAAACCGCCCACCAGCCCCAGGGGAACCAGGAGCCGCCTGCCGTGCGGGGAGCGCCGGCTGCCAGAGCCTCGGGGCGGGCGCAGGGCGAAACGCCCCAGAACATAGGCCCCCAGCAGGATCAGCAGGCTCGCCGTCACCGGGGTCGCCGCGCGGGTCGACAGGTGAGACAGGACCGTGGCGCCGCTGAAGGCCCCCACCGCACCGGGCAGCCCCAGCCGGACCACCAGGCGGGGGTCGGTGTTGCCCAAACGCCAGTGGGAGGCCCCCGAGGCCAGGGTCGTGCCGATCTCAGCCAGGTGCACCGAAGCCGAGGCCAGTGCCGGACTCAGCCCGGCCAGAAGCAGCAGGGAGGACGAGGTCATGCCGTACCCCATCCCGAGGGCGCCGTCGACCAGCTGAGCGGCCAAACCGACGAGGGCGAGAAGAACAAGCTTGCGCATCAGTGACTCCAGGACGTTCGGTCTGCATGCGCCGAGGCGGGTTAGGCGGCGGGATTCGCCGGCCGGGTCACCTCGACGACTCGGTCGGCCCAGTACGGGCTCAGGGTGACGACGTCGCCGATGACGATGACCGCGGGGGCGGTCACGCCGTACCGGGCGGCGACGTCGGCCAGACATCGCAGCTCGGTGGTGGTCACGCGCTGGTCGGGGTGGTAGCCGCGCTCGATGATCGCCGCCGGAGTGGCCGGATCGCTGCCGGCCTCCAGCAGGGAGGCGACCGAGTCCCGCAGCCGGGAGACCCCCATGAGCAGGATGAGGGTGTGATCGCGGCGCTGGGGGAGCACCCCGAGATCCGCATGGGCCGTGATGACCGAGAAACCGCGCGACAGCCCCCGGTGGGTGACGGGGATCCCTGCCGCGGCGGGCACGGCGATGGCACTGGTGATCCCCGGAACGACCTCGACGGCGACACCGGCCTTGCGGCAGGCGGCGGCCTCCTCTCCGCCGCGCCCGAGCACATAGGGATCACCGCCCTTGAGACGGACCACCCCTTTGCCGCGGCCGGCCAGGTCGACCAGGAGCGCATCGATCTCCTCCTGGCTCATGACGTGCCGGCCGCGCCGCTTGGAAGCGTCGATGACCTCGGTGTCGGGTCCAATGTCCTCCAGGAGGTCCCGGGGCGCCAGCGCGTCGACGACGACCACGTCCGCCAGGCCCAACAGCTCCAGGCCGCGGGCGGTGATGAGGCCGCTGCTGCCCGGGCCACCGCCCACCAGCGCCACCCAGCCGGCGGTGGCGGCGTGGGGGGAGAACTCGCGGGGCATGCCTCAGCTCCTGCCTGGGGAAGCGGCCGCACCCGGTTCACTGCTGCCAGTGCCAGCCAGCTGCACCATGCCCGCCCCAAGTGTGCCGCCCTCGTGGGCGTCGATGAGGAGGAAGGCGCCGTCGGACCGTGAGACCGAATAGTCGGCCAACGGCACCGGCGAGGCCAGACGCAGCCGCACCAGGCCGATGTCGTTGAGCTCAAGAGCATCCGCCGGCACCGTGGTCAGGTCGTCCAGGTCGAGGCGGCCCTCGATGGTGCGTACGATCGCCTGGACCGTCTGGGCGCCGTGCTTGAGCAGCACCCGCGCCCGGGGGCGCAGGGGCTCCTCGCTCAGCCAGGACACGCGGGCCTCGACCTCGGTGAGCACCTGGGGCGCGTCGCCCGCCGCGGCCAGGGTGTCGCCACGGGCGACGTCGACGTCGTCAGCCAGACGAACCGTCACCGACTGGCCCTCGACGGCCTCCTCCAGGCTGTGCTCACCCAGGTCGATGCCGGTCACGCGCGATCGCCTACCCGAGGGCAGGACCACGACGGGGTCGCCGACACGTACCGTGCCTGAGGTGATCTGCCCGGCGTAGCCGCGGTAGTCGCGCAGCTCGGGCCTCGGAGCCGCACCCTGGGGGCGGATGACCAGCTGGACCGGGAGACGGAAGGAGCCCTCATCGCGGGCGGTGGGCAGGGACTCCAGAAGCCCCAGCAGGGTCGGTCCCTCGTAGAAGGGCGTGCCGGCCGAGGCCTCGACGATGTTGTCCCCCAGGAGCGCGGAGGTCGGCAGGACATGGATCTCGGCCACACCCAGCTCCGCGGCCACGGCGCGGATATCGGCCTCGATGGCGGTATAGACCTCGGCGGAGAAGTCCACCAGGTCGATCTTGTTGACCGCGACGATGACGTGCGGGACCCGCAGGAGGGCGGCGACCGCCAGGTGGCGGCGCGTCTGCTCCAGGACCCCGTTGCGGGCGTCCACCAGCAGCACGACGACGTCGGCCGTGGAGCAGCCGGTGACCGTGTTGCGGGTGTACTGCACGTGCCCGGGGCAGTCGGCCAGGATGAAGGAGCGCTGCGGGGTGGCGAAGTAGCGGTAGGCGACGTCGATCGTGATGCCCTGCTCCCGCTCGGCCCGCAGACCGTCGGTCAGCAGTGCGAGGTCGGCGCTGGTCAGGCCCCGGTCCAGGCTGACCTGCTCGACGGCGGCCAGCTGGTCGCGCAGCACGGACTTGGAGTCGAACAGCAGGCGGCCCACGAGCGTGGACTTGCCGTCGTCGACGCTGCCGGCGGTGGCCAGTCGCAGCAGCGAGCCGGTGGCGGCGGCGCGCGCCTCGGCCTCGGCAGGGATATCGGTGAGGGTGGGGGTGCTCATCAGAAGTAGCCCTCCTTCTTGCGGTCCTCCATGGCCGCCTCGCTCAGGCGGTCATCGGCGCGGGTGGCTCCCCGCTCGGTCAGGGTGGAGGCGGCAACCTCCAGGACGATGTCGTGGTTGGTGGCGGCGTCGGACTCGACGGCGCCCGTGCAGGACATGTCGCCCACGGTGCGGTATCGCACCGTGCGAGTAACCACCTGCTCACCGGCGCGCAGCGCGTTGACACCGCCGGCCGCCAGCCACATCCCGTCACGCAGGAAGACCTCGCGCTCATGGGCGTAGTAGAGGTCGGGCAGTGCGATGTCCTCGCGCTCGATGTAGCGCCACACATCCAGCTCGGTCCAGTTGCTCAAGGGGAAGACCCGCACGTGCTCCCCGGGACGGTGGCGGGGATTGAGCAGGTTCCACAGCTCGGGGCGCTGGTTGCGCGGGTCCCACTGGCCGAACTCGTCGCGCAGGGAGACGATGCGCTCCTTGGCCCGGGCCTTCTCCTCGTCGCGGCGTCCGCCGCCGAAGACGCCGTCGAAGCCGCCCTCCTCAATGGCGTCGAGAAGCGGGATTGTCTGGAGAGGGTTGCGGGTGCCATCGGTGCGCTCGCGCAAACGGCCGTCGTCGATGTAGTCCTGGACGCGGGCCACCACCAGCCGCAGACCGAGGTCTTCGACCGTCTGGTCGCGGTAGGCCAGCACCTCGGGGAAGTTGTGGCCGGTGTCCACGTGCAGGACGGGGAAGGGGATCGGAGCGGGCCAGAAGGCCTTGCGCGCCAGGTGCAGCATGACCACGGAGTCCTTGCCCCCGGAGAACAGCAGGACGGGGCGGCGGCACTCGGCGGCGATCTCCCGGATGACGAGGATGGCCTCGGCCTCCAGGACGTCAAGAATGCCCAGGGCCTCGGCGGCAATAGGGGCCTCGGAAAGGTCGGCGAGACCGGACGGTTCGAGGTCCGGCGCCTGAGTAGGGACAGGGGCCGGCTGGGTGTGGGTCAGGGTGATGCTCATAGGTGGATTCCGCATTCTGTCTTGGTGAATCCGGCCCAGCGGCCGGAACGGGGATCGTCTCCGGGTTTGACTCGCGCTGTGCACGGGGCGCAGCCGATCGAGGGGTATCCGTCGTACAGGAGGGGGTTGATGAGCACGCCGTGCTGGTCGGCGTAGCCGGTCAGGTCCTCCATGCTCCAGGCGGCCAGGGGGTTGATCTTGACGATCTCGTGAGTGGAGTCCCAACCGACCAGGGGCGTGTGGGTGCGGGTGGGGGCGTCCTCTCGGCGCACCCCGGTGGCCCACGCCTCGTAGCCGCTCAGGGCCCGGGCCAGTGGCTCGACCTTGCGCAGACGGCAGCAGGCGGCCGGGTCTCGCGACCACAAGTCCGGTCCGTAGAGCTCGTCCTGCTCGGCCACGGTCAGCTCGGGCGTCACGTCGACGATGGTGACGTCCATGGTGGCGGCCACCGCGTCGCGGGTGCCCATGGTCTCCGCGAAGTGGTACCCGGTATCCAGGAAGAGGACGTCGACATCGGGAAGGACCCGGGAGACCACGTGAGGCAGGACGGCATCGGCCATGGAGCAGGCCACGGCGAGTGTGTCGGGGAAGTTCTGGGCCGCCCACTGGACGACGTCGAGGGCAGGGGCATCGTCACCGAGCTCGCGCGCGCCGGCCTCGGCCAGGGCACGCAGCTCCTGCGTGGATCGCAGCGGAGCCCGGCCTGTGCCCTGAGACTTCGGGGCGACAGCAGGATCGTGGCGTGGCAGGTCCAGGTGCACCCGGGTGCCCTTAGCGGTTACGGCGCTCACTGCAGGGCCTCCTCATCGGCTCGGTGCGCCCACTGGGCGAAGGTCTCCTCGGGGACGCGCTGGTCCAGGTAGCGGCGCACCAGGCGCTCGACGTAGTCGGTCAGGCCGGAGGCGGGGACCTTCAGGCCCCGCACCGTGCGGCCCAGGCCGGCCTCGGCGCGTCCGTCGGTGGCCAGGCCGCCGCCCAGGTGCACCTGGAAGCCGGGCATCTGCTCGCCGTCGACCGTGATGATCTGACCCTTGAGACCGATGTCCGCGATCTGGATGCGGGCGCAGGAGTTCGGGCAGCCGTTGACGGTCAGGGTGATGCGCCGTTCGAGGTCGGTGTTGGCCAGGCGAGCATCGAGCTCGGACGATACGCGCGCCGCCAGCTTCTTGGTCTCCACGATCGCGAACTTGCAGAACTCCAGCCCGGTGCAGGCCAGGGTCGAGCGGGTGAACGCGCCTGGATCGGGATCGAGCCCCAGCTCTCGCAGGCCGGCGACGGCGTCGTCGACTTTGTCAGCCGGCACGTCCAGGAGCAGTAGGTTCTGCAGCGGGGTAGTGCGCACCCGGTCTGAGCCGACCCTGCCGGCCAAGTCGGCCAGGCCCAGCAGGACGTCGCCGCTCAACCGGCCGACGGGTGGCTTGGCCCCCACCCAGAAGCGGCCGTCCTTTTGCTCGTGGACGCCGATGTGGTCGGAGTCCCCGCTCGGCTCCTCAGGTGCCGGGCCGTCGGGCAGGGTGCGCCCCAGGTAGTCCTCCTGGAGGACCTGGCGGAACCTCTCCGGCCCCCACTCGGCCATGAGGAACTTCAGTCGGGCCTTGTTGCGCAGGCGACGGTACCCGTAGTCGCGGAAGATGCGGATGACGCCGTACCAGACGTCGAGGGCGTCCTCCGGCGTGACGAAGGCCCCCAGCCGCTGGCCCAGACGTGGGGCGGTGGACAGGGCGCCGGCCACCCACAGGTCGTAGCCGGGACCGAGCTCGGGGTGGTTGACGCCGACGAAGGAGATGTCGTTGATCTCGTGGAGGATGTCGAGGCTGGGGGAGCCGGTGATGGCCGTCTTGAACTTGCGGGGCAGATTGGCCAGCTCGGGGTCACCCAGGTAGGTGTCCTTGATGGCACGGGCCAGCGGGGTCGGATCGATGACCTCGTCCTTGGCGATGCCGGCCACCGGGGAGACCAGGAACCCCCGGGGCGTGTCCCCGCAGCCCTCGATCGTGGTCAGACCCACAGACTCCAGGCGCTGCCACAGCTCGGGCACACTGCCGATCTCCACCCAGTGGAGCTGAATGTTCTGGCGATCGGTGATGTCGGCGGTGCCGCGGGCGAAGTCATTGGAGACTGAGCCCAGCACGCGAAGCTGCTCGCGGCTCAGGCTCCCACCGTCCAGACGCACCCGCTGCAGGAAGTAGCGGTCGGAGAGCTCAGAGGCGTCCAGCCGGGCCGTACGGCCGCCGTCGATCCCCTGCTTGCGCTGGGTGTACAGACCCCACCAGCGGAAACGGCCGTTGAGGTCGTCGGGTGCGATGGTCTCGTAGCCGCCGGGGCCGTAGATGTTCACGATCCGTTCGCGTACCGCCAGCGGGGAACCGTCCTGCTTGAAGGCCTCGTTGTCATTGAGCGGATTGCGCCCGTCGAGGGCCCACTGGCCGTTCGACCGGGCCTTGCGCGGTGGGCGCACGGTGCGGGCAGGTGGCGTGACGGTGGTGGTCATTGCTCCTCCATGACGGTGGCGTGTCATTGGCACGTGAGGAGCGTCCGGGGCGGCCTGGTGCGCGCTGCTGCGTACAGAGTTTGCAGAGCCGTTCGGTTGGCGTCAGCCGTCTCAACGGGGCCTTCCGGACGCTTCATTGCGCCGGATACCTCGTTGCGGGGGTGAAGTCCCCGTGGTGTCAGGCGCTGGTCAGGCCCGACAACACATGACCGCGTGAGCACGCAGAATGCCAGCGGGATAAACACCGCTGAAAAGAGCTGCGTGAGAGAAGGCCATGGCCGAAACAATAGCGACGGGTTTATCTGACAGCAAGCAAGAACGATGTGTGCTTCCAGTCACGAGGTCGTTGCCAGGGGTGATCTTTCTTGCGTAAGGGTGCGGAAAAATGGCGGCCCTACGCGGGACATGTCCCGTCGGCGCGCGAAAATGGTTGGGATGCGGGGTGGGACCTGCCGGCTCGCGTTCGCGGCTACGCGCCCAGCTCGCGATCCCGTTCGACGATGGCCTCGAAGGCGCGTACGACGGCGTCGGAGAAACCGGCGCGCTCCAGGGCCACCATGCCGGCCACCGAGGTGCCGCCGGGGGAACAGACCGCGTCGATGAGGTCAGCCGGGGTGCGACCGTGCCCGCCCTCGGTGGTGCGCTGGGCCTCGGTCTGTACGGTGCGGGCGGTCCCCAGCACCGCCTGGGCCACGATCTGGACGGCCAGGGCCTTGGGGATGCCGCCCATGACGCCAGCGCGCGCCAAGGCATCGACGAAGGCGCACACCAGGGCGGGGGAGGAGCTCGCCAGACCGATGAAGGAGGAGAAGTCCTTCTCCTCCAGGATCACGGTGCGCCCGATGGACTCCATGAGGGTGCGCACCGTCTCCAGGTCGTGAGCACCCACGTTGCGCCCCGGGGCCAGCGCCGTCATCGACTCGCCCACGGCCGCCGCCATATTCGGCATGGTACGCACCACCCGGGCGCCGTCGGGCAGCATCGACTCGAGGCGCTCGAGCGTGAGACCGGCCGCGATGGAGACCACCAGGGGTTTGCTGCGGCCGATGGCTTCGGACAGGCGGGTCAGGACGGTGGGGATGACGTAGGGCTTGAGGCCCAGGATGAGGACGTCGCTGCGCAAGACCAGATCAGTGGCGTCGGGCACGTGGACGGCCCTGACCTGGGCCGCCAGGCGCTCAGCGGAGCCGTGCTTGCTGGTGAGAAGCAGGTGCCCGGCCGGCGTTCCCGCGGCCACCGCCCCCCGCACGATCGCGCTGACCATGTTGCCGGCACCGATGAAACCGATCCGCATGAGGGCCTCCTGCTCGTCTGTGAAGTGAGACCAACACGGTACCGCGCCGGTGCCCCGGACGGAGCGACTTCCGGGGAGTCGGGTGTCTGGTGCCGCAGGGACCTCGCCCCGTGCGGCACGTGCAGCATCCGGTTCGTCCTACAGGACCATGGCGGCGATCCACCCGGCGATGAGCAGGGGGATGTTGAAGTGGAGGAAGGTCGGGATGACCGAGTCGCGCATGTGGTCGTGCTGTCCGTCGGCGTTGAGACCCGCCGTGGGGCCCAGCGTGGAGTCCGACGCCGGTGAGCCGGCGTCCCCCAGCGCTCCCGCGGTCCCGATGAGGGAGACCGTGGCAACCGGTGAGAAGCCCAGGGACAGGCACAGTGGCACGTAGATCGCCGAGATGATCGGCAGGGTGGAGAAGGATGAGCCGATTCCCATGGTCACGATGAGGCCCACCAGCAGCATGACGAAGGCGGCCGCGGGCTTGGAGCCTGCGAACAGTGAGGCCGCTGACTTCACCAGCGGCTCGATCTGCTTGGTCTCCTTGAGGACATTGGCGAAGCCCTGAGCCGTGATCATGATGAGCCCGATGAGGGCCATCATTCGCATGCCGCCGGTGAAGACGTCGTCGGCCTCGGCGATGGTGACGACCCGGGTGGCCATGAACAGCAGCAGGCCCATGAGCGCCCCGACCAGCAGCGGGTCGGCCTCGGAACCTGTCCAGGTCAGAACGGTTTGGACCGCGAAGCAGGCCACGACAGCGACCAGCGCGATCGCCACCTTACGGCGGTCGATCTCGACGGGACCGGAGATCTCCTCGCCTGAGTCGGAGTCGGTGCCGGTGTCGATCCGGTAGGTACGGGGTTTGCGGTAGGTGACGAACACGGCGATGAGCAGGCCCGTGATCATGCCAAGCGCCGGGATCCCCATGGCGTGGGTCGCCGAGATGCGAGAGACATCCAGGCCCGCGTCCTTGATATTGGCGTAGAGGATGTCATGGAGGAAAACCCGCCCGAAGCCCAACGGTAGGAACATGTAGGTGGTCACCAGGCCGAAGGTGATGGCGCAGGCCACCGCACGGCGGTCCAGCTGTAGTCGACTCATGACGATGAGCAGCGGCGGCACCACCAGCGGGATGAAGGCGATATGAACCGGGATGAGGTTCTGGCTCATGATCGCCATGGCCGTCAATCCTCCCAGCACCATCATCGTGGTCACGCGCACGACCCGTTGGGAAGCGGAGCCGTCCTCGGTCTCGATCCTGGCGATGAGCCAGTTCGCCAGCAGCTGGGGCAGGCCCGAGTGCGCCACCGCCATGGCGAAGGCGCCCAGCAGGGCATAGGACAGGGCGATCTTGGCGCCGTCGGCCAACCCGTTCTGGAAGGCCACCATCGTCTGACTGATCCCCAGGCCCGCGCTCAGCCCGCCCACGAGCGCGCCGACGAACAGTGAGAGCACCACATGGACGCGCAGCGTCGCCAAGATGAGCATGACCAGGACGGCGAGGATGACGGCGTTCATGGAGAGCCTTCCGATGGGGACGGGCTGTGCTGTGTTTCGCGAGCGGACCTGGGCGGGCCCCCTGCGAATCGGGGACGATTGTGCCAGGCGGGCGTGACGGGGACGTATCGTGGACCGATGAGCGAGAACCGCAACAATGTCACCAGCAGCATCCCATCGGCCCGCCGCGCCCTCGTCACCGGGGCCTCGACCGGTATCGGCGCCGCAACCGTCAGGCTTCTGCGCTCCTACGGCTGGGAGGTCGTCGCCACCGCGCGGCGGGTGGAGCGCCTCGAGGCCCTCGCCGCCGAGACCGGCTGCACCTGGGTGGCCGCCGACCTCCAGGAGCCGGACGACGTCGAGCGCCTAGCCCGCGAAGTGCTCGACGGTGGCCCGGTCGACGCGGTCGTCAACAACGCCGGTGGCGCGCTGGGGGTCGACCCGGTCGCCGAGGGTAGCGCCCAGGAGTGGGCCACTATGTATGAGCGCAACGCGCTCGCCGCCCTGCGCGTGAGCCAGGCCTTCCTTCCCGGTATGCGCCGGCGGGGCGGGGACCTGGTGTTCCTCACCTCGACGGCCGCACACGACACCTACCCCGGCGGGGGCGGCTACGTGGCCGCCAAGCACGCCGAGCGGATCATCGCGAACACGCTGCGCCTGGAGCTGGTGGGCGAGCCGGTGCGCGTCATCGAGATCGCTCCCGGCATGGTGGCCACCGAGGAGTTCTCCCTCAACCGTCTCCACGGTGACGCCGAGGCCGCCGCGAAGGTCTACGCCGGCGTCGCCGAGCCGCTGAGCGCCGACGACGTCGCCGCCTGCATCGTCTGGACGCTGGAGTTGCCCGCCCACGTCAACGTCGATTCCATGGTGGTGCGGCCGCGGGCCCAGGCCTCCAACACGCTGGTGGCCCGCGAGCAGTAGGGGAGATGGCCTGCCCCAGGACCGGTGAGCCGCCGGTGCGCTGCTGAGGGACTGCCGGACATAGGTGGCCCACAGGTCTGACCTGCCGCGGGCACAGTGCGGGGTCCTAACGTGCGTTCCAGTCCCGGCCGGGCCGGGAATCAGACTGAAAGGACACCCATGAGCAAGCACGTCTCCTCCGGTGACGACAACGCCGCGGCCTCCCAACGCGACGCGGCCACGGAGAGCCTCACCACTCGGGGAACCGCCGACGACGCCGAGAATCGCCTCCCGCAGGGCGCCCCCGGCGGTCGGAACGGCGACGGTACCAAGGACGCCGTGGGCGCCGCCGCGAAAGACTCGGTGAAAGACTCTGTCAAGGACGTCACGAAGGACTCCGCCAGGGAACCCGGAGCGAAACGTGCACAGGCCGGTGATGCCGCCGGTGCCACCGCGCAGATCCCCGCTGATCATTCCGATGGGGCAGCTGCGGATGCGTCGGCCGGCAAGACTCGGGCGGCTGGAGCCGGCAGTAGTACCGCCGACACGAGACTGGCAGGGACATGGGTGTCCCCGGATACTCAGAACGCCGCGACCATCGGCGTGGGCGGCCCTGTCTCCGACGCTGCTAAGAAGGCGCGCGCCAAGACTCGCAAGCCCTGGTACCGCCGGCGCGTCGTCGTCGGAGCTGCCGGGGTTGCATTGCTGGCGGGATCGTTCGCGGCCGGTTGGGGGACCAACGAGCTCCTCGGTAATGACAGCCACGACGGCACCGCCGGCCGCGCTCAGCAGGACTCTGGCAACGGGCAGGGCATGCCCGGAGGGGGCCCGGGCGGTCCCGGCGGGCAGGGAGGCCCCGGGGGCCAGGGCGGTGCCGGTGGGCAGATGCCCGGTGGCGGCCCCGGCGGGCACAACGGCCAGGGCGGTCCAGCGGGAGGCTCCGGTGGAGCCGGCCGGACCACTCCCAACGGCGACGCGCCCGGCGGTTCCGGTTCGGGCGAGGCCGGTCAGCAGGGCGGCTCCGGTTCCTCGGGCGTCCTCCAGCAGCAGGACGCCTCGCCGAGCACGCAGGGCTGAGGCTGCCGGCACTGTGTCGCCCACAGATCAACATTTTCTTCAGGGACGACGCGTATCCGTGTCGTCCCTGAAGTTCTTGTTGGTGTCTGCAGAATCGGTTACGGTCGCTAGCACGTCTCGCACCGCTCATCCTGATGGAACACGAAGCACGAAGGGAGTAGTTCGATGACCGATGCACACCCTCGCATGGCGCTCGGCACCATGCACTTCGGCACCCGCCTGCCCGCCGCTCAGTCCCGGGAAATCCTCGACGCTTACCTGGATCTCGGCGGCCTGTGGATCGACACCGCCAACTGCTACGCGTTCTGGGGCTCCGAGACCGGGTTCGGGGGTCAGAGCGAAACCGTGATCGGCCACTGGCTGTACGACCGCGGGGTGCGAGAACGGGTGAGGATCAGCACCAAGGTCGGCGCGGAGCCGACTCGCCCCCATGGCTTCCCGGGCGCAGTAGAAGGCCTCAGGAAGGACACCGTCAACCGGGCCATCCGGGACAGCCTGCAGCGCCTGCAGACGGAGCGCGTCGACATGTACTGGGCTCATATGGAGGACCGCGAGCAGTCGATTGCGGACGTGGTCGATACCTTCGGCGAGTTAGTGGTTCAAGGACTGACCGCACGTATCGGGCTGTCCAACCATCCGGCCTGGTACGCGGCAGCGGCCAATGTGTATGCCCAGCAGCGGGATTCGGCCCAGTTCAGCGCCCTCCAGCTGCGGGAGTCCTATCTTCACCCCAGGCCAGACGTACCTGTTGAGGGCGAGGATCATCCACACGGGATGATGACGATCGAGAGCAAGGACCTCGCCGAGCGCTGCGGACTGGACCTGTGGGCCTACACGCCGCTGCTGACCGGCGCCTACGAGCACCCGGAGCGCCCGCTTCCCGAAGCCTACGAGCACCCCGGAACCCGCAGTCGGCTGACGGTACTGCGCGAGTGGTCGCACAGGCTGGCTATGAAGCCGAGCCAGGTCGTTCTGGCCCTCCTCAACGCCCAGCAGCCGGCCATCACCCCCATCGTGGGCGTCAGCAGCGTCACCCAGTTGACCGAGGCGGTCGAGGCGACCCGTTTCAGCCTTCCAGAGGAGGCCGTCGAGGAGCTCAACGCAGCCGGCTAGACCGAGCGGATCCGAGCCGGCGACCAGCAGCCCACAGATCAACATTTTCTTCAGGGACGACGTGTATCCGTGTTGTCCCTGAAGTTCTTGTTGGTGTCTGCAGAATCGGTTACGGTCGCTGGCTCCGGGACGGGTGGGCACCCGGCCGCTATTCCAACCGTGAGTGTGGGGAGGACGACGTCGTCGGGAGTGGCGATGAACTGGCCCCTGCGGTGCGCCGCCCACTACACTCCCCGGAGCAAAGGCACAGACCCGGCCATCACCGGCGAGCCTCCGGAAGAACCGG
>ERZ773075.722-NODE-722-length-22533-cov-51.7481_pt1 | contig 22533 bp, 18 predicted proteins | sample MGYA00580614_ERZ773075 | MGnify/ENA primary metagenome ERZ773075 (study PRJEB29015, sample SAMEA2738021) | human oral metagenome | biome: human oral; feature: human-associated habitat; material: dental | place: China | collected 2043 ... | reverse complement strand
CGACCTCTCGCGCATCACGGACGACCCGGCCTGGGAGCCCGCCTGCGTCGACCGCGAGATGCCGAGCATGTCGGCCGCCTCCTGCGTCGTCAGCCGAGTGCTCTGCGGCGCGACCGTCACGGCCAGCCCCTGCTGCATCGCCCGTGCGACGCGAACGAGGACATCCGCCACGTCCGGGCTCACCTCGACCATCTCGCCGTCGACCATCAGACGCAGGCACGCCCTGCCGATGGGGCGCGCGGGGATCCTAGGACTCACCCGGGCGGAAGGTTGTCCAAATCTGCCACAAAGGAACCGCGAGGCGGAATCGACTGTGAAAAAAGCCCGGAATACCAACGATTCTCCTCGTACACCCCGACAGAATCCGGACCTTTGTGGCAGATCTGGACACTCCGGCACCGGGACGGGATGCTCCGCGACGCCCCAGGGCGGCCCCACCCGGGAGAACGGCAACGCACACCGACCCTGCGAAGGCCTACTCCACGAACGGGCTCTCCTGGGCCGCAACGAAGGCGCGGGCAGGCGCAGGTGGACGCGGGCGCTCGCTCCGAAGCGGCCACCCGGCCCGGCCCCGCCTCTGGCCGGCCATCCCCGGCGAGCCCGGTTCACCGAATCCGCCGGCCATGCCCAGAGCGCGACCCGGCCGATCATCCCGCGCCGAGGCCGGCACTACGCGCCCCGGCGCCGGACCGCCCGGCGACCCGGAGCCCTCCTCCAGGTCCGCCGTACTCGTCACGACAGGACCGCCCGGCCGCCCGGCGACGTCGGACTCAGGTCGTCGAGGCCCGGTAGATGCTGTCGATCGAGGCGGCCAGGGCGGCGTCGAACTCCTCCCGGGTCTGACCCGCGTCGAGGCCCTCGAGAAGAGCGCGGGAGAAGCTGGCGATGAGACCGTGGTTGCGCGCCAGCCTCCGGTCGGCCTCCTCACGGCTGTACCCGCCGGAGAGCGCGGCGATGCGCGCCACGCGGGGGTGGCGCATGAGCCCGGAGTAGAAGTCCGTCACCGAGGGGATCGTCAGCTTGAGGATGACGTCGCGGCCGGGGCGGAGGTCGTCGAGGTGCGCGGTCAGGGACGACAGGAGCAGCAGCTCGATGCCGGTCTTGTCCGAGGCGTGAATGTCCACCTCGGGCTCGATGATGGGGGTGAGTCCGGCGTCGAGGATCCGGTCCGCGATCTCGAACTGCTGGTCGACGACGGCACGCACGCCGGCGGTGTCCGCGTGGAGGATGACGGAGCGCATCTTCGTGCCGAAGACGTGGGCGCCCACCGCCTTGGCGAGGGTGGCATCCAGGTCGGGGATCGACTTCATGAGGCGGGCGCCATGGGCCTCGGCCTCAAGGCCCTTGTCCACCTTGAGGAAGGGGACGACGCCCTTGACGTCCCACAGGTAGTCGGCCGTGGGACGGCCCTCGACGGTCGAGTCGAGGGTGCGCTCGAAGAGGATCGCGGCGAGGATCCTCTCCGAGGTGAAAGCGGGACTGGTCATGACGCGGGTGCGCATGGCGTGGACGAGGTCGAACATCTCCTCGTCGGTGCTCCAGGCCTCGGGGCCGATGCCGTAGGCCTCGAGGGCGCGCGGGGTGGAGCCCCCGGACTGGTCGAGGGCGGCGATGAAGCCGGCTCCGTCACGCATCCTGTTCATCTGCTCGGACATGGTGACCTCCTGAGCGGTGCGCGGCCGCAGTATCTCCGCGGAGTGATCGTGACCGCCACTTCAAGTGTATGTGGCGCGCCTCTCAGACAACAGGGGGTGACGGGCCCCGGAGTGCGAGGCGAGGTCGCCTGAAGGACCTCGCGGATGCCTCCTCCCTCGCCTTCGATGAGCCGAGCGCCGGAGGTGCGAAGGTTCTTGCACATGTCGTACAGGACGGGGCTGACGGCGCTCTTGCCGCCGGGGCGCCCGAGCTGCCGCTCCGAGACGCCCCGCAACCCTCCAGGGCTGGTCACGACCAGCTTGTCCGACGATCCCGATCTCCACACGCTTGGACTCGGCGATGGCATCGAGATTCCTGTGCACCAGGGCGTGAGTCCGCTCCTCGGCCCCCTCGAACTCGACGGTCGAGAAGGTGCAGGTCACAGGCGGCGCCACAGCCTCCCGAGCCTGACTGGCAACCCCCTGCTCGAGCACGGCGACATCCTCGAGCCGACGGGAGCGAAGCCTACGGTCACTCGCACTGACCGACTGCCAGTGTCAGTGACACACTAGCGGAGCACGATGTCACTGATGGCGCCGCTGCTCCCGTCACTGACAGCAAGACCGGTGCTCCCGGTGCCGCTCCCGCTGTCACTCACGCCTCGGCCGGACCCGCCCCTCAGCCGGCGAACGCCAGCGGCTCCATGCCGCGCACGCCGACCTCGGCGACGTACACGGACCCGGCCGCAGGCTCGACGTCGTCGGGCAGGTTCTCGCGCAAGGTCGTGATGAACAGCCACTCCAGACCCTCCCCGCCGAAGGCGCAGGCGGTCACCTGCCGCACCGGCACCTCGACGGTCTCGGACAGCCTCCCCTCGGCGTCGTAGCCCCGCACGGCCCCGCCCCCGTTGAGGGCGACCCACACCCCGCCGTCGGCGTCCACGGTCAGGCCGTCCGGGTGGCCGGCCCCCTCCTCGATCGTGACGAAGGGCCTCGGGTCCACCAGCCCCGCCTCGGCGTCGTAGTCGAGGACCGTGACGGTCAGCGTCGGGGTATCGACCCAGTAGGCGCGCGCGCCGTCCGGGCTGAAGCCCAGGCCGTTGCAGATCGTCGCCCCGCCCCAGGCCCGCTGCGGCTCGGCCCCCGGCCCGTCCCAGCGGTGGACGGAGGCGGCGCCCGGAGCCTTGTCGTAGGACATCGACCCGATCCAGAACCGGCCGTCCGGATCGCAGCCGCCCTCGTTCGTGCGGACCGTCGGATCGTCCCAGAGGGCGACGACCTCCGCCAGGTCGCTCAGGTCCTCCGCCCGCCCCAGGGCGATGCCGCGCTCGGTGGCGACGACCGCTCCGCCACCCGTGCGCGGCCGGATCACCGAGGCCACCGGCGAGGGCACGGGCAGACGGCGATGGCCGCCCCCGGCCCCCTCGTCCAACTCGACGACGGCGCCGGCGAGCATGTCGACCAGGCGCAGGCGCCGGGTGGCCGGCCACCAGCAGGGGCCCTCCCCGTGGTAGGTGATGGAGTCCGTGACGCGCTCAGCCCTCATGGGACCACGGTACGCGCCGTCCGTCCGGTGCCGCCGCCCGCCGTCGGGAGCGGACATTTCTGCACGAGGCCGGCATTTCGGCGCGAGTCCGACGACGCCGTCGTCCGACTCGCGCCGAAAAGCCCGACTCGACGGGGCCGGGCCGGCCAGGGCGCCTCGACCGCTCCCGGACCCGGCGTCCCGCGGTCAGAAGGCCGGGAGGACCGAGCCGTCGGTCCAGGTCTGCTCGATGTAGGTCCGCAGCTCCCCGGAGTTCATGAGCTCGGCGAGCTTCTTCAGGTGCTCGTCGTCCTTGTCCTTGGTGCGCACGACGAGCTCGTTGGCGTACGGGGAGTCCGCGCCGCCCTGCTCGAGGATGAGCGCGTCCCGGCTCGGCCTGAGATCGGCCTCGAGGGCGTAGTTGCCGTTGATGACCGCTGCGTCGGCGTCCTGCATGGAGCGGGCGACCTGGGCGCCCTCCAGGGTGGAGAAGGTGAGGTTCTTCGGGTTGGAGGTGATGTCGGCGTCCGTCGGCAGCTCGACCGTCTCGTCGAGCGTGATGAGCCCGGCCTGGGCGAGCAGCTTGAAGCCGCGGGCCGTGTTCGCCGGGTCGTTGTTGAGAAGGATGCTCCCGCCCGCGGGGATGTCCTCGACCCTGCCGACCGTGGAGGAGTACAGGCCCAGGGGCTCGACGTGGACGTCGGCGATGGAGACGAAGTCGTACCCCTTCTCGTCGATCTGCTGCTTGAGGAAGTTGGGCGTCTGGAAGTAGTTCGCCGCCAGGGAGCCGTCGTTCAAGGACGAGTTCGGCGTCTGGTAGTCGTTGATCTCCTTGATGTCCAGGCTCAGTCCGGCGTCGGCCGCCAGGTTGTCCTGGACCCACCGGAGAATGGTGGCGTGGGGCTGCGGGGTGGCGCCGATGGCGATGGTGGCGACGCCGTTCTTCACGTCGATGCCGCCGTTGGATCCGCAGGCCGCGAGTGCGAGGGAGGTGGCGGAGACGAGGCCGCCGACCAGGGCGGTGCGACGGGAGATCGGCGCGGAGGCGACGGAGGACAGGACGGGGGTCATGGTGGTTCCTTGCTCGTGGAGGGGCCGGGCCGGATGACGGTCCGACCGGGGTGACGTGAGGACTGCGGAGGACCGGCCGGTGCGCGGACGACCGGCCGGGCCGAGCGGGCCGCGTCGAGGCCGGCGCCGCGGCACGGCGCGCCGCGGGGCCCCGAGCGGGTGCTCCGGCTGGTCGTGGCTCAGCGGTGATCGACCAGCCGGCTGAGCATGTCGCCCACCACCTGGATGACGCCGACGATGACCGCGATGAGGACGACGGCGATGACCATGACGTCGCTCATGTTCCGGTTGTATCCGTACTGGATGGCGAAGTCGCCCAGCCCCCCGCCGCCGACCGTCCCGGCCATCGCCGAGTAGCCGAGCAGCGTGATGATCGTGACGGTCCCGGACTGGATGAGCGTGGGCAGCGCCTCCCGGACGAGGACGCCCCACGTGATCTGGGAGCCGGACGCCCCCATCATGAGGGCCGCCTCCACCTTGCCGTGGTCGACGTCGTTGATGGCGGTCTCCACCAGGCGGGCGTAGAAGGGGATGGCGCCGATCGTCAGCGGCACGCACGCGGCGGCCCACCCGACCGAGGTCCCCACGATGAGGCGGGTCACCGACGCGATGGCGACCATGAGGACGATGAAGGGCATCGAGCGGCCGATGTTGACGATCTGGGACAGGATCTCGTAGACCGCGCGGTTGCGGTGCTGGCCGCGCTTTCCGGTGGTGACCAGGGCGAGTCCGAGGAGCAGTCCGAAGCCGATGACGAGGACGCCGGAGACGAAGGTCATGGCGAAGGTCTCGGCCGTGGCGGGGCCGAGGTGGCTCTTGACGGCCGGGTTGGAGAACCAGGTGCCGTCACCGCTGCGAGCGGCGAGGGCGCCGGCCGACGGCGCGGGCCCGGCGACGGACGAGGAGAGGAGAGCAGTCGTCACAGGGCTCACGGGCGCACCTCCGCGATGAGACCGGCGTCGTGCAGGGCCTCGACGATGGCCCGGGCACGATCGGCCGGGATTGTCAGGGCCAGCCGCCCGACCTGGGCGGTGCCCAGGGTCTCGAAGACTCCCCCGGCGACGTCCGCACCCTGCTCGGCGACCAGGGCGAGCACCTGGGCGGCGGCGGGCTCGCCCGGGTGCGCCGTCAGGGCGACATCGATCACGGCGTCAGCAGCGCCGTCGGGGCCGTCGGAGCCGGAGCTGTGACCGTGAGCCCCGCCGGCGGTGCGCACGGCCGCGGGCACGTCCGGTGGCGGGACGAGCTCGCGGGAGAGCCGGGAATCGACGTCGGAGACGACGTCCTCGATGGGGCCGGACTGGACGATCCGACCGGCCTCCAGGAGGCTGACGGAGTCGCAGATCCGGCGAACGACGCTCATCTCGTGGGTGATGATGACGACGGTGACGCCCAGACGGTCGCGCACATCGCGAATGAGGTCGAGGATCGAGCGGGTCGTCTCGGGGTCGAGGGCGCTGGTGGGCTCGTCGCACAGGAGGACGGCGGGCTCGTCGGCCAGGGCCCGGGCGATGCCGACGCGCTGCTGCTGGCCACCGGAGAGCTGGGCGGGGTAGGACGAGCCGCGGTCCGCCAGGCCCACGAGCTCGAGCATCCGGGAGACCCTGCCGCGGCGCTGCCCCTTCTGCGCCCCGGCCAGGTCGAGGGGGTAGGCGATGTTCTGAGCGGCCGTGCGCTGCTCGAGGAGGTTGGCGTGCTGGAAGACCATGCCGATGGCGCGCCGGGCCTTGCGCAGCTCGGAGGCGCTGAGCGAGGTCACGTCCTGACCCGCGACGCGCACCTCGCCGTCGGTGGGCCTCTCGAGGGCGGTCAGGCAGCGCACGAGGGTGGACTTGCCCGCGCCGGAGGTGCCGACGACGCCGTGGATGGAGCCGGCGGGGATCTCGAGGGTGAGCCCGTCCAGGGCGCGCACGTCCGACCCGTCGCGCAGGTGGTAGATCTTGTGGACGTTCCGCAGCGAGATCATGGACTCATCCGCGCCGGGGGCGTCCACCGGGACACCGGCCCGGGCCGAGTCGCTGGCGGGTGCGGGGTCTGCGGTCACTCGTTCCTCCATCGGTCCTGGCGGAAGCACCTGCACCGCTCATGCGGGGGTTGCTGCAACGTCGATGAGCCAGGTCTCTCGGCTGCTCTAGATGGTCGGGTGACACGCTATTCGGCAGCGACCGGGGACGCAAGTCCCAACACATGAAGGGAGGAACGTCACGCCCGGGCAGGAGCGCAGTCGGCTTCGTCGAGATCGGTCCGGTTCCGGCTCGAGATCGGTCCGACGGAGCCGCGCCCGGCCGTCGGAGACACGAGTCGGGCATGTCTGCACGGGCCGGCATTCCGGCTCGAGTCCGACGACGCCGTCGTCCGACTCGAGCAAGGACGCCCGGCTCGACGCACTGCATCGAGCCGCGCCACGAACTCACGAGGTGCTGCGGCCCTCGCGACGCCCGGGCGTCCCGGCTCTCACAGGGCGGGCGCGTCCTCCAGGACGTCGGCCCTCCCGGCGGCGCCCGGGTCCCGGAGTCCTTCTCGCCTACTGTGGAGTGCATGAGACTCAGGCACGCCATCCTCGGACTGCTGTTCTACGCGCCGCAGAGCGGCTACGACCTCAGCCGCGCCTTCGCCAGCTCGGTCGTCCACTTCTGGCACGCCGACCAGTCCCAGATCTACCGCACTCTCGATCGCCTCGAGGCCGACGGCGCCATATCGACGCGAGTCATCCCCCAGAGCGGCCGGCCGGATCGCCGGGTGCACAGCCTGACGGAGTCGGGTCTCGCCGAGCTCGACGCCTGGCTGGCGAGCCCGCTCGAAACCCGCACGAGCAAGGACCCCGTGCTGGCGCGCGTCTTCTTCGCCGCTCGGCTGGGGCACGACGGAGCCGATGAGCTCCTGGCCGGGATGGAGGAGCAAGTCCGACGGGACCTGGAGGCCCTGGAGGAGATCGACATCGACGCGGTGGATCTCGACGCCACCCTCAAGGCCGCGACTCTTCGTTACGGGATCGACGGCGCGAAAGCCGAACTGGAGTGGATCGCGCGGACCAGGCGCGCCGTCGCCGCCGATGCCCTCAGGACTCGAGCCAGAGTCGCCGAGACCGCCGAGACCACTGCGGCGGCCGGGACCGGCGAGATCATCGATGCCGCCGGCGCCGCCGAAGCCGCAAAGGTCGCCGACACGACCGAGGCGGCCCAGGCGGCCATGACCGCTGACGCCGATGGTGGAGAGTCCCGCTGAGGGATGTCACCAACTACCCATACTTGCAAAGTCCACTAGTCGTATTGCATAGTATGGCTATGGCGCGTACATCTCATCCCAGCGGCATCGTCGCCGCGAGCTCCACGACCCGCCTCGCCGTATTCGTCGTCGTCGCCCTCGGCTCCGGCTGGATCGGACTCGTCGCCGACAACATCCTCGGCATCCCCCACTCCATGGAGTCGCCGGCCGCCCTCATCTGGATCGCGACGCCCCTTCTGGCTGGTGCCGTCATGGCTCTGAGCGACTTGTCGCTGCGCCGCCTCTACGCCGCCTCATGGTTGCCGGGCAGACTGCGGGCCTACGGCGTGGCGCTCGCCGTCTTCCCGCTGTCCTTCGCCGTCGCCATCGCCGTCGGCTGGGCGGCGGGATGGCTCACCCCCTCCGGGCTGGGAGCGTTCGGGGGCGTGGTGGCCGCGAGCGCGGTGGCGACCGTGCTCAAGAACGTCGCCGAGGAGGGCGCCTGGCGCGGCTATCTGACACCCGCGCTCATCGGTCGAAGGCTGCCCGATCCCTGGATCTGGCTCGTCGTCGGAATGATCTGGGGCCTGTGGCACATCCCCTACTACCTGTGGTTCCTGGACGAGTCGCTCATCCGCTCGGTCTGGGACGTCCCGCCGATCGTCTACGCCCTCATCGCAATTGCCATCTCGATCTGCTGGGCCCCCTTGTTCACCGAGCTTCGGATCCTCAGTGGCAGCATCTGGCCGGGCCTCATCGCGCACTCGATCGCGAACCTCAGCCAGATCCCCCTCAGCATGGGCGGCCTGCCGATCACGCCGGGTCGGGACCTGCTGGTCTCCCCGCTGGTGGGCGTTATTCCGAATGCGATCGTCGCGGCCGCCGGCCTGGGTCTGTGGGCGCGGCGCACCGGCCGACTCCGCCGTCGGGCCCGATGAGCCGCCCGGCACGGGCCCGGCGAAGACCTCCGGAGGAGCCCGCCGGACCCGCGCGGGCAGGCGGCCGGGGCGGGGCCCCGCCCCGGCCTTGCCGGAACTCGCCGAGCCCGCGCGGGCACGACTCGCAAGCGATCAGGAGAAGGCGCCGCCGGCCTGAGCCCGCCGGACCCGTGAGCACGACCGATCTCGACGCGGAACCCGACCGATCTCGGCGAAAGGGGTGGGCGACCTCAGTGGCCTCAGCGGCCTCACAGGCCCAGGGCGCTGCGTTCCTCGGGACCGACCCAGCCGCTGCGGGCCTCCAGCGCCCGGAACCACCGGGCCAGCGCCGGCCAGAAGGCGATCGACGGCGCCTCCCCGCCCGGGTAGCGCTGACGGCCGCCGTACTCGTAGGCCTGCACGGTCGTGAACAGGCGGATGTCGCTGCCGGTGGGCGCGGCCCCGCACAGGAACTGCTCCACGGAGACGACGGCGGACAGCGGCGGGACGTCCTGCACCGTGAGCGCCGCCTCGCGGGAGGCCTCCATGCGGGTGGCGCGGGCCAGGAGGGTGTCGATGACGTCGAGGGCGATGAGCACCGTGTTGGCGGCCCCGGTCCTCCTCTCCTCGTTCTCGCCGTGGGTGGCGACCCCGTGGGGGCCGTTGACGTGCTCGGCGAGCCAGGCGTCCCAGGCGTCGGTCGAGTTGCGGCGGTTGATCGGGTAGAGATCGGGGGCTCCCTTGCGCTGGAGATTCCGCCAGGCGGTGGCCAGGTCGAAGAGCATGTCGCCGGAGTCGTCGGAGACGACCCGACCACTGGTCGTGTCGACCAGGGCGGGGACCGTCGGCGGCGGCGTGTAGCCCGGCGTCGTCGCGTAGACCTCGGCCAGGGAACTCGCCCCGAGCACCGGGTCCGCACCGGGCTCGCCGTCGGCGCCGGTCAGCTCCCAGTAGCCGTCCTCGCCGCGGCCGTAGGTCCAGGACACGGGAATGGGCTCGACCAGGCCCAGCAGTCGCCGGGCGATGAGCACACGGCGGCACCACGGGCAGCCTCCGGAGGCGATGAGTCGGTAGCGACCGGCCTCGACGGGCAGATAGTCGTCGGCGAAGCGGTGCGAGATGGCGATGGGCATGGAGTGCCTCCCGGCAGGTGGAGATGAGCGTCGCAGAGTCTCAGGCCAATGGTGGCCCCCGCACCCGGAACGCGCCGCCCCATTCCCCCTCAGGCGAACCGGGCCCGGCGCCTCAAGGCCCCACGGCTCAGGCCCTGCCGAGGGCCTCCTCCAGATTGGCGACTCGCGTCAGGGCGGGGTGCCCCTCCCAGCGCGGGTGGGCCAGCAGCCGGCGCACGCGGGCGATGTCCTCGCGCGCCGCCCCGGTCTCGCCCATCTCGGCGTGGATGAGGGCCATGAGGGTCAGCGGGTGGGAGGCGGTACCGCGATCCCCGGTCTCCTCGTAGCGGAGGAAGGCCTTCTCGCAGTGCTCGAGCGCCTCGACGCGCTCACCGGTGCGCCACAGGATCCACGCCATGTCGTCGTGCCAGTCGCCCAGTTCGAGATCCTTGGAGTACTCGGGCGAATCGGGCACCGTCTCGACAAGGCCCCGTGCGCGCGACATCAGAGCGCGGGCCTCGTCGGGGCGGACCGGCGCCGCCAGGACAGCGGGCTCGGCGACGGCGGCGCGAGCGGCTCGCCGCAGGTACTTCGCGCAGTGGACCCTTCCGGCGTCGTCCCCGGTATCGACCAGCTCGGCGGCGCGCTCGAACAGACGCGAGGCTCTCGTGCTCTCCTCGAGCCTCTCGCAGGCGGAGGCGGCTCGCAGGAGATACTCCGCGCCCCGCTCCGTCTCGCCGCGCTTCAAGGCGGACTCGGCCACGATCAGGCAGTTGTCGCGAACGCCCTCCTCCTCGCCCAGTCGTTCCAGGACGGACACGAGGGTACGGCGCAGCTCCTCGGCGAGGACCCGGGGCGCATCGGCACTCAGCGCGGTCTCCAGCACCTCGGCCGCCTCCAACGGCCGTCCCGACGCGCTCAGGGAGGCGGCCAGGGTCCCGAAGAATGGTCCGGCGAGCGAGTCCAGGCCCACCGACAGGTGGATGTCGAGCAGCTCGCGGGACCGGGACACCGCAGTCTCGGTCTCGCCGAGAGTCATCGAGGCCCGCACCAGGATCCTGCGGGCCGCTTCCGCCAGGACGACCGGGCACGGGTCGTAGCGCCTGAGCACCGAGTCGGCGAGCGCACGCGCGCCGCGGACATCGTCGCGCGCCATCAGCGTCTCGGCCTCCAGGAGGATCAGCTGATCGTCCAGGGTCCCGTCGCGAGGGTCGAGCAGATCGCTCACGTGCGGAGCGATCAGCCGGGCGAGCTCAAGGAACTCGGCGCCCCCGCGATGGTCGCCGCGGCCCGACAGGAACCGCACCAGCGCGGTGGCCGACCGGTAGGCATCGACGAGCTCCGCCCGGTGATCCGCGGGCTCGTCCAGGAGACGCTCGGCCAGGGGCGTCAGCCGCTCCGCGAGCTCCTCGGCGCGAGCGAGCTCATCGGCACGGGTCCGGTCGGTGGACCGGTCGTGAAGGTCACGAGCACTGCAGTCGACCTGAAGGGCCTGCAGGTCCAGCTCGATGAGCCGCAGCGGATGGGCGACACCATCGAGGCGGGTGCGCAGGCGCGCGAGCTCGTCGGCCGCCCGCTCGTAGTCCCAACCGCGGTCGGCGATGGCGCAGCGCAGCGAGCAGGCCGCGCGCACGAGCCCGGGGGCGACGCGCTCGGGATCCGGCACCAGTCCCCGCCTCATGGCCTGGCCGATGAGGAAGGCGTGCTCCAGTGTCTGCCCGGGGCGGAGGAGCTCGGTATCCAGACGGCGCAGGAGGTCATCGGCGTCGCCGACGGCGGGTGGAGTGCGCAGGTCGACAGGCGAGTAGGGCCCGGTCGGGAGCGGCGCGGCCTCGACGGCGGTCTCGCCAGCGGCAGCGGGCGCGCTCGCGGACGGGGCGGGCGCGCCCGCGGTGGCATCGGCACCAGCCGGGGCAGCGGCGCCGGCGGAGGTCCCGGCACCGGCACTGGCATCGGTGGGGGCGGGTGCGCTCACGGGAGTGCCGGCGGACCGAACCTTCTGGACCTCCTCGGTCGACGCCTCGGGCTCCTCGACTCGTCGGGAGACCGCGCGCGCGTGACGCCCGACGACCTCCTCGGCACTGATGAAAGGAGCGCGTGCGAGCCCGACATCCAGGCGAGCCGAGACGGCCGTGTTGCCATTGCGGGCGTCGTATCGGGCGGCGATGCTGCGCACCCAGCCCTCGATCAGCACGCGGACGGCGTGCAGCGGCATATCGGGATCGATCTCGGGCCCCGGGAACCAGGCGGTGGCCGACGGGATGTCGGCATCCAGCGGCTCGTCTCCGCGTCCATCGCGCTCGGACTCGCGCAGCGCGAGAACGGCGCCGGCCAGGAGATCCATGAGCACCCGGGCCGACTGGGCCTCATCGATGCGCCCGGCATACGCGCGCATGAGCCTCAGGCTGCGGGCCCCGCGCCCGGACAGGGCGAGGTACTCCAGGTGCTTGCCAAGGTAGCCCATGACGTTGGGCCTGTCGCGCAGCATTCGATAGGAGCGCGCATGGACGTTCCACGCCTCGTGCGAGCGACCCGAGGCGAGCAGTGGGAGGAGGGCCTCGCTCTGGACGGCGTAGAGCCGGTCGTCGTCCTCCCGTTCGCCGAGCACCGGCTCCGCCGCGGCCACGGCGGTCTCCCAGTCCTCATGAATGCTCGCCCACTCGATCACGGGCAGGGGGTCGTGGTCCTCCCGGCCGGCGTCGCGCGCCGTCGAGCGCCAGGCGGCGAGTTCCCCGGCGGCCTCCTCCTCCAGGCCGAGCATGATGGCGGCGTGGAGGAGACCGCCGTGGGTGGCGTGCGTGGAACCGCCCAGGAGGCGGGAGAACCTCTTCAGACCCGCTTCGAGCTCCCCCAGCTGGGCGATGCTGACGGCCGGGTTGTCGGCGGCCACCGGCACCACCCGCTCGTAGGTCCGACCCAGCCGCGCCAGACGATCGGCGTCGAAGAGCTCGGGATGCTCGTCGAGGCGCGCCAGCAGCCAGACGAAGGGCGTCAGGGCCTTCCACTCCTCGTTGCCCCGGTGGCGGGCCTCGGCGAGGGCCAGGCGCGCGTCGATCGCCAACTGGTCGTCCCGCAGCGCGTCAGCCAGGGCCACGGCCTCGGCGACGAGGCCGGTGCGGGTCGGGCCCCACGGATGGTCGGAGGCGAGGTCCAGGCGTCCCACGACGTCGTCACGGCTGGTCACTGCGGAGCTCCTCCTGAGCGGGCGGCGTCCAAGGGCCGCGGGATCGGGGCGACGTCGTCCGGGGCGGCGCGCGTCGCGCCCCGCTGCTCACCGGTCGCGGTCGATGGTCTACCCATGGCTCACGACCCCGCCGAGCTCCTCGAAGTTGGAGACGATGGCCTGCAGGCTCATGTCCAGGATGGTGGCGAGCTGGTCGTCGTTGAGGCCCTCGGCGACGGGGACCGCGACCTCGGCGGCGACCTGCCGGCCGTCCTCGTCGACGAAGGTGCTCAGCGTGGGAATCGGCTGGGACCGGTTGAGGGTGTTGAGCAGGTCGCGCAGGGTGGCGGTGACCTCCGCGTCCTGGGGCAGGTTCAACCAGTAGCGCGCGTAGATCGCCAGGAGGTTGCCGTCCACGATCGCGACGACGTAGGAGTACTCGTCGAAGCCGGAGACGATCGCGCTGTCGCCCTCCCTGCGGTCGTAGGTGAAGTCGTTGCCATCGAACCAGGCCGCGACGCGGTCGATCGTGACCGGGGGCGTCCGATCGCCCGCGGGCTCGTTCCACCAGGCCATATCAGTCCCCCTCCGTCCGAGTGACGAGGTCCGAGAGGTCCTCCGCCGCCGTCTCGTAGAAGCTGAGCAGCGTCGTGAGGGCGGAGTCCAGGAAACCCCGGAGCTGGGCGTCGCTCATGCCCTCGCCGGTGAAGGCGACCATGTCCGCCTGGAGGCAGACGGCGTCGTCGTAGGCGCCCACCACGACCCGCGGCGCGTACATGGTGCTGTTGTGCTTGTCGATGTAGTCCATCAGGGCGGGATCGACAACGTCGAACTCGCTGTTCCAGGTACTGCCCACGACGAGGAACTCCGAGGCGGAGTCCACGATGAGGATCTCGCAGTTCTCCAGGTCGACGAGAATGCCGCCGTCCTCCGCGATCCCGTAGTCGAGCCGCTCGGCCCTGAGCCACGCCTCCACTCGGGGAATCGTGACCCTCGGTTGTGCGCTCATCGCGTCTCCTTCGCGTCGGGCTCGTGATCGCCTCGTAACCTCTGCGTGAAGTCTGCAACCCGGGGGCGCCGCAGTCCACTCCGACCGAGCCGACCAGGGGGTGAGCGGGATGGAACGCGAGGGGCGAACGGGGCGGCGACGCATCACCGGCAGAGGCGCCCCCGTCGCCGTCGGGGCACCGGCAGAGGCGCCCCCGTCGCCGTCGGGGCACCGGGCGGCCACCGGCGTCCTGCGCGGTCCGAACTGGTTCAGAGCACCTCGCAGGCGCCGCAGCCGGGGCACCGGGCGGCCGCCGGCATCCCCTGCACCGGGGTCGATCGAGCTCGCCACACTCATAGGACGCACGCAGAGCATCGGCGTCCCCTGCGCCGGGGTCGATTCAGTTCCGCGGCGAGATCGGCTTACGGCGATGGCCCGCGGGGCCGGACATCGCCGACTCGCGAGTCCCGCGCCGGCCCGTGCTCTGCGCGCGGCGCCCTGCCGCGCGGTCGTACGCGGAGGCGCGCGGTCGTACGCGGAAGCGCGCGGTCGTACCTTAGAGCCCCTCCAAGGTACGACCTGGCGAGAGAGGGTACGACCGCGCGCATTCGGGTACGACCTCGTGGAATACGGTACGACCGCGCGGGGCTCCCGTGGGCTCGGGTGGAGCTGAGCCGGAGCTTCGTCTACTTCCACGGCGAGACTCCCGCGCGAGTCTCCCGCGGGCCCGGGCGGCTGAATGGGCGCTCCTCGCCCTGTCGGCTCGCATGTCTCCCGCGGGCGCGGGCGCGAGTGCCGGTGCGGACACCGCTTCGGCGGCGGCGTGATCGCAGACTCGACCATGTCCACCCGCGCCCGCCCCTACAGGCCCCTGCAGGCCGGGGAAGCGGGCATGCGGGGAGTGAGTTCAGTGGGGCCCGGCTACAGCCCCCTGCAGGCCGAGGAAGCGGGCGACCGTCTCATCGCCCGGGTCCGCCCACAGCGCCTCGGGCGCATCAAGACGCAGAAGGCGCCCGGCGTCCATGACGCCGACCCGGTCGGCCACCACCCGCGCCTCCCCGTGGTCGTGGGTGACGTACAGGGCGGTCGTCCCCTGTCCGGCCAGGATCTCCCACAGGTCGACGGCGAGCTGCTCGCGCAGTGCCCTGTCGAGCGCGCTCAGGGGCTCGTCGAGCAGCAGCAGCCGCGGCCGGGGGGCCAGCGACCGCGCCAGCGCCACGCGCTGCGCCTGCCCGCCCGACAGAGTCGCGATGTCCCGCGGGCCGTAGCCCGGCAGACCGACGAGCTCCAGCATCTCCTCGACACGGGGCCGCCGCTCGCGGCGCGGCAGACCGGTCAGGCCGTAGGCGACGTTGCCGGCGACGTCGCGGAAGGGGAAGAGCTGGCCGTCCTGGAGCATGAGGCCGAAGCCGCGCCTGTGGACCGGCACGCGCACCACGTCCCGCCCGTCCCACATGACCGTCCCGCCCGCCAGGTCCTCCAACCCGGCGACGGCGCGCAGCAGCGAGGACTTCCCGCACCCCGAGGGCCCCAGAAGGGCGACTGTCTCGCCACGGGACACGTCAAGATCGACGCCGTCGACGGCCGTGACGCGGGCGGCGCCGCGCGTCCCCCGGTAGACGACCCGCAGGCCGCGCAGGCTCAGGCCGGCCGACGCCGGCTCACCACCGCGAGCGCCGGCCGCGCCAGCGGGCCCCACAGCAGCCGCGCTGTCCCGGCACGACCCGCCTCCTCCACCCGGTCCGCCAGCGGCTGCGCCCGGCCCTCCGAGGACTGCGCCGGACCCGCCCCCGTCGTGCAGTTCGCCGACAGTGCCATCGATGTCGCCGGTGTCATCACTCATGGGTTCCCTCCCGGTTGCGAGCACTGCGCGGATGGACGGTCTGGAGCCACTCGCAGGTCAGCATGATCGCGGCGGTCCCCAGCGCCAGGACGACGCCCGTCGCCAGCCCCATGCCCTGGTTCTGGGCGCCGGGCGAGCCGATGAGCCGGTAGAGGACCACCGGCAGGGTGTCGGTACGGGGCCGCACCAGGAACGACGTCGCCCCGAACTCCCCCAGGCTCGTGGCCAGGGCGAAGCCCGCCGCCAGTCCTCCGGCGCGCAGCAGGTGCGGCCCGTCGACGGTGGCCAGGACCCGGCCCGGTCCCGCGCCGAGGGCCGCGGCGGCCTCGCGCTGACGCGGGTCGACGGCTCGCAGCGCCGGCAGGAGGGTGCGCACCACCAGGGGGACCGCGACGATGGCCTGCGCCACCGGCAGGATCCACCAGCTGCGGGTCAGCGCCAACGGCGGACGGGCGAGCGTGATGAGGAATCCGAAGCCGACCGTCACCGCGCTCACGCCCAGCGGCAGCATGAAGACGGCGTCGAGCAGTCCCGCCGCGCGGGCCAGCAGGCGGCTGCGGGGGCTGCGCGAGACCGCCAGGCTCACGGCCGCGCCCACGGCCAGGGCGATGAGGGTGGCCACCGCCGCCACGCGCAGCGAGTTCGCGCCCGCCTCCCACACGGTGACCGTCAGGGCGCTGCGACCGTCGGCGGCGGAGCGGGGCGACCGGGGCGCCAGTGCCGACAGATCCGTGTAGTTCGCCGTCGTCCACTGCCCCGCGCGCCGCAGGGAGCGCACGACCAGGACGACGACCGGTCCGACGAGCAGACCGCCCACGACCGTCAGCGTCAGGATCAGGGCGGGCAGGTCGCCGCGGCGCAGTCGGAGCGCCGGCACGTCCAGGCGCAGCGCCAGGCGCGCCTGCCAGGCGCGACGGGTCCGCTCGACCGCCCACAGGGCGATGACGATGACGACCAGCTGGAGGACGGACAGGACCGCCGCTGCCCGCAGGTCGAGGTACTGGGCGGTCTGGACGTAGATCTCGGTCTCGATGGTGCCCACGCCCGGCCCTCCCAGGACCAGGACGACGCCATAGGCGGTGGCGCACAGCAGGAAGGCGATCGAGGCGGACGAGGCGATGGCGGGCGCCAGGCTGGGCAGGGTGACGGTGCGCCAGGCCCGCCAGGGCGAGGCCCCCAGCGCCCGGGCCGCCTCGACGGCGCGCGGATCCAGGCGCGACCACATGGTGCCCACGGTGCGCACCACCAGGCCGTAGTTGAAGAAGACCATGGCGGCGACGACCGCCGTCGTCGTCCCGTCCAGGCCGGTGGCGCCCAGGGGGCCGCCGGTGGTGAGCAGGGCGTGGAAGGCGACGCCGACGACGACGCCGGGCAGCACGAAGGGCACGATGACCAGCGCGCGCAGCAGGTCGCGACCGGGGAAGACCCGCCGGTAGAGCACGGCCGCCCCGGGCACGCCCAGCACGACGCACACCGCGGTGGCGGCGGTGGCCTGGACGAGGGTGGCGCGGATGATCCGCCAGGTGCGGGGGCGCCCCAGGACCTCGGCGAAGCCCCCGAGGTCGAGGCGGCCGTCGGGGGCCAGTCCGCGGGCAACGAGCGTCGCCACCGGGAGAGCGAAGAAGACGGCGAGGACGATCAGCGGCAGCCCGACGGCGAGGGCCCAGGCGGCGCGCTCCCCCGCGCTCGCCCGCGGTCCCCTCGCGGCCCGCGGCCCCCTCGCCGAGATCGGTCCGGTTCCGCGCCGAGATCGGTTCAGTTCCGGCTCGAGATCGGTCCGGTTCCGCGCCGAGATCGGTTCGGGGAACGTTTCGGGCCGACGGCGCGGCGCCCCCGGGCGGGCGGCGCCCTCGCCGGGCTGTGAGCGCGGAGCGCTCCCCAGAGTGGGGCCGGACCGATCTCGGCGCGGACCGCCGGACCGCGCACGCGGGGCGTTCACGCGCCGACGGCCTCCGTCCAGGTGGCCAGCCAGGCCTCGCGGTGAGCCGCGATGTCGTCGGCGGGGACGACGACCGGATCATCGCTGGTGGCGCCGAACCTTCTCAGCTCCTCGCTCAGCGTGGCCTCGGGGTTGACCGGGTACATGTACATGGTCTCGGGGATGGAGCTCTGGACATCGGCGGACAGCATCCACGTCAGGAAGGCCCGGGCGCCGTCGGGGTTGGCGGCCCCGGCCAGGACCCCGGCGTACTCGACCTGCCGGGTGGCCGTGGACAGGAGGGCGGCGGTGGTGGAGGCCGAGCCGTTCTCGGTGAGGGTCGCGGCGGGAGAGGAGGAGTAGGACACGACGATCGGGTGGGCGCCGCCCTCCCCTCCGCCGGAGAAGTCGGTGTAGTAGGCGTCGGACCAGCCCTCATCGATTCGCATGCCGTTGGCCGCGAGCCGCTTCCAGTAGTCGGCGAAGCCGCCGGCCTCCCCCGTGCCGAAGTGCCCGACGGTGGCCAGCAGGAAGGCCAGTCCGGTGGAGGAGGTCGAGGGGTTGATGGCGACGAACAGGTCCTTGTAGTCGGCCCCGGTCAGGTCCTCGAAGGCGGCGGGCGGGGTGACGCCGTGCTCCGCGAACCAGGCGGTGTCGATGTTGATGCAGACCTCGCCGAAGTCGATGGGGGTCAGCGCGGGGGTGTCGTCGATGATGTACCGGTCGGCGCCCTCGGGCAGATCGACGGCGGCGGAGGCATCGATGACGCCCTCGTCCAGGATGCGGGAGGCGAAGGTGTTGTCCACGCCGACGAAGGCGTCGCCCAGCGGCGCGTCCTTGGTCAGGACGAGCTTGTTCGTCAGCTCCCCGCTCTTCCCGGAGGCGACCAGCTCCAGGGCGTAGCCGGTGTCCGCTCGGAAGGCGTCGATGAGCTCGTCGGGAACGGAGAAGGAGTCGTGGGTGACGACGGTGACCGTCCCTCCGCCGGCCGGGCCCGAGCCGCCGGAGCCCTTGGAGCCGCAGGCGGCGAGCGCGACGCCGACGGCGGTGGCCGCGCCTCCGGCCAGCAGGGCGCGGCGGGACGGCCGGGCGCAGCGTAGTGGCGCGCCAGGCCCTCCTCCCCGGGGCTGCCGGCCGAGGGACGGCCGCACGCGACGGGACGGCGCGCCGGGGGCTGTGCCGGCAGTCGCACCGGGGGCGAGGCGCGAGTCCGATGGGGCAGGCGAAGCCGGTAAGACCGGCGAGGCTGGAGAAGCCGATGAGGCCGATGAGGCGCGGTGGGCGGTGGTCATGGTGTCCTCCTGGATGGGTACCGGGAGGGCCCGAGCGCGGCGGCCGGTGACTGGTGGCCGTGCGCCCGGGGAGATTCTGCTCGACTTCCTTCGCCGGTGCTGACCGGAGCAGGTTCGAGGGTCTGCGGTCGCCCGCACTCTCAGCGCCGTGGCCGCCGGGGTGGAGCTGGGCCCCGGACCGGCGACGGGGCGCTCCCCTGTCGTAGTGGGACGAGTCTAGACGATCGGCGCCCGGGCGGCGGCGGGAGGCCGGTTAGCCAACGCTCGGCATTCCGTCGAGGACTCCGGAGTAACAGAGGTCCCCCCAGACCCCGATCGCTCGTCTCCCGGCTGGCCGCGAGGCGGTCGGCCGTGAGCACGGGGATCACGGACTCGCCGGTCCCGGGATCCCGGTCGCACAGGATGAGCTCCTCGGGCTCGAGCCGGTTGACGAGGGTCGGCGAGTGCGACGCCGCGATGATCCGGGTCCGCCCGGACGCCTCCCGCATCCGGTCCGCAAGAACGTCCAGGGCTTAGGGGTGCAGGCCGTGGTCGACCTACTCGATGACGGTGAGAGCCGGGGGTCCGGGTCGTGGAGGGCGGTGAGGAGCGCGAGCATGCGCACGGCGCCGAAGGAGGCGTCGGCGAGCTCGATCGGGCCGGCGTCGCCGGTGGCCCGGCGCAGCTGCTCGTATCCGCCGTGCCGATCGACGGCGGTGGGGATGTCCGTGCGGGCGGTGTCCCTCACCAGTTGAAGGACGGAAAGCAGATTGGACTTGCCGGAGCCGTTGGGACCGGCCAGGACGGAGAAGGGCCCGAACTCGACGTCGACGAAGGATCGGTAGTTCTTCGCCCGGATCGAGCGCAGAGGCGTCCTGGGCTTCCCAGTGGCCATGGTCATACACTTACCGGGCGCACCTGAGATTCCATGAGATCTGGCGGGGCCGCGAGACCGGCTTTTCGGTGCGAGGCGAGCATTCCTGCGCGAGTCCGACGACGCCGTCGCCCGACTCGCGCCGAAAAGTCAGCCTCGTGCGGACACGCCCGACTCGTGGACTCGGCAGCCGGGCCCGCCCCGCGCATACCCGCGCTCCCCCGCTCCCCACGGAGGCCCGCCCCGCGCACCGCCCGCGGACACCGGCGCCGTGCCGTCGGCCGCCGTGGCGTCGGGCGCCGCGCCGGCAAGTGAGGCATGATCGACGCTGAAGCGCCCCAGCAGTGCCGCAGTCCCGCGGGGCGCGCCGCCGTCGGCGCACGAATCGGAGGAACGGAGCCACCATGACCGACAGCAAGCAGAACGACTTGGCGTGGACGGCCACCTCGGCCCTGATCCTGCTGGCCTCCGGCCTCGTCGCGGAACGGGTCGTCGACGCCGGGTGGAAGGCCGTCACCGGGAGGCCCGCCCCTCAGGACGAGAGCCAGGTGCTGAACTACCGGCTCGGCGAGGTCGTCGCCTTCGCGATCGTCTCGGGGGCGGTCATGTCCCTCACGCGACAGCTCACCCTGCGTCAGGCCGCCAAGTGGCGCGACAGGCGCGGGCCGAACCGGCTGACCCGTGGGCGTCCCGGGGCCCTGGAGGCCTGAGAGCCGGAGGCGGAACTCCGGGGTCCGGAACCTCGTACCCGCCGCCCCCCTCAGCGCCCCGAGGCGCCCGTGCCCGCCCGGCGCCCCGACCTCCGTCGGACGTCCAGGGCCGTGGCGCTCGTCGCGAGCGCGAGCACGGTCAGGCCCCCGCCCGCGGCAAGCAGTCGAGCGGGGTGGAGTATCCCGGCGATCGCACCGGAGATCTCCGACGCAGGGGGCAGGAGGATGATCGTGTCGAGCCCGGAGAGGACGACGCTCCAGCACAGCACGAGCAGCACGGCCGGCCACACCAGGGCCAGGCAGCCGAGCACGACGGCGATCCACAGAAGAGTCGCCGGCCGAAAGCCCTCGGCGTGCGCATCGACAGCCGTTCTGCACGTGACGATCACGAGCAGCGAGGTGGTGGCGATCAGGACCGGTACGAGGACGAGCGAGCCGCGGGTGGCAACGACCTCCGAGAGCGGCTCCCCCTCGGTCAGCGCGGCGACTCCCACGGCGACGACGGCGATCGCGAGCGCCACGAGGGTCCAGCGCAGTGCCATGAGCCAACGGCGGCCCACCCGGGTGCCGGTCTCGCGCCTGCCGAGATCGGCCGGGGACTCGGACGGCCGGGGACCGCTGTCGGCGAGATCCGGGGACGGGGCGGAGGCGCGGGAGCGCGCAGCGGATCCCGGCCGGGGCGGCACGATGAGGTCGATGATGATGCGCAGGCCGCCCCGCCGCCGGCTCCAGGCGCCAGGGCGCCCGTCGGGAACCGGGTCGGAGAGCGCCTGCCACGCACCCGGGTGCCCGTCCTGCGAGTGGGAGGATATGTACGGGACGCTCACGACGGCAGAATATGAACGGCGACGACCCCTTGCACTGGGCCGGTCTCCCCATCCGCGCCACGGTCCGGGGCGCCGAGGCGCGGACGGTTCCGGGGCGCCGGGGCGCGCGGGAGGTCCGCCCCGGTGAGCGACGGGCGCATCAACGGGGTAACAGGCCGGCGCGGGTGAGGAGGCCCAGCACGTCCAGGGGAACGACGGCGACGCCATCGGGCCTGCGGTGGGCGGCGGCCCCGTGACCACGACCGGATCGACCAGGCGCTCGCCGATCTACCGCCCGAGCCGGTTCACGTGCCGGACATCGTGGTCGTCAACGACTCGTGCCAACTTGACCTCGACGACGATCACCGCACCATCGCATTGCTCGAGATCAGGCCCGCCTCATGAAGTCCGTCACGAGTGCGCAGGTGGTGCAGGGGGTCGGCGAAGTCGATTCGGGTGGTCGGTCGGGTGAGTGGCCTGATGGCTCGTTGGGGATGTCTTATCAGGGATCTGGTAGTGGTGATGGAGGCCCTGGGGCCGTGGAAGAGCAGGCGCACCACCTCCACCGACCTGTCCTTGCCGCTGCTGTTCTCGCGGTTCCCGATGGTCCCGGTGCATCGGACCTGGGCCACCTGAACGGCTGCGGGGAAGTCCACCCATCCGGGGCCCAGGCGGCCTTGAGGGTGCGCCGCACCCGCTGCCCATGAGAGACGTCGCCCCAGGAGACGGACGGGACATCCTTCCAGGGCAAGGCCTTGAGCGTCTTGCGCGCACCGCGCTGGTTGCCCTTGACGGCGAGCACGTAGTGCGCCCCGCGCTGGGGTGATCCACCTGGCCGTCTGCACCTGGGTGCGCAGCCCGAAGGACCAGCGGGACAAGGAAATCCCTGCCGGTCGCCCCCCCGTCGAATGAGAACTAAGACCTAATCGTCAGTCTTGATCCGATCCAGGATCATGGGAATGCGCTGGGTGATTGCTAGCCAGAAAAGACCGTCATCCATCGAGCGGCAGGCGACGTCATACGCTTGAGAGCCGTCGTAAAATTCTTCCCGCCCGCACGCAACGACGACGTCGATGCGGTCACGAATCAGCGCAAGCTCAGCAAACAGGTTCTCGCGGTCGTAGAGCCTCGTTCCCCCTCGCCTGGAGCGCGGAGCGAAGCGGGGGGCGGCCGTGTTCCTCTGTCACAGCGGCACCGCCTCTCGCGCGGCATCGGCCAGTCGAGCAGGCAGGTCATTATCGGATACCACGTCGGTCGGGAAGCCAGTGAGTCGCTCAACGTCATCGACGAACAGAGCCAGGTCGAACAGATCAGTACCGGTCGACGGGGTGACGAGGAGGCGGCGTTACGTGGCCGATGCCGGGTCGCTGCTGGAGCGTCTTCACCGGCTCACGCGTGCGGACGTCACTACTCGCAACAGGCGCAAGGCCCGCATGCTCGATGCCGCCTACGACGATCTGGAGGCGCGGATCGCGGCGCTGCGCGAGGCGGAGGAGC
>ERZ773075.720-NODE-720-length-22566-cov-100.369_pt1 | contig 22566 bp, 17 predicted proteins | sample MGYA00580614_ERZ773075 | MGnify/ENA primary metagenome ERZ773075 (study PRJEB29015, sample SAMEA2738021) | human oral metagenome | biome: human oral; feature: human-associated habitat; material: dental | place: China | collected 2043 ... | reverse complement strand
CGGCGGAGGACTCCCCCAGCTCGAGCATCTCGGAAACCACGACGACGCGGCGCCGGCTTCCGGCCAGGGCAGGCAGAGCGGCCAGTGCGGCTGTCATGGAATCGATGTTGGCGTTATAGGAGTCGTCGATCAGGAGAAGATCACCACTGAGCTCCGAGACGTCCATGCGGTGGGGGCTCTCAATGCTCGCAGTCCCCAGGCGCTCGGCGATGATCCCGGGGTCGAGCCCCGCGGCCAGGGCCAGTCCCGCGGCGGCCAGGGCGTTGGCCACGTTGTGGGCGCCGGCAACACAGAGCCGGACGCGCCGGGGTCCGTCCAGTCCGGGCAGGTGGAGGTCGAATCCGGCACGGGCAGCCTCGTCCAGGGCGATGTTCTCGGCCCGCAGGTCGGCGGGGTTGCCTTGGGCGGAGAAGGTGAGGACCCGCCCCGGGGCGAGATCCGCCATGGCGGCGGCGCGCGCGTCATCGGCGTTGAGGATGGCGGTACCGCCGGGCAGCAGGCCGGCGACGATCTCCGCCTTGGCGGCGGCGACGCCCTCGATGGAGCCGAACCCTCCCATGTGGGCGTGGCCGATCATGAGGACCCCGGCCGCGTCCAGGGGAGCGATGTCGGTGAGGTAGGCGATGTGGCCGGGACCGGAGGCCCCCATCTCCAGGACGAGGTAGCGAGTGCGCTCATCGGCCTCCAGGACGGTCAGCGGCAGGCCGATCTCGTTGTTGAAGCTGGCCCTGGGGGCGACGGTGGGGCCGGAGGCGGCCAGGAGCTGGCGGGTGAGGTCCTTGGTGGTGGTCTTGCCCACCGAGCCGGTCATCGCCACCACGGTGAGCCGCTCACCGCGGTCGGCTGCGGCCCGGCGCAGGCCGACCAGATGGGTGCGGGCAAGGGCACCGAGGGCCGTGACGGTGTCCTCCACGAGGATGAGTCCCAGGGGCAGCTCCTCAGCCGTACCCCCAGTCGTGTCCTCCGTCGCGGACGCAGCCCCCGTCCCGGGCTGTGCGGCCGCGGAGCCGACAGCGCCGCCCCGGTCAATGCCCAACCCGGCCCGGGCGGCCCCCGGGTCGGAGACGATCGCCCCGACGGCGCCCAGGGAGAGTGCGGAGCCCAGGTGGGCATGGCCGTCGGTGCGCTCGCCGTGGACGGCGACGAACAGGGAGCCTTCGGCGGCCTGGCGGGAGTCGGTGACGACCGGGCCGGTCACAGGTGCGTCCGGGCCGATGAGCCTGCCGCCCACGGCGGCTGCGATCTGACTCAGGGTGAGGTTCATCCCCGCCCCCATTTCTCCTCGACGGCCTCGGCCATGACGGGAGCGTCGTTGTAGCGGATGAAGTCTCCGGCCATCTCCAGGAAGGGCTCGTGGCCCTTGCCGGTGACGATGACGGTGTCGTCGGGGCCGCACAGCTCGACGCCGCGGCGCACGGCGTCGCCGCGCCAAGTGGTGATCTCCTCGACGTTCTCCAGGTCCGGGCGCACGGAGCGTACCCCGTCCAGGATGGCGTTGCGGATGAGCTGGGGATCCTCGCTGCGGGGGTTCTCGTCGGTGACCACGAGGACGTCGGCCAGGCGGGCGCACACCTCGCCCAGCATGGGCCGCTTGCCCTGGTCGCGGTCGCCGTCGGAGCCGAAGACCACGATGAGGCGGCCCGGGGTGATGGGACGCACGGCCTTGAGGGCCAGATCCATGGCCTCGGGGGTGTGCGCGAAGTCGACGATGCACAGACCGCGTCGGCCGTCGCGTTGGCTGATGCGCTGCATGCGCCCCGGGATGTTGTGGGCCCCGGCCAGGGCGGCGGTGGCCGTGGCGGCGGGGACGCCCGCTCGGATGGCCATGACCAGGGCCAGGGCGGCGTTCTGGACGTTGACCAGCCCGGGCAGGGGGCAGGAGGCCTCGATCTGCTCGCCGTCGGGTCCGTGGAGGGTGAAGGTGGTGGCGGAGTCGGTCAAGGAGACGGCGGCGTCACTGACCCACCAGTCGGCGGGGGCGTCGCCGGGGTAGGCGCGCAGGCGGTCGATCTCGATGGGGGCCTCGGCGGCGAGAGCGGCGCCCCACTGGTCGTCGACGCAGACGACGCCGCGGCGGGCGTGCTCGGGGGTGAACAGCTGCGCCTTGGCCTCCAGGTAGCCCTCCATGGTCTTGTGGAAGTCGAGGTGGTCCCGCTGGAGGTTGGTGAAGCCGGCGACGTCGAAAACGACTCCGTCGAGCCGGTGCAGGACGATGGCGTGACTGGAGGCCTCCAGGGAGGCGGCGCCGACCCCGTCCTCTACGGCCAGGGCCATCATCCGCTGCAGGACGGGGGCCTCGACGGTGGTGCGCGGAGACTCCACGGAGCGCTCCCCCACGCGCAGCTCGACGGTCCCGGCCACCATGCAGGCGCCGACGTGGGCCGACAGGATCGCGTCGAGGAAGTAGGAGGTCGTGGTCTTGCCGTTGGTACCGGTGACGGCCGTCGTGATGAGGCCGCGCGCGGGGTGGTGGTAGACCTCGGCGCTCAGGGGGCCGACGACGGCGCGCGGGTCGTCGCAGATGAGAACCGGGGTCCCGGGGGCGGTCTCGTGGACGATCCGGCTACCCTCGGCGTCAGTCAGGACGACGACGGCGCCGCAGGCCACGGCCTCGGCGGCGAAGCGGGCACCGTGGACGGTGAAGCCGGGCAGGCCCGCGAAGAGCTCGCCCGGGGCGGTGTCACCGGAGTCGACGCTAACCCCCAGGACACTCAGATCCTCCAGGGCGGCGGCGTCATCGGCTGAGGCGGGAACCAGGGAGAAGCGCTCGCACAGAGCGCTGATGGGGACGGGACCATTGGAGCCCGGCCGTAGGGCGGCGGCCGACTCGTAGGCGTGGTTGCTCATAGTTCCTCAATCTATCGCGACCTTCGACTGTCGATCTTCCACAAGAACCTCTGAGGGTCGCTTCGCTGGGGTGCTGGTGGTCACGATCGTCTACCGCATGGGGCACCTCACTGGCTCGCATCCCGTTCCCCACCGGCTCCGTTGCGCGCGGCCTGGGCGGCCACGACGCTCGGGTCCGGGGCGATGTTGAGCGCCTGCATGGCGGCCAGCGCCACTTCCCGGAAGGCGGGGGCGGCCACGGTGCCTCCGAAGATGCCCTCGGGCCGGTAGACGATGACGGCGATGGCCAGGACCGGGTCGCGCGCGGGGAGGAATCCGACGAAGGACGCCACGGTGGAGTCGTCGGTGAGGATCTCGGTGGTACCGGTCTTGCCCGCCACCAGGTAGCCGTTGATGGAGGCGGCCTCGGCGGTGCCGCCCTCCTGGGTGACGCCGATGAGCATCTCGGTGAGGGTCGTGGCGGTGGCCTCGGAGATCACCCGCACCCCTTCCGGGCGGGTCTGGGAGGTCTCCTTGCCGTCGGCGTCGACCCAGCCGTCAATGACTCTTGGGGCCACGCGCACGCCCTTGTTGGCGACGGTGGCCAGCACCTGGAGGGACTGAAGGGTGGTACCGGCCACCCCCTGGCCGAACATCGTGGTGTAGCGGGTGCGGTCGTCCCAGGAACTGGGCGGGTAGAGGATCCCCTCTGACTCGGCGGGCATCTCGATGCCCGTAGTCTCGCCCCAGCCGAAGCGCCTCATGTAGTCGTAGCGGACATCGTCGGAGACCTTCTCGCCGATCTGGACGGTGCCGACGTTGGAGGACTCGGCCAAGACCCCGGAGGTCGTCATCGACTGGGTCTCGTGCACGTGGGAGTCCTTGAAGGTCTGGCCGCTGGCGGAGGTCCAGATGTAGGGGATGGTCCAGGTGTCCTCGGGCTTGACGGCGCCCGTCTCCAGGGCGGTGGCGAAGGTGACGACCTTGCCGACGCTTCCGGGTTCGAAGACGGCCTGGACGCTGCGCGCGGTGCGGTTCTCCTCGGAGGTGGCCGACGGGTTGGAGGGATCCACGGAGTTGGAGTCGGCCAGGACGACGACCTTGCCGGTGCTCGGCTCCATAGCCATGACGATGCCCCAGTCGGCGTGCTGGGCCGCCACCGTGCGGTCGATGGTCTCCTGGGCGATGGACTGCAGGTCCGGATGGAGGGTGGTGCGCACGGTGGCGCCCGGCCGGGCCGGATTGTCCTTCTGCTCGCCGGTGGGGATGATGACGCCGCTGCGCCCGATCTCCTCGCTGCCCTTGCCGTCGACACCGGTGAGGAGCTCATTCTGAGTGAGCTCCAGCCCGGCCGCCCCGATGAGCTCGCGGTTGTGCTCCCCCTCGCGGGTGAAGCCCAGGACGTTGCTGGCCACGGTCCCGGCCGGGTAGGTGCGCCGGGTGCGCTGGTCGGGCTCGACTCCGGGGATGTCCAGGGCCTTGATCTTGCGCCACGTGTCGGGGGCGACCTCCTGGGCGATGACCTCGTAGGTCCGCTCTCCCACAAGCTTGGCCCCGAGCTCGAAGGGGTCGACGTCGAGGATCGGGGCGAGCTGGGCGGCCACCGCCGCCGCTCCGTAGCCGACGACGACCTTCTCATTGACCCCGGTGGACTCGTTGAGGCGCATCTCGGTGCGCTCGTACTGGGCGATGAGGGGCTGGTTGACGCCGATGTCGTAGCTGACCGCCGAAGAGGCCAAGACCGTGCCGTCGCGTCCGGTGATGTCCCCCCGGGGCGCCCGGTTGACCCAGGAGACCGTGCGCTCGGCCTTGGCTCTGGCGGCCAGCTCCGGTCCGTCGACCGCCTGGACGTAGACGGTGCGCCCGGCCAGAGCCGTGAACAGCAGCAGACCTCCGGCCTGGAGCACATGACGACGCGAGGGGTTCACCGGCGGCCTACTTCCCGGCCTGACCGGCCTTGGCTGCGTGGGCAGGGGTGCCCTCGGTGAGCTGCCCCTTGTCGACGTCCACGACGCCCGGAGCGGCCGCGGGCACCATGCCCAACTCCTTGGCGCGAGTGGCCAGGGCGTCGGGAGCAGAGGCCTCCTGCACCTGGGTGCGCAGCGTCTCGACGTGGTCCTCGGCGACGTTGAGCTCGACCTGCTTCTCCTTCATCCGGTAGGCGGTGTCGGCCATCTTGGCGTTGAGGAGCATCGAGGCGACGAGGGCGCCGGCCAGTACCATGATGATGAGCGTGAGGAAGGGCAGGGACGACGACGTCGCCCGGGATGCGCCGCTGATGACGCGCAGTTGAGGGCGCTTGACGGCACCGGCCTCCGTGCGCCCCTGGATGCCGGAGGAACCACTCGCCTGGGCGGTGCGCCGTGTCGCGATCGGGCGGGTGACTCGAGCAATGGCGGTGGCGCTCATCAATGTGCCTTCCCTGTGGTGTCGTTGGACTTGGTACGTGTGATGCGAAATGGACTGAGACGGTTGTCGAAACTGCGCGGACCCGGCCTCACGTCGGGCGCTGCCGGTTGGCGCGGCGTCCGGCTCGACGGCCCGAGACCCGGCCGTCGGAGGATGACGGACGCGTCTGCGGTGCAGGCGCCCGGTCGGCCGGACGAAGGCGCTCCGCCGCACGCAGCCGCACCGGCGCCGAGCGGGGATTGTGCTCCAGCTCGCGGGCGTCGGCCTTCTCCGCGCCGCTGGTGAGCAGCTCGAGGTAGGGGCGGTCTGCCTCGGGCACGACCGGCAGATCCTGCGGTGCCCGGGAGGTGGCCCCGTGGGCCAGCGCCCGTTTGACGATCCGGTCCTCCAGGGACTGGTAGGACTCCACCACGAGGCGTCCCCCGACCCGCAGGCTGTTGAGTGCCCGGGGCACGGCCAGCTCCAGGACGTCGAGTTCGGCGTTGACGGCGATGCGCAGCGCCTGGAAGGTCCGTTTGGCGGGGTGCCCGCCGCTGCGGCGTGCCGGTGCCGGCACCGCCTGGCGGACGAGCTCGGCCAGCTCCTGCGTGCTGCTCACCGGCTCACCGACCTGCCGACGGTTCACGACCGCGGCGGCGATGCGGGAGGCGAATCGCTCCTCGCCGTAGGTGCGCAGGATGTGGGTGAGCTCGGCGGCGCTCGAGCCTTCCAGCAGGTCCTGGGCGGTGGGCCCCGAGCCCTGGTCCATGCGCATATCGAGAGGCGCCGGGCGGGCGTAGGAGAAGCCCCGCGAGGCCTCGTCGAGTTGAAGGGAGGAGACGCCCAGGTCCATGAGGACGGCGTCCACCATCCCATCGCTGTTCGCGGAGTGCTCACGGGCCACCCGATTCACGGCGTCGTAGGTGTCCCGGACCGCGATGAAGCGGTCGCCGAAGCGCTCCAGACGCGCCGATGCCAGTGCGATCGCCTCTGGGTCGCGGTCGATGCCCACGACCTTCAGAGTCGGGAAGCGCTCGAGTGCCGCCTCGGTGTGTCCCCCCAAGCCCAGCGTGCAGTCGATCATGACCGGCCTGGCCGCGGTGCTCCGGGCGGCGCCCTCGATCGCCGGCGCGAGCAGGTCCAGACAGCGCTGGAGGAGTACCGGCTCGTGCCTGCCGGCGGCGTCGGCGGCGGCCGACTGCGCCTGGGGGCTGGTCATGCGGCGTCCTCCTTCCTGGAGCCTGCCCGGTGCTGCGTCCTGGGCACATCTGGTTGACATGTCTGGTTCTGGGCGGCTCAACGAGCCTTCGAGAGATCGCTGTCCGCGTTCCCTGACGGGGCGGGTACTCGTCCTCGACGTCGGTATGCGGTCCGGACGGCGGCCATCTCGCCAGGACTCCTCCCGTGGTTCCGGCGCCGGGGAAGGGGCGTCGGACGCGGCATCGGGCGGAGACCTCACGAGATGGCCCATCAGCGCCGTGACGGCATCTGCGTGCGTTCCGCGTTGTTCAGTTGTGGTCGGGAAGTCGTCTGAGAAGTCGGTTCAGAAGAAGCCAGGGATGATCTCCTCGGCCGTGTCGGCGAAGACCTGCTCCTGAGCGGCCAGGTAGGTGCTCCAGGACTCGGCGTCCCAGATCTCCACCCGGGCTCCGGCTCCGATCACGGCCAGCTCCTTCTTCAGGCCCGCGTAGGCCCTCAGTTGCCCTGGCAGCGTGATGCGCCCCTGTTTGTCTGGGATCTGCGAGTCCGCTCCCGAGAGCATGACGCGCACGTAGTCGCGCGCCTGTTTCTGGGCGAGGGGGGCCTCACGCAGCTGGGCGTACATGCGCTCGAACTCGGCAGCGGTGAAGGCGTACAGGCAGTGCTCCTGACCTCGGGTCAGAACCACTCCGCCCGCAAGCTCCTCACGGAACTTCGCCGGAAGGATGAGACGGCCCTTCTCGTCCAGCTTGGGTGCATGCGTTCCCAGGAACATGAGCCACCTCCTTCCCCTCGACGACCCCGTGCACCCCACCCTACTCCACTTCCCTCCCTTTTCTCCCACCCCTCCTCTGCGAGCGCATCACAACTGCGTATCGCGGGCTCACGACCGCTCTCATGACAACAGCATTTTTCGTTGAAATGCCGGAGAACTGCGTCGGACGCGAACATGGTGGAGCGGAGTGGAGGGCCCGTGGAGGGAGGTGTGCGACACCGCCTTCTCGGCGTGGTGGATATACAGGAAAAAAGCAGGCTTCATCCGGCCTGCACGCAGATTCCCGTCGCCGAGGGATATCGAGACGGAACGCGCGAGGAGGGCGGCGACCTCGCCGCAGGACCTGCTGCATCCACTCGGGCCCTCACAAACACAGGTCCCGTCCCGAGCGAGCGAGTGCCGGGGACAGGACCTGTCGGGCCGAGAGTGGTGGAGGGAAGTGGGGGTGGTGGAGGGGAGTGGGGATCCGGTCTGGCGGCGCGGCCTGCGAGAGGGGCGGAGAGCGGAGAGGCGTTTCAGTCCTCGGAGTCGCGGCGACGCTCCCAGCGCTCGTACTGGCGGTCCATGAACGCGGAGCGCTTCTTCCCGCCGCTCTTGCCCCCGCCGAACTTGGCGTCACTGGCGGACTGGCGCGACCCGGAAGCGCTCTCCACCCGGGTCAGGGCCAGGGCCACCCCGCCGACGGCAACAAGGAAGCCCGCCACGCCCAGCAGGATGGACACGAGGTTGTGGCGCACAGAGACCCCGGCGATCAGGAGTGTCAGGCCGACGAGGATCAGGGCCACGCCTCCCCCGACTTGGCGGGGCGAGGGGCGCGAGAGCCGACGCTCCTCGCGCTGGAGCGTATGCGCCAGGTCGGGGTCGTCCTGGTGGAGCTGCGATTCCAGGTCCCGCAGGACCTGCTGCTCTCGCTCTGACAGTGCCATCATGCTCCTTGCTTCCGGGCGGGGCCGGGGATCTGCGCCGTAGTTGCCAGGATAGGCGCTGTGGGGGCTCAGGAGAAACTCGCGGGACCGCATTGGTCGAGATTGACCGGGGCTGACTGAAATTAACCGAGATGAACCGTAACAGCTCGGCTGAGGCCGGGGACCGATCGGACTCATCGGGCACGCCTCCTCACTACTGCATCGTCTCACCGCCTCGTCATCACCCTGCACCACCGCGCGGCCGCCGAGTGACCCCGCCCTCGCCTCTCAGAAGGCTGGCCGGGGCCAGCGCGCCGTTGCCCCACCTACGCCGTACGGCGTCGGCCGCCCGCTCCGGGGCGCCGCGCCGGGAATCCTCGTCCAGGAGCAGCTGCACGCCGTCGTCGGGGCGAAGGAGCCCTTCGACTCGCACGCCCAGGAGGCGGAAGCCGCCCGCCGGAGTGGGCAGGGCGGAGAAGAGGGCGGCGACGATCTCCCAGATGTCGCGGGCGAGGTCGGTGGGAACCGCCAGGGTGCGCGAGCGGGTGACAGTGGTGAAGTCGGCTCCTCGGGCCTTGAGGACGACGACGCGGCAGCGCAGGTCTCCCGCACGCAGGCGGGCGGCGCACTGGTGGGTCTGGTCCAGCAGGACCCGTCTGGCGTGTTCACGATCGGCGACGGTGTCAAAGAAGGTCGTCTCGGTTCCCACCGATTTCTCCTCGCGCACCGGCTCCACCCGGCGGGGATCGACGCCGTGCGACAACTCGTGAAGGTGCCTCCCGGCAGCCCGGCCGAGGATCTTCTCAAGGTGGCGAGGATCGGCGTCGGCCAGGGTGCGCACATCGTTGATGCCCCATCTCGCCAGGACCTCCTGGGTCCTGGCGCCCACGCCCCACAGCGCCCCGACCGGCAGCAGGTTGAGGAAGTCCCGGGTGGCGTGGGCCGGGATGAGGAGCAGTCCGTCGGGCTTGGCATGGGACGAGGCCAGCTTGGCAACGAACTTGGTCGAGGCAATGCCCACCGAGGCCGGCACGCCCACGCGCCGGCGCACCTCGGCGCGGATCCACCTGCCGATGGTCACCGGCGGACCCATCCGGCACCGGGCACCGGTCACGTCGAGGAAGGCCTCGTCGATACTCACCTTCTCCAGAACCGGAGTGACCTCCGCCAAGACGGACATGACCTGGGCCGAGACCCGGGAGTAGAGGCCGTGGCGCACGGGCAGCACCACGGCCTGGGGACAGCGCCGGCAGGCCTCGGCCATGGACATCGCCGAAGAAACGCCGAAGGCGCGGGCCTCGTAGGAAGCGGCCGACACAACGCCCCGGCCGTCGCGACCGCCGACGATGACGGGCCGGCCGGCCAGCTCGGGATGCTCGAGGAGTTCGACCGAGGCGAAGAAGGCGTCCATGTCGACATGGATGATGGGCGCGGCGGAGTCGTCGTCCCCCCAGGAGCGGCGCGCGGCCCGGGAACGGGGCGCCCTGCTCATCTCCACCTCCTCAATGGATCCGCGAGCGCGCTGGGCGAGCTCTTCGACGTGCTGCTGCGTTCGGCCGACGTCCGCTCCGACGACGACCGGTCAGTACCGGCTTGAGTCCTTCTCATTGCCTCCCAGGCTACCTTGGCCCTGTGACACGTAAACGCAGGGTCTGTGGCGCCCCGGCGCTCAGCGGCCTTCCCACGGGGCCGGTGCGCACCTCCTTCGCCATGGCAGAGCTGGTGGCGCGGGACACTGGCATCCTGCTGATGCTGGACGGCGCGGAGTCATCCTTTCTGGACCTGCGCGACCCGGCCCACCTGGACTTCGAGTACCACCAGCAGATGGATGCGGTTCTGGGTGTGCTGCGCCCCACGGAGGACCCCGTCAGAGCGCTCCACCTGGGCGGGGCGGGCTGCGCCCTAGCCCGGGCGTGGGACATGACACGGCCCGGCTCCCAGCAGGTGGCCGTCGAGATCGACGAGATCCTGGCGGCCCGGGTACGAGCCTGGTTCGACCTGCCCCGCTCCCCCAGGCTGCGAATCCGGGTCGGCGACGCTGCCGACGTCGTCGGAGGGCTGCGGCCGGGCCAGTGGGACGTCGTCGTCCGGGACGTGTTCAACGGCGGCAGCGTGCCGGCCTCCTGCCGGAGCCGGGAGTTCCTGGCCGCGTGCCTGGATGCGCTCGCGCCCGGTGGCGTACTGCTGGTCAATACCTCCTCCACGCCTCGCGGTCAGGCGGGGGCGGAGATAGAGGCGCTCATGGAGGCGCTGCCGGGAGACGCCAACGGCCTGGTGATCATCTCCGACCCGGCCGCGATGCGCGGCCGACGTCAGGGCAACCTGGTGCTGGCCGCCCGCCGTGAGCCCTTCACGGCCGGCGAGCTCGAGAAGATCGAGCGCGCGGTGCGCCGCCTGCCGCTGCCCGTGCGCACCTGGTCCCCGGGTGACGCGGCGGTTCCGCGCCCCGAGGGCGGCTCGGGCCGCTAGGGGGCCGGGGAGACCGGTCCCGCTCAGCCCCCGCGGCCGGAGTTCCAGCCCTGGGTTCCCAGGTCCCCGGAGTCGTTGGCCTCCAGGAAGGCCTCCAGACGGGCGCCGATCTCGTCCGCGCTGGGCAGGTTGAGGACGGGTGCCGAGGTGTCGACCTCTCCGGCGGCGATCCGGGGGGCCATGGCGTCGTACTGGGCCTCCAGGGCGGAGACCACGGCGCTGACCTCCGGCTGCTGGGCGGCCTCGGCGTTGATCTCGGCGCGGTTGATGTTGGCGGCCGCCTCCAAATCGCCGACCGGAAGCGCCAGGCCGGTGGCCTGAACGACGGCGGTCAGCAGCGCCGAAGCGCCCTGCGGAAACTCGTCGCGGGCGACGTAGTGCGGTATCGCAGCCGAGACCCCCCGAGAGTCCAGGCCCAGCTCGCCCAGCCGCAGCTCGAGGTAGGCCGCCATCGAGCCGGGCAGCTCGACATGGCCGAAGAGCTCGGGCTGGTTGGGCAGCAGGTCGGGCCGGCTGCCGTGATGGTGGACGTAGGTCGGGCGCGTGTGGGGAACGGCCATGGGGATGCCGCTGATTCCGACGGCCTGGCTCACGCCCATGGAGACGGCCAGGTGCGCCACGGCTCCGACGAACTCGTCCCACCGGTAGTCCGGCTCGGCGCCGTGCAGGAGGAGAAGGTCCTCGCCGTCATCGTCATGAAGGAGGTCCAGGACCAGCTCGGGCATGACCACCGAGGAGTAGGTGTTGTGGACGAAGGTCATCGTGGGGCGCCGGGCGCGGTAGTCCACGAGGGCATCGACGTCGAATGTGGCCAGGCGCTCACTGGGCAGCGTCATGAGCAGCTGGTCAACGGCCAGGGCGCCGGCATTCCCGGCGTCCATGGCTCCCTCGAAGTGGTGGATGAGGACCCGCGGGGAGATTGGCTGATCCGCGGGGTGCTGGATGGTGAACAGTGGTCTCACGAGCCCGTCTCCTCCTGTCTGGTCTGGTCCGTCCCCCGCGGCGGGTGTCCGTGTGCGCGCCCGCCGCCCTGCCACGAGGATAGGGTGGGGTCGACGGCTCCGGGGAGGGTCGTGTCGGTGTCGTGCAATGGTCTCAGCTCGATGCTCGGCTCGGCCTCGGCTCAGTCATGTGACGTTGGCCCAGGACGCGATTCGGCGTTTTATCAGGATTCGTACGGGTTGGTACCTGGGAATGGTCGATAGCGTCCTCGGCATTCCTGCCAACGCCTCTCGGGTTGTCGATGTTCCCGCCCGTGCCAGGTTCAGTCGACGTGTTCGCCCTCGGCGTCCCCGCGGGGGGCTCCAACAGGAGAATAATGGGTCGACCGTACTGAAGCCATCACCGACCCCAGTACCCGTCAGCGTCAACCAGTGCCAGTGGGCGCTTCAGGTGCCAGCCGTCCAGAACTCGAACCGATGCGAGGCTTTGTGAGTCAGACGTTCCCCTCCCCCCCGCCATACTCCCAGCGGGAAGCACGTCAGCGGTCAGAGGATGATGCGGGAGACGATGCGGGCAGCGTTCGCGAGCGCGAGCTGCACAGTGAGCAGCAGATCGTCGACCTCGCCTACAGCGAGTTGGATCGTCAGCTCGACCAGGCACGCCGGTCTCTGGCCCGCACCGAGGCGCAGGGCGTCAGCGGCACCCACCAGTCGCGCGGGGAGCGGGACGCCTACGCCGTGCACTACTCCTCACTGGTCTCCTCCCTGGAGGGGGTTGAGGACCGCCTGGTCTTCGGACGGATGGACATGAGCCGGGCGCCCGACGACGCGCCGGGCCCTGCCGGTTCCTCAGCGGCCTCGGGGCGGGGAGCGGGCAGTTCGTCCCCCGTGACCGACGGCGGGCGGCGCCACTACGTGGGCCGTATCGGTCTGCAGGATGCCCAGCACCGCGAGGTGATCCTGGACTGGCGCGCCCCTCTGGCCCGGGCCTTTTACCAAGCCACGGCCTCCCGGCCCATGGGGTTGGTGCGCCGCAGGCATATCGACACCCGGACCCGGCAGGTGCTCGGCGTGGAGGACGAGGTCCTCGACCTCACCGCCCTGGGGTCCGACGACGGCCCGGAGGCCTCCTCCGGGGCCACCGTGGCCGCCGGAGAGCTGCAGGGCGAGGGCGCCCTCATCGCCGCGATGTCCAGCGCCCGCGACGGCCGGATGGGCGACATCGTGGCCACGATCCAGGCCGAGCAGGACCGGATCGTCACCTCCTCGGGCCGAGGAGTCCTCGTGGTCCAGGGTGGTCCGGGAACCGGTAAGACGGCGGTGGCGCTGCATCGGGTGGCCTATCTGTTCTACTCCGAGCGCGAGCGCCTGGAGCGCTCCGGAGTGCTGCTGGTGGGGCCGTCGCGAACCTTCCTGCGGTACGTGGAGCAGGTGCTGCCCTCCCTGGGCGAGACGGGTGTGGTCTCCACGACGATCGGCGACCTGGTTCCGGGTGTTCGGGCGACGGCGCAGGAGGACGCCCGCATCGCCGAGATTAAGGGGCGCGCCCTGTGGGTCGGGGCCCTCGAGCGCGCAGTACGCGGCCTGCAGCGGATTCCCGAGGCCCCGCGCGAGATCGAGGTCCAGGGGGTGCGCCTGACACTGGAGCCCGGCGACGTGCGCGAGGCGGCCTCGCGGGCCCGCCGGGGCGGCAAGCCCCACAACCTGGCCCGGGAGGCCTTCGTGCTGTGGCTGCTGGAGCGACTGACCGACCAGTACGCCGCGGTCACGAACCAGGACGCCTCGGATGCCGACACGCGGGCCTGGATCCGGGAGGACATCCGCACCGCCCGCGACGCCCGCCGGGAGATCAACCTGTGTTGGATGCCGACGACGCCCGAGGGGCTGCTGGAGCGATTGTGGGGCCGACCATCCCTCCTGGAGCAGGTGGCGCCGTCCTTGAGCGGGCGGGAGCGGGCGCTGCTGCGCCGGGATCCGGGAAGCGCGCTGACTGCGGCAGACATCCCGCTCATCGACGAGCTGGCAGAGCTGCTGGGTCCCAGTGAGGACGCTCAAGCCCGGCGCGCCCGGCTGGAGGCCCGGCGCCGGGAGGACCTGGTGGCCTACGCCGCCCAGGCGATCGAGTCCCAGGACCTGGGTGCCGGGATGGTCAGCGCCGAGATGCTCGCCGACCGGGTCTCCCAGGGCGGCCCCACTCTCACCCTGGCCGAGCGGGCCCGGGCGGATCGGACGTGGACCTACGGGCACGTCGTCGTCGATGAGGCCCAGGAGCTCGGCGCCATGGCCTGGCGGGCACTGGCGCGCCGCTGCCCGGTGCGCTCCTTCACGGTGGTGGGCGACCTGGCCCAGTACTCGGGTCCTCACGCCCCGACCAGCTGGAACGAGGTGCTCACCGCTCTGGGGACGTCACCGGCCGAGGACGGCCGCGGGCACCCTCACCACCGGAGGCGCTCCGGGCAGGGCGGGCGGTCGAGGCGCTCGCGCGGCGGGTCGACCCCGCTGCGCGAGGAGGCGCTCAGCGTCTGCTACCGCACACCGGCCACCATCATGGAGACGGCCGAGGAGACGGTGGCGCAGCTGGGCCACCCACCGGTCTACCCGGTGCGCTCGGTGCGAGACCTGCCCAACTGCCTCGAAATCACTGAGATCACTGAGGTAGCCGACGAGACCGCTGGGCAAGACGACGAGACGGACAGGGGCTCCGGCGCCTGGGCACGAGCTCTGCGCGAGGCGGTGACCCAGGAGTCGGCCCGACTCGACCAGGAGGTGGGCGACGGCGCCGGGCGCATCGCAGTCATCTCGCCCTCGCCCCGTCGCACCGAGGCCCTCCTGCGACAGGACCCGGCCCTTGCCGCCGCGATGGAGGCGCCGGGTGGGGACGTGCTGCGCTCGCGGCTGCTGGTGGTCAGCGCCGCGCTGTCCAAAGGCCTGGAGTTCGACGTCGTCGTGCTGGTGGACCCTGCCGGCATCGGTGATCGCAGCGCGGGAGACCTGTACGTGGCGATGACTCGGCCCACGCGCCGCCTGCGGGTAGTTAGCCGCCTTCCCCTGCCACAGGGGCTCGGGGTGCGCCCCGGCGCCGATCTCCGGTGAGCGCCATCGCACAGGTTCGCCCGCGACCCTGACCCCGCAAGTTACGCCACCGTAGGTTACGGTTGCTCCTGACCGCTCGCCGTCGCGCCTCGCGGCACCCACGGCGAGCGGGGCCTTCCCAGCACAGGAAGGCTCCCGGCAGACAAAAGGGGGAGACCCATGAGCGCTCCACGCGCGTCGGATCCCAAGGCGACTGACGACCGCACCGGTCAGAACGGCGAGTCCGGTCACGACGGCGACGCCGCACCGGTCGGCGGTACGAGTGCCCCACGCAACGGGGCGCTCAGCTCCGTCTATCGCGACGCGGGGGTGCCCGAGACGATCGCCGCGGTGAGCGAGCCCCTGTCCTGCATGCTGCGCGACGCCGCCCGGGACTTCCCGGAGCGAGTCGCCCTGGACTTCCTGAGCGCCACCACCACCTACTCCCAGCTGGAGACCCAGGTCGCCCGTGCCGCCGAGGCCCTGCGGGGCATGGGGGTGGGGCGCGGCGATGTCATCGGGGTCATTCTTCCCAACTGCCCCCAGCACGTGGTCCTGGCCTACGCGGCCTGGCGCATCGGTGCGATCGTCGCCGAGCACAACCCGTTGGCGCCGGCCGCCCAGCTGCGCGAGCAGTTCCACATCCACCGCGGACGCGTCATCATCGCCTGGGAGAAGACCCTCGAGCGCCTGGTGACGGCAGTCGGATCCCTGGAGGCGGCGGGCCTGGGGGACCTGGACGTGTACTCGGTGGACCTCTCCCGTCATCTGCCGTTGCGCAGCCGCCTGGCCCTGAGGCTGCCGGTGGCCGCAGCTCGCACCCAGCGCCGCGAGCTGCGCGGCAGGGTGCCGGCCGGGGTGCGCTCCTGGGACGATCTGGTCTCCTCGGCCGCTCCTCTGGCCACGGGCTTCCCGCTGCCGGGCGTCTCCGACACGGCCGTACTGCTGTACACCGGCGGGACGACGGGCACACCCAAGGCAGTGTGCCTGACACACGCGAATCTGCGCTCCAATGCGGAGATGTCGCTGGCCTGGGCCTCGCGCACTACGAGCATGGGCGAGGAGACCTTCTACGCCGTCCTGCCCTTCTTCCACGCCTTTGGCATGTCGCTGTCACTGCTGTGCGCGGTGGGGCTGGCCGCCACCCAGGTGGTGCTGCCCAAGTTCGGGGCGGATCTGGTGCTGGCCGCCTGGAAGCGGCGCCCGGCCACCTTCTTCCCCGGTGTACCGGTCATGTTCGACCGCCTGGTGACCAGAGCCCGGGCCACGGGCGCGGACCTGTCCTCCTGCAAGATCGCCGTGTGCGGGGCGGCACCCAACCCGTTGGCCGTGGCCCAGGCCTGGGAGGAGACCACCGGCGGCACGATCATCGAGGGCTACGGCATGACCGAATCCTCCCCCATCATCCTGGGCAACCCCATCTCCCCGGCGCGCCGCCCCGGCACCCTGGGCGTTCCCTATCCCTCCACGCAGGTGCGGCTGGTGGATCCTGAGGACGTCGAGCGCGAGGTGGCCCCCGGCGAGGTCGGCGAGCTGCTGGCCCGCGGCCCGCAGATCTTCACCGGCTACTGGGACAACCCGGAGGAGAGCGCCGAGGCGATACTGGACGGGGGCTGGCTGCGCACGGGCGACCTGGTGCGCCAGGAGGAGGACGGCTTCTACGTCATCGCCGACCGCCGCAAGGAGCTCATCATCTCCGGGGGCTTCAACATCTACCCCACGGAGGTGGAGGCCGCGGTCCGCTCGATGCCGCAGGTGGAGGAGGTCGCCGTCGTCGGGCTGCCGGCCGAGGCGGGCAACGAGTCCGTCGTCGCCGCGATCCTGCCCAAGGAGGGCCAGACGGTCACCCTGGAGCAGGTACGCGAGTGGGCAGCCAAGACCCTGTCCAACTACGCCCTGCCCCGCCAAATCGCGATTCTGACGGAGATGCCCCGCTCCCAGATCGGCAAAGTCCTGCGCCGCGTCGTGCGCGAGGAGCTTCTGGCGGCCCGCGAAGCCGCCTCCGGTGCCGCGACGGCTGCGGCCGTCTCCATCGTCGAGCACCTGCCCGGCAGGAACGACCGCAGGGATGGCGGCAGGCATGACGGAGGGGATGAGCAGACCTCCCGTTGATCGCGCCGAACCGTCCATTTACGTCCCTGTCCCTCCTCAAGACCCGCCGCCTCCTCAGAGATACTGATACACACCACCCCAGACCCCTGACATGAACAACAGCACTACCGATGCCGGCTCTCCGCCGCAGGCCTCCGAGGACCACCGCCAGTACCTGCGTCCTCACTACCAGCCGGGGATCCCCGCCGCGATCGAGGTGCCCGATGCGCCCTTGAGCGAGCTGCTGGAGACCGCGGCGCGCTTCTACCCCGACCGGGTCGCCATCGATTTCCTGGGCGCCGCGATGACCTACCGCGAGCTGCTGGAGGCCTCGGAACGCGCGGCGCAGGTGCTGCGAACCTCGGGTGTGCACAAGGGCGATCGGGTGGCCCTCATCATGCCGAACTGCCCGCAGCACGCCATCGCGCTCTACGGCGCGCTGCGCATCGGTGCGATCGTCGCCGAGCACAACCCGCTGGCGCCCGCCGAGGAGATCCGCTCCCAGCTGGACGCGCATGGCGCGCAGGTCGTCATCGTGTGGGAAAAGGGCATCGATCTCGTCTCTGAGCCGCTCACCGGCGGGCAGCACGGCGGGGATCCGCTCAAGGGCCGCACGGTCTTCAGCGTGGATCTCTCGGCGGCGATGCCCAGGCGCCTACGCGCCGCGCTGCGCCTCCCGGTGGAGCGGGCCCGTCGGGAGAGGGCCGCCTTCCGGGCGGAGAACCTACCGGCAGACGTACGCTCCTGGGACAGGGAGGTGGCCGGAGCCCACCGGATCCCATCGCGCTTCCCCTACCCGGGCGGTTCCGACGTCGCGGTCCTGTTGCACACCGGTGGGACGACCGGCACGCCCAAGGCAGCGATGCTCACCCACACCAACCTGCGGGCCAACGCCAACCAGGCCATCGCCTGGGTACCGATGCTGCACGAGGGCGGAGAGAACTTCCTATGCCTGCTGCCCTTCTTCCACGCCTTCGGGCTGACCTTCAATCTGTTCTGCGCGGTGCAGAAGGCCGCCACCCAGGTGATGCTGCCCAAGTTCTCAGTGGATCAGGTACTCGCCGCGCACGAGCGGCGCCCCTTCACCTTCTTCGTCGGGGTGCCGGTCATGTTCGAGCGGATCCTCGACGGCGCCCAGAAGAAGGGCACGAGCCTGCGCTCCCTGCGCTACGGGGTCTGCGGGGCCGCTCCGATGCCGCCGGAGGTGGGGGCCCGATGGGAGAAGGCGACCGGGGGCTACTTCGTCGAGGGCTACGGCATGACCGAGACGAGCCCGATCGTCGCGGGCACGCCCATGGGTCCCTCGCGCCGCCTGGGGGCGCTGGGCCTGCCTTTCCCGTCCACCGACGTGCGCGTCGTCGACTCCGAGGACCCGGATCCGGCCCGTGAGGTTCCCGACGGGGAACCGGGCGAGTTGCTGGTGCGCGGTCCCCAGGTCTTCGCCGGCTATTGGGAGGACGAGGAGGCCACCCGGGCCACGATCCTGCCGGGCGGGTGGCTGCGCACGGGCGACATCGTGCGCAGGGAGGACTCCTTCCTGTGGATGGCTGATCGCAGACGCGAGCTCATTCTCACCGGAGGCTTCAACGTCTACCCCAGTCAGGTCGAGGCCGCGATCCGCTCCCTGAAGGGCGTAGCCGACGTCGCCGTTGTGGGGCTCCCCAACGGCGCCCGGGGCGAGCTCGTGTGCGCCGTCGTCGTCCTGGCCGATGGGGCCGCGCCGGGCTCGGTGACCCTGGAGGCTGTGCGTCAGCACGCCGAGCGGACGATCCCCCATTACGCGCTGCCGCACCGCCTGGAGGTCATCGAGGAGATGCCGCGCTCCCAGATCGGCAAGGTCCTGCGTCGCGTCGTGCGCGAGCGGGTGCTCGGCTCAAGCAGCTGACCGGCTGCAACGCCGGCGGTCTGCGGGGCTACGGGACGAGTGCCCGTTCCCAGGGCTCAATGTCACCGGGGACGACCCGGAAGATCGGGTGCGCCTCAAGCCGCTCGGGCAGGGGAAGGAGATCCGGGGCGCGCCCGGCCAGCTTGGCCTGAAGGTGCCCGCGCTCCAGGTCCATCTGCCCCTCGGTCACCGTCAGGCTGACGCCGGTGCACTCCGTCTGGGGCACGTCGATGCGGGAGGCGTCGAAGCGGTAACCGCGCCGGACGGCCTCCTCGCGCAGTCCCCACAGGTAGGCGCCCACGGCCACAGCCGGAGTGAGCGGATCCGGAGCGCCGCGGAAGCGTTCGAGCTGGGGGTGGTTGCGGTAGCCGCGGGTGCGTTCGGCCAGGACAGCCTGGGCCAGCAGCGACTCGCGCCAACATGCCACGAGGCCCGCACGGTCCAGGTGGCGCGGGTGCAGCGACCACATGCGCATAGCGGGCGTACCCTGCCGGTTCTTAGAGCAGCCCGGAGGCGGCCAGGACCTCGCGCAGGGCGGCGACCTCAGCCTCCTCGGCGCGTACAAGGGGCAGGCGCAGGGTGGGGCTGGGCAGGCGCCCCTGAAGGTGCAGGGCCTCCTTGGCCATGACGGCTCCCTGTCCGCCGCCCATGATGGCGTGAACGAGGGGGCGCAGACTCCGGGCGAGGGTGCGGGCGCTGGCCAGGTCGCCGGCGTCGACGGCGGCGATCATCTGGCGCCAGGAGTGGGCGTCGGCGTGGGCGGCCACGGAGATGACGCCGGAGGCGCCGTGGGTGAGCCAGGCGAAGTTGAGGCCGTCGTCGCCGGAGTAGTACTCCAGGCCGGTGGACTCCATGCGCCTGAAGCCCTGCTCGACGTCGCCGGTGGCGTCCTTGACGGCCTTGACGCGAGGGTTCTCGGCCAGGCGGGCCAGGGTGTCCTCGGTGATCCTCACGCCGGTGCGCCCGGGGATGTCGTAGACCATGACGGGCAGGTCGGTGGCCTCGACGACCGCCATGATGTGGCGGTAGACGCCCTCGGCGCTGGGGCGGTTGTAGTAGGGGGCGTTGATGAGCAGGCCCTCGGCGCCGGCCTCCTGGGAGGCCACGCCGATGCGCACCGCGTGGGCGGTGTCGTTGGAGCCGGCGCCGGCCATGACCATGGCGCGTCCGGCCAGGGCGTCCTTGACCTGGCGGATCAGCTCCTGCTTCTCGGGGGTGTGAGTGGTCGGGGACTCACCGGTGGTACCCGACAGGAGAATCGTGTCGGCGCCATCGTCGACCAGGCTGACGGCCAGGGCGCGGGCGGCGTCGAAGTCGACTTCCCCGCTGGGCGTGAAGGGCGTGACCATGGCGACACCGACGGAACCGAAGCTGCGGGAGGGGGCTGCGCTCATGGTGCCACCCTAACGCGGGCCGGGCGTACGGAAGATGCGTTCTCACGATCTGTCGGATAGGCGAACAGCGGACAGCTGTACAGGCCGATTATGTCCAAATGGGACGACTTTGAAGTTTCCGTCCCCTACCAATGCCGGGTCGGGAACCCTCCGACCTGCACAAACGCAATCTGGCTCCGTGAGACGACCCAGTCAAAGTCGTCCCGTACGGACACTTTCCCGCCATACGCCTTGCCACCGAGCGCTCTCCAGGCCTTGTGCCCATGGCGCCTGGGCCTCCAACACCGACATGCGCAACGGTCCTAGGCTCGAGTCATGGACTCCTCGACCCCCGCAAGCTTCTCGTCTTCCAGCAGCCGGGACGACTCCGTTCTGGGCGCCGATCCGCTGGCCGGACTCGGCTCCGACCTGGACACGCGCGCACCGCACCAGCACTCCCCTGGCACTCACGACCCGCATGATCACGACGGTCCCCAGGTACCAGAGGGCTTCGTGCGCCCTGCCCGAATGGAGGACCTGGCGGCGATCGGTCGGGTCCAGGCCGCCACCATGCTCGCCTCCCTTCAAGCGGGACACGCCGCCGAACATGGCGCGCCATTGCCCGAGGGCGTGCGGGCGATGATCGCCGCCCCCGTCATCGCAGCGGGCTGGGAGACGGCGGTGGCCGAGCCGCCCTCGCCTCAGCATCACGTCCTGGTGGCGACCACCGCCGGGAGCGAGGCCGAGGAGCGGACGGTGGTGGGTCTGCTGGGTCTGGCCCCCACCCAGTCCATGGATGCCGAGGGACACGTTGATGAGGCCGGGGTGCAGGCCGTGGAGGTCACGGCGTTGGGCGTCGCGCCCGCCGACCAGCGCCGGGGGCACGGCTCCCGGCTCCTGGCCGCGGCCGTGGACCTGGCCCATCAGAACGGGGCCAGAGCGCTGGTGGCCTGGGCGGTGCGCGGGGACGAGTCGGTAAGCCGGCTCTTGGCCTCAGTCGGCATGGCGCCCACCGGGGCCCACCGGGTTCTCGGCGTCGGCGACGGCATCACCGAGGACTGCTGGGCGGCATCCCTGTAGAGAGATCGGCAGTGCTCCGGCTCGCCCCGTTTCTGTCGTCTCAGAGGTCGAGCAGGGCGTCCAGGCCGATGGTCAGGCCGGGGCGGCTGGAGACCTTCCGGACGGCGAGGACTACGCCGGGCATGAAGGAGGCCCGGTCGAAGGAGTCGGTGCGGATCGTCAGCTGCTCGCCGGGGTTGCCGAGTACGACCTCCTCGTGGGCGGTCAGCCCCCGCAGGCGCACGGCGTGGACGTGGACGCCGTCGACGACGGCCCCGCGGGCGCCGTCGGGGTCGGTCTGAGTGGCGTCCGGCATGGCGCCGAGCCCGGCCTCGGCGCGGGCGGCGGCGATGCCCTGGGCGGTGGCGACCGCGGTGCCCGAGGGCGCGTCGACCTTGTTCGGGTGGTGGAGCTCGATGACCTCGGCGGACTCGAAGTAGGGGGCGGCCTTCGCGGCGAAGCTCATGGCCAGCACGGCGGACAGGGCGAAGTTCGGGGCGATGAGGACGCTGCGGCCTGCGGCCTCGGGCCGGGCCAGGTGCTCACGGACGCGCCCGTAGGACTCCTCGTTCCAGCCGGTGGTGCCGACGACGACGTCCACCCCGGCGTCGAGGAGGGCATGGACGTTGGCCTCGGTGACACTGGGGACGGTGAAGTCGACGGCGACGTCGGCGCCCGCCAGGTGCTCAGAGTCGAGGGTGTCCCCCACGTCCAGGCGAGCCACGAGCTCGAGGCCCTCAGCGTCTTCCACCGCCTGGCAGACAGTCGATCCCATGCGCCCGGCGGCGCCTGTCACTGCAACACGGATAGTCATGGCGCTAGCCTATCCGGGTAGCGCCACAGGACACGATGAGGGGGCCGCGCCCGGCCTGGGGGTGTGGCTGTGCCGCATCGGGCGCGTGCTCGCCGTCACGGCGGGCTCCCTGCTGCTCATCGTTAAGCTACAGGTGACAGACCGCCGTGGCGACCCTGTTGACTGTGCCTATGCCGACTGCTGGCCCGCGGTGCGGCTCCTGCTCCCACCCGCCCTCGTCCGTGCATGACCAGGAGAGGAACACCTTCGTAGTGAAGAGTACCGGGTTGTACCCGTGTGTGGGTGTGGAGTCCGGCCAGGTGCCGGCGGTGGGGCTGGCCGGGGCTGTGCTGCTGACCGAGGCCATCAGGGTCACGGGCCTGGGGGACGGTCTCTCGCAGGCGCTGGCGGCCTGGCGGCGGCCGTCGGCGGTGCACGAGCCGGGCAAGGTGCTGTCGGACCTGGCGGTGTGCGTGGCCCTGAGAGGTCGGTGCCTGTCGGACCTGGCGGTGCTGCGCTGCGAGGACGAGGTCTTCGGGCCCGTGGCGTCCGACCCGACGGTGTGTCGGCTGATCAAGGCTCTCGCCCGCGACGCCGAGCGGCGACTGACGACAGTGTGGGGTGAGCCGCCCCGGTGGAACGAGGACGGCGCATCGTGGGTCGGGCGCGTCATCCGCCCCCGGATCGACGCCGACCCGCGCGTGGTCGAAGCGACCGCGCAGCAACAAGCCGCCGCGAAAGCCGTGCGCAAGGCGCTGGAACCCGACGACCTGCCGCGCCTGCGCATGT